>Ga0105238_10005301_pt1 | contig 12738 bp, 10 predicted proteins | sample KBSC34metaG_FD_81526 | JGI IMG/M metagenome (GOLD analysis project Ga0105238, IMG submission 81526) | Corn rhizosphere microbial communities from Kellogg Biological Station, Michigan, USA - KBS C3-4 metaG | ecosystem: Host-associated > Plants > Roots > Rhizosphere > Soil | place: Michigan, USA... | reverse complement strand
GCTAAGAGACGTCGAGCATTCAACATGAGCATCGTCAAACCCCCTTAGAATCGATCCTCCAAAGACTACATAAATCAATCATCGATTGGCTAGTCCATCGCTCGGCCGCGCTTCAAATCGCAATTCACAGCTCGCGGATGGTGCCCAGGGGATTCCGGCGCATTGCTCGATGCGCCGGAATATAGCACGCCAGCAGCGAGATGGCTCCCAGCAGCAGTACCACTCCAAATATCGTCAGCGGATCGTTGGCCCTGATTCCATACAGCAAGCCGGTGATGAAGCGCGTCAGGCCGAACGAAAGCGCCAATCCGACCACGAGCCCCAACAGCGTGAGCCAAACTCCCTGGCGAAGTACCAGTCGCGCCACATGAGAGCGCGAAGCGCCTAGTGCCGCCCGGATTCCGATCTCGTGCCGGCGCAGTTGCGTCCTGTATGCGACCACGCCGTAGATGCCCGTTGCTGAAAGCAACAGCGCGATCAGGGCGAATATGCCCGCAAAAGTGCTTTCGATAACAGCAAACGAACTGGAGATCTGCGTGGTTTCGCGCAGGCTGCGCAAATCGAACACTGGAATCCGGCCATCAACCTGATGAATCGCGCGCTCCAGGACCGGCGCCATCGAGGTCGGATCGCCGTCAGTCCGAAGCACCACGCTGGTAGCAAACGTGCGCTGGAAGAAGCTCAGATAAACCATCGACTCAGAATGCTCGTTGATGAATTGATGTTTCGAGTTCCCGGCCACGCCGACCACACTGAACATTTGGCCGTCGACGCGCAGCCTGTGTCCAATTGCATCCACTCCGGGCCAATAGTGCGCGGCCGCGGTCTGATCGACAATCGCGACGCCTGGCGCGGTTTGAACGTCGTCCCGCGTGAAATCCCGGCCGGCCAGGATCGGAATTCCCATCGCCGTAAAGAATCCGGGAGTCACGTCGGCGCGCCGTACTGCGTGCGACTCATGCAACCGGGGCACATAGTTTTCGGGATACACATCGCTGCTCCTGCCATTGAAGCTGAGCGGCAGCCAATCCGTGAGCGCCATGGCCTTCACGCCAGGCATTCCGGCTATCTGGTCGAGGATCTTGTGCTGGATCGCGTCTTGCTCTTCGGGCGAATAGCCCGCGATCCCCAGGCCGAGCGATGCTGTGAGCACATGGTCCTGTTCGAAGCCGAGTTCGGCGCTATTCATATTGCTGAGCGTGCGCAGCAGCAGAACACAGCAAACCAGCAACACAACCGAAAGGGCAATCTGCGTTACTACGAGCGTGCTAAGCATGTGGCGGTTATGCCTGCCACCGGACACACTGGCAGCTTCATCCTTCAGCACTTCCGCGGGAACGGCACGTGAAGCACGCCACGCGGGAAGCGCGCCGCATATTCCAGCAGCCAACACCACCAGCAGCAGCACAAGAAGCGTCACATTGCGATCAACAAGGCCGCTGAGCACGATCGGGAGTGAGTTCGCGGGGATGAAGTCGCCGAGGCGACTCGCTGTCCAGGTTGTGAGCATCAGGGCAAGTGCGCCCCCTGCCAGCGACACCAGCATGCCTTCCGCGATCATTTGACGCATGATCTGGATGCGTCCGGCTCCGAGCGCTTGGCGAATTGCGACTTCGCGGCGCCGCGATACAAATCGGATCAGCGCAAGCGTGGCCACGTTAGCGCAGGCAAGTAGAAGAACCAATCCGGCAATGCCCAGCAGAATTGGTAGTGACGCGGCCAGGTAGACATTGGCTCCATAAGGCGAACGCCAGAGCGGATCGAGCGTAATGGTGTTCACGCCGGGATGGGCCTCGGGGTATTGCTTCACAAGGCGTCCCATCAAAATCTCAAGGTCCTGCGTAGCACCCGCACGGCTAACGCCGGGCCGCAGTCGGCCAAGCACGCTCAGATAATTTGCGCCGCGACTCGCCATGCGCGGCCCGTTATTGCCTAGCGGATCAAGCGGCAACCAGGCATCATCCCGAACCCCCGGCATCGCGTTGATGAATCCTGCCGGCGCAATCCCGATGACGCTCAAAGGCCTCCGCGCAATCTCGATCGGCTTTCCCACGATTCCCGGATCGCCCCCAAACCGAGTCTGCCACAGCGAATAGCTCAGCACCACATAAGGAACACCGCCCTTGCGCTCTTCTTCCTCGGGCAGAAAAAAACGCCCGAGTGCCGGCCTTATGCCGAGCAGATCGAAGTAATTCGCGGATACGTTCGCCACATAAATGCGCTCGGCGGTTGCGCCTCCCGTAAGGGTCAGCCAGTCGTTCTGGTAGGCAATCATTCCGCTGAAACTCCGGTTCCCCTCGCGCAGGTCGCGGTAGTCAGGGTACGAAAAGGGAGGAGACGGCGTTATACTCCACTGCCCCCGCATCACGCTTACCAGGCTTTCTGTATCGGTAGCCAGCGGAATCGGGTGCAGCATGGTGCCATTGATCCAGCTGAAAATAGTGCTGTTGGCGCAGATTGCCATTGCCAGCATCGCCGCCGCAGTTATGGAGAATCCGGGGTTTCTGCGCAGTCGCCGCACGGCAAAACGAACATCATGCAGCAGTCCAATCATGACGGCCGTCCTTCAGTAACACCGCCCTCGGGGAAATGGAGTGTCTCCTGTCTACATGCATGCGCCGTACCAAAGCGCGTCTTAATGTAACACTTGGATTGGCAGCTATATAGACCTAAGGCTCGTCGTCGCGTCCGTTCCCCATCTGTCCGTCTGCGTACGGGGCGTCCATTTTCGAACGGTAGCTCCATCCGTCTAACGAGGAGCCGCTACCATAGAAACCAGGATCATTGGCAGAACTACTCCACCAACCTTTCCCGAATGTCCAACTGGCAAGTCCGCTTGCATCGGGTGTCGGTGCTCCTGCCACTGTGATCGAGATCACGCTCCTGGAGTTCCATCTACGGCAAGAATGAATGTAGTCGCGCGGCACATAGCGCGTCTGCAGTCAGTTCTCGCAAGGTGGGTTCGTCATGGCACAGACACAAGTACAAGCGGCGTCCCAACTTAGGGGATCAATGCAGCCCTCCCAATCCCTTTCTGGGCAACCCGAACTGGTGCATGCGCCAGACGAACTATCACCCCGGGCTGCTGCCAACTCTGCGCAGGCTCACGCTTTTCGCATGGAAATCATCAAAGTGGGGCGCAAGCTTTGGGAACGGCAGTATGTTGACGGAAACGGCGGAAACATCAGCGTTCGTCTGGGGCAGGATTATCTGCTTTGCACACCGACAATGATGAGCAAGGGCGATATGGAGCCGGCTGACATCTGTCTCTCCGATCTTGATGGGAATATTTTGGTCGGAACTCGCCTGTGTACCAGCGAACTGCTGATGCATATCGAGATCTACATGAACAATCCGCGGGCACGGGCGGTTGTGCATTGCCACCCGCCGCATGCAACCGCATTTGCGATGACCGGCACCGTGCCCCCGAACGGCCTCGTCTCTGAGTACGAAACGTGCATCGGTCCCGCAGCTTTGGCGCCGTACGAGACTCCTGGTACGCAGGCATTCGCCGAGACGGTGCGCCCGTTTGTCCGCGACCACAACACCATTCTGCTTTCAAATCACGGCATCGTTTGCTGGGCGGATACGGTGACGCATGCGGAGTGGTTTGTTGAGACGTTTGAGAATTACTGCAAGACCTATTTGATTGCCCGGCAGATCGGAAAGCCGTTGAGTTTTTTGCCGCCGCAGAAGATTGAGGAACTGCTGGCTATTAAGCGGCGGCTGGGCCTGCCGGATGCGCGCATGGATAACAGCCTCTGATTCCGGTGCCCAGATGGCAAAATTGCGCCATGCTACAATGGTATTGCGCTCCAGTGATTTGGCCGTGAGCGGTATTCTGCCTGTAGACAAGGCAGCCTGCCTTGCACAGATTTCCCCAAGCCCCTACAGCGTGACCACTTGAGTTTCCCACTCGGCGACTCTGCGTTTGGACCTTATGTTGTTCCAATCCATTTGAGCGAAGCGGATTTTTGAAGCGCTCAACAGCCGGGAAGCAATGGGAAAGTGGTGTCAGACGGCGATGCGCCGGCTGACGGTGACGTAGCGTGTGGCAGCTCCGGGCCTCGGGCGTTCTCCCCTTGAATGTCCGCCGGTCAGTCTTCTGGTACGACTTTCGGTTCTCCCTTACGCAAATTGATAAGCAGGCTGCGCCCATTTAGAGGGAATGCACGCCTCCAGGTCCGGTTCCGAGTGTGCAGGCCGCAGGAAGTGCGGCTCCCGGAACAACAGAAAGATTATTTTGATCACTCAGTTTTCGCAGTTCAACCTGTCGGCGCCTCTGATGGCCCGGCTCAATGTCAACAAATTTGAAATCCCCACGCCGGTACAGGCGAGCGCTATTCCTCCAGCGCTTGAGGGCCGCGATGTACTCGCGACCGCCCAGACCGGAACCGGCAAGACGCTCAGCTTTCTGATTCCGATAGTGGAAATGCTCCAGAAGGTGGAAGCACGCGGACCCGCGGCACATGCACTGGTGCTGCTGCCCACGCGCGAATTGGCCATGCAGGTGGAGAAAGCATTCCTTGCCATTCGTTCAAGCTCCGACCAGACAGTCGCACTCGTTGTGGGCGGCATGCAGGAACGGCAACAGCTCGATGCCATTCGCCGCGGCGCCAAGCTGATTGTGGCGACGCCGGGCAGGCTCGAGGATTTTCTCAGCCGGAAGCTGGTTCGGCTTGGGCAGGTAAAAATGCTGGTGCTCGATGAAGTGGATCGCATGCTCGACATGGGCTTTCAGCCGGCGATTGCGCGTATCGCGACGATGCTTCCTGCCACTCGGCAAACCCTGTGCTACTCGGCCACGCTGGAGGGCGCGGTCAAGGACGTGGCTCGGAATTACCTCAACAATCCTGCACGCATCGAGATTGGTTCGGTGCTGAAGCCGGCGGAGAATGTGGAACTGCGCACGTTTGAAGTGGCGCAGGAGAACAAACAGGAGTTGCTCGAGCATCTGCTGGGCGCGGAAAAGGGAAGCTTTCTGGTTTTCGTCCGCACCAAGCATGGAGCCGATCGTGTGGCGCGCCGCCTGGAACGTTCGGGTTGGTCTGCAACGCAGATTCACGGTGATCGCACTCAGTCGCAGCGTAACGCGGCTTTGCGGAGCTTCCGCGATGGACATCATCGCGTGCTGGTAGCAACCGACGTTGCGGCGCGGGGCATCGATGTGGCCAACGTGGCGCACGTAATCAACTTCGACCTGCCAAAGGTGGCTGAGGACTTTGTGCATCGTGTGGGCCGCACCGGGCGCGCTTCTGCGCGTGGGGTTGCTTCCACATTTGCCGGTCCTGCCGAGCGGAAAGACCTGCGCCGGATTGAGAAGACGCTTTCGATCCAAATGAAACGGTTCAGAGTGAGTGCGGTCGGCGCGACTGCGTAATTAATTCTCTCTACTCAACGAAAGGCGAGCGCTTCAGCCGCTGCGGTGACCAAACGCGACGGTCGGGGCGCTCGTTGTTTTTATAGCCGCTCCGGTTGTGGGTTGCGGCCCAGTTGTAGAAGTCTAAGCCCTACCAAAACAAACCAGACAGGGTAAGGCGGCCCGGCGACGGATAGTAGCACGAACCCGGCAGCAGGGAGTAAAAGTCCACCAATGATGTGAGCTAGGTCGAGCCCGTGCATCACGATGCCGAGCCACGCTGTCGTCTTGCTGAAGACCTTGCCGCGTAACATCACGACCGAGATCAGCACCGCACCGCACTGAAGTAGCGCGCCGCCAACGATGGCGCCGGTTGAGTGCCATATGTCTGCGGCGAGCAGCGCTTCTCCCGCAGCAAGCAGCTGATTGCGAGAGGCATCGCTGGTTGTCATTGCGAATTTATCGCTGAGCGGGATCAAAGAGAGAGCTGTGGGTGTGGCCAGCACGAGTGTTGTGCCCACGAATGCAAGAGTCGTGGCCAGCAAAACTCCGGGAAAGTCGCAGCGGCGCAAAGCTGCAAATAATCCGAGGAACACAAGGTAGTAAAGCGGCAAGCTGATGATAGTGGGAAGATCCAGCCGCAGCAGTGCTATGACTCGATGGTGTTCAAGGAGACCGAAGGCCTGAGCGGCAGAAGTGGGCTGGCCGCCCAGCACGACCATCTGAACCATTGTGGCTAACGAATAGGCCACGAGAATCAATGATGCGATTCCGCCGAGCCTGCATAGAGCGTTGATCCTGCTACGCTCCCGCTCGATTTCCAGGTCGAGTTCACCAAGTGAGGTCATGGTCTTGCGCACCTCAGGTGCACTTCGAAAGAGCGACGCCGGAAGGCGCCTTCGCTGCTGATAGCCGATTCTACTCCTGCTCGAGAGGCATCATGACCAAATCTACTGAACAAAGAAAGGGCCCCGGAATCATCCGGGGCCGGTGAATGGTTAATTAGCGATTTTTATTCAGGCAGGGCGAGCTGGCCATCGACATGGAACTTGCCGCTCACTGTCTGTGCGCTGGTATCAGGCTGTCCGCCGCCGATGCTGATCGAGTAATCGCCAGCAGCGATAATGGGATCACCGTTATCCGTCACCATAACCAGATCGCGGTCCTTCAGGTCGAAGTGGACCTTCTGGCTCGCACCTGGCTCCAGGTGAACGCGCTGGAATCCGCGCAGTGCAATCTTCGGAGCTCCCTTGACATTGGGGAACTTGAGGTAGACCTGCACCACTTCGTCGCCAGCCTTGCTGCCGGTATTTGCAACCGTTACATCGGCGCTGACGGGCTGGCCCGCCGCAACCGAAGGTGTGGTAACGCTCAGATCGCTGTACTTGAAGGTGGTGTAGCTCAGTCCGTAACCAAACGGATAGAGCGGCTTGCCGCTGAAGTAGCGATAGGTGCGGTTCGCCATGCCGTAGTCCTCAAAGTGAGGCAGCTGGCTGACATCTTTGTAGAACGTAATTGGGAGGCGCCCCGCCGGATTGTTTTTGCCGCTGAGAGTATCGGCGACGGCCGAGCCGCCCTCTTCGCCTGGGTACCAGGCTTCCAGAACTGCGTTGGCGTGATCGTTGATCCAGTTGACGGCGAGCGCACTGCCGTTCATCAGAACGACGACGAGCGGCTTGCCGGTTGCTTGTACCGCTTCAACCAGCGCTTCTTCCGGCTGAGGCAGATCGATGCTGATGCGGTCGCCGCCTGAGAATCCAGGAACGGTTACCGGCATCTCTTCACCTTCAAGCCTGCTGGTGATGCCGACTACTGCAATCGTGATGTCGGCGGCCTTGGCGGCGGCTATGGCTTCCGGTGAAGGAGCGTCGTTGACCTTGGCCCAGATGAGCTGTGCCTTGGGCGAGGGAGCGTTGAAATTGGAGTACATCAGGTTCAGCTCAGCCTTGACACCCTTTTCGAGATGCGCACGACCCACAGCTGCTTCGCTCTCGCCGCGACCGAGCATTGCGACTTGCTTACCATCAACCGACAGACGGCCAAAACCGCTGCCCCGAACGCCGAGCAGATAATCTCCGGTCTCCGGTGCGGTGATGAAGCCTGTCCAACGAACGCCGACGTTCTTCTTGCCGGCCATCTCTGATGGGAGATTGGCATTGGTCAGATTGACGTTGGGCTCGGTGCGAGTGGCGAGGACCGGCGCTTGCGGTCCCCGGCCAAACCGTGCCGCCGACTCCATGTATTCGGCCTTGAGACCAGGCTTGCCGTCGGGCGTGGTCAGCATGGCGTCAGGAACCGGGTTTCCATCATTGCGCAGAAACTGCGTTCCGGGAACATAGGTGATGGTGGCATTCGGGAACTCGGCCTTGAGGCCGTCCAGAACGGAGACGATGTGGGTGGGGCGACCGGCGTAGTTGCCGAGAAGCATCTGGGTCTGATCAGCCAGCGGGCCCACAACTGCGATCTTCTTTATGCCGGGTTTGAGAGGTAGTGTGCCGTCGTTCTTGAGCAACACCATGGCTTCGTTTGACAGCTTGCGAGCGTAGGCGCGGTGTTCGGCGCTGTCCAGTTCCTTCTCGTCGATCTTGGTGTAAGGAACCATTTCCGGCGGATCGAACATGCCCAGCTTGATGCGGGCTACGAAGAGGCGAACCAAAGACTGATCGAGCGTAGCTTCAGGCAGGTAGCCCTGCTGCACTGCATCGACATAAGCCTTCGTAAGTGGTTCTCCATGGCGCTCCGTGAAGGTAACGCACTCGTTGTCCATACCGCGGATCACCGAGATGGCAGCGCCCTGCGCCTGGTTCGGACGATAACGATGATTGGCAGCGACGTCCCAAACGGCGTCGCAGTCAGAAACAACGTAGCCCTGGAATCCCCATTTGCCGCGAAGCTGATCCTGGAGGAGGAACTGATTGGCGCAGGCCGGTTCGCCATTGATGGCGTTATAGGCACACATTACGGAGTAGGCCTTGCCGTCAACAATGGCAGCGCGGAACGCCGGCAGGTAGGTGTCAACTTCATCGTGCTTGCTTACATCGACATCGGCAAAGTGGCGGGTTGGCTCTGGTCCGCTGTGTACGTCGTAGTGCTTCGGCGTGGCAATCACGCGGAAGTACTTGGGATCGTCACCCTGCATGCCCTTGACGTAAGCAACGCCCATGCGACCGGTGAGGAACGGATCTTCTCCGTAAGTCTCCTGACCACGGCCCCAGCGCGGGTCACGGAAGATGTTCAGGTTCGGCGCCCAGAAGTCGAGGCCGCCCTGAATACCGGTGTGGCCTGCAGCCGTGTCCTGCACGTGCTTGATGCGGCCTTCAATACTGATTTGGACACCCATGGTGTGGATGGCGGGAACGTCAAACGTTGCGCCCAGACCGATTGGTTCGGGATATTCAGTCACACCCTGGTCGATTACGCCGTGGAGAGCTTCACTCCACCATTGGTAAGACGGAACCTTGAGCCGCGGAATCGCCGGAGAGGTGTTGACCATTTGTGACGCCTTCTCTTCAAGCGTCATGCGGCGCACCAAATCGGTTGCGCGCTGTTCAGGGGTGAGATTGGTGTTCAGATAGGGAGGATTTGCATCCTGTGCGGCCGCGAACTGCGCCGTTCCACCCAGGAAAAGCAATCCTGCGAACGCGACCGTTTTAGCCACAACTCGCGTCAAGCACTTCATCATCATCTAGCTCCTCCAAAATTGACCTTGATCGGCCGGGAGCTTGCGCTACGAGAAAAGCTTTTCTGGAGAGCAGGCTGAGGGCAAGTTTGGAGCACACCTCATGGCAGGCGCGTAACCCAAGCTGCAATCTGCTTATCCGTTGCTTTTTTTGCCGTTCAAGTATCGACAGCGATTCTAGCGCGTTTGGGTGTACTCAGGGTGGTGATTGAAGCACATTTATTTTGGACGGGGCCGATTACATAAATCGGTTCACTTGCCACCTTTATCGAATTTCGGGAGAAATAGAACGGGTGCTCCATGTTGGTCCTCTGGCGGGTTCGATCGAGCACTGGGCGAGCGGACAACTGGGCAATCGTGCATGGTTTCGATGGATTCTTTGGCTCAGGTACTTTTGACGCGGTTCCAGCGAACTCCTGGAGGGTTTTCCACCGGCTTTAGGCCGCTGGATTGGCCTGCTTTTCGTTGACTCCAGGCCTTGTTTCAGTTATCCTGAAGTCCTTGCGCGGTGTTGTGCCTGCGGTTCATATTTTTGACGGAACCGGTTCGCGGATTGACTACTAAGCGGTATCCGCTGCGACAGGCTAAAGGCTGCTGAGCGTTGATTCTGTTCAGCCGAGCCAAAGAACCCAAGCAATCCTCACCCGAACAGATTTGTTTGGCAGTGGGTAGAATTCAGGCCCGCGCGCTTTTGAGCGTGGGCAAGTTATGGTTTGCGCCGGTTTTTTTGAAGAGGTAGGAGTTCTGATGGGAACCTATGTTCCGAGCGGCAAGGATATTGACCGCAAGTGGTACGTGATGGACGCGAGTGGCAAAACGCTTGGGCGGCTGGCCACCAAAGCTGCCGATATTCTGAGCGGCAAGTTGAACCCCAAGTACGTGCCGTATATCGACACCGGCGACCACGTGATTGTGATCAACGCTGACAAGGTGCGCCTTACGGGCCTGAAATCCGACAGCAAGGTTTATCGCCGCTACACGGGTTTTCCTGGCGGACTGCGCGAAGAGTCATTTACGCGCCTGATGAACCGCAAGCCGGAAATGGTACTTGAACAGGCCATCAAGGGCATGCTGCCGAAGACCAAGATGGGCCGCCAGATGGCGACCAAGCTGAAGGTCTACCGTGGCGACCAGCATCCGCACCAGGCACAACAGCCGGTTGCGATGGAAATTAAGTAAGGCAGCTTTTAGCTTCTAGCCTCTAGCTTTCAGCTTTTCTTGCTGGAGCAATGGTTGGAAGAAAGCTGAAGATGCCCGGGCGGGCACGAACGAGCTAGCAGCTAGAAGCTGAAAGCTAGGAGCTAACAGGAATGACAGATCTGGTTCAGTATTACGGGACAGGACGTCGCAAGTCGGCAATCGCGCGCGTTTTTCTGCGTCCCGGAACGGGTGAGTGGAAGGTCAACGGCAAGGGTTTCGACGAATATTTCGTCACCGAACAGCAGCGTGGTTCAGCCAAGCGCGCCCTGGTCGTTGCCGAGATGACCAGCTCGTTTGACGTTGTTACCACGGTGAGCAGCGGCGGAGTTGCTTCGCAGGCTGATGCCGTGAAACTGGGTGTTGCCCGTGCGCTGGTTGAGTTCAATCCTGAACTGCGGAAGCTGCTCAAGGGCGAAGGCCTGATGACCCGCGATGCCCGCCAGAAGGAACGCAAGAAGTACGGCCAGAAGGGCGCACGCAAGCGTTTCCAATTCTCGAAGCGCTAGATGCAAGCTGTCAGCTTTTTGGCTTTCAGCTTTCCGCTCTATCTGCTGCATAAAGCAGATCGGATTCCAGAGGCAGCGAATCCAGCAAGAAAGAGCTGAAGGCTAACGGCTGAAAGCTAATGGCCGGTTGTTAAATCTCCCGCGCAAGCGGGCTCAATCCGGGTCGCGGCAGTGCCAGCCCGGATGCAATCCAATAAGGAGGCCCATTGGCCACGATCACAATGAAGGAGCTGCTCGAAGCAGGTGTTCACTTCGGGCATCAGACCAAGCGCTGGAATCCGAAGATGAAAGAATACATCTTTGGCGAGCGTAACGGAATCTACATCATCGACCTGCAGAAGACCCTGAAGCTCTTCAAGGACGCGTCGAAGTTTGTGACGGACCTGTGTGCGAGCGGTAAGACGATTCTGTTTGTGGGCACCAAGCGTCAGGCGCAGGATGCAGTGGCTGAGGAAGCCAACCGCGCGAGCATGCCTTATGTGAACCAGCGCTGGCTGGGTGGGCTGCTGACCAATTGGGTGACGGTGCAGAAGTCGGTGAAGCGCCTTCAGGAACTTGACGACATGGCCACTGACGGCCGCTACGAGTTGCTGACCAAGAAGGAAGTAATCAAGCTCGAGCGCGAGCGCAAGCACCTGCAGGCGAACCTTGCCGGCATCAAGAACATGAAGCGTCTGCCAGACGCCGTGTTCATCGTGGACTCGAATAACGAGGCCATTGCCGTAAAGGAAGCTCGCAAGCTTGGCATTCCCGTGGTTGCAGTGGTTGATACCAACTGCGATCCCACGGTGGTGGACTACGTAATTCCGGGCAATGATGATGCGCTCCGCGCGATTCGCCTGTTCACTTCGAAGATCGCCGATTCGGCGGCTGAAGGCGTGAACATGGTGGGCGACAAGGCGTTTGCCGAGGAAGCCCCGGCGCAGGTTGAGAACGAAGCTGCTGAGACTGCTGCTCCCGCAGAAGATGGTGACGTAGACCTTGAAGCAGTGCTCGGCGGCGGAATCCGCAAAGCTCCTGCCGCGGTTTCGGCCTTGAACGAGCCGGAAGCGGTCGAGGGTGCTCTTTAATCATTTCCGCGCACGCAAGTGCGCATACTGAGACGAGCGTGGCCGCCCGGGTTCAGGTGCCACGCTTTTCTTATGTCAGCATGTTCGGCGCGGTAGACATATCGCCAAATATTTCGAAAGGAAGTAACGGGGATGAGCGTGAGTGAGAAGATTGATGCCAAGTTGGTAAAAGAGCTTCGTGAGAAGTCCGGCGCCCCGATGGGCGACTGCCTCAAGGCTCTGCAGGAAGCGAAGGGAAATATCGAGGAGGCATTCGTTGTGCTGCGCAAACGCGGTATGGCCTCTGCGCAGAAGAAAGCCTCACGGTCCACGAATGACGGCTCGGTGTATCCCTATATCCACGCAGGCGGCAAACTCGGCGTACTGGTGGAAGTCAACTGCGAAAGCGACTTTGTCGCCCGCACGGACGACTTTCAGGACTTGCTGAAGGATATATCGATGCACATCGCCGCCAGCGATCCGCGCTATGTTCGTCCTGAGGACGTGACGCCTGAGGATCTCGAGCGCGAGAAGGAGATCTACCGCGCGCAGGCCGCTGCTACCGGCAAGCCGGCTCCTGTGATCGAGAAGATTGTGGAAGGCAAGATGGCAAAGTTCTACGAGGAAGTCTGCCTGCTCGAGCAGCCCTTTATCAAGGATCAGTCTGTCAGCATCAAGGAACTGATCGCGCAGAAGGTGGCCAAGCTGGGTGAAAACATCACAGTCCGTCGCTTTGCACGCTTCAAGGTGGGCGCTCCCGATTGGACCGTCGCTCAGACCAAGGCAGTGGAAGCCGCTTCGGAGTAAGCCCGTTTCAATTGCAAGCTGACGAAGGCCCGGAGCATTGCTCCGGGCTTTTGCTTGTGCGCTCGAGCCCAATAGCATGTTCGCAAACAGAAAGGGCAGCCCATTTGCAGGCTGCCCTTCGTTGCTGGAACTGCGATC
>Ga0105238_10005299_pt1 | contig 12746 bp, 11 predicted proteins | sample KBSC34metaG_FD_81526 | JGI IMG/M metagenome (GOLD analysis project Ga0105238, IMG submission 81526) | Corn rhizosphere microbial communities from Kellogg Biological Station, Michigan, USA - KBS C3-4 metaG | ecosystem: Host-associated > Plants > Roots > Rhizosphere > Soil | place: Michigan, USA... | reverse complement strand
CGCCCAGTACTATTTTGAAAAGCAAGGCGAGAATGCCACGACGGATATTACCGACGCCCAGGTCGACGAGTTTTTCAAACAACCCGTTAATCAGCACAAGTTTGATCAGATTATTGCCGACGCCAAGGCGAAGGATCCGCAGTTTGCATCACAGGAGATTCCACCCGAGCAGATGAATATGCTGAAGCAGCGACTCGGACGGATTTATCTCGCGGAGAAAAAGGCGATCGATCAGGGGCTCGACAAGAAGCCCGAAGTCCGACTGCAGATGTTGTTGCAGCACGCGCGCGCAGTGGCGCAAAAATACGCGGTTGATAAGTTGCAGGACAAGATGAAGGCCACGGATGAGGAAGTCAACGCGTACCTAGCGAGCCATCCCGAGATGGACACGGATAAGAAGAATCGCGCCAAGGCTGAGGAAGTTCTCAAGCGTGCGCGAGGCGGCGAAGACTTTGCGAAACTCGCGCAGGAGTTTTCAAGTGACGGCAGTAAGGACAAGGGCGGCGACCTCGGTTGGTTCGGTCATGGCGACATGGTTCCCGAGTTCGAGCAGGCCGCTTTTGCGTTGAAGCCGGGCGAGATCAGCGATGTGGTCCAAAGCAAATTTGGTTTTCACATCATCAAGGTAGAAGAGAAAAAGACCGAGACGAAAGACGGCAAGGCAGAAGAGAAGGTTCACGCGCGTCACATCCTGATTAGCGATCCGGGCGCCAATCCATTTGGACCGCCGCAAAGCCCGCGCGATAAAGCGAAGGCGGAGATCGAAAAGGATAAAGCCACGAAGGTGCTCGACGAGATCGTCGCGCGCTCGCATGTGAAAGTGGCTGAAAACTACCAGGTGAAACAACCTGAGCAGCAGCCACAGCAGCAGTTGCCGCCGGGATTTGGTGCACCGCCTGAAGGGCAGGAAGCTCCAGCGCCCGCGCCTTCGCCCGCGAAACCAGGCGCCAAGACGCCGCCGGCAAAGACGAAGAAGCCCTAGGCCACTAAGAGGTATTAGCCACAAAAAGGCACAAAAAGCACAAAATGATTTGACCCGGCTGCTCAATCATTTGTGACTTTTGTGCTTCTTTGTGGCGGATCTATTCGATGCAGTTAGGCGACTATAGGGTCGAGATCATTCAGGACACCGAATTCCGTCTTGATGGGGGAGCAATGTTCGGAGTGGTCCCGCGCAAGCTTTGGGCGCGGGAGTGTCCGCCCGACGATGAAAACCGCATTCGCATGAACATGAATTGCGTTTTCGTCGATACCGGCTCGGAAAAGATCCTGATCGAAACGGGCATTGGCGATAAGTGGTCTGCGAAGCAACAGTCGATGTACGGCATCGACCGCACACGCCCGCTTACCGAGACACTAAAGACGCGCGCCGGTGTTTCTGCTGATGAGATCACAATCGTCGTCAACACTCATCTGCATTTCGATCACGCCGGTGGCAATACCACTCTGAACGCCGAAGGCAATCCGGTCGCGACTTTCCCGAATGCGCGTTACTTCGTCTCCGGCGCTGAGCTGCACCACGCGGATCACCCAACTGAACGTGATCGCGCGAGTTATTTACCCGAGAACTGGAAGCCTCTGGTCGAGTCGGGGCAGCTTCAAGCACGAGGCGCCGATTACGAAGTTGTGCCAGGTTTGAAAATGCAGACGATCGCCGGTCACAACCGGTCGATGCAGTGCTGGCGTCTGGAGCGAAAAGGGAACACGATGTTTGGTTTCGCCGACTTGATACCGATGCGCGCGCACGTTCGTTTGCCGTGGATCATGGGTTACGATCTCTTTCCTGTCGAAACCCTCGAAGCTAAGAAGAGAATTCTGCCGCAGGCGGCGCGTGAAAACTGGATCTGCATGTTCTACCACGATCCTGATGAACCGCTCTGCCGGTTACAGCAGGGAGAAAAGGAGTTCAGTCCTGTCCCGTATCGCGGAGAGGGCTGAGAGCTTTCATGAGTACAGCAGGCGTTCGTCTCGGGATTATCGGCGGGAGCGGTCTCTACCAGATGCCCGAGTTGACGGCGATCGAAGAAGTTAAAGTTGACACTCCGTTTGGACCACCGTCCGACGCATTCATCATCGGCACTCTCGAAGGCGAACGCGTTGCCTTTCTGCCGCGTCACGGACGTGGTCACCGTCTGACTCCGACTGAAGTTCCATTCCGCGCGAACATCTATGCGATGAAGCTGCTGGGCGTCGAGAGTATTCTTTCGGCGTCTGCCGTTGGCTCTTTGCAGGAGAAGTATGCGCCGCTCGATATGGTGATTCCCGATCAGTTTTTCGATCGCACACGCGGACGCGTGAGAGAGTCTACTTTCTTCGGCGAAGGAATTGTTGCGCACATGTCTTTTGCGCATCCGGTTTGTGGGCGTCTCGGTGATGTGTTGGAGCAGTCGTGTAGCGTTGCGGATGTGAAGGCGCATCGCGGTGGCACGTATCTGTGTATGGAAGGTCCGGCGTTTTCGACTTTAGCTGAGTCGAATGTCTATCGCTCATGGGGAATGGACATCATCGGCATGACGAATCTTCAGGAAGCGAAGCTCGCGCGTGAAGCGGAGATTTGCTATGCGACCCTCGCGCTCGTTACTGATTATGATTGCTGGCATCCAGGCCATGATGCGGTGAGTATCGAGACGGTAGTTGAGTATCTGAACAAGAACGTGCGCAATGCGCAGTTGATTTTGCGTGAAGCCACGAGGCTGATGAAGAATAGCGAGCGCAGCTGTAAATGCGGTTCGGCTTTGCAGCACGCGATCTTCACGGCGCCAAATCTCTGGCCTGAGGCGACAACAAAGAAGCTCGAAGCGATCATCAAAAAGTATCAGGCTTGAGCTTGGTGCTTTGTACTTGGTTCTTTGTACTTGGAAAGAACAAAGTACAAAGCACTAAGTAGATTTGAGGTGCGATATGAGAAATAAGTTTTTGCTGTTATTCGTTCTTCTCTTCATCTTTGCGCTGGCTCCCGCGACGTTTGGACAGAGTCCAAAGCCACCGGATCCGGCAATGGTCCGCGACCCCGACCTCGAACGAGACTCGTATCACAATCTCGAAGTCGCCAGAAACTATTTCAAACTGAAGAAAGCTTACGTTGCGGCGCTCAAGCGTTGTGAAGAGATCATCGCCGGCAACCCGAACTTCGCAAAGATCGAAGAAGTCTTGTTGATGGCCGGTCAAAGCAGCCTGTGGCTCTCGCAGAACAAAGGCAAGCAGCGGCCGGATCAATATGTAAGTTTTGACGGAGGCGAGAAGAAGACGCTTACGTCGCAGCAATTTCGTGAGATGGGCGTTGATTACCTGAACAAGTTGATCAAAGACTATCCCGATGGTTCGTTCGCAAAGCAGGCGCGAGAAGAATTGCGTCTTCTCGAAGCGCCAAAACAGCCGTAACACAAAGCTCGAAGATCAAATTACAGAGAACAAACACACACATGTCCCTTTTAGTCGTTGGATCGGTTGCTTATGACGAGGTCGAAACTCCATTTGGTAAATGCGACAAGATGCTGGGCGGCTCTGCCTCGCACTTTTCGATCTCAGCCAGCTTTTTCACGAAAGTTGGCATCGTCGCTGTCGTAGGCGGTGACTTCACAGAGCAGGAAGTTTTTGAAAGTCGCGGAATCAACACGCGCGACGTCGAAAGAATAGAAGATGGCAAGACGTTTCGTTGGGGCGGTCGCTACGAGTATGATTTGAACGTCGCTCAGACGATGTACACGGACCTGAACGTCTTCGCTGACTTCCAACCGAAGTTATCGGAAGAATCGAAGCATTCACGCTTGCTGTTTCTCGGCAATATTCAGCCCGACTTACAGCGCGGAGTGCGAGAGCAGATGCCCGATGCGGAGTTGGTCGCGCTCGATACGATGAATCTCTGGATCGAGCACACGCGCGACTCGCTGGTCCGGACGATCAAAGGCGTCGACGTCGTTATTATCAACGACGCCGAAGCGCGGCAGTTGACGAAGATTCCGAATCTCATCAAGGCTGCGCACGAGATTTTGACGTGGGGACCACGAGCGTTGATTATCAAACGTGGCGAGTACGGCGCGGCGCTATTTACGTCTGACAGCTATTTCGCGATTCCGGCGTACCCGCTGGAGTCAGTGTTCGATCCGACTGGGGCCGGCGACACGTTTGCGGGCGGCTTCATGGGTTACCTGGCGAGCCAGGAAAAACTCGACGAGAGCGCGATGAGACGCGCAATGATTTTTGGATCGGTGATGGCATCGTTCAATGTTGAGGAGTTTGGCACCGAGCGAGTCAAACGTCTTACACACGCGGAGATCAACGATCGTTTTCGAGCGTTCAAACGGATGACGCACTTTGACGAGATTCCGTTCGAGGTTAAATGATGCACTTGGACCGGGTCAGTACAGGGAGCGGTAGCGACCTGATTCGTTATTAAGTCGTTGTACCGAGATTGAACCAGGTCGCTACCGCTCCCTGTACTGACCCGGTCCAAGTTGGGCAAAGCACAAAGAACAAGGAGATCAAATGTTCTGTCCTGTCTGTGAGGCTGAGTACGAACCGGGCATCACTCATTGCCCTGACGATGAAACTGCTCTCGTTGAGAAATTGACGCCCGACAACACCCTTCACGATGGCAGCGAGGCAGCCTTGGTGCCGCTGCATAAGCTGGGTTCGCCGGCCGAAGCCGAAATGGTCAATGACATTCTCACCCAAAACGGAATTCGCTCGGTCGTGAAATCCGGCGGCGCTGATGCCTTGTCGCCACTGCTCTCCGCGACCTCGGAAGGAGCCGTGATTCTGGTGGACGAACGCGACGCAGATCGCGCTCTCGAGATTTACAGGGCCTTCTTCGGCGGCGATACCACACCGCTAACAGGCGGTTTCGGAGAAGCGGCCGAAGACGAAGAAGAGTAGTACGCAATGTCTGACGAAGTCTCTGATGCGATTATCGTCTTCATGACTGCGAGCAACGGTGAGGAAGCGGCGCGACTCGCGGACATGCTGGTTGGCGCGCACCTCGCTGCGTGCGTTCAGATTTTGCCGGAGATGGAATCCGTTTATCGCTGGCAGGGAAAGATCGAGCGCGCGCCGGAGATCTTATTACTCGCCAAAACGACCAGATCGAAGTTTGAAGAGCTGGAGAGAGAAGTCCGCGCTCTACACAGTTACGACACGCCCGAGATAATTGCGGTGCCGGTTGTTGCCGGTTCCGCTTCTTACGTCGACTGGTTAATCAAATCAACGAAGAAATAAATCCGCGTTTTTCTTAAACCCTGATTTCGTCGGAGATGGCGTTGTCGAGCTGGGTGAGTGTGCTTTGACTCCGCGTTACGATTTCCACGACTTCTGCGGGCGAGTCAGTAACATGAAACAGGTCCAGGTCATGTTCGTTAATCTTTCCGCCGCGTAAGACCTCTTCGCGCAACCACGCCAACATTCCACTCCAGTATTGACGTCCAAACAACACGACTGGGAAGTTGCGGATCTTCTTCGTTTGGATCAGTGTGAGAGCTTCGAATAATTCGTCAAAGGTGCCAAACCCTCCGGGAAAGATCACAAACCCAAGACTGTACTTAACAAACATCATCTTGCGAACGAAGAAGTATTTGAACGTGAGGCTGAGCGTCTGGTAAGCATTTGGTCTTTGCTCGAAAGGCAATTCGATATTGCATCCGATCGACAGGCCGCCGGCTTCAAACGCGCCGCGATTAGCCGCTTCCATGATTCCTGGACCACCACCAGTAATGACGGCAAAGCCCTGTGCGGAAAGCAGTGCGGCAGTTTCCTGTGCCGCACGGTAATCCGGATCGTCAGGTTTGGTTCGAGCCGAGCCGAAGATCGCAATCCCGCGACTCAAGGTGGCCAGCTCATCGAAGCCCTCGACAAACTCACCCATGATTCGGAACACGCGCCACGGATCGGTGTGAATAAACTCAACTCCCCCCGGGCTCTCGAGCAGTTGCTCGTCCTGCGTGGCTCCCTTGAGTTGCTTGTGCGACGGCGTTTCTTTCTTTTCCATTCTGATCCGCGCTTATCTCTTTTCAGATCTGTCTAATCAGATTCCCATTATGTTAAAGCCGCAATCAACATAAATGACTTCACCGGTAATTCCGGAAGACATCGAGCTGCAGAGAAAGACTGCGGTGTTTCCCACTTCGCGTGCTTCAACGTTACGGCCGAGCGGCGCTCGTTCCGCGTGATGTTTCAACATCGAGCTGAAATCAGAGACACCGCGCGCGGAAAGAGTTTGAATCGGACCGGCGCTGATGGCGTTGATACGAATGTTTCGTGGTCCGAGATCCTTCGCGAGATAGCGGGTGCTTGCCTCGAGGGCTGCTTTTGCGACGCCCATCACGTTGTAACCCGCGACGACCTTTTCCGCTCCGTAGTACGACATCGTAACGATGCTGCCGCCTTCAGTCATCAACGGTGCAGCGGCGCGCGCCAGTTGCGGCAGGGAATAAGCGCTGATCTCGAGAGCTGTGAGAAAAGCTTCGCGGCTGGTGTTCAGGTATTCACCGCCCAGCGCCTCGCGTGGGGCGAAGGCGATGCTGTGGATCAGGAAATCAAGCTTCCCGAATTTCTCTCCAACCTGACGAAAGGTTTCATCTACTTCTTCCTGTTTCGCGACGTCGCATGAGAGCAGCAACGAGCCGGGCATCGCTTCGTTTGTGAGTTCCTCGACATTTTCTTTCAGCCGATCGCCCTGGTAAGTGAAAGCGAGGTTCGCTCCGGCTTCGTGCAGAGCCTGAGCAGTAGCCCAGGCGATGGAGCGCTTATTGGCGACCCCAAAGATTATTCCATTTTTGTCTTTGAGCATTTTGTGCTTTTTGTGCCTTTTTGTGGCTTAAGCTGCAGCGCTTTCCGGCGCATTCATCAGGGCTTTGTACTCGCCACTCTCAACCCATTGCAGAATCTCCGAAACACGCCACACCGGAAATGGATGACTCAAGCCTGAGGTGATCACGTCGGCCCAGAAACGATCGAGCGCTTTCTCGTCGTAGGTCTTCTGGAAGTCGCGTGCCTGGGCGAGAAATTGATCGTAGTCAACTCGCGACGCAAAAGTGCCGCCGGCTAACTTCATCATCGTGCGACCAATGACGTTTGCGTCCTGCGTAACCAGCAATGCGGCGCGGTCGCACGAAAGCTCTGCACGCCTGGCCCATGCGAGCAATGCCGCACGCATAGTCATCGTGAGAACTTCCTTGACGATGGCAACCAGTGGCGACGCTGCCACCGCGGCGGTAGCGAGAAACTCGATCAGACGAGCAGCGGTCAGGTAAAGCACATGCTCGGCGTGAATATGACCAACCTCATGCGCGACAACTGCGAGCACTTCATCGTCGCTCAGTCGTTCAATCAACTGTGAATAGAGCACGATCACTGGCCGTTCCACACCGCCCGTGAAGGCGTTGACGATCGGATTCTGTTGCACAAACAATTCAGGCATGTCGACGCCGAGAGTGGTGCAGGCAATCTGGAGTTTGGCGTAAAGATCGGGACACTGCGTTGGTGTAACTTTCACCGCGCTGGCGGTGAAGATGACGCGAATGGCAGACTCGCCCGTGAGTGCAAGCAACTTTTTCAACGCTGTATCGATTCCCGGAATGGCGCGCAACGCGGCGAGGGCGCGACGGTCGGCTGGGTGGATGTACGAGTCCTTGTCTAACCTCGCAAATTTCTTGTGCGGCGCATCGGAGAGCGGTAGCCGGCAGCGACCACAGCGAGCGTCTCCGTTTTCGGGACGGATTTGATTTCGTTGACCGCAGTAGCGGCAGCGGATTGAGGGGAGGTTAGTGATCAGGTCTTCATTTTCAGCCATAATTAACGCTCACTTCTCGTGTGAATTGTTTCCACGGATTATACGGATGAAAGACCGGATCCGTCACTGATCCGCGAAATCCGTGGCTAAATTAATGCTTGAAGTGCCGGACGCCCGTGAACACCATTGCTAAACCATGCTCATTGGCGGCAGCTATTACCTCTTCATCGCGCACCGAGCCGCCCGGTTGGATCACGGCTGTGATGCCGTGGCGTGCGGCTTCGTCGATGCCGTCACGAAACGGAAAGAATGCATCGGAAGCCAGCACTGAACCCGTTACCGGCAACTGCGCTCGCATCGCGCCAATCTTCACAGAATCGACTCGCGACATCTGTCCTGCACCAACTCCAACGGTCTGTCCATTTCGTGCATAGACGATTGCGTTAGACTTCGTGTGCTTGCAAACAACCCAGGCGAAGAGAAGCGCACGGACTTCCTCTTCGGTGGGCTGCCGTGCCGTCACGACTTTCAATTCCGATGGATCAAGCTTGTGGTCATCGGCGGTTTGAACCAGCATGCCGCCGCTGACTTGCCGGAACTCGAGTTTCTTTCCGGCCTTTCCCTTCTTCAACCGAAGCACGCGAAGGTTTTTCCTGGTCTGAAGTATTTCGAGCGACGGCGCGTCGTACTCCGGTGCAATTACCACTTCAGTAAATATCTTCACGACCTCCTGCGCCGCCGACGTGTCGACAGTGCGATTGAAGGCCACGATTCCACCGAAAGCTGAAACCGGATCGGTCGCCAGTGCTTTTGTATACGCTTCCGCTGGTGTGTCTCCGAGACCAACGCCGGCGGGATTAGTGTGCTTGATGATGGCACAGGCCGTGTCGTCGAAATCAGAGACGAGATTCCACGCAGCATCGGCGTCAACGTAGTTGTTGAACGACATCTCCTTGCCGGAAAGCACTTCGGCATTTGCTACGCCACCATTCTGGGCCATCTGGTACAGCGCGGCCATCTGATGCGGATTCTCCCCGTACCTTAGATCCGTAATCCTGCCGATGGACCACGACATCTGGCTGGGTAACTGGCCTTTGAATTCCTCCGCAGAAAATTCCTCTGCAACGTTGCCGGTGGAAGCGGATCCTACAGAGCTGCTGCCGCCGGTTCCGATTCCGATTCCTCCAGCAAAAGGATTGGGCCCGCCTTCAGACTCGAGGAACGAGCTGACAATCATGTCGTAAACCGCCGTCTGTTTGAATGCGGCCTTCGCGAGTCGTTTCCTCGTTGCGAGTGATAACGCCCCATCACGACTCTTCATTTCATAGATGATGCTGTCGTAGGTTGATGGAGCGACCACAACGGCAACGTCGTGAGCATTCTTTGCTGCGGAGCGAATCATGGCTGGTCCACCGATGTCGATTTGTTCGATGGCGTCTGCCGTTGTTACGTCTGGACGCATGATCGTTTCGGCAAATGGATACAAATTGACGACTACCATGTCGATCGGTTGTATTCCATTTTGCTCCATCGCAGCGACGTGCTCCGGATTGTCGCGAATCGCAAGCAGGCCGCCGTGCACACGCGGATGAAGTGTCTTTACGCGTCCATCCATCATTTCCGGAAAGCCCGTGATGTCGGAGATGTCGCGTACGGCGATGTCGGCGTCGCGGAGTGCTTTCGCGGTCCCACCGGTGCTGATGATCTCGACGTTGAAGTGCGCGAGCTCTCGTGCGAAATCAACAATTCCTTGTTTGTCGGAAACGCTTATCAGGGCTCGTCGAATAGGTCGAAGCTGAAGGTCGCTGGTTTCAGTCATGCGGATTGTCGGTATTAGATTTCTTTTCGTTTGGAGGTAAATTGATCATGAACTTTTGCGTGCGCGAATAGCCATTGCGTCCGACGGAGTACTCGACTCCTTCCGGCTTCATACTCACAGAGAAGACGTGTTTGCGATTGTCGCGCGATGATTCGGCTATATAGAAACCCAAAAGGTACTGGCTTTTCAAATCCTCTTCGATAGCCTGGAAGATTGGCGTGAGATCAGTCGGCTTCGGCGCGAGTGCGGACTTAGCGTCGCCGACTAGAAAATACTTGCCGCCGGTCTTCTCTGCGAGTTCTTTAAAGCCTTTTGTAGGACGTCGCACTTCGAGTCGTCCATCGCGGGGTTCGAAGAGTGGCAAGTGAATCACGTAAAACGAAACGTGCTGTTCGAGAGCTGCTGCGATGACCGCGTCAGGGCTGGTTCGGCTGCTTGTGTCCAGGCCGTCGCTGATAAGCACGACGATGCGACGTTCGGTTCGCGTTGGAGTCAGATCGTCAAACGCTTTGAGAGACGTTGCGGCGGAATCGAAGATCGCGGTCTTGGCGTTTGGTGCGGCCCTGAATCTAAAGGCGGCGCGTGCGTTTTCCAGGTCTTTTGTAAATGGCGCGACGAGTGTGGCGGTTTCAGAAAAACGAACAATGGCGACGCTTGATCGCTCACCAAAACGAGAGAAGAGTGCGAGTGCAGCTTCCCGTTGTTGCTCGATTATTTGACGCAGACTTCCCGACTGGTCCAGTGCGAATAACATTGCTACGCGATCTGCGCCGCGAGCGAAGTAGACGCCGGTCGTCACCCCGTCCTGATCTTTGAGTGATAAATCCTGCTCAGTCAGACCCTCAACCGCCTGTCCTTTCTTGTCGCGAATCCGGACCGGAAACAGAAGCAGGTCGGTGTTTACACGTACGACATCGTCGTCATCCGTGCTTTGTTGACCGAGGGCAGTAGTAGTTGGAACTGCTACGACGAGGCAGGCGAGGAATGAAATAAGTACCGCGAAACGCAGCATCAGCCGTCCGGCTAAACGAAAAAACGGCCGAAGAGCAGAATACTGAGAATGACGATTATCGTGATTACGATGATCTTGACCAGGCTCACGGCTAAGTCCTCTGGGTTGGGAGCAAATCAGAACGCATTCTAGCATACGTCACTATCTGCGGACCGGTTCGGAGAATTTAGCCGCGGATCTGTGTCTAAACTATTTGAACTTCAGCGTGAGCCGGCCGCTGAACAGCCGTGGTGAGCCCACGTGCGTCCCACTGAAAACCGACTCGAAATTGTACAAATACAGCTCATTCGTCAGGTTTTGCACGTCAAACTGGAGATTCATCGACACGCGTTCCTTCTGCATCAGGTCCGCACCCACCGAGAAATCAAGAATCGTCCGGGGCCGGACACGCCCACGCTGAAAGTCGATTTTGTCGTACAAACGCGGGTCGAATCCTTCCGCAACGAACTCGGCCAGGGTTGTTCCGGGCTCCACGTCAGCCGGCACGCCGGAGTCGTAGCGTCCATTGAAAATCGCGTAGATTCCCGAAGGCCGGTGCGTGTAGCTGACCTGAAACTGCGCTTCGTTGCGCTGATCGTGGTCGTTGGCGAACTTCAACCCGTGTAAAAATAAGTCCTGGGGGTCCTCACCCAGGAAGAGTCCGCCGGTGATCGGTGTTACGCCAAACGCCCGCGCGTTCGCATACGAAACGAAGGTGTGAAAGCCGTGTATGTCGGTCGACTCGAGTCTGACTTCCTCGCCGGTAACACGTCCTGAAGAGATCGCGATCGGGAAAATGACTCCCGTCTCGAAAAACTGATCTTTGTCTGAGAAGTTTTCGATTCGCTTCTGATAGACCGTCAGATTCAGCCGGAAGTTTTTTGAGAGTAACTGCTGCGCGCCCGCCTCAAACGAGTTCTGCTTGTCGGGCAGAATCGGCTGCACGGTCGTGATGCCCTGCAGCACCGAGATTGGCGACAGCGCGGCCGCCGCGGGCGAACTCGCCAGCAACAGATTCTCCGCTGGGGGCGGTTGGAAGAGTCTGTTGTACGACGCTCTCAAAGTCGTTTGTGTTTTTGGAATGAAGTAAGCGACGGCAACGCGCGGGCTGACAGCCTGCTCGCCGATGAGGAGTTTGTAGTTGTCGTACCTGACGCCGAGATCGAGTGTCAGATTCTTGACGAGGGTGAAACGATCCTGAACGTAAGCGCTCAGCGTCCGGCCTGTTTTCGACTGATTGAATACGAATGGATTGCCGGCGTTGAAGTTGTTTACCGGATTCGGAAAGACATTTCCTTCTTCGTCGACCAGATCAGGGAATGCCTGCGTTGGATAGAAACTGAAGTGTTCGTCGACAGGTGTGATCGTCATCTGCCCGCCAAACTTGATGTTGTGACTACCGCGCGTCAGCGCCAGTGATCCAATCGCACCGTAATTCTGAAGCGTCCGATCCTGGTCTGCCACGACCGGCGTCGAAAGCGCATTGCTGATCAGTTTCGCGTTGCTCTGTCGATGAAAGAATGAAAACTGGGCGACAGAGTTTGGCGAGAAGATGTGTTGGTAACTGATGTTCTGCGAGTTGTCGCGCAGACGCTGCCGTTGATCCTGCCCGGCTGCTTCCTGTTCAAACCGGTTCGGCACTTGGAAGTTCGAGCCGCCGAAATTGAACACGCCGCGCAAACTATTGTTGGCGTCAAACTGATAGTCGAGACGGAAGAAAGCCTTTCCGGTGCGGCCGAAGTTGTGAAAGTTATCGATGGTTGGTGGATCGAGAAAGCGTTGCGATGTGCTGCTCGAGAGATTCGCCAGAAACCCGAGCTTCCTGGTATGCGTCGAAAAATCAGCGGCCGCTTCTCCGGTCGAGAAACTTCCTCCTGAAAACGAGATTGCACCCTGGGTTGGTCCTTCGAGACCAGAACGAGTGTTGACGTTGATAACACCAGCCAGTTTGTCGCCGAACTCTGCGGGAATGCCGCCTGTGAGCACTTCGACGGTTCGCAGCGTTCGGGCATCAAGACTCGTCGAAAAAATGGCTGATAGATTGTCAGTCACCGGAACGCCGTCAATTACGTATTGCACCTGCGACTCCGATCCGCGTGGGTGCATGCGACCATTGTCATCGGTAACAAAACCCGGTGTTGACGCTACGATCGATTCAATTGCACGCGACGGAGCCGCTCCGAGCGGTCGTTCGAGAACCGTCTGACTGATAT
>Ga0105238_10005298_pt1 | contig 12748 bp, 11 predicted proteins | sample KBSC34metaG_FD_81526 | JGI IMG/M metagenome (GOLD analysis project Ga0105238, IMG submission 81526) | Corn rhizosphere microbial communities from Kellogg Biological Station, Michigan, USA - KBS C3-4 metaG | ecosystem: Host-associated > Plants > Roots > Rhizosphere > Soil | place: Michigan, USA... | reverse complement strand
GGGCTTCTGGGTGGCCGCCATCACCGCCGCGTCGGTGACCGACACGTCGCGCGCGAAGACGTCACGGAACTTCGCCCGATCGACATAAAGGAATCCCGCCGTGTCCGGCTTCAGGGCCGTATCCAGCGGTGAGGGATACTGCTTCCCGAAGGCGCCCAGGGCCTCGCCGGCCTCGGGCGCGAAGGCGGCGATGTAGACCAGCGCCTTCACGTTGGCGTTGCCGGCGGCGGCGCCCGTGATCACCGCTCCGCCGTAGGAGTGCCCGACCGCGACGACCGGCTCCGTCTGGGCATCGATCACCCTCTTCGTCGTCTCGATGTCGGCGGCCAGCGAGGAGAGCGGGTTCTGCACCGCGATGACGTCGTAGCCGTCATGCTCGAGGAGGGGGATCACACGCTGCCAGCCGGTGCCGTCGGCGAACGCTCCGTGTACCAGGACAATCGTCGTGTGGCGGGACGGCTTGCCGGGGCCTTCGTTGCGCCCGCCCGCGCGCGCGGCGGGCGCGTCCCGCAGCAGGGCCGTCGAGCCGGCGATGACAGCCACCAGAAGGCAGGCGAAGGCAAGGCGCTGGATGGGGTTCCGAGTCATGACGAATCTCCCGGTCGAATGGTGAAAGGACGTGCTAACCCCCGCCCCGATGACCGGGCCCGAAGGCGACCACCACCAGAACTAGGCCATCCGTGGCGAGGCAGCCATTGGACGAAGGTGTCGTCCCGGCGCCTTTCGCACGACGCGAAACCAGGCCGTCAGGCCTGGTGCGGGTCCCCCTGCGACGGTGGGCGCGCCGCCACCGGAATCGAGAAGGCGAAGATGGCACCCGGGCCACCGGGCGGCTCACACCAGAGCCGGCCGTGGTGGCTCTCGATGATGGACCGGCTGACCGACAGGCCGATGCCCATGCCGTCGGCCTTCGTCGTGTAGAAGGCCTCGAACAGCTTGTCGAGGGCCTCCGGCAGCACCCCCACGCCCGAGTCCTGCACCGTGAGGCGCGCGGTCCCGTCCTCGCCACCAGACGTGCGGATGACGATCTGCCTGGGCCGGCCGTCGACCGTGGCCACGGCGTCGAAGGCGTTCAGCAGGAGATTCAGGATCACCTGCTGTAGCTGCACGCGATCACCGCTGACCGGTGGCAGCGCGGCGTCCAGCTCGGTCTGCAGAACGATACGGCGCCGCTGCAGCTCCTGCCCCGACAGGGCCAGCACCTCGCGGGTCGCTTCGTTGAGATCGACGTCCTCCATGACGACCTCCTTCTTGCGGAACAACGCCCGCAGGCGGCCCACCACCTCGGAGGCGCGGTTTCCGTCCCTGATCGTTCGCCGCGCGGTCTCCAGCGCCCCCTCGACGTTGGGGGGTGTGGCGGCGAGCATGCGCAGGCAGGTGCTGGCGTTCGTGATGATGCCCGACAGGGGCTGATTGACCTCGTGGGCGATCGACGCCGTCAGGACCCCCAGGCTCATGGTGCGCGTGACGTGCGCCAGCTCGGACCGCACCCTGTCGAGCGCCGTATCGGCGCGCGAGCGTTCGATGGCGATGCTGGCGATGTGCGTGGCGTGCCCGATCAGATCCTGGTGATGGGCCGACGGGCTCCCGGGGGTCCGTCGATAGATGCAAAAGGTGCCCAGGACACTCCCCTCCCGCGAGCAGATGGGCGTGCTCCAGACCGATCTGAGGCCGTGCGCCAGGACGTGAGTCCGGTAGGACGACCCCCGCCAGCGCGGGTCCGAGTCGATGTCGGTCGCGATCACCTGGACGTTCTGGAAGGCCGCTATCCCGCAGGGAGCCACGTCACCGGCGACCGGCAGTCGCTCGATGGGGGCGGTGTAGCTGGCGGGCAGGGAGGGCGCCACCCCGCACTGGAAGCTCGGTCCAGCCCAGTCGATCGGGTAGACGCCGCAATGGCAGTCGGCGGTGGCTCCTTCGACGAACTCGCACAGCGCGCCCAGAACCTCCCGCAGCGAGCGGCCTGACGCGATCATCTCCAGCAGCTTCTTCTCCCCCTGCAGCTGACTCTCGGCCCGCTTGCGATCCTCGAGGTCGGTGAGCAGCACGTACCAGCGCACGATGCGACCGGCGCCGTCGCGGGCCGGGATGCCGCGGTTGCCGAACCAGCGATAGGCGCCGTCGAAGCGGCGTAGCCGCTGTTCGATGTCGTACGGCGTGCCGGCAGCGATCGATCTGGTGAAGATGGCGGCGACGTGGCCCAGATCGTCGGGGTGGACGGTGCCATTTTCGCCCCAGCGCTCGAGCTCGTCTAGGTGCTGGCCGGTGTAGTCGACGATCTGGCGGTTGACCGCCTCGATCTCCCCGCTCGGCGCCAGGGTGGCGACCAGCCCGGGGATGCCGTCGATGACCGAACGCAGGTTGCGTTCGCTCACCCGCAACGCCTCTTCCGTGCGCCGACGCTCGGCGATCTCGTCGTTCAGCGCGGCGTTGACCTCCGCCAGCTCGCGCGTTCGCTCGGCCACCCGCTGGTCCAGGTGGATGGCAAGGCGCGTCTGTTCGTCGAGAAGGCGCGCATTCTGCACGGCGATGACCGCCTGGTTGGCGGCCACCGTCAGTAGCAAGAGCTCGGCGTCGTCCGCGAAGGTCTGCCGCTCCGAGGCGACCGCCATGACCCCGAGATCCCCCAGCGCCCCGAGCCGCATGGTGAGGATGGAGCAGGGAACTCCCGCCAGGCGAGCGCGCAGCCGCGCCGGCCACGTTCCCGGATCCTCCCCCAGCGCCCGCCCCAGCGCGGCGTCCGCTTCCCGGGGGCTGCTCAGCGCCGTCGTCTTGGGGCCGGTCTTGACGATCTCGGCCGCGTCACCGCCCGCCGTGGGATACAGCTTGAGGTAAACGAGGTCGGCCTCCAGCATTCGCGCGACCGCGTCGACGAACGTGCGCGTGATCTGCGCCGGTCCTGCACCGCTCCAGGCGGCGGGAAGCGCGAACAGGCTGATCAGGTCGTTCATGCGACGGCGGAGCGTCACCACCTCGTCCGTCGCCTGCTCGAATCGAGTCTCCTGCATCTCAGACCACCGCCGGAGCGTCTGCCGCCCGTCTGTCGCGCCGTTCTCGCAGGAAGTCGGCGGGCGCGACGTGAAAGGGGTTCCGCTGCAGCGTGCCGCCGATGACGATCATCGGGTGCGTGCGCATGACGTCCACCACCACGTCACCGCCGATCTTGGAGAGATCGTAGACGCAGATCACGGCGTCTTCGTGACGGCTCCACAGGTCGTTCACGCGCGACTCGAACTCGATGAGGTCGTTCAGATGGGATTCGTCGTTCGACGCCCAGTCCATGCTGCAAACGATGCGGCTGCGCGGGAACCCGCCCGGACCGTGGCGGCTGACCAGCTCCTCGAACGTCGCGAGCATCCGGTCCTGGTCGAAGCGGCCCCGCTGCAGGTAGGTCTCGGTGCTGATCAGCAGCTCGAGCTGGCCCGAGCCGATGGCCTCGGCGGGCTCGATTCCCGATCCGGAAAGGCGCCTCAGGTGGGCCTGGTACCGCTCGGGGTCGACCACGTGGATCGCCTTGTCTCCACAGTCGAACCCGTCCTTGATGAAGGGAAGCAGCACCCGATATCCCTCATCCTCGCTGTTGAAGAAGGCACACACGTGCCGGGTTTCGTCGAGCTGAGAGCCGGCGAACGGAATCGGTGCCGTGGCTTTTCTCACAACGATCTCCCCCCTCCGGACAGCCACACGCCATAGCGGAAGTTGCGCCGGCCTGCGGCAGACGGCCATCATACTTTGGTATCGATCGAGGGAAACCAAACTTCCCGTTACGCCCCAATCTCTCCGCGCGGCACGGACGACGTCGTCTCGCCTGCCCGCTCCGCCCTACCCCCCGAAGCGGCGCTGGCGTTGCGCGAACGAGGCCAGCGCGTCCTCCAGATCGACGCGCCCGAAGTCGGGCCACAGCACCCGTGTGAAGTACAGCTCGGCGTAGGCCGATTCCCACAGCAGAAAGTTGGACAACCGCTGCTCGCCCGACGTTCGAATCACCAGATCGACCGGCGGAAGATCGCCCGTGTCCAGCGCTTCGTCGACGTCGCGCTCGGTGATGTCGTCGGGCCGCAGGCGCCCGTCGCGGGCGGCGCGGGCCAGGGCGCGGGCGGCGGCGACCAGAGATTCGCGACCGCCGTAGGAGAGCGCCAGACACAAGGTCATACCCTCGTTGCGGGCCGTCGACTGACGGAGCAGGGACAGCGGCATCCGGACCAGCCGCGGCAGGCGGGCTTCGTCACCGATGGCGACGACGCGGATGCCCGCGGACAGCAACTCCGCGCGCTCCGCAATCAAGAACGTGCGTAGCAGCGCCATCAGGTGCGCGATCTCGCCCGAGGGACGGCTCCAGTTCTGGGCCGAGAAGGCGTACAACGTCAGCACCGACACCCCCAGCTCGCGCGCAGCCCGGACCGTGTCCCGCACGGCGTCCGCGCCCCGCCGGTGACCGGCCTCGCGGGGCATTCCCCGCTCGGCGGCCCAGCGCCCGTTGCCATCCATGATGATGGCGACATGGCGAGGAAGCGGCGCCCGCGCCGCCAGCAGCGGCGCCCGCGCGCTCAGCACGGCACCGCGCTGCGGTCGCCCACCACGGACGACGGCTGGCCCAGCTCTCCCGCTTCGCGCACCGCTTGCAACAGCGCCCGGGCGGTCTGGCCCAGGTTCACCCCCAGGCATCGCAGCGTCCTCCGGTGATCGAACAGCACCACCAGCAGCGCCGCCGGCGCCACCGACCACCAGACAGCCGTGAAGACCCGGCGGCGCCAGCCCGGCGGCGCGACGGCGCGAAAAAAGTCCTGGTGAAACCTCAGGTGGGCCTCCTCGTCGCCGCACATCTGGGCCAGCGCCCTCCGCAGGCTTCCGGACGGCAACCGCGACGCCAGCAGCCCGTAGAAGGTGATGCCCACCACCTCGGCGGCCAGCAAGACCAGCAGCTTCAACCTCACCCCGCACAGCCGCCGGCCGAACACGAACAGCCGTTCGGTCCAGGTGGTGGAGAGCAGCTGGCCGCCGAGCGCAGCGACGGCACGAGCCAGGATCCGCGCGTGACGCCCCTCCTCGGCGACGAACAGCGCCAGCGCCCGGTGATAGCTGGCGTCGACGCCGCTCAGCCGGGTGCGCGCGATCTGGCGGACGATCCGCCCCTCACCCGACTCGCCCACCTGAAAGCGGGCCAGCGACGTCGCCAGCGCCCGCGACACCGGGGGGGCAAGGGTCACGTCCCGCTCGAGGGCGGGCAGCGCCCGGGTGCGGTTCCGTTCGAAGTGTGCCGTCCAGTCGTTCCAGTTCATCGGTGCCTCCTGCCTCCAGGAAACACGCGCCGGCACGGGCGCGCGGGGAAGGCCTGGCCAGCGGTCGTGCCGCCTCCCTGGAAGGTCGCGGCGCCCGCCCGGCGGTCCCTGCCGGGTCCGCCGGCCGATCGCAGGGGCTTTTCGACCGCTCAGCAGGGTCCGGAGACCGTTGCCCCCGAAGGCCCCGTCCGCCCGCCCGGATTCCGGGAGCATCAACGGTGGAGGCCGAGCCCATGACGCGAAAACGAACCTTCGATCTGTTGTTTCTCCTTCCCTTGCTCCCGTTCTTTGGCGTGGCCGTGGCCGTGCTGGCGCTGGTCGCCCTGGTCACCCACGGTCGCCCGATCTTCTTTCGCCAGCCGCGCCTGGGCCGGAATCGCAAGCCATTCCTGATCTGGAAGCTGCGCACCCTGACGACGGCCGCCGATCCGCTCGCCCGCGTGCCGACGCGTTTCGGGGGGTGGATGCGCGGGCGCGGGCTGGACGAGCTGCCCCAGCTGTTCAACGTCCTGCGCGGTGACATGAGCCTGGTCAGCCCGCGACCGCTGACGACCGCCGACGCCGAACGGCTGGTGGCGCTTCACCCGCCCTTCGAGCGCCGGTTCCAGGTGCAGCCGGGCCTGACCGGCCTGGCCCAGATCTCCGGCGCCCGGGGGGCCGTGTTGACCGCCGCGCTGGACAGCGACTACGCTTTGCACAGCTCCGTGGGACGCGACCTGACGATCCTGCTGCGCACGTCGTGGATCAATCTGGTGGGCAAGCGCCTGGGAACGCGACCAAGTAGTCGTGGGCGCACGAGAGCGGCCCGGTGACGGTAGCCGACGAGCCGTCCATCATCCGCAGCACGCTGCGGGCGCTGCTGCAGCCGCGCCGCCTTGTTCCCGTGGTGCTGGTCTCGGCGTCGCTGGTCATCGCGCAGGGGAGCTTCAGCCGGGATCCCTTCGCCATCCCGCTGGGCATCGTGATGTGCGCGCTGTTCGTGGTGGTGGCGCCCGTGTCGTGGCGCGTGCTGTTTCCAGAGCGCATCGACTTGCGACATGGCGGCGTGCGGGTGCTGCTTTACGGCGCCATCGGCGCGGGCGTGGTGCTGACGGTGGGGGTGGTGGTTCCGCGGACGCTGGGGATGGGGCGCACGCTGCTGACCGCGCCGTCCAGCGTGCTGGTCTGCCTGGCGCTGTTTCTGGTCGGCGGCTGGGGGCTGGCGCGGGACATCTGGTTCGAGACGACGCTGGCGCGGGCGCAGGCCCAGGTGGCGGGCCTGTCGCGCGAGGCGGAGCGCGCCCAGCTGATGGCCTTGCGCGCCCATCTCGATCCGCACTTCCTGTTCAACACGCTGAACGCCATCGCCGAATGGTGTCGCGAGGACGGCGAGACGGCCGAGCGCGCGGTGCTGCAGCTTTCGGCCATGCTGCGCACCGTGCTGGTCGGCGTGCAGGCGGCCTCGTGGCCCCTGGCTGACGAGCTGGCCTTGCTGCAGACGCTGTTCGACCTGCATCGCCTGCGCGATCCCGAGGCGCTGCATCTGGTGCGCCGCGTGCCCGAGGCGCTTCCCCAGGTGCGGGTCCCCCCGATGTTGCTGTTGCCGCTGGCGGAGAACGCCGTGAAGTACGGCCCGGCCGCCGGGCACCGCGGCGAGATCGTCCTCGAGGTTCAGCTGTCGCTGGAGGACGGCCACCTGATGTTCTCTCTGGAGAATCCGGGCCGCTATGCCGGGCGCCGGGAAGGGGGCACGGGGCTGGAAACGGTCGAGCGGCGGCTGGCGCTTGCGTATGATGGCCAGGCGATGTTGAAGATCGCGGCGCTGGGGGAGCGGACCGTCGTCGAGGTGACGTTGCCACTGGCGGGCCCCATCACGGGAACCGTCACATGACGGCCGAAGCGCCCTCCCCCCTGCGCGTGCTGGTGGCCGACGACGAGGCCGTCGCGCGGAAGCGCCTGCTGCGGCTGTTGACCGCCATGCCCGACGTGATCCTGGCCGGCGAGTGCGTCGACGGCCACGAGGTCCTGGAGCAGGTCCGCGCCGGCGGCGTCGACGTGGTGCTGCTGGACATCCAGATGCCCGAGCTGACCGGGCTGGAGGCGCTGCAGCTTTTCCCCCTGGACGGGCCGACCGTGATCTTTTGCACCGCGCACACCAGCCACGCGGTCGAGGCGTTCGACGTGGGCGCCATCGACTACCTGCTGAAGCCGATCGAGGCGGCGCGCCTGCGCAAGGCGCTGGAGCGCGCCCGCACCCACCAGACGCGCCAGCGCTTTCGCGAGGAGCTGGCGCGCCGGCAGCGGGTCCGGCCGGAGGCGGCCGCTGTGGAGCGGCTGGCGTTGCCCACCCGGCAGGGCATCGTCCTGGTCGACCCGGGGGCCGTGACCCACGCCGAGCTGGACGGCGAGCTGGTCACCGTCCACACGCCGGCGGCCCCCTTCCTGAGCACGCTGTCGCTGCAGGAGCTGGAGGGCCGCCTGACCGGCCCCCAGTTCACGCGGGTGCACCGGCGCGCTCTGGTCAACCTTGATCACGTGTTGCGCCTGGAACCGACGGAGGTCGGCGGGTACATTGCCCATGTCACGGGCGGGCGGTCGGTCGAGGTGTCACGTCAGGCTGCCCGTGAGCTGCGCAAACGACTGAACCTCCGCTAGGCACCGACCTGGAAATGACCAAGCTCTTCATCTCTCACGGCTCCGAGGACGATCGTTTCGTGCGCGACCTTCGCGCGATGCTGGCCGAGCAAGAGCAAGGACAAGAGCACGGACAAGAGCAAGGACAAGACGGCTGGCTCGATTCGCGAGCTCTCCGCGGCGGTGCCCCCCCCTGGACCGAGATCCGGAGCGCCATCGAAGCAGCCTCCGGCTACGTGGTCGTGGTCAGCCCCGAGGCGCTGCGTTCCAAATGGGTCGACAAGGAGCTCTGCTACGCGCTCAAGATCCGGGATCAGGGGGACAAGGACAAGTTCCCCATCATCCCGCTCTCGCTCGACGGCACCAGGCTGGGCGTGCTGGAGGAGTTCTTCGGCGACGAGCCGGTCTATGTCCCCGTGAACAGGGACGCCGGCGGCGTCGCGGCGGCCGTGAACGCGATCCTCGTCGCGATGGGCAAGCGGGCCGCCGGTGACGTGGCGGCGATTCCGCAGCCCCGGGCCGAACCGCAGGACGACCTCGTCCTCGAGCTCACGGATCCACGGTTCCACGAGCGGGATGGCAAGCGCCGGGTGTCGGCGCTGGCCCAGCTGGTCTATCAGCCCGCGACGCCCGGGCAATCCGAGGTCGTCAGCATCCAGCCCTGGCGGCTGGTGGTGCCCCTTCGCCCCCCCGATGCGAGCGCGCAGGACCTCGAAGCGAACCTGCTGAAATGGGGTCGCGCCCTGCATGCGGTGGCGATGCCCGTGGCGTACACGACCAACGTCATGAAGGCCTGGGCCAGGATCGATCCCCATGCCCGACGTCGTTTCTCCGTCGCGGTCGACGACGCCCTGGTGGCCACGCCCACGGAAGCCGCCATCAAGGCGGCCCGCGAGGCGGCCGCGGAGCTGCTCGAGGTGCCGTGGGAGCTCCTCCACGACGGAGGCGATTACCTGTTCCAGGGCGCACACCCGATCCGCGTTCGCCGTCGCTTGCCGGACACCAGGGTGCTCGACGTGCCGGTGGTCGCCCCGCCCATCCGCATCCTGCAGGTGGCGGCAAGAAGCGAGGACGTCGCCGGGAGTAGCGGCGACCAGGCCGGCGCGCTGCCGCTGGTGGAAGCGCAGCAGGCCCTGTCCGGACTGGTCCAGCTTCAGCTTCTCGACCCGCCCACGTTGCCTGCGCTCCGCGCCGAGCTCGAGCGCGCGCGCAGTGAGAAGCGGCCCTACCACGTGATTCATTTCGACGGGCCCGCCTTCCACGACGCCACCGTCGGTCTGGGCGGGCTGTCCTTCCAGCTCCCGGAGGACACCGGCAAGCCGGAGGGCCGCCGCCAGGTCGCCGCCCTCACCAGCGAGCTGGGGCCGTTGCTTCGCGACCACCGCATCCCGCTCGTGTTTCTCGAAGCTCACCAGAACGCCACCGCCGGAAAGGCGGCGGCATCCGTCGCCTCCGGACTGTTGAAGCTCGGTGTCGCCTCGGTGGTCGCCATGAGCCCGGGAATCCAGGCCGAGAGCACGCGCCGTTTCCTGCCTGCCTTTTACCGAGCGCTGGCGGCAGGGGCGCGCGTCGGCGACGCAACCCTGGCCGGACAGCGCGAGCTGAAGAACGGGAGCGAACCGCGCCCGGAGGGCTGGTTCCCGCCCGTGCTTTTTCAGGAGAAGGGCGACCCGCAGCTGTTCAAGGCCTCCCCTTCCGAGCGGGAGGGGTGAAGGAGGCCGGGGCCCCCTTACTTCCCGTCCACTCTTCGTCGCCTGCTGCTTACAGGCTGCCGGGTAACTCGGTCGCGTCCCACGTGTAGTACTGCGTGGGGGTGGGCGCCGTCAGCCTTGACAACGCGTAACCATATGGCTACGTATTTGGTACCTCGATGCCAGCAGCTCACGGTCGCAGCCATCAAGTTCGCCACAATATGCGTGCAAAGATGGATACCCATCGGCCCGATGTCTTCCGGGCGATCGCCGACCCCACGCGCCGTGCCATTCTCGATCGGCTGCGGGGGGGGCCCGCGCCGGTGAACTCCCTGGCCAGCGACTTCGCTCAGAGCCGCCCCGCCATCTCGAAGCACCTGCGCGTGCTGCGCGAGGCGAGGCTGGTCACCGAAGAGCGGTCCGGCCGCGAGCGCGTCTATCAACTGTCCCCGCGCCCGCTGCAGACCGTCGCCGGGTGGGTCGAGGGGTACCGAGCTTTCTGGCTGGATAGCCTCGACAACCTGAAACGCATGCTCGAAGCGGAGGAACCTGCCCGATGACGTCCTCATCCCTGAAGTCCGCCCGCGCCGTCGCCGACGTCGGCAACGGCATCATCCTGGCAAACGTCGAGATCGCCGCGTCGCCCGAGCGCATCTTCCGCGCCCTGACCAGCGACGAGATCACGCGCTGGTGGGGTTCGGAAGACACCTATCGCACCACGAAGTGGACCGGCGACGTGCGTGTGGGAGGGAAGTGGGTCGCCGAAGGTGTCGGTCGCGACGGTCCGTTCTCGGTGCACGGTGAGTACCTGGAGGTCGATCCCTTCCAGAAGATTGTTCACACCTGGCGCGCTGGCTGGGACGGCAATCATCTGACGACCATCACTTACCGGCTGGAGGCGATCACCGGCGGGACACGCGTCACCGTGCGCCACGAGGGCTTCGGCGATCGCGTCGAATCGTGCCGGGGGCACGGCGACGGCTGGGAGCGCGTGCTCGCCTGGCTGGAGGCTCACCTCACGAGGTCACCGTGAAGCGCTTCACACCATTTCGAGTCGCCGCGGCGTTGCTGCTCCTGTTCTGCGCGGGTCACACCGCTGGCGGCATGCTCGCGCAGAAGAGCCTGGGCCCCGCCTCCGACGCCGTGTTCGCGCAGATGAAGGCGGTCCATTTCGTCTTCAACGGCTCCGACTGCACCTGGTACGGATTCTGGTTCGGCTTCGGCATGACGGTGTCGCTGTTCCTGCTGTCGTCGGCGATCATCGCCTGGCAGCTCGACAAGGTCTCCACCGCGATCTGGCCCTCGGTCTCGGTCATCGGGTGGTGCCTGATCGCCGCTCACGCGGTGAACACCTACTTGAGCTGGAGATACTTCTTCGTCGGCCCCACCGTGATCGGAGGACTCGCCACCGCGCTGATGGCGTGGGGAGCGCTTCGCAAGAGGGCAGGTGCGTGATGCCTGGAGGCACATCCCGCCCGTAGTATCCCGGAAGCCCCCTCTGCCCCGTCCTCCGCTGGCCACATCTGGGGACGCGCTCGAACCATCCCTGGCTGTTTCTCCCGTTTGGGACATAGTCCCGTCTGGGAGGCCGTAATGCTTGAGCGGGCGGCGAAGGGTGAGCGGAGCGTGTTGATTCTCGACTGCGATCCGATGTTCGGTAGTTCGCTGGCCAGCGAGTTCCAGACGCTGGAGTTCGACGTCGAGACCGTGGGAACCCCCGAGGAGGCTTTGGCCAGGGTGGCGGCGCGACCGCCCGATCTGGTCATCATGGACCCCCACCTCCCGGACGGCGCGGCCCCGAGACTCTTGCGGCAGTGGAAGACCGAGGCCCCCGGCACGGTCGTCGTCCTGGTCTCCGGGCATGCGTCGCTGAGTGTGGTCGTCGCCGCGATGAAGGAGGGGGCGAAGCGCTTCTTCTCCAAGCCCGTTCGCGCCAGAGAGTTGCTGGACGAGCTGGAGAACGGTGCCAAGGACCCACTGCTCGCCGCACAGGGGACCAATCCAACGAGCCACCTGCTGGGGACAGCCGGGATGACCGCCGAAGCGGTCGATCGCTTCTTCTCGATCTCTCCCGGGCTGCTGGCCATCAGCGGATTCGATGGTTACTTCAAGATGTTGAACCCAGCCTGGGTGCAGGCACTGGGGTATTCGGTCGACGAGCTCTGTTCGCGGCCCCACCTGGAGCTCGTTCATCCCGACGACCGAGAGAAGGCCTCGGACGAGGCCCTGGAGCTACGCGGTGGGGTCTCCGTGTTTCGCTTCAAGAATCGCTACCGCTGCAAGGACGACTCGTACCGGTGGCTGGCCTGGAGCGCCACGCCGTCGCCCGCCCACGCGCTCATCTACGCCACGGCCCGGGACGTGACGAACAGCGTGCGCATGGAACAGGGGCTCCGCGCATCGAACGAGCAATTGAAGCGCGTGCTGGCGACCAGCGAGGTTCGCCTGCAAGAGTCCGTGGAGAAGAACGAAGATCTGGTCGAGTTGGGCCTGTTCAAGGACGAGGCCACCGAGATGCTGGTCCACGACCTGAAGAATCCCCTGGCCGTGATCCTGTCCAACTACGAATTCATCCTGGAGGGGTTCGATGGGGCGTCCGATTGCCGTGAAGCCTTGCGAGACTCGCACAACGCCGGACGGCGCATGGTGAGGTTGATGGCGAACCTGCTCGACGTGAGACGGTTCGAGACCGGAGCCCTGACCGTACGACCGATCGCCACCACGGTGGGCGAGCTGCTGCAGCCGATCGTCCGCCAGCGGCGAATCATGACGCAGTCGAGAAACATCTCCATCGAGGTGGCGGGGCCTCTCCAGGCCCCGGTCAACGTCGACTACGACCTGGTCACGCGCACGGCGGAGAACATCTTCGACAACGCCCTTCGCTACACACCCGATGGAGGACACATCGAGCTGGAGGTGGCGACCGGGATCGCGGGAATCGAGATCCGGATCGGCAATTCGGGCCCCGCTATCCCGGTGGAGGTGCGAGAGAAGATCTTCGAGAAGAACCTCCAGCACGGAACGAACGGGCGCATGAACCTGGGGTTGGGCTTGTATTTCTGTCGTCTGGCCATCGAAGCGAACGGGGGCCGGATCTGGGTCGAGGAAACAGCGCGCCTCCCCGTCGTCTTCTGCATTCGCTTGCCTCTCGCCGCGGGACGGGGC
>Ga0105238_10005297_pt1 | contig 12751 bp, 8 predicted proteins | sample KBSC34metaG_FD_81526 | JGI IMG/M metagenome (GOLD analysis project Ga0105238, IMG submission 81526) | Corn rhizosphere microbial communities from Kellogg Biological Station, Michigan, USA - KBS C3-4 metaG | ecosystem: Host-associated > Plants > Roots > Rhizosphere > Soil | place: Michigan, USA... | reverse complement strand
TGTAATTCCACGGCGATGCTTTGATCGGAACCTCGAAAAATAAAATCCCGATAATGAGTGGAAGCCGGTATATCGCCTCAGTCGACCTACTCTGCCGCTCGTTCGTCTTTTTCGTTGCTCGCGCGCCTATCACCCAGTAAACCAGGAAAAAGATCCAGCAAGCGCCAACAAATAATTGGGTTAAAACCTCCATCCCCATACCTCCGAATAAGCGATTTACTGCAGTAGACACCGGCAAAACGCATGAGTTGCAAATCCAAAGCGATACGGGCAGACAGGATACCCTGGTGACAACCTACGGACGTCTTACCCCTCGCATCCGCAGACAATAGCCCGGCCGGGTGACGCTCCGGCGCCTTCGGTGGCGTAGCCGTCGCGCTTCCACCAGTCGAGGCCGCCGAGGAGTTCCTTTACTCGAAAGCCTAGCTCAGTCAATTTGAGCGCGCCTTTTGTCGATGCATTGCAGCCGATGCCGTCACAGTAGGTGACGTACAGCGCTGTCTTATCGAGAGCGGCAGCCGATTCTTCGTTCATCGTGCGATGCGGAAAGCTGATCGCGCCGGGAATATGCTCGGCGGCATAGGCATCGGCCGAGCGGGCGTCCACGACAACAACAGCCTCTCCATCGGTCAACATCGTGAACAGGTCCCACGAGTCCGTCTCATATTTCAGCTTGTTCGCATAAAATTCGGCTTGTTCGCTCATCGCATTGGATCCTTCTTGAAGCTCACGACAGGCTCTGTTGCCCGCCTCTCAGACAATAAGATGAGTCAACATTATGTCGCCGGAGAGCGCCTTTTCATGCTTACGAATCGTCGTTTTTTGCTCAGCCATAGCCCTGGCTTAAGTTTGTTGATAATTAGCGCCATCTACCTGGTGACGCTTTCGGTGACTGATGCGAATTGAACAACCAACCTTGACAAGCCGCCTGCTATTTCGCCATACTTACTGCAATTCCGTAAACGATTACGGAGATCTCTAAATCAATCCCTTCCATGAAGAATAGCGTTGTCTCTCCCGCCTACAATAACACTCAGCAGCGTGCAGAAGGACTCCCGAGTTGAACAAATCGTCATTGTCTCCCTGGAAAGCGGCTCTGCTGCTTGGCGGCGCTGTCATGCTCGGCATTGCCCATTCGGCAACCGCAAACAGCCTCTGGCCGCGCCCTACCATCGTGCCCATTCCTGCATCGGAGCTCGGCGTGCATGCGGCGAAAGTGTCGCTCAATGGCGACTGGAAGTTTTCTGCCAAGCCACCCCAAGGCTTCTGGCAGAATGATTCGGATCCTTCAGAATGGGCGACAGCGGCAGTGCCGGGCGACCTGATCGTGCAGGGATTGATCGAAGACGATCCGACGAAAGGCAAAGAGCTGCCGTATAAGCGAAGCATCTTCATTCCCGCGGACTTCACAGGCAGGAAGATCCTGCTGCGCATCGAGGGCGGATATGACTACGCCCGCGTCTGGATAAACGGCCATCTCGTCCGCGACCACTACGGAGCGTTTACGACATGGGATTCGGACATCACACCCTATGTGACACCTGGCAAGCCGGCATGGGTGACCATTGGGCTAACCGCAAATCCCGAAGTGACGACCGGCATCGAATACCGGCACACGCGCGGGCTTGTGCGTGATGTCAGCCTGATCGCAGTTCCGCAAGACCATCACACTCGACTGCAGTGCTCCACGGACTTCGATGCGGATTACAAGAATGCAACGCTCACGGTTTCCGCAGCCATGGAACTGGCGTCAGCGAAAAATGCTGCAGTACGTCTCACACTGACAGATCCACGCGGGCGCAAAGTCCCTATTACGCCATCGCAAATCGATCTCTCCGGCGCGCCTGAGCAGACGATCAAGATTCCCGTACCCTCTCCCAGGAAATGGGATTCGGAACACCCGAACCTTTACCAGCTAACGGCGAAAGTCATTATCGACGGAAAAGAGGTTGAAACCGTCATCAGAGACTTCGGCTTCCGCAAAATTACCTGGAACGGGAACCGGATATCCGTCAACGGTCAGCAGGTCAAGCTGCGCGGGATCAACTGGCATCAGGATCTGGCAAACGCCGGCGAGGTCGTCAATAACGCCAACGATAAGAAATCGCTCGACCTCCTGCGGAATGCCAACATCAACTTCATCCGGACCGCTCATTATCCGCAGACGGAGTTCGTGCTCGACTACTGCGACAGGGTTGGGATATATGTCGAGGAAGAGACATCCGTCTTCTTCATCACCGAGCAGGGTGTCGCAATGAACTCGGAGAGCAATCCCGAGTTCAAGCCGAAGTACATGGATCAGTTCGCGGAGATGATCGAACGTGACAGCAGCCATCCGAGCATCATCATGTGGTCTCTCGGAAATGAGAGTCGCTGGGGTTCCAACATGCAGCATCAGTTCGACTATATAAAGATGGAAGATCCCTCGCGCCCTACGATCTGGAGCTACCCCGACGACCACGATGCCGGCACAACACCGCACTTCGATATCCGCAGCATCCACTATCCATCACAGAATTGGGACTTCGGCCGCGCGGACAAGCCGGAATTCTGCGACGAGTACTCACACATCCTCGTGACATCTCACCCTGAGGATCTGCGGTACGATCCCGGCTCGCGTGACTTCTACGGTGAAGAACTAAGGTTCTGGTGGGAGAAGATGTACGCCGCCTCCGGCAACCTGGGCGGAGCAATCTGGTTTGCGCAGGATACGGCATTCGCCCGGCGCGACGGCACGTTCTCACCATCCCTCACCGCCGAATGGGGCATCCTGGATATCTGGAATAGGCCGAAGCCGGAGTACTGGAATGTCAAGAAGGTGTACTCTCCCGTTATTCTGAACCGCAACGGCAAAATCCTCGCAAATCCGGGAGCAGGGAATCTCCTCACGATCCCAGTCCAGAACCGCTACAACCACACAAACCTGAATGAGGTGACTTTCACCTGGAAAGCCGGCGACACCTCCGGCAAGTTCCTTGGCCCTGATGTCGCTCCCGGTGGGCAGACAGGCGCGATAGCAATTCCGGCGCGTGATTGGAAATACGGTGACACCGTTAACATCAAGGTTTACCGTGACAACGAGTATATCGACGAGTACAGCTTCACGACCGGCGTTCCGCACCCTGTGTTCGCCGCGCCGCATGGCCCCACTCCTACCATAACGACGGATCCGGACTCAATCACAGTAACAGGCCACGATTTCGCCGTCAGTTTCAACAAAGCCACAGGATCGATCACAAGTGGACAATATCGCCGCAAGGAGATCATTGCGGGCGGCCCCTATCTCAACCTCGGACTCTCGCAGCTCAAGCCCTGGTCCTTATCCTCAATCACATCGCAGACGTCAGGAAGCCTTGCCGAAGTAGACATCGCAGGCTCTTACGGCGATCTGCCTGTCACGTTCGCCGTAAAGTTCGATGGCAGTGGACTTATCAGCACCACGTACAGGATCGCCGGAACTCCACCGACGGATGCAACCGAAGTAGGCGTGGCTTATAACGTGACAACACAGGTCGATCAGTTAACTTACCACAGGAACGGAACGTGGTCGGTCTACCCTTCCGACTACATCGCAAAGAACGACGGCATTGCGCTAAGGACGAAGGCGCGCGGAATCGATACGTGGATGGCCGAGCCGGCATGGCCATGGTCACAAAACGAGAAAGACTTCCTAAACGAAGGCGGCGTCAAAGCACAATCGGGCAAAGGAACTAACGAGTTTCGAAGCTCCAAGAACAACATCTACAGCGCCTCGCTCGTCCTGAAGTCCTCTCCACTGCGCCTCCGAATGGAAGGCGACGGAACCGGCTCTGCGCATGCCCTGGTGAATACAGACGGCAGCATTCGGTTCAATATGAACAACCAGTGGTCGTTCAAGATATCCGGCGGCTCGATGGCTACACAGATCCGCAGGGATGTCTCGCTGCCTTCCGGCTACACAAACACGGTCGATATGCGACTGACTGACAACGACGACTACACGATTATATACAGCAAGCAGTAGAACGCCGGGGTGGCGAGCGCGACTTCCCACCCCACTCACCTTCATGCCCCGGATAAATTCCGGCGTGGAATCGCTTTATTATCGCCAGACGACATATTGCGAACATTCGTTTTTATATAAGAGCATTACTCCCTCCTTCCACCCTGCGCAAAAGGTACTATCAAGATGTAAGTCAAGCCGCCATATAAGGATATGGCAAGAGAAACAGCAACCTAAAGCAACGAACAGCACAATCGATCTCTTGCAATCTCTTATATGGCGGGTTATAAAAACATAGACAAAAATCTACATCTCAAGCAAGACCAAACAGGAGAGGCAATGTCACTCAAGTTGAAATCGCCGGACCGTTCCGGCAACCTCTGGTTAGCGGTTCTTGTACTACCTTCTATCACCATGATGCATCCTGCGCATGCCGCAGGGGTGCTCATCCCGGCAGCGAATCGGGTCGACGAAGTCTACGATTCGAAGCGCGACATCGTTTACATCACCAACGGCAGCTCGATCACGCGCTACCAGGTAGGAAGCAACACGATGCTTCCGCCCATCAATCTGCCGGGAACAAGTCTGACAGGCATGGATATCTCGCCGGATGACAATACTCTGGCTGTGGCAAATGGCCTGCAGATCAACGGGCAGCCGAACATCTACCTTGTCGATCTTCCCACTCTTCAGCCACAGCCTGTCGTATTTGCTCCCACCTTCTACGAAGGCGGAACATGGAGCGTCGCCTTCGGGGATGACGGCGCAGTGCTCGTTTCAAGCCGCTTCAACGGTTCGGGATGGGTCTCTCTGCGTCGCTTCGATCCGCAGAGCAATACAGTCGGCACGATCGCATCTATCACGCAGGACACTATGCTGTCTGCCAGTGCCGACCGCAGCACAGTCGGTGTTGCGGAAAGCAACATCTCCGACGGACGATGGGGCAGCTATCGCGTCTTCGATCAAAATTGGACGGAGAACACATTCTACGACGGCACTGGCTGGTTCAACTACGAGATAGGTGTCAATCCCACCGGTACGCAGTTCTCTATTCCAACCTATGGCGGCACTTATTTCTATAATGCCAACATGGATCCAATGCCGCAAAAAGTGGGACTGTACGCCGGAGGGCAGCCGGTCGGCGCTGCCTACAGCCCGAATTCCAGTGTCGTATATTTCCCATGGGTTGGATCGAACCTCGTGTACGCCTACGATACAAACACATTCACTCCCGTAGGAAGCTACAACTTCGAATACGCATTCACCTGGAACGGCAACCATGCTTATAACGACGGCCGCGTAAAAATCTCAAAGGACGGTTCGCTGCTGATGGTGACGGTCGGAGGCGGAGTGCGTATAGTACAGGTCAAGGCGCAGGGAGCGCGTCTGGACACAATGAGCAAAAACCGCGCTTTTGCGGGCAGTCCTGATACGACAATAACCATCAACGGAGCAAATTTTACGGCGCAATCCCAGGCGCAGTGGAATGGGAATCCACTGCCTACCATACCGATCTCAAGCACTCAGCTCACAGCTACGATTCCGGCCGCAATCTTAGCGGCATCCGGTTATATCGAGATCAACATCGCGGACGGCAGCACAGTCTCCAACCCGCTGCGCTTCTATATTCCGCAGCCACCGATTCCGGCGGCCGTCACAGCATTGACCGCGCAGGCCGGTCATCTGAAAGTGACGCTCGCCTGGAACGCAGCCGGCTATGCTTCCACATACAATGTCTACCGGGGAACGGCTCAGGGCGCCGAGGGCGCACAGCCGATTGCCTCAGGACTGACATCGCCCGATTTCGTCGATACGGATGTCGTAAATGGGGTGACCTATTACTACACGGTGAGCGCCGTCAACGTATCGGGGATCGGTCCGGCTTCGAACGAGGCTCAGGCGAAGGTCGAGGACCTGAACCCGCCGGTCACCACAGCCGCTATCTCCGGGCCACAGGGCGCCGGAGGATGGTTTACGGGATCAGTTCAAGTCACACTCAACGCCACAGATCCGGATAGTCCGGACGACGTGGCCGCGACCTACTTCACACTGGACGGCGGAGCGCAGCAGACATATGCCGGCCCGATCGCCGTAAGCGGCGACGGGGCGCATACCATCACGTTCCACAGTGTGGACAAGGCCGGAAACATGGAAGCAAGCCGGCAGCAAAACGTCAACATCGACTCAACGCCACCAATCACGACGGCTTCTCTGGCCGGCGCAACCGTGACTATTACCGCCGCCGATGCGACATCGGGCGTCGCCGCAACCTATTACACACTGGACGGCGGGCCGGTTCAAACGTATACAGGCCCGGTGACGATCACGACTTCGGGGACGCACACAGGCTCCTACTGGAGCCGGGATAACGCCGGAAACGTGGAGACAGCGCACACACAGTCATTCACGATCGCGCCTTCCGGATATGCCACGGTAACCCCCTCAATCGACTCGGCAACCAGCAACTGGTTCGGCCAGGAGAACCTGACGATCGTCAACACTAAGCCGATCACTGCCCTCTCGATCACAATCGGCGTCAGACAGACAGCAGGTCTGACCTACAACGGACAGTACACAACCTTTGCGGGCGGCGATATCGACCTCGGCCACACAGTGACGTCTTCCGGGATCGTCTACACCTACAAGCTCAAAGCAGGCCGAACGATTCCCGCCGGCAGATACCTCGCCGCCGACCAGTATAACCTGCATGGTATTGCTCATCCTACGGCAGGCGACCAGTACAGTGTCACTCTCACTGCAGGAGGAGTCACACAGACATTCACCGGCCACTTCTAAAACTCCACTCGACTATTCGCCAAGCAATACAGCAAAATAAATGAGCTTGTAGTGTTCCAGCCATCCTGTTATCCGCATGCGGATAACAGGATGGCTAATGGACGACAGTGACAAGAATAATTAATCGAAAAAATAATTTCAATTTCTACCGAAATGGCTTTCCTGATTCGACTACCCAGCGCGAGTAACTTATTCGGAAGCAAACGCGACGGCAATACAATGCTGTCGAGTGCTCCGATGGGAGAGCCATTCACAATGAACCATGACCGTTTGTTTAAAGAACTGATAGCCAGCTTCTTTATCGAGTTCGTCGATCTTCTCCTACCTGATATCGCTCCCTACATCGATCGGGATGCCGAAATCGTTCAACTCGACAAGGAAGTTTTTAACGATCTCACGGAAGGCGAAAGCCGCATTGCCGACCTCGTGATGAAGCTCAAATTCAAGGGGAAAGATGTCTTCTTTCTTATCCATGTTGAGAATCAGTCAAGAGGGCAGAAAAATTTCCCTAGGCGTATGTTCATCTACTTCTGCCGCCTCAGCGAGAAGTTTAACATGCCGATCTATCCGGTTGCTCTCTTCTCCTACAAATCGAAAAAGCGCATCGAACGGGACCACTATGAAGTCAAATTTCCTAACATGAGCGTAATGCGCTTCAACTTCACTGTCATTCAGCTTGGACGCATGCCATGGCGTGACTTTCTGAACCAGGAAAATCCGGTAGCAGCGGCTTTAATGTCCACGATGCAAATGGATAAGAGCGAGCGGCCTCTGGTAAAATTGGAATGTCTTCGTCTTCTGGTGCGATTGAAGTTGGATCCAGCTCGTTCGAAGCTGATTGGCGGATTTATCGATTCTTATCTAAAATTGACAGCAAGCGAGCTCAAACAATTTGAGCGAGAGCAAGAAACGCTATTACCAAAAGAGAGGGAAGAGACTGTGGCATTGATATCAAGTTGGGAAAGCCGGGGAATTGAACAGGGTCTTGAACAAGGGCGACAGGAAGGGCGAATGTCTGGGCTGCACGATGGTAAGGAACAACTGATTATTCGTCAGATCAACCGCCGCATCGGTGACGTGGATACGATGTTAAGCAGTCGTATCGCCAAATTGACGCCTCCGCAATTGGACGACCTTGGCGAAGCGCTGCTGGATTTCACCAACATTGCTGATCTGGAACACTGGCTTATAACCCAAGCAGCCGCATAACACGTTTACGAAGTTCGGTCAGGGACAATACGGATGCAGTTGCAGTCTAATGCCCCTGACCAAACGCTAGATACAATCCGAATAAGACCGCTGCCACCAATAACACGGCGAAGAAGATTTTCCAGGCGCTGTATGGCCGGTCGCCCTGCACCTCTCCGGTGCGCGCATTGACCATTACCTGAAATACCTTGTTCTGGTAGCGATAGGCGCTCAGCCAGACCGGCAGCAGGATGTGCTTGAATGAAACGCCGGAATACGATGTTTGAATGTCATGGATCCGCTGCTCGTCGCCGCCGATATCATGCGTAACATCGGTCCTGATCTGCTGCCCCATCACATCCTTCGCAAGCGTAAAACCATCCTGCAGACTCACCTGATACCGCTGGGCCTTGAATCCCGCCAGGAATTCCGGAGTGTAAGGCTTTAAAGCAGGCAAATCCCAGGGATCAAGCGCATCAAGGCGATTTCTCTGCAGCGATGTCGTCGCTGCAATCAGAACGTCGTCGAACCAGCGAGCCACACGGCCGGAACAAGGATACCAGCGCGTCTTCTGCACCTGGCGTGTCTTTGTAACCTGCTTGCCGTTTGAATCTGTTTCGGTATAGGTTTCCGTCTCGTAATAGTGCTCGCCCCTCTCGCCGCGGTAGAAGCTTGTGGTCTGGGAATCGTATGTCCAGAAAGGCAGATAGACACCCTGCATCGCGGTAGGCTGCGCCTGTTCCTTCAATGCGTTCGGCGCAAACCAGAGACGAGAGATCCAGGTTCGTATGGACGTCTGCGCCTGCTGCTGGCTGACATGGAACGGCAGCACCCCCGAAGGCGTTACGAGCGGATCGGCCGTGATTGGCTGAGCGACGATCGGCACACCGCAAAACGGGCACCGGCCGGCGACTTCCGGCGGCTCGAACACAGTCTTTGCCCCGCATCCCTGACAGGTGACTTCGAGCGCATTGGCAGCCAGCAGGCTCATCTGAGCCGCACTCGGTTGCAAGTATGCTTCATAGGAGCGTTCGTCGACCGATGCGCCGCTGTCCGGAATAACTTCCGTCCGGCCGCAATACGGACACTTCAGCACACCGCCGACCGGATTGTATTCCAGTGACGCTCCGCAGCCCGGGCAGCGGTAACGGCGCGGACCGGTATCGGACGCCGGAGAAGCGCCACTCTGCATCCCGGACTGTCCCACCGCAGGACCGGATTGAGCCGGTGGCAGCGGCGGAACGGCGGAATATTCGTTGGGCATGCTCTATGCTCCCGGCAGAGGCGGCGGCACAGCCGCAAACAGGGAACGAAGCTCCGCCTGATCGCCGGCCGCAGCCCATGCCGCCATTCCGGCCTTCCAGACAAGAGTAGCCTGGGTGAGCGTTCCCCCCGCGATCTGCTGCTGAACGGTCGCCAGATCGAAGGGACCTTCGCGCACGCCATTACGACCGACGAACCACTCGGCTGTGGGAAGTGGCGGCGGTCCGGAAGATGCAGGCGCCGTGTGGGCTTGCCCGGGATCGGATATCTGACGCGCTACCTGCTGCCCCATCGCAAGACCGACAGCAAGGTCCATCGCGCCGCTTCCGCCACCGGGATTGTGCGCCGAAGCCTCGATTGCATTCGCCGCTTGATACCGCGTATAAGCGTTGAGATCGCCTACCAGGTTCACCTGCGAGCGCTTGTCCAGCGCAGCTTCCACCTCCGGCGGCAGCGACACATTCTCCACCGTCACCTGCGGCACCGAAAGCCCGTATTGCTGGAAATCAGGCTGCAGCGCGGTACGGATCTGGTCCCCCATCGTGGGATAGTTTGAGGCGAAATCGAATATCGAAATGTGTGATCCGCCAAGCCATGCGGCAAATCGCGCCACCAGAAACGCGCGGAGCTGCTCAGCTATCTCATCCACCTGGAAAAGTCCATCGGTGCTGATGAGTTTCGACAGCAAAACCGAAGGCTGAGCAATCTGCAGCGTATAGGCGCCGTAAGCGCCGATGCGCACCGGGCCAATCTCAGGATCGCGAACGATAATTGGGTTTGATGTCCCCCACTTCAGGTTTGTAAAGACCTTCGTGTTGAAGAAGTAAACTTCCGCCTTAAAGGGCGAGTTGAAGCCGTACTTCCAGCCCCGAAGCGTGCTCATGATCGGCATATTCTGGGTCTGGAGCGTGTACGTGCCGGGCTGAAACTCGTCGGCGATCTGCCCTTCGTTCACAAACACGGCCACCTGGCCGGGGCGAACGACGAGCTTTGCGCCCATTTTGATCTCGTTATGGTAGCGCTCGAACCGGTACGCCAGCGTATCCTGCGTCGGATCGAGCCACTCGACGATGTCGACAAACTCCCCGCGTATCTTATCGAATAAACTCATAGCGCCCTCTTTTCTGCCGCAAGCATTCAATACGAGAGACACAGATTCCTTGCAAAGGTTGCGTCTACCGTCATTTGGCTCCGCGGCGATACGCATTCGGCGTCATTCCGGTAATGCGGCGAAAGGTAGTCGCGAAGTACTGGCCCGATGAAAACCCCATCTCATGCGCGATCTCGGTGATCGAAACATCGCTCGTCGCAAGGAGATCGCGGGCAAGATCGATGCGGCGTTGAAGCAGGTATTGATGCGGCGACATGCCGATATCACGTGTAAAGCGCTCAGCCAGATAATTTGCGGAGACGCCCACCATTCGCGCCAGATCGCTCACCTTCCACGGCTCCCCGGGATGCCGGTCGAGAAGCTCGCGCGCCCTGGCAACCCCGGCATGCACAAACGGGGGAGCCAGCTCCGTAGCGGCGTCAGGTTCCATGAGAAGGCGAGAGGTTTCAAGGACAAGGGCGTCCAACGCAGTGCGGATCCCCGCTGCGCGATACGGCATCGGAAGCGATACTTCCCGGATCAATTGGCGAAACGGAACTGCCAGAACGGAGGCATCGCGCACGATGATAACCTCACGCCGGCTCCATGGCTCAATACCGAGGCGACGAAGCACGACATCGACATCGAGTGCCACAAAGTAGAAGTGGTGCTTTGGTTGAGCCACACCTTCAAGGCCATGCTCAAGCCCCGGCGGCGCGGCAAACAACGCTCCGGCCGGTACCTGATATCTCCTGCCTTCCGCGCTCCACGATGTCTCCCCGTCGCTCTGCAGGTACATTTCCCACTGCATGTGAGAGTGCGTCCGAATTGGAAAGCTCCGCGGAGCCCACTGCTCACCCGCGTGGACAAGCTCCGGCACATCACCATCCAACTGTTCTGTATGGAAACCGGCAAGCAGCCCCGGCGGGCGAAAATAACTCATAGCGCATTATACGATTTTCTTGGCAATAACCGAGGTTTTCAAACTTTTACCAGATTATCCCAGACGACGCAATCAGCCTGCTCCTTTACAATGAGAACGCCATCTCTTACTACAGGAAGGGTAACCGCCCATGATTACCGAAATCGCGCCAACCGTTACCGTAACGGACGCCCAGATCGCTTTCTTCAAGGAAAACGGCTATCTGGCCATCGACTCCATCACAAGCTCTGATGAGATCTCCCGGATGCGTGAGATCTATGACGACCTCTTTTTACGCAACGCAGGCCGGGAACGCGGAGACCAGTTCGACCTCGGCGGCGCAGACGAGGAAGGCAAGAAGGCTGTGCTACCGCAGATATTGGGGCCAAGCCGGTACGCCCCTGCGCTTGCGGAAACACTTTATCGCGCCAATGCCTTGGCGATCGTAAAACGGCTGCTCGGCGAAGAGGCGCAATATACAGGCGATCATGCAATTCTCAAGCCGCCGCACAGCCCGGCCCCGACGCCGTGGCATCAGGACGAAGCTTATTGGGATCCCGCTTTGGAGTACACGGCACTCAGTGTGTGGATGCCCCTTCAGGATGTGGACACCCACAATGGCTGCATGGAATTCGTTCCGGGCAGCCATAAGCTGGACATTCTGCCTCACCGTTCCATCGGCGGCGACCGCCGTGTCCATGGCCTTGAGCTGGATTCAGACTACGACCTGAGCAGCTCGGTTGCCTGCCCATTGCCTGCAGGCGGCGCGACATTCCACTACTCAACGACCCTGCACTTCACCAGTCCGAATAACTCCGATGAGCCACGCCGCGCCTACATCCTGACGTTCGGGCTTCCCGCAAAACGCCGTGCAACGCCGCGGCAAGCCCCCTGGATGGAAGAAAAGCAAACCGCCCGAGCACAACGCGCCGACGCCGCAGCGGCGGCCGAAGCCAAAGCGTAGCAGGAAACGCCTTAACTGCATGCCATTCAAATATAGCGCAATGGGCTTCGGCTCCAGCCTTTTAGGGCTTGGCGCGTCTTATTGAAGCATCATTACATTTAGCCTCCACAAGCGAACCGGCGATACAATGTTCAGGCGAATAGATTCTCGCCTGAACATTCTAAAGGCGCAGGTGTCATGCAAACAGGAGAGAAGTTCGAGTCGGGAATAATTGCGATCGTTCGGAGCGCAGATACATTGCGAAGCCTCCACGTCAGGGTTGATACAGATCGAGAGGCAAAGCCAGGCGACGAAGACAGCCTTGCGGATCTGCCGGCCCTGGCAAGAATGGATTGTTTGCCCTTCGCGCAATCGTTATCCCGGAGAGGAAAATCCTTGCTTGAGGCATGGGATCGGCTCTCCAGCGTTGTCGATTGGAATGCCCCGACTCTGGAAGCGCTGCTGATCGTTCTCATTGATACTGTTCCACTGGACACGATCTCCACATCGCCTCCATACTCGTTTGATGTGGAAAATCGACCGAGAGGGATACGTCCCACGGCCGCT
>Ga0105238_10005295_pt1 | contig 12753 bp, 6 predicted proteins | sample KBSC34metaG_FD_81526 | JGI IMG/M metagenome (GOLD analysis project Ga0105238, IMG submission 81526) | Corn rhizosphere microbial communities from Kellogg Biological Station, Michigan, USA - KBS C3-4 metaG | ecosystem: Host-associated > Plants > Roots > Rhizosphere > Soil | place: Michigan, USA... | reverse complement strand
CTTGGAAAAGGCGCGGCCGGTGCTCCAAGCCATGAGCAAATCCATCACGCACATCGGCCCCGTCGGCAGCGGCGCGTTGATCAAACTGATCAACAATTTCGTTTGCGGCGCGCAGGTCATTGCAATAGCCGAGGCCCTGGTTATGATTGAACGCAGCGGACTTGATAGCGCGCGAGCGCTGGAAGTCCTCACCAATGGTGCGCCCGGCAGCCCACTGGTTAAAACTCTTTCAGCACGCATGACCGCGGCCGATTACACTCCGAATTTCCTTTTGCGCCTGATGACGAAAGATCTGAATTATTCGATTCAGGAAGCGGAAAAACTTTCCTTGCACCTCGCGACAGCCGTGGCTGCGCGTGACACCTTTCAAAGAGCGATCGCCGCCGGACACGGCGAAAAAGACATGTCCGCAGCAATTGAATTGCTGCGCCGCTCGGCCTGAACCCAAAACGCCGCCGGTTTCGACTGCAGTTTTATTTGCCTGAAACGGTGACTGCCTTGCCGGTGTAATGGATCACCGCATCCGGCTTTTCCGTTATCGGCACGCCCGCGCCGTGATTGTCGGAAACCCAGACGATATTGAACGTGCGCTCTTTCAACATGCCGGGGAAGTCGCCCACGCGCTTGCCGATCTCCAATCGTTGCTTCGCTTCGTTCCAAGTAATCGGAATCGTCGCGGATTTTCCTTTTTCGTAATTGTAATTATCTCCCTCGTCTTCGTAGAGCGTGAATTGGCCGTTCGCGCCGCGGTAAACGCGAAGCTCGATCGGGTCCGCCGGTTTCTCGCTCGAATATTGCAGGAACGGGCCCATCGGCACGATGGCGCCCGGGCGCACGAATAGCGGCACGGTTTCGACCGGAGCCGCGGCGTTCACTTGCTGTCCGGCAGGTGACTTTTGTCCCGTCCAGAAATTGAACCATGGTGCGCCAGTCGATGGCAAATAAACCGCACGGTTTGTAGTTTCGGCCGAGGTTATCGGAGTTACCATGATCGCCGGACCGAATAGATATTGGTCACCAGTTTCAATCGCGCGCGGGTCCTTCGGGAAATCCATCACCAAAGGCCGCATAAATGATGTGCCGTTAGAAGTCACCTGCCATGCCGTCGAATAAAGGTAGGGCATTAATCGGTAGCGCAGATCGATGTACTTCCGCAAAATGTCCTGGGTCTGTGCCGGAAACCGATAAAACTCGCGACCAGGAACATTTGCGCCGTATGAGCCGTGAACGCGCAACATCGGGCAGAATGTGCTGAATTGAAACCAGCGCGCGAAAAATTCCTGGAACTCCGGATTTTCTGGTTTGCCATTGCCCGTCGCGCGATTGCCGAAGAACCCGCCGGTGTCCGTATTCCAATAGGGAATGCCTGAAAGCGAGAAATTCAGCCCCGCCGGAATTTGCGCCTGGAATACCTGCCATGTCCCCTGGATGTCTCCCGACCAGGTAATGGCGCTATTGCGTTGCTGCCCCGCGTAGGCGGACCGCGTGAGGATAACGACTCGTTGCTTATCCGTCGTGGCGCGCTGCCCCTGGTAGATGCCTGTCGAGTGCATCAAAGGGTAGGCATTGTAAACCTCGTAACCGTGGCCGATCGGGGTATCGTAATTGCGAAAATCCATGTTGTTGATTTCCGGCTCGGGCGCATCCAGCCACCAGCCATCCGCTCCTTTGGCGAACAATTTATCGCGCATCTGCCGCCAATAAGTCTGCCGCCCCGCAATGCTGAATGGGTCATACCACTGTCCCTGGCCAGGCGGGAAAACATACCGCGTCACTTTCGGGAACATGCCGCCCACATCATTCAATTCCTTGCTGTTTGCGCTCCCGAGATCGAACTTCGCCCAAACCGAAATCAGCGTGTGAAAATTCATCTCGTGCAATTGTTTGAACATCGCCGCCGGATCCGGATAACGCGCCGGGTCAAAATCATGTGAGCCCCACGTGTTCGTGCCGGGCGGCCAGTATTGCCAGTCCTGGATGATACCATCCACCGGCATCTTCATCTCGCGAAACTTGCCGGCCACCTCGAGCATTTCCGCCTGCGACGCGTAACGCTCCTTGCATTGCCACAGTCCGAGCATCCATTTAGGCATCATCGGCGCATCGCCGGTAAGATGCCGATAGGCTTTCATTGCCGCGTCGATTGAACCATCGCCATAGCAGAAATAATAATCGATCGCTTTGCCATATTCGGAGGACCATCGGACGGTTTTTCCCGCGCCATTGGCATCTTTACCGGTCGAAATCGTCGTCACCGCCGGATTGTCCCATAAAAGCATGTAGCCTTTGCTTGACGTCATCACCGGAATTGCCACGTCAGTATTTGCTTGAGCGAGCCGCACGCTGCCACCCGTGCCGCTGGTGTAGTCCCAGGCATCGCGTTGATGCTGGCCGAGCCCATATATTCCCTCGTCGCCGGCTGTTTCAAATAATTGTGCGCAGGAACTCACCGCCGTACCCGCGACGGTTGCCGGCTGCATCTTTCTGCCGCTGGATGCTTCGCGGAGCAACACACGATCCGCCGCATCTAGAAAACTCACCGCGCCGGATTCCTTATCGATTTGGACTTTGATGTTCGCCGTGGCCAGCGTGTAAGCGCTCTTGTTCTGCTGTCGTTTGAATCGCACATTTTCCGGCTTGGCAACCACGGATAAGCTGTTCAGCGTCGGTAAGGCGTTTGAGTTTATGTACGTAACCCGCACAATTTCAGGCGACCAGAATTGAATCCGCAGCGTGCCGCTGTCGGACGCGAATTGCGCGCCGTCCGTTAGCTCCTTAAAACCGCTCACGGCGGAATGCGCGTGAAAAAGCGGCAACATTAAAATTCCGACGAATAAGCTGGAGCGAAGGTGAAATCTCATATTCATTTTAGGTCCCGAAACTTTTAAAACTTCCCGGATTGCTAAACCGGAACCTTCATTTTGCGAAATTTCGCCAAACGTTCAATAAAACATTTGAAGGTGTGGTCGTAGGGGGGGGGCTTGATTCACTTTGTTTTGGTGTGTTTCACTTTGTTCTACTGTGTTTTGGTATGTTTATTTTGGCGTCGATACCTTGTTTGCGGCGGTTTTCGATGTGCGGGGCACCTCTGGGTTGCCGCGATGTGCAGAGACGTCCGACTGGCCGCAATCTGAGTGATATGCGTCGTTGGCTGCACAGTGCTTGTTTAGGCCCGTTTACCATTTTCCCTGCCTGCCCTCCTTCACGTCCTTTTATATCACACGTGTCAATATTGCGAGTGACTTGGCGGGGCAACCAAATTGGGGGCATGGCGGGGCGAGGGAGACGGAGCCGATTCTGCCAGTAATTGCCCCCACTTTCAGTCGCGCCCGGTGATTTGGTATGATCTTACGCACGGGCTCTTCCATTTATACCTTTTGCAATTGGCATGATAACGCGTTAATGAATGTCAACTCTTGACGGTGAACGTCGTCCGTGAAAACGTGGCGCACAGCATGAAAAAACTTTCCACGCTTGCCGCGTTCGTCATGGCTTTATCCCTGAGCGCCCGATCACAAATGACCGCTGCTACTTCCGGAACAAATTTCGTTTTGATTCCGAGCGCTTCCTGGAACTGCGGGATGCCGGACGGTATCCCCACTCCGGAGTCCGGAACTTTGGTGTTTACGGCAAAGCTAAAATACGAGTCTCACGATCTCGGAACCACGCCTTTTGGAAAACGCAGGGTGTTCGTGCTCTCCGAAGGCACTGGCACCGGAGACAAGCTGAATGCCAAGATCATGTCTGGCGGTTTGGATTTCGAACTCAAATTTGCGAATGGCGCCATGGAACTGGAACAAGTGCTCGTGCTGAAAACGGACGATGGAAAATTCATCTACCTAAAAACCCTGGGAACCGCGGCCAATTCGAATGACCTTCGCGTGGTTGCGGATTTTGAAGCACCAACAGCGAGCAATTACGGATGGATCAATTCTGGTCGTTATGTGGGGAGACGCCAGTTGGACGAAGCCGCGCAAACCATGACGCTTACCGTCTTCGATTTGACGAGCGTCACCAATTCATTGAACACCGCAAATTCCGTTCGGGTGAAAAAACCGGACAGCGTTCCGAATCAACCGCTGGATTTCCGCCATGCCGGTTCCGCAGAAAAACGTGGCGACGCTATTGTCACCGAGGAAGTGACGCTGGGCGCCAGTCAATCCGTCGGTGCCACCAAGTTGGGCGGTCGCAATATCATTCCCATCACCGGCGGCACCTTGCATGGAAAAATCAGTGGCAAAGTGCTCGCCGGCGGCGCGGATTATCAGCATTTGGGCAACCCGGTGACATTGGACGCGCGCTATCTTTGGCAGACCGATGACGGCGAGGTAATCATCGTCCGCAATGGTGGCCCCATCTCCTCCCTCGCACCCGTGTTTGAAGCGAACGTCGATGGCAAATACGCCTGGTTGAATTCAGGAAAATACCTCAGCACCCCTCCAAGCATGCGTGCAGGAGCCGTCAGCCTTACCTTCTACGAGAGTAAAGAATAGACGCACGGATGGGAAACTTAGGATTTGAAGAGAGACGCGAGCGGTTCTTTTTTGCGGAGAGGCTCATTTGATTATGAGAAAAGTTCTGACATTAAGCCTCCCCAATTGGCTAATGTGTTGACAGCTATCGAATTTGAGAGTTCTCTTTCAATACGGATTGTTCATATGCACCCCAAGAGGACTTCAATTGCAATCGCCGCTTTTATCTTCTTCTTATGGTTGCCGCATTCTCAAGGCGCGTCTCGCACCAGGGCGGAATTCGCCGCCGCAATGGCGAAAGTTAATGAAGGCTCGACTCAAAAGGAAATCCTGAACCTCCTTGGCAAACCAGATGACGTTCGCACACAGGCTGATCCAGGTGGAATTAGTCGCGTGCATACCAAGGAAATCTGGTGTTACGGCGCGAAAGGGCATCTGAGCTTCCCCACGCTCGGATGTGTTTACATTGATGAGAACGGTCGAAGCCAGGAGGTTTTCGGTGGAAGCGGTCAACCGCCCAAAGCGGATATGTTTACAGAGGATGAATTGCGTGGTCTCCTCCGGTTGCTGGATACGGCACCTGGGCTTGATGGCTACTCCTACAACCCGCTTCCCGTAATCCAAATCGTAAACACCCTTCAACCATTGGGAAAAGAAAAGGCGTTGGCGGCCGTTGCGGAATACGTGCGTGTTTCGGATGAATGGTACGACTTTTGGGGACCTCGCTCCGGCATGTTTCTGGTGCTCGCTGTTTGTTTCGATTTGCCTAATGGCATCTACCCCGACCAAGCCGGAGGTTTCGGCGCGCCGTCGCCGGGACCACCAAAAGACCCTGGTCGAATCCCAAGGTTTCCCATTGCAATTATTGACAACATCCCCTTGATGCTGGTGAGCGGCTACACGTTTCAGGGAATGGCCACTCCCATGGAAAACGTTGTGGATTTCTACCGGGCAAAAGGTAGCATTCGTGCGACGCCGTTAGTCCCGAGCAATGATCCTCTCGCAGCCATCACGCATTTGACGAATTCTAAGCAATGGATCTATGGGGATACCAACCTGCAACGAACAGATTTTAGCATCTCGTTCGGACCAACCGAAGATGCACGACGTGAAAAATCTATGCTCATGGAGCAATTGCTCCGGCTTCTCGATTCCGTGTATCGCCTGCCTACAGACGTAAATGGCAATCGTTTGCCTTGCGGGGAACCGCCAGAACCCGCCTGGCAGAAAATTGTAGCTGACGTATCCGCTCTCAAAATCAAGTGGGATTCTCGAGAGAACTCGTTCGTGTTTCGAGATGGCGGGCATCTGCCAATTGCGGCCAAGGAGATTTATCAGCGGCAGATTTGGAAGCTTACCGGTCTAGGATTTGAGGACGCCGAACTTGTGCTTGAACGCAAGAATGACTCTTGGGTGGATGTAATCGTCAGTCACTCCGACAAACCGGGAGTCGCGCTCCGGCCTGGTTCCCTCTTTCTTTTCGACGGCAATGACGCTAAACCGCCTTTGCTTACGTTTTCCTTTACCAGCAGCGTTGGCACAGGAGGCGGCACTATTGAGAGCCGCACCATTGGGCTGAAACCAGGTTCAGAACTGACTGCAAAGCTCGTGATAACAGGGTATCGAACAAACTTAAGTCCTCTCCTAAAACCATAGCAGCACGAAGGAACGGTTGTATTGGTTTTTGTTCGCCCCTTTTTCATCTATTTCACTTTATTCCAACTCCGCCAGCGAAAGTGTAGGATTGCCCAGAAAACCGAAATGAAAACGGGCCTAAACGTATGTTTTAGGCCCGTAAATTGGTTGCGGGGCTAGGATTTGAACCTAGGACCTTCAGGTTATGAGCCTGACGAGCTACCGGGCTGCTCCACCCCGCGTTCCAGAAGCGGGCTAAATAATGCACCAGGTTTTCTCAAGCGCAAGTTGTTTTCCTAAATATTTAAAAATAAACCGCCTGCACTCCTGGCTCGCCCCGTATTTTAGTTCCCACCCTCAGGCTTGCCTTCGAGATAAAGTTCCTGAATTTCCCGGTCGCTCAAAGCGCGGCTGAACAAACAAAATTCATCCATCGCGCCATTGAAATTTCGAATCCACATTTCCTGGTTATCAACCGGGAACGCATCGGGATTCCAATTTCCCAGTTCCGCGTCACCGATGTGAAACGGAGGGGTGGTGGTGAGTTGTTGTTCGTGCACCATCCGCCCGTTTAAGTAAAGAGTCGCGCGCTTGGTCCTTCCATTGAGGACCGCGGCTACCTGCACCCAGGTTCCGAACATATCCGGCGAAAGGACGGGTTGAGATTGCACGGCTTGAAAATATCCGCGATTGGCTCCTTTTACCGTGAGTGCCAAAGCGCCGTCATTGACGATCATCCAATGAATCTCACCGGGTTCAAAGCCATCGCACATAAACAGCGAGTTGAATTGGCGGTCCAACGCCTCCACACGCACCCAGGCAGTGAGCGTCAGCGAATTGTACTCGCCCGGGACAGTCAACCGGATGCAGTCGTTCACATTCTGAAATTCCAGCCCTTCCTTGTCCGCCCAACGGCCACTGACCATTTGGCATCCCACAATTGATTGAGAAACCGCGCCACGGTCTGTCGCTTTGAGCAGGGGCGACTGGGGAGAATCCGCAATGCCCGCGAAATCGATATGCGCAATCAGGGAAGGATCGTGATTGAGGCGACCGCTCGCCGCGTGCCATTGAGTGTAACGTTGGGCTTCCGCCTCCAGAGATTTTGATTGGAGATCAATCAGCGAGGTGAACGCCGCGCCGTCGGCAGGAATGGATTTGAGTGGATGCGATTTCTCGACCAGAGCGGCAGTGCCTTCCGTGAAATTCTGCTTCGTAACGCGTCCGTTGGCTGAAACCTCCGCGCTGCCTTTGAAGACCTGCACCTCCGTGCTGCTTCCCCGCACATTCAACCCCACGGACGCAGTCACGCTGGTTGCCTCAGCGTGCGGCGTGCGAATCGAGAAAGCGCGCGCCGGCGAAGGCACCTCCGCCATCAACCGGCCCGAACGGCAGGAAATTTCATTGGGTGAAGTCAGGTCAATTTGCGCCGGTCCTTCGATCATCACTCTTGCGCCGCTGTAAAAAACGAATTGCGCCAAGCCGGCCCGCAGTTCCAATCGCCCCGGTTGCAGTTGCGTCCCGACCTGGGGAATTTTTCCGGATTGGCTCCACTGTGCGTCAACGGTTCGGTTAAGGATGGCGACTGCTTTGCCGCCAACAATTTCCGAAACGGCCGGATGCCGGTTTTGCCAGACCAATATCCCGGTGGCCAGCGCGGTGAGACAGGCGGCCAGGGCCGTCGCCCAGACAAGTTTCCGATTTTTGAGCCGGTGCGCGGTGGGAAACGGAATGACCGTAGGCTCGATTGCACAAGTGCCCGACAAAAAAGTTTTCGCTTCTTCGTTCGCGACAGACACGAACATCTCCGGTTCCGAGGCGAGGCGGGAATGAACCTCGACACGCAGGATGTATTCATCGCGCGCGGCAGGGCTCGTTCGCAGCAATTCATTTAAGGCGCGGCTTTCCTCCTCCGAAGCCTGGCCGCGGCAAACCGCCGCGACGACTTCATCAAATTCTCTGGAAGGGAAAACAAAATTCATGATGGCAACTGTTCGGGTTTCGAAGCGTTTTTGATACAGGTTTGGAGCATTTGGCGCACGCGTTGGAGCATTTTATAGGTGGCCGCGACAGTTCGGCCGGAATGTTGGGCCAAAACTTCGATCGGGTCCCTGCGATAATAATATCCTTCCACCAAGAGTCGTTGTCCTTCCGGTAATTTCCCGAGGCATTTCTCCAAATGCTTCAGGCGAATCTCGAGTTCTGGCCGTAATTCCTCACGGCGCTGGGCCAGTTCCTCGGCGAGGCCGCCTTCGAGCAGAGCCTGCCAGCGCTGCCGACGCTCAATCCATTGCCGCGTCTTGTTCAGCGCAAAACGGCAGGCCCAGGGGGTAAAGGGCTGGGCGGGATCATAAAGGTCGAACTTTTCCCAAAGCGCCATTGCCGTTTGCTGCACAATGTCTTCAGCGTCGGTCACATTGGGGACCAACGCCGCGACGTAGCGAAAAATCTCCCGTTCGCTGCGCAGAAACAGCGAGAGAAACTGCTGCTGCGCGACGCTCGAAGCATCAAACCGTAGCTGGAAATCTGCCGGCACTAGTCAAAGACTCACTGCTGTCAGTACTTCCGTACAACTGGCAATTTTGGACATCCGTTGCGACAATGCGGGCATTGCGCGTCCAAAGGCTTTGTCAGAATAGACCCCCAACCGGCACCCGCTGACAAGCTAATTCTGGCGACCGCCAAAGAAGACGGGGCGATCCTTTTGGGACCACCCCGCTGTCTCCATCCATCCTATTTGTCGACAGATGAAATCGTTCTTTGGAATTGCGAATAGGAGGCAGAAATGGGCTCGCCTATCCGGGAAAATGCATTGGTGAATCTAACTATACTTCCGGCGAGTGAGAGAATTTGGACACCGATCTTGATTCGGCAGCGTCACGCGGGCTGATACAGCGCCAGCAATGCCGCGCCAATCGCTTGTGACAAATCACCCAGCGCCGCGGGAACAATCCGCAGGTTTCCCTGTTGCGCCGGCCACACATATTGCATGGCGCTCTTCTTGATAATTCCAAGGTAGCGTTCGCGGAATTCCGTGCTGGTGGCTTCGGGATCCATTAACCCACCACCGATGATGACGATGCTGGGATCCAGTGCGAGCGTCAGATTCGCCACGTGCAAGCCTAGCGCCATCGCTTGGAAATCAAAAATTTCCACGGCCAGCAAATCTCCCTTTTGCGCACGGCCGCGGAGTGAAAGCACTCTTTCCTTTATCGTCGCAGATGATTTCGCCAACTCATGGCCGGGGTATTTGGGAAGCGTGACATCCAGCAAACGTCCGAGACCGGAAATGGTGGTGTAGGCTTCAATGCAGCCCCAGTTGCGGCCGCAACCGCAGGGAAACGGCGGGCCGGAAATTCCCAGCAGATGCAGCGGGGCTGGCATGTGGGCGGTTTCCATTCCGGCCAGGGTGTCGCCTTCGAGTGGCAATCCGTTGGGACCGACGAACGCGGAACCAAGACCCGAGCCGGGCATGAGCATTAAGACGGAGGCTTTCGATTCGCCACGCGCCAACCGAGCTTCGGCTACGCCGCCGCATTTGCCATCGTTGCCGACGACCAGCGGGATTTCGCGTCCAGCCTGTAAGGCGAGCGCCCTGCTGTACGCCGTGTAAACATCCCATCCCTTGAAACCGGGAGGGAGGTTTGCGGAATGATCGAGCACGCCGTAGCGTTGGTAAGGTCCAGGAATCGCCAGTCCGACGCCTTGCACCTGCGCCCAGGCGAGATTGTTTTCGGCGAGGAATTCCCCGATGGCTGAAATCCAACTGGCAACCACGGCATCGGTCCCGTTTTGAGAATTGGTGGGACGTTGAAGCAGTTTGGTGGTGATAGCTTCGCCATTGCCCCAAACGCCCGCAATTTTCGAAGTCGTGGCCCCGCAGTCGGTGCCAATAAAAATATTCCGTGGAGGATGATTCATTGCGTGGGCAAAGTTGAATGCCATCACCGCTAAGGCAAGCACATTTATTGACGACACAGAGAGCTTGCTTGGTTGAATGGCTGGCAGCTTGAGGAATCGCGAAGCTGGAATATTGGGTGCCGAAGAAATTTTTCAAGGGAAGTTTCTTCTGCTTTCTATGAAATTGGAGGAATTACGGGCGGTCGGGAATTATTAGCAAACTTTTTGCGCGTTCGTTGTCCAAAAATTCCGCCCCGTCGGAAGTATATATAGATTCCCATTTATGGTACTGGATTCGTCGCGCCCAGTTCACGACTCCTGTCCGCGTATCTGCGGTCCTAATGCATTTGCCTGCAAAGTGTTGTTACTTAGCTGTGCTGGTGTTTTCCCGGGATGTGATACGGAGGTTCTCGTTTTTCCATTGCCACGAGAGGGGATTTACCGGCCGTAATCCCTAACGCAACCACTCATGAATCAATCCCTATTCAGCACCCCAAATTCGGGGAGGCTGCATTTTTTTGTTTCCCGCCCCAGTTTTTTCTGCGCCGCACGCCATCCTGCCCCGGGAGAATTAGCGCTCACGATTTCGTCAGTCAGCAGCCGTAGATAAATAAGTCCCCAGCCATCCGAACGGAAATATGAACACCCTAAAAAACCAAATAAGAAGCCTAGTCGCCCCTTACGTTTACGCTCTATTTGTCTGTTTGGCCGCATTAGCCGGCCCATCTGCATTCGGCCAGAATGCGACAGATGGATGGATCGGGAACACTTCCGCTAATCTTTCGGGTCCAAACTGGACCGGTAATAACCCGCCTATAGCAGGTGATAATTGGGTCTTTGGTCCTGCCGGCACTGCTGGTGCCCTCTTGGATAATACCTTCGCGGGCGGAATCAACGTCTCGAACATAATGTTCAACCCCGGCGCGAGTGCGTTCACCTTTTTCGACAATCCCATTACCGTGAGCCACAGCCTCACGAACTCCAGCTCCGCTGTTCAGACATTTAACAACAACATAAGCCTGACCGGCGGCGCCACGATTGCAGCTGGCGCGGGTGGCGGAGACATCACCATCGGTGGAACGCTGAGCAGTTCCGCTCCGTTCACAGTCGTCGGACCCGGCAACCTTACTCTCACCAACGCCAATACCGGTATCACCGGATCCCTAACCAACAACGGGACCATTACTATAACCGGATCGGGAGGTTTCGGTGCCGGCTCCGCGGGAACTTATACATATGCTGCTTCAGCATTCATCAACAATGGCTTGATCGTTTATTCCAGCACTTCAACGAATACTTTTGACCCCAAGACGGACGGCACTGGCGGAGTCACCGTAAATGGCCCGGGTATGTATCGTGCGAGCCCTAACAACAGCGCTGGCTGGACAGGTCCGCTGGTGATCAACGGCGGTATCTTCTCGGACCCGAAACCTCTTCCGGCGAACGGACGCAGCGGATTTGGCGATACCACTCCTGGAAATAATCACACTGTGACAATTAATGGCGGCATCGCTTCAGTAGATGCGGACCAAGCTTTCGGGCAGGCTAACTTCGGATATATCCATGGTCTCTATTTCGTGGTTAATACCAACGGTCTTTTACGCGCCACGACCGGCAATTCCATTTATTCCAAAATCTTCATCAACGGCGGCACGGTGCTCGCTACCAACGGATCTTTTTATCTGGTGGATTCCGTCACCACGGGCGGAGGACTCCCTTCCTACCTGGTCAGTTCCGGTGCTGGCTTTAACTTCGGCGTTAACTTCGCGGCCGGCTACCAGACGCCGTTTATCGTAAACCCCACTCCCGCCGGCTCGGGTGCCGGCGGTGCGGATTTGGTTGTGAATGCCGTGTTGCGCAACAGCGGTCAAAACAATACCGCCACCGGATTCACCTTGAGCGGCGGCGGCACGATGCAATTGAACGGCGCGAACACGTTCACGGGACCCATCAGCGTCACTCAGGGAAAATTGGTTTTGGCTGATCCTGCCACCCTGGCGAATGGCGATTTCCTGGGAAACATTACTGTCGGCAGCGGCGCCACCTTCCAGTACAACACGCTCCAGGCGCATCTTTTTGAAGGGAGCATTTCCGGAGCGGGCACCCTGACAATTTCCAACGGAACCCTCTTCGCCCTTGGGCCGAATGCCACAACGGTGGGGCCTTTAACCATGGTGATTTCCAACGGAGCCACTTTGGATGTGAGCCAGGACTCCAGCCCTGCCGCCATCGGATCCACCGTGATGGGCTCCGGAGCCATCAACGGCACCGTCACGACCGCCGCGGGCGCTGTGTTTAAGGGCGGCACACCCGGAACCATTGGCACTCTCTCCATTAACGGCGGCTTGACGATGGCCGTGGGAGCCCTTTTTGATTTGCAGCTCAGCGCCAGCGCCGCCGGCCCCAACAGCCAGGTGACTGTCAGTGGAATTCTGGTTGCCAACGGCACCCAGGTTCGCCTTACCGCCCCGAGCGCTGCTCAGAACCTCGATACTCAGAACTACACTCTCGTCCCTGCCGGCAGCATCACTGGCACCATCAGTCCGGCACCGATCTGGACTGTGGCGCCGGCCAACGCCAATCACTATTACATCACCAATATCAACAACAACATTGTGCTCGCCTATTCGACTGTGGAAATTCCAGTCCCCGGCGGTTCCAGCAGCCCGGCGAACGTCTTGCGTAATCAAAATGCCTTGCTGGTTGTTACTGCCGTCCCCGCCAGTGGCCAGAGCGTCACCAGCGT
>Ga0105238_10005293_pt1 | contig 12756 bp, 13 predicted proteins | sample KBSC34metaG_FD_81526 | JGI IMG/M metagenome (GOLD analysis project Ga0105238, IMG submission 81526) | Corn rhizosphere microbial communities from Kellogg Biological Station, Michigan, USA - KBS C3-4 metaG | ecosystem: Host-associated > Plants > Roots > Rhizosphere > Soil | place: Michigan, USA... | reverse complement strand
TCGGTCGCGTTACAGGCCTTCCGCGCCGGCCGGAAGCCCGACCATCTCCGCGCTCACCCGCCACAGCCGTTCGACCGCTTCGGGATCGTTGGCCTGCCCGCGCGGCCGCACGGGTTTCCTGTTCACCAGATAGCGGCCGGATATGGCGGCCGCGTCCGGCGCGGTCGCGGCGAAAAGCGGGTTTTCCGCGCCTTGCGCCTCGCTGATCTGCAGCGGGCGGATCAGCGCCCAGATCAGGTTGGTGATCGGGCCTTTCCGCCCGAAATTGCTGGCGACGAAACCGGGATGCACGGCGGACGCGGTAACCCCGGTCCCCTCCAGCCGGCGCGCCAGCGCCTGGGTGAACATGATGTTGGCGAGCTTGGACTGGGGATAGGCCAGGCCGATCAGGTGGCCCTTCCGGTTCACGTCTTCGAAATGGATGCTGCCGGATCGCGATGCCTCGGACGCCACATTGACGATCCGCGACGGCGCGCCCGCCTTCAGTGCCGGCAGCAGCAGGCGAGTCAGCAGGAACGGCGCCAGGTGGTTGACCTGCCACGTCATCTCGAACCCGTCCCCGGTCGTCTCCCGCCGGGTCATGATCAGCCCGGCATTGTTGACCAGCAGGTCGATCGCCGGATGGTTCGCCGCGATCCGCTCCCCCATCGCCCGCACCTCAGCCAGCACCGCGAAATCGGCCAGCTCGGTCATGATCCTGGCGCCGGGCGCCGCGGCCTCGATCCACGCCTTGGCGGCGGCGAGGCGTGCCGCATCCCGCCCGGTGACGATCACGGCATAACCCAGCCGCGCCAGCCCCAGTGCGGTATATTTCCCGACCCCGGCCGTCGCCCCGGTGACGATCGCCAGTTTTTCGCTGAGAGGGGAGGGCATTGTCACTGACCCAACGGCTTGCTCTGGCCGGGCAGCGTGATCCCCATCTTGTCCGGCGAGACCGCGTCGGCCTCCACGCCCGTGGTTTCCAGCAGGCGGCAGACGGTCATATAGAGGCCGATCAGCATGATGAGGTCCAGCACCTGCCGGTCGCCGAGGTGCTTGCGCACCGCCGCCAGCGCCGCGTCCGAGGCGCGGACCTTGAGCGTGACCTCCTCGGTGAAATCGAGCACGGCCTGCTGCACCGGGGACAGCGTGTCGGGATGCTGCCCGCCATGCCGGATCGCGGCGATATGGCTGTCGCTTAAGCCAACCTTACGCCCGAACGTCTCATGCCCGTTGGTTTCGTAATCCGCATGCGACAGATACCCCACCCGCAGGATCGCCAGTTCGCGCAAATCCGGCGGCAGCCCGCCGGGCGCGAAGAACGCCGCCGCATACTTGCCGTAAGCCTCGAACACCGAAGGCGACGTGCCCGCCAGCATCCGCATGACATTGATCGGCGCCTTCTCGACGGCCGCCCGGACCTCCGGCGTCATGTCCTCCGGCCTGGCGTATGGAATGCGCGGCATGTGGTTTTCCTCCCCTGGTTTGCGGTGGAGTGTGGCTTCGCGCGCGATCACCCGCAAGCATCGGACATGCGGTGCCCGGTGGATCCCTCAGGTCCGGGTAGGACGTTTCAGGTCGTAATAAGGCGCCCCGGAACCCCCGGCGCGCTTCAGGCATTGGATAGATGGCCGTTACAAAGAGTCCGTCGGGAAACCTTACAAACATCCATCGTACAGCGCAGCCCTGCCGCTATCGTCTTGGAATTACTACACTGCGCGCGCTGGTATGCCTTTTGCATCGATAGTCGCATCGACGTAACTCCATCACCGGGGCCCGCGCGCAATGCTTGAAAACACCACAGCGATCGAAGACGCAGTCGACCATATTGAGACCGCGGTCGAGACATCGGCGCCGGCCCGCTCCGTGCGCGACGAGTTCGAAACGATCTGGCGTGTCGCCGGCCTGCCCACCTGCCATCTCAGCCGCTATGCGGACGGCACCTACAAGGCCAGCTACGCGATGCGCGCCTGGGACACCTACGCCGCGACCAGAAAGTGGCGCGCGGTGCTGGGCGCGGCGAAGCCGAGGGGATAGGCGCGGTCAGGCTTGCCGCCGGCGGCAAACGAAACCGCCGGAACCCGATGATTTCATCCGCTTGAATACGCGGCTTTAACGATCCCCCGCCAGGCCGGCATGCGCGCCGTCGACCGTGATCTGGCCGGACACCTTGCGGTCCCCCAGCATGGCATTGGTGAGAACCACCTGAAGGCCGCTGGCATTGATGAAATAGGGCGTTACCACGCATTTCGGGCCGCACGAGATCAATTCAGCGCTGATCGACTGGCCCAGCGTGATGGTGACGGTGTCGCTCTGATAAAGAACCTGATCCGGCTTCGGCACCCCGGAGAATTTCAGCGTTTTGCCGCCGACGAGCGTGCCGGTGACGATGAGGTTCTCGATCCGCCCCTCGCCTTTGGCCGTCGTGCGGTTCTGCGTCGTATGATTGTAAGTGCCGGTGTCCTCAATGCTGTCAGCGGTGATCTGCAGATAGGGGGCGACGACGACGTTGGAGGCGCCCTTCAGCGGCGCCAGGTTCAGCCCCAGGCCGGACGCCGTTGCGTCGGCGGTAATGAAACTCGCGCCAAGCCCGAACAGATGCGAGACATGGGACTGCAGGTTTTTGGCCGTGACGGTCAGCACCGGCGGCGCCGCGCCGGTATCCAGCGCCAAGGTCTTCGTATAGGCGCCGCTATTGCGCGTCTTGTTATAGGCCGCCGCCGTCCCGTTGTTCAGCGCATTGACGGGCTCCAGCGCGGTATTGACGCCGCCGGTCGCGAAATTCGCCGACACACCGAACGCCGCGCTCTCTGCCGCCGGCGCGCTCCCCGCGCAAACAGCGGAGCCGCCGGCAATGGCGAGCGGGATGGCGAAGTGGCGCAAAAACCGGGATGAGAACTGCACGACACACTCCAAAAGCGAACGGCGGGCGCCGGAAAACAGGCGCAATACGATGCTCAATATTAGCACCGTCGATAACTTAGTTTCGCTCAGAAATTTGGAGTTTTATAGAGGCGGTAACTAGCCTGTTACAGTATATCGATGCATCAGTGGCGCCGTGCCGTCATCCCGCGAAGGCGGGAATCCGGGAATGCCGGGAAGCAGAAGATTTTAACGCTGAGATTGCAGAGCTTTCGCAGAGGTCGCGGAGATACCTGATATTCCTCTGCGCACTCCGCGTATCCTCCGTGACCTCCGCGTCAATGACCTTAAGATTTGCGATAGCTTGAATGACAGAAGTGTGTATTTATATACACATGAATAGCAGGCAGATCATCGCTGCTCTTGAGGCCGACGGCTGGGTCGAGGTCGCCCGCAAAGGCAGCCACGCCCAGTTCAAGCATCCGACCAAGCCCGGCCGGGTCACGGTTCCGCATCCGAGGAAGGATCTTCCGCTCGGCACGCTCAAGAGCATCGAGAAGCAGGCTGGATTGAAACTGAGGTGACCATGACCGCCTATATCGCCCTTCTCAGGAAAGACGCCGGCAGCGAATACGGCGTCGATTTCCCTGACTTCCCCGGCTGCATCACCGCTGGCGCCACCCTGGAGGAGGCGCGCGTCATGGCCGCCGAGGCGCTCACCCTTCACGTCGAGGGCATGGCCGAAGACGGCGAAGCCATCCCACAGCCCTCACCGCTCGACGTCATCATGGCCGACCCGGACCACGCCGACGCCGTGGCCTTCCTGGTCGACGTTCCAGCCGAAGCCAGCCGCGCCGTGCGGGTCAACATCACGATCCCGGCGGACCTGCTGGAGCAGATCGACCGGGCGACCAACAACCGGTCGAAGTTTTTGGCGAATGCGGCGCGGGCTGCGTTGGGACGCGCGGCATGAGATCCAAGAGTGAAATTCAACTCTGACCGCGATGTCCAAAGTCTATTCCAGCGGCCGATACCCGAATGACTGCATTTCAGCACGGCAAAGCCCTTCGATCGCGCTGATTTCGGCATCCGTTAATTCCTCACGCCACGAGTCCGGATCGCCCTTGCGGAAGAACTGCGCACGGGATTCGTGTTGCGGGTCGGTCAGCTCCGCATCGGCGCGCGCCATGCTGCCGATCGGATAATTTTCCCGCAGATCGCCGCGAAGGTCGGTGTTCGCCGGCAGCTCCAGCCACCGGTACAGCTCGTTAATGATGTCACCGCCCCGCACGAACAGGTCTTCATACCGTACCTGCCGGAAGCGGTCGCCCAGCCGCGGACTGTATTCCCGGATGGCCTTGACCTCCCGCAGCCATCGCCCAGCCGCGCCCAAAACCTCCTTGTCCGCCCAGTATCCCCACGCCTCACCGCTGGCCGCCTTCAGCGAAGCGGCGACGCCGCGCGGGTCACGGACGAGGTGGATGAAGCGGGCTTCCGGCAAGCAGGCATCGATCATCGGCATGTATTGCAGATGGCCGGGCGTCTTCTCCAATACGACTGCAGCCCCGGGCCTTTTCGCGCGTATTGCGGCCAGGACCGACACTGCGATGTCGCGCAGATGCGTGTTCAGCGTCTGCGCGTCTATCAGATGCCGAATGCCGTCCGCGCACCGGAAGACTGCCTCTTCATCCCGAAACCGATTGAACAGGTGCCCCAGATAGGCATCGAAAAGATGCGTCTCCCGGCTCGTCGCGATCTGTGGCGACCCAGCCAGTGCGACCTGCAGAAAGGTCGTCCCGCTTCGCGGCACGCCTCCCATGAATACGATCTTGAACGGAATGGCTTCGGGCACGCTGCTTCTATCTTTGGCCGTGAAAACTCTAGGGATTTCCGCGTGTTGGTGCTATCGCGTCGACCCGTGGTCAAAATCATACGACAGGCTTGGACCGGTGGCGTCAAGCCGCAATTCGGAATTACGGTGTATGACATTGACACCTTTCCGTTCGAATACAGCTACCGCTGAAATTGCACTCTGACCCCGATTTTCTATATGATCTCAACGCGCCAGATCATATGATTAATAGCTCTATATCTTAAAGTATTTTTCGGATATATCTATGCCCATTTCATTGTAATGGCTTGACGTATATTGTAAAAAATCAAAGTTATTTATATCGACGAGGGATTTGCGGTACGCATCAGGCGTCGACAGCTTTGCCTTCACATTGGGGATTTCCCATACGGGATTTTCAATGAAATCTTTCTCTGCAGAAAATTCCCAGAAATCGGAGGGATTTTTGCCTAGCGGATTCCCACTTGGCAAGCCGGCTTTGTCTTTCCCCTTCGACGATGAATGACGTTTCCCAGGATAGAGTTGTGGTACTCGTATTGGGTCAAGGTTAAATTTATATTCATCTGACTTACTGAACCAAAGGAGAGTTTCGTAGCGTCCCGACAGTTTCTTGTCAGAGTGAAGGCCAAAGTTAAAGCGCCAGATTACTCGATTGCGTAGCTTCAGGCCATACTCGGCGAATATTGGATATAGAAGAATATCGAGCGGAAGATAAACGCCATTTTTCACGAAGCTGCCTACTTGCCAGCATAGGCTTCCGGTTTCTTCGAGAAGGTCGACAAGCTTACCAATGATCTCCTTTTGCCAGGCAAGGTACTGCTCCAGAGTGCGGCGGCTATCTCGTTCATAATCCTTCCCAATGTTATAGGGCGGGGAAGATATTATAAGATGAAATCGCTTGTCTGTGAGCGTAGCCAGTTGCTGGAGAACATCGCCACAGAGCAGACAATAGGGATCGACCTTATCGGCGAGGGCAACTGCGGCGGAATCTGGCACTTAAAACAGCCCCGAATCGAACGTTACGTTACATTGTCGGTTGTCGGAACTCCGACGGCAAGCACCGAACCGTGTCGTCTGTTGAGTGCAGCGATCTGAAATCGCCCCTTGCCATCCCCCCATATACCCAGGTAACTCTCCGGTTAACAAACCGACACACGGGAAACTCTCATGGATGTGTTCGTTATCGGGCAGGCGGTGCATGAGCCTGCGGCCCGCATAGGGGGGAAGCGGCTCGAGGAGATCGTGTTCGATGTCGCGCATGCGGCGTTGGCCGATGCCGCCGTCAGCCGCAGGGAAATCGATCACGTCACCATCGCCGGGTGCGATGAGCTGGATGGGCGCAGCATCTCCTCGATGCTGCTGGCCGCGCCGGCGGGGGCGCAGCTGCGCGACGAGATGAAATGCACCGATAGCGGGCTGACGGGCCTGTGCCTCGAGGCGATGCGGATCGAGTCCGGCATCTTCGATCTCGGCCTGCTGGTCTCCTGGTCCAAGCCCTCCACCGCGCCGCTGGAAGACGTCATGCGGATGCGGTGTGAGCCGTTCTATACCCGCCCGGTCGGTCTCAACATGACCATCACCGACGGGCTGTTCGCCCAGGCGGCGGGCGAGAAATACGGCTTTGACGAGTTTTCTGCCGATGAGGCCGTGCTGGATGCCTATCGCCGGGCCGGGGCCAATCCGCGCGGCATGAGGCACAGCGTGCCTGGCGTCGAGGCGATCGCCACCAGCCCGTATGTCGCGGCGCCGCTCCGCCAGGCGCACCAGGCGCCGATCACCGACGGGGCGGTGGCGATGGTGTGCTGCTCCGAACGCTGGCTGAAGCGCAATCCGCGCGCCCGGCCGCTGGCCCGGGTCGCCGGCATCGGCTGGCGCAATGAGGAATACGATCTCGGGGCGAACCGGCTGACCTCGCTCAACGCCTTCACCAATGCGCTCAGCGACGCGCTCAGGATGGCCGGCCTCGCCAAGCCCAGCGACCTGGACCTGATCGAGCTGGACAGCCAGACCGGCTTCCATGAGCTGGCCTTCCGCGCCGCGCTGAACGGCAATGCGCCGGCCGCGATTTCCACCTCCGGCGGCGCCTTCGCCCAGAACCCCTATTTCTGCACCGGTCTGATCAACGCCGCCGAGGCGATCCTGCAGCTGTCGGATGGGGCAGGGCCGATCCAGATCCCCGGCATCAAGAAGGCCGCCGCCCATGGCAGCCACGGCTTCGCCCAGCAGGGCAATGTTGCCGTCGTGTTGGAGCGCGTGTAATGGCCAAGAATGTCGTCGCGCTGATCGGCGCCGCCCAGACCAAGTTCAAGACCCATTACGCCGACAAGACCTATGTCGAGCTGGCGCAGGAAGCCGCCAAGCAGGCGCTGGACGACGCCGGGATGGAGCCGGGGGAGATCGATGCGGTCGTCTTCTCGATGGCGCCGACCCAGTTCATGGGCGTCAACGATTGCGACCGCTGGTCGACCGCGCATGTGTTCGGCACCGGCAAGCCCTATATGCGCATCCATGCCGGCGGCGCCACCGGCGGCTCCGCGCTGGCGGCCGGCTATATCCATGTCGCCTCGGGCGTCTATCGCAGCGTGCTGGTGGTGGGCGCCGACCGGGTGGCCGAGACGCCGGACGCGCAGCATATCCTCAACCTGATCTGGGACCGGTTCTACGAGCACGATTTCGCGCTCAACACCGTGACCATGACGGCGATCGCGGCCCAGCGTTACATGGCCCGCTATGGCACGACGGAGGAGCAGTTCGCCAAGGTGGTGGTGCGCGGGCGCAAGAACGCGATGGGCAACCCCTATGCCCACCTGAAGGGCGACATCACCGTCGACGACGTGATGAACTCGCCCCGCGTCGCCTATCCGTACAAAAGGTTCGACATCTGCCCGCGCTCCTCCGGCGCCGCGGCGGTGGTGCTGACCAACCTGGAGGTCGCCAAGCAGAAATGCGCCCGGCCGGCATTCGTCAACGGGGCCAGCGCCATCACCCATTCGGTGTTCATGGGCGACCGCATGGGCGTGTTCTCCGAGACCGAATTCTCCGACCATGACGGCGAGGGCATCGCGGCCTATGAGGCCTATCGCCAGGCTGGCATTACCGATCCGTCGAGCCAGCTGCAGGTTGCGGAGCTCTACGACCCGTTCTCCACCTTCCAGTACCCGATCATCGAGGGGCTGGGCTTCTGCGGCCGCGGCCGCGCCGCCGCCATCGATCAGGAAGGCGGCTGGGACATGCGGGGCGGGCAGGTGGCCATTAACCCCTCAGGTGGCACCCTGTGCACCAACCCGATCGGCGTCACCGGCCTGGTGCGGGTGGTGGACGCCGCCAACCAGATCATGGGCAAGGCCGGGGCCAACCAGCTGCCCAACGTCCATAACGCCGTCGCCACCGCGGCCGGCGGCTCGACCCAATTCTTCACCGTCACCGTGCTGGGCGACGACCATACGCCGAAAGGAATCGCGCAATGAACGCAGACGACGTCATCCATGGCGAATGGCATGTCCGCTACAACTATTCTGTGGGCAAGGTCGCCGGCCATTTCTTCGAGGGGCTGAAGGAAAAGAAGATCCTGGCCAGCCACTGCAGCGCCTCCGGCATCGCCTACCTGCCGCCCCGCGCCTATTGCGAACGCGCCTTCGAACCCTGCGACGGCTGGGTCGAGGTCGGCCACACCGGCACGATCGAGGCCGCCACCATCGTCACCGCGGCGTTCGAGAACCTGCCCCCGCCGCCCTATGCCATCGCCTATGCGCGGCTGGACAACGCCTCCACCGCCCTGGTGAATTTCGTGCGGGGGCTGGATTTGTCAGACGTTCCCGCCGCCGCTGCGAAGCTGAAGCCGGGGGCCAAGGTGAAGGTGGTGTTCAAGGACACGCCCGAGGGGCGGATCACGGATTTCCACTACGAATTGGCCGAGTAGAAAGCTTAAGAATTTATCCGCAGATTACGCAGATTACGCAGATTATTCTGAATATTACCGCCCGCGACCGGAGGGCGCTTATTGCGTCTCGCAGGAAGCCGCCTGTGGCGGCGGGCGGCGGAAGCCGCGCAGCGAAGAAACTCATAAATCTGCGTTAATCTGCGAAATCTGCGGATAAACATTCATAGCCTGCCTTCCCGCCCTCGCGGGAAACGAAAGAGAAGCTCAATGAACTTCCTCCTCACCGAAGACCAGAAGAACCTCCAAGCCACCGTCGAGGCCTTCGCGCAGGAGCGCATCGCCCCGGTGGCGGAGAAGCTCGACCGTGACGGCGTGTTTCCCACCAGCCTGTTCCACGAACTGGCCGAGATCGGCATCACCTCCATCCCCTTCGCGGAATCCGAGGGCGGTATGGGCCTCGGCACGTTCGAGATGGTGCTGGCGCTGGAGCAGATCGCCCGGGCCGACCAGTCGCTGGCGGTGTCGACCATGGTCAGCGTCGCCACCGGCCTGACCTTGAGCCGCTTCGGCAGCCAGGCGCAGAAGGACAAATACCTGCCCGACATCGTCGCCGGCCGGAAGATCTGCGCCATCGCCGGGACCGAGCCCAATGCCGGGTCCGACACTGCGGGCTTCACCACGCGCGGGCGGCAGAATGCCGGCAACTGGGTGGTGAATGGCGAGAAGGCCTATATCACCAATGCCGGGACCGACATCTCGTCCTTCGCCCTGGTGCTGGTGGTGACCAGCCCGCCTGATGCGGCGAAGAAATCCTTCAGCCTGTTCCTGATCCCCAACGGTACGCCGGGCTACAAGCCGGGCGAGAAGTACCGCAAGCTGGGCTGGAAATCGTCCGACACGCGGCCGCTCTATTTCGACGACTGCACGCTGACGGCAGACAATGTGGTGGGTGAGGTCGATAAGGGCCGCATCCTGCTGCATAAGGGCTATCAGCAGGCGCGCATTTTCCTCTCCACCTGCTCGCTGGGCCTCGCCCAGGCCAGCCTCGACCTCGCCGTCGGCTATGCCAAGGAGCGGCGCGCCTTCGGCGGCACGATCGGCAAGCTGCAGCTGGTGCAGAAGATGATCGCCGACATGGCGGTGAAGGTCGAAACCGCCCGCATGGTCGTCTACAAGGCGGCCTGGCTGGCCGACCAGGGGCTGGCCACCGGCAAGGACCTCGCCATCGCCAAATACTACGCCACCGAGATCGGCAGCGAATGCGCCAACCTGGCGATCCAGGCGCATGGCGGCTGGGGCTTCATGGATGACTGCCCGGCCTCGCGCTACCTCCGCGACAACCGCGTCTGCACCATCGGCGACGGGTCGAGCCAGATCCAGACATTGCTGATCGCCCGGGAGCTTGGGCTGGACGTGTCCTTTGCCTAAGGCCGTTGAGCTCACCTGGCCGTCGGAGGGCGTTGCGCTCGCGACCATGATCCGTGCCAAGGAGATGAACACGCTCCATCTCGACCTCATCACCGAGATGGGGCAGGCGCTGGATGTCTGTGCGGCCGAGAAGGCGAGGGCGCTCATTATCACCGGCAGCGGCCGCGCCTTCTGCTGCGGCGCGCATCTCGACTACTTCACCGAGCCCAACTCGCCCATCGGCACCAGCCAGTTCGACATCCGCGACAACTACCTGGCCAAGATCCACGCCCTCTACGACCGCTTCGAGACCCAGGCCTTCCCGGTCATCGCCGCGATCAACGGCTTCGCGCTGGGCGGCGGCTGCGAGATGGCGATCTCCGCCGATTTCCGCCTGATGTCCAAGACCGCCCGCATCGGCGTCCCCGAGGTGAAGCTCGGCGCCATACCGGGTGCCGGCGGCGTCCAGAAGCTCGGCCGCCATATCGGCCGCAGCCGGGCGATCGAATGGGTGCTGCTGGGCAAGCACTACACCGCCGCCGATGCCTATGACGCCGGCCTGATCTACGAAGTATGTGAACCGGACGACCTGCTGCCGTCGGCGTTGGCCCTGGCGGAAAAGCTGAAAACGCTGAGCCCGCTGGCCATCGCCCAGGGCAAGTCGGCGGTCTATACCGCCGAGGACGTCGATCTGGCGACCGCCCGCCGGACCGGGCTTGAGGCGCTGACCTTGCTCATCAACTCACCGGACTGGGCGGAGGGGATGGGGGCGTTCATGGAGAAGAGGGCGCCGAAGTTCGGATGATCGCACATTTCACCCTCACCCTAACCCTCCCCCATCGAGGGGGAGGGAATCAAAAGGGCAAGCCCCAAAATGAAGCCCTCTCCCTCGATGGGAGAGGGTTGGGTGAGGGTGAATGTCTCCATGAGGCGCGGAAATGACCGCTTGGAGTACAGTCGTCCCCTCGCGCGACGAGCTCTTCGAAGCCAAGCGCCACGCCCTGCTGCGCGAGGCCGCCTCCGCCTTTACCCGCAAGGGCTTCCACGCCGCCTCGCTGGACGACATCGCCCAGAAGCTTGGCGTCACCAAGGCTGCCCTCTATCACTATTTCCCGTCCAAGCACGCGCTTCTGCGCGAGTGCTTCGCCCGCGCCTTCCAGGTCGGCTTTGCCGGGCTGGCGAAAGCGGAGGCCGAGGGCGGCAATGCCCGCACCCGGCTCAACACCGCGCTGCGCTTCTACCTCAAGGAGATGATCGACGAGCTCTCCTGCTGCGTCGTGCTGACCGAGGAGCATGCGCTGCTGCCGGACGATTATGCCGAGCTGAAGGAGCAGCGCGACAAGTTCGAGATCGCGCTGCGCGACCTGATCCGCAAAGGCATCGCCGACGGCTCCATCGTGCCCTGCGACCCCAAGCTCACCGTCTTCACCATACTGGGCGCGGTCCATTGGGTGTCGAAATGGTTCAACCAGGGGGGAGCCTGGTCGCCCGATGCGGTATCCACGGCGCTGACCGATCTGCTGGATCGCATGGTAAGCTCGACCCCCGTGAAAGCCCTGCCCACCGATATCGGCGCATGAGCGCGTCCGCCGCCATCCCGCGCATCCGCGAGGTGATCGGCGAGCGGATCACCACGGCGATGGCGGTGCGCGAACATTACGGCGTCGATACGTCCTGGCATCCCCCGCACCCGCCCGATGCGGTCGCCTACGCCCATTCCACCGAGGAAGTCTCCCGGATCGTGCGCATCTGCGCCGAGACCGACACGCCGATGATCGCCTATGGCGCGGGCAGCTCGGTCGAGGGCCATGTCGGCGCGCTAACCGGCGGCATCACCATCGATGTGTCGGAGATGAACCGCATCATCGAAGTCCATGCCGAGGACATGGATGTCACCGTCCAGCCCGGCGTCACCCGCAAGCAGGTTAATACCTGGCTGCGCGACACCGGCCTGTTCTTCCCCATCGATCCCGGCGCCGATGCCTCGATCGGCGGCATGGCGGCCACGCGGGCGTCGGGCACCAACGCCGTGCGCTACGGCACGATGCGGGAGAATGTGCTGGGCCTGACGGTGGTGCTGCCCAATGGCGAGGTGATCCGCACGGGAGGCCGTGCCCGCAAATCCTCCGCCGGCTATGACCTGACCCGGCTGTTCGTCGGCTCGGCCGGCACGCTCGGCATCTTCACCGAGGTGACGGTGCGCCTCCACGGCATTCCGGAGGCGATCTCGTCCGCCACCTGCGCCTTCCAGACAGTCGAGGGCGCGGTCGATACGGTGATCCAGACCATCCAGTCCGGCATCCCCATCGCGCGGATCGAGTTCCTGGACGAGGTCCAGATGGACGCGCTGAACCGCTATTCCAAGTTCGACTATCCGCTGCTGCCCACCCTGTTCCTGGAGTTCCACGGCACCCCACGCGGCGTGCAGGAGCAGGCGGAAATGGTCCAGGCCATCGCCGGCGAGCATGGCGGCGAGAACTTCCAGTGGGCGACCGAGGCCGGGGAACGCACCCGCCTGTGGCAGGCAAGGCACGACGCTCTGTGGGCCGACCTGGCGCTGCGCCCCGGCAGCCAAGCCTTCCCCACCGATGTCTGCGTCCCGATCTCCCGCCTCGCCGAATGCATGCGGGAGACGCGGGCGGATCTGAAGGCTGGCAGCCTGATCGCCCCCATGGTCGGCCATGTCGGCGACGGCAATTTCCACGTCGTCATGCTGGTCGACCGCGACCGGCCCGAGGAGATCGAAGAGGCCCGCCGCCTCAACGATCGCATGGTC
>Ga0105238_10005291_pt1 | contig 12760 bp, 9 predicted proteins | sample KBSC34metaG_FD_81526 | JGI IMG/M metagenome (GOLD analysis project Ga0105238, IMG submission 81526) | Corn rhizosphere microbial communities from Kellogg Biological Station, Michigan, USA - KBS C3-4 metaG | ecosystem: Host-associated > Plants > Roots > Rhizosphere > Soil | place: Michigan, USA... | reverse complement strand
CTGAGCGTTCCGTGCATCAGGCGCGGCAGCCTGACCGACCCTGTGCACGCCGTAGAAAACGGGCGGTTGGTTAGCGTTGATGGCTGGCATAGGGTTCTCCTTTGTACTTGGGGTCGTAACAGATGCCATTAGTAACAGCAAGCAGTCCGCTGGTCTGTTCCAAAACAACCATGCAGCCATGCAACGGCAACGCGCGGCAAGCATTGTCGACGCACGGCCGAGCGCCTGCGGAGAAGTCACCCCCTCAGTTGAAGTATCCGTTCATTGATAGTCGCCGTCGCGCTGTAAAGCATGCCGTCTATCTCTTTCAAGACAAGAAGCTTTTGATTGATCCGACTGACCAGCATCTGCGTGGATAGACTACTTCGCGGCCCATCAATAGAAATAACGCCGCCTCCCTCCTGCAAGAGCGATATCCTCGCTTCAAGATACGCAATCATTGGTTCGACCTTATTTTGCTTCAATGAGACCCCTGAGCATCGAGCCGCATTTTCCAGTTCAGGCAGTTCCACCGCGCTATCGCGCACCAGGAGCCCCGCCACACGCAAGATGTCTTCAGCGCTACTTTTGATCGACTGAAGTACTTGCATGGTGAGACGCCCCGCTTGCGTTTCGCTCGCAGATGGGAATCTCCGGACGGCCCTCTCGCACATATCAACGACGGTTGCGCTGTTTGCGAAAGGCCCTATCACGGGCAGACTCAAGGAATGCGGCTGCGATATCCTGTCGAGCCGTGATTCCTCTGACGGAGAATTATCAGGCGCTGACTTGGCGACGAGGCCGACCGTGGCAAGGACGGCCGTGGTGACCACAACGGCCGTAGCCACCGGGTGTCGTTTCATGGCCGCGCCGATTCCGCCAACGACGACGCGACCAGCGGGCTCTTCACGGCCGGATGGGATCATCGGGATAGTCTGTGCCTGATAGACCGCGTCATGAGCCGGGACATGAGCCTCCGGGGGACGATGGATCGGCGTATTGAAAACCGCAATCATGCCCTGAAATTTTGCCGAGATATGCGAAGTATGCCGGTCAGCGCGCGTCACGTTGAACATGCCGCATCGCGCCTGATGGGCTGCCGTGTTGCCTAGGGGCATACAGTTCTCCTTCTCGAGCCGATCGGTCTGCGGGCGCTGAACGAGCGCACGCCGCAGGAATCAAGCGACACCAATAACAGCAATCGGCCGACCTGGCTGTTCCAAATCAACCATTCACCGACAACCGGGTTCGCTCAATCCAGCCAATATCCAGCAGTCCTTCGCCAGCATCGTCAGTACGCGATTGAGCATCGTTCGATAGGTTGCCTTACGAATCTTTGAGAAAATTCGTATGGAACCATGCAGGTGATGCCGCGATCATGTGCGGGTTGCCAGGACACCGGTAACGGGGTGTAGAAACCCACATTTCCCAGGCCCCGCAGCAACCCTGCGGGCAACCTGTGGTTTTACCGCCTTCGGGTGGGCGACCAGGCGGGCGCAAGCCCGGCCGTTGGAAATGCGGTTTTCTACCCTGGCTCGCCCGCCACCCTATTCTTCCAGTGATATGGGACCGGCAGCGAGTCACGGTGGTGAATGAACGCGTCCAGCTTACATGGAGCGTCCAGGCCAATCGTGGAGAAAGACGGTTGGCTTTGGACAAAGGGTGGCGATACCGGCGCGTTCATTCGCCTGCTTCTTCAAAGCAGCTAGCCACGGCGCGAGTCCATTAAGAGCGCTTGATGATGGTAGCGAACCTGTCGATAGATAGCCTCTGAGCCATTGGTGCCCAGCATTTAGGGCATTCCGCTATTCGTGAAAGCAATGTGCGCGCCGATGAGGACAATAGGCAACTCGCGCACACTCGGAACTCCGCTTTGAATACCCCCAATGCATCCGCGCCTAGCCTAGCTTCTGCATCGAGCGCCCTGCCAACACAGCCACCTGGGCGGTGTCAGTCCCGAGGCCTTGGAGAAGGCCTCACTGTGAGGCAGGAGTGTCGTCATTCCCTGGGTAGTCCACCATTCCACGCACCAAATGGCCACGTACCAAATGCATTCTTCCGAACATTGTCACCGTCTTCGGGTAGACCGTGTTCCGACTCAAGTATAAGCACGTCTCCAGCCTTGTCTTCAATGTGCATTTGCACCAAACTTCTGGACACCTTGCAGCCCCGACTCTCCTGATAGGCAATCATCTTCTGAAGAACATAGTCGGCGGTAATTCCATACCTTTCCGCAACCACTTGATAGTGCTCGCGCGCCTCTAAGTCCGGCTTTACCGATCCATTGTTAAATGCGTGCAATTCGAGTTCAAGGTAACCATTAGATGCGCGACCTCCAAAACACCTCTCAAAAGTGAGGTCATACTCTTCCAACGCTTCGCGAATGCCAGATCCATGCTCTACAAGAGGATACGCAAACGCTCTCAGTGCGATCGCTTCTACACGTCGTATCAAATGGCCCTCTAGCCCATATTCCGCCGCGATAGCTTGCCGCGAATGGTGACTTTTGTACTCGTCTTTGCTCTCGAGCATCTTCGACTTGATGAGCTCAAGTGCATCAAAGTCCCAACGGATGAAATGCCATACGTCATCTTTTCTCGCAGCCTCATGCATGCCCACCAGTCCGTGTCGTTCCGATTCCGGTAGCGCATCGACTACCTTCCGGAAGCATCTGATCGCTTCCAATCGATCCTCTACGGGCTGGGGATTGATTCGTATATCCTCTAAAGGCATCGAATTGATTTCTTGACCCAATGCGCGAAGGCGCTCATTTCGCTGCGTCGGCTCCCACGAATTGGCTTGGTCAAGTTGACGTTTAAATTCCTCCAGAGTGTTTCCGCCTTGTACCTTCGAGGCATTTCCGGCGCCGGTCATTTCCGGCAGTGACGACATGGGGCGAAGCACCATCCGATTACTGACAGCTTTCAAGGTAGGACATTGCGGAGTCGGGTGCTTAGGTTCAGCCAGCCCGGCGAGCGCAGTCACGGCGGATTGCATGAAGGCCGCTACGTTTTGTGGAATCATCAAAAGTCTCTCTCGATAGGGCGTTGCCAAGCTTACTGACCTGACCAGAGACTACCTTCATGTATCGCTCGCAAGGCCAGTGAACTGAACCGCGCGAAGGGGATATGGCGCAACTTCCGCATGCCGCTATGGATGATAGCGATGCGGCCGTCCTCGCAGCTGCGCTGGGCGCGATTGTCAGTGCTAAGGGAGTGGCATCAGTCGCACAGGATGCCGGACTGCAACGCTCGCCAGCTTCTTGCCAAGCATAGGCGGTTTTTTAAGGCGACGATGCGTCGCTTAAGGACCTAAAGCACCTGGTGCGTACTGCGCTTCGGCCCCAGCTCCACGATATACATCGCCCCAAGCATCAGCCCGCCGCCTACCACCGTGCGCCAGCCAAGCACATCCACGCCCATCAGCACGGCGAAGCCGGCGGCAAACACCGGCTCAAGCGTCATCACGATGGCTGCGCGCGTGGACGGCATGTGCGCCTGCGCCCAGGTCTGCACCAGCATCGCCAGTGCGCCTGCGGCCAGCGCCATGTAAAGCACCGATACCCAGGCCGAAGCATCCGGCGGCATTGCCGGTCCATGCGGCAACGTGGCGATCAGGCACACCAGCGCGATTGCCACCATCTGCACGGCCGCCATACCGAAGGCTTCGCCCTTTCGCGACCAGCGGCCAAGCCCAAGAATGTGCAGGCCATAGAGCGCCGCGGAAGCCAAGGTCAGCAACACGCCGAGGTCGAGCTCGAAACCATGCAGCGCCAGCAACCCTAGGCCGACGGTGGCCACTGCCACGGCGATCCACGTCGCCGGCGGCGTGCGTTCCTTCAGCAACACCCAACCGAGCAACGGGGTAAACACCACGTACATTCCCGTGACAAAGCCGCTGACGCTCGGGCTTATCCGCGCCAGGCCCCAGGTCTGCAGCAGCTGCGCCACGCCGTACAGCACGCCCAGCGCAAGGGCGCGTTTGAGCTGGCCGCGATCCATGCGCAACACCGGACGGGCGAACATCACCACCATCACCACGGCGGCGATAACGAAGCGCACGGCAAGGAAGTCAGGAACGCTCATGCGTCCGACCACGCCCTTGATCAATGCGAAGGTGGTGCCCCAGACGGCGGTGACCAGCAGCAGGCCCAGCGTCGGCGCCAGCGTGCTGGCGGGCTTGTCGCTCACCGGCGCCGGCGGCGCAGCCACAGCCACGGCGCCATCACGACGAAATGCGTCCAGATCGCCAGCCAGACAAATGCCGAAAGCACGGGACTGCGCGAGAGCGCATCGTGCTGGCGGAACCAGCGCCACATGCCGCGGTGCTTGAAGCGGCTGACGAACACCGGCCGATGCCGGCTGGATCCGCCCTTGCCGTGTTGCACGTGCAGGTCACCGGCCAGGATCACCCGATAGCCGACATCGCGCAGGCGGCGGCAGAGATCGAGGTCTTCAAAGTGGAGGAAATAACCTTCGTCAAAACCCGACACGCGCTGGTACACCGCACGCGGGAACAACATCAACGCACCGGATATGGCTTCTTCCGGCGCTGGCCTGTCGGGCATGGGGCCGGGCACGGCCACTCCCTGCCCCTTGCGCCCGAGCAAGGTGTTGATCACGCGAGCCACGGTGGGATCGCGGCGACGGGAGGCCGGGTCGGGCCTGCCTTCCAGGTCGCAGACCACGGCGCCCACCACTCCGGTGTCGGGATCGTTGGTGGCGATGTCGACCATGCGCGGCAAGTCGTCGGGCTCGAGCAAGCAATCGGGATTGACGATGGCGATGAAGCGGCCACGGGTCATCGCCGCCCCGCGGTTGGCGGCCGGACCGAAGCCGAGGTTGGCGCGGTTGTAGACCACGCGCAGGCGTTCTTCGTTCTGGAAGGCGCGTTCCACGGCTTCGGGCTGGCCATCGTCCGAGCCGTTGTCAATCAGGATCAGTTCGACCTGAAGGTTGCTGGCCAGGATGCGGCGCACGCATTCGCGCAGCGATTGTCCGCTGTCCGCCGACACCACCACCACGCTGCACGTGGGAATCGTCCGATTCGAATGCGAGCGCTTGAAGGTAGTAGGTTTTTCAACGCGCCAGTCGCCGTACTCACCCTTCGCCGGCGGCGCGTCGTAATCAATCCACCCAGGTCCGTGCATTTCGGAACATTCTCATCCACGGGGAATCTTCGCCCCATTTTTCGGGGTGCCAGCTCATCTGCACGCTGCGGAACACCCGTTCCGGATGCGGCATCAGAATGGTGACTCGCCCGTCGGCTGCGGTAAAGCCTGCCAAACCTCCCGGGGAGCCATTCGGGTTCAGGGGGTAGGTTTCGGTCGGTCGGCCGCGATTATCCACGAAACGCACCGCACCATGGCTTTTGCTGGGGCTGCAGACGTTGGGGAAGTGCACGCGGCCTTCTCCATGGGCCACCGCCACCGGGATCCGGGAGCCGGCCATGCCCTTGAAGAAGATGCTGTCGGACTCGAGCACTTCGAGGGTGGCCAGGCGCGCTTCGTACTGCTCGGATGCGTTGCGCAGGAAGAACGGCCAGTGCTGGGCGCCGGGGATGATGTCCTTCAGGTGGGACATCATCTGGCAGCCATTGCACACGCCCAGGGAGAAATTCCGGGCATTGGCGAAAAAGGCCTCGAACTGGTCGCGCAGCATAGTGTTGTACAGGATCGACGTGGCCCAGCCGCGGCCGGCGCCCAGCACGTCGCCGTAGGAGAACCCGCCGCAGGCCGCCATGCCGCGGAAGCTGTCCAGGGTGACGCGGCCGGAGGCGAGATCGGACATGTGCACGTCCACGGCCTCGAAGCCGGCACGATCAAACGCTGCCGCCATCTCCACCTGGCCGTTCACGCCCTGCTCGCGCAGGATCGCCACGCGCGGACGCTTGCCGAGCTTCAGGTAAGCGGAGGACGTGTCCTGCGCCGGATCGAAGGTGAGCTTGGGCGAGATACCGGGATCCGCGTCGTCGCGGCGCCATTCGCTTTCCGAATCCGCGCACTGCGGGTTGTCGCGCAGGCGCTGCATGGCGTAACTGGTTTCATTCCACAGCGAGAAGAGCTCCGTCCAGTTCCACTTGAACAGTGCATCGCCGCCCAGATACAGCTTGATGCCGAGTTTCTCTTTCGGCCGGCCGATCGGATGGCTGATCGCCGCCAGGCCATGCTTCACCAGCAGCGCTTCGAAGGCTTCGCGGTTGGCCGAGGCGACCTGCACCACCGCACCGAGCTCTTCGTTGAAGAGCGCGCGTAAGGTGGCTTCGGCCCAGCCGTCCAGGCGGATCTCCAGGCCACAGCGGCCGGCAAAGGCCATCTCCAGCAGGGTGACGATGGCGCCGCCGTCGGAACGATCGTGGTAGGCCAGCAGCAGGCCGCCACGGTTGGCTTCCTGGATGAACTCGAAGAACGCACGAAGCTTGGCGGCATCGTCGAGGTCGGGCGGCACGCCGCCCAGGCGATTGAATACCTGGCTTAGCGCCGAGGCACCGAGGCGATCGCGGCCGGCGCCAAGGTCGATCAACCACAGCTCGGTGTCGCCGCGATCCATGCGCAGCTGCGGTGTGAGCACGCGGCGTGCATCGTTGACGCGCGCAAACCCGGTGATGACCAACGACACCGGCGACACCGTGCGCTGGAGCACGCCGTCTTCGGTCCATTCCGTCTGCATCGACAGGGAGTCCTTGCCCACCGGAATGGCGATGTCCAGCGCCGGGCAAAGCTCCATGCCCACCGCCTTGACCGCATCGAACAAGGCGGCGTCGTCGCTGGCATGATTCACCGCGGCCATCCAGTTCGCCGACAGGCGCACTTGGGCAAGATCGTCGATCGGCGCGGCAGCCAGGTTGGTGATGGCCTCGCCCACGGCCAGGCGCGCGGCATCGGCGCTGTTGAGCAAGGCCACCGGAGCACGCTCGGCCATGGCCATGGCTTCGCCGGTGTAGCCGTCGAAATCGGAAAGCGTGACGGCGCAGTCCGCCACCGGCACCTGCCAGGGACCGACCATCGGATCGCGGGCATTGAGGCCGCCGACGGTGCGGTCGCCGATGGTGATCAGGAAGTTCTTGCTGCCGACAGTGGGAAGCCGCAGCACGCGGCGCAGGGCTTCGTCCATGCCGATGCCCGAGAGATCGGGCACCAGGTCGATGCGTATCTTCTTGCGCGTGGCATCGCGGTGCATACGCGGCGGCTTGCCGAACAGCACTTCCATCGGCAGGTCGATGGCTACCGTACCGTCGCGCGAATCGCGCAGCAGCAAACTGCGCTCGGCCGTGGCATCGCCCACCACCGCCACCGGGCAGCGCTCGCGCGCGCACATGGCAAGGAAGGCATCCACATCTTTCGGCTCGATGGCAAGTACGTAGCGTTCCTGCGACTCGTTGCTCCACACCTGCATCGGCGAGAGCTGAGGGTCGTCGCAGGGAATGGCGGCAAGGTCGATGACACCGCCGACGCCTGAATCGTTTAGCAATTCGGGAATCGCATTGGACAGGCCGCCGGCGCCCACGTCGTGAATGCTCACGATGGGGTTGGCATCGTCCAGCGCACAGCACTGGTCGATCACCTGCTGGCAGCGTCGTTCCATCTCGGCGTTGTCGCGCTGCACCGAGGCGAAATCCAGTTCCGCGCTGGAACTGCCCGATGCCACCGACGAGGCTGCACCACCGCCCAGGCCGATCAGCATGGCAGGGCCGCCAAGCACGATCACCTTGTTGCCCGGTTGCAGCTCATGCTTTTGCACCAGCCCCGGACGCAGCGTGGCCAGGCCGCCGGCGATCATGATCGGCTTGTCGTAGCCACGCCGGAAACCAGGGGTGCTGCCTTCGATTTCGAAGGTGCGGAAATAGCCGCCCAAGGCGGGCCGGCCGAATTCATTGTTGAAGGCGGCGGCGCCCAGCGGGCCGTCGCGCATGATCTCGAAGGCGGTTGCCATGCGTGGCGGCAACGGACGATCCACTTCCCACGGACGCGGCAGGCCGGGTATGCGCAGGTGCGAGACGGAGAAGCCGGTGAGACCGGCCTTCGGCTTGCCGCCGCGGCCGGTGGCACCTTCGTCGCGAATCTCGCCACCGGCGCCGGTGGCGGCGCCCGGCCACGGTGCGATCGCGGTGGGATGGTTATGCGTCTCCACCTTGATGGCGTACGGCATCGATTCTTCGTGACGACGCCAGACGTTGTCCTTCGGATCGGCGATCAGACGGAAGCCGGTATTGCCGGCAATCACGGCCGCGTTGTCGCTGTAGGCCGACAAGGTATGCGCCGGCGAGTGCGCATGCGTGTTGCGGATCATGGCGAACAGGGATTTTTCCTGCGCTTCGCCGTCCACCGTCCACGAGGCGTTGAACACCTTGTGGCGGCAATGTTCGGAGTTCGCCTGGGCGAACATCATCAGTTCCGCGTCGGTCGGCGCACGGCCAAGCTCGGCGTAGTTGGCCACCAGGTAGTCGATCTCGTCGTCGGCCAGGGCCAGGCCCAGCGTGCGATTGGCCTCGGCCAGCGCGGCCTTCGGATCGGTCCCAGTCTCCACGCGCCCCAGCGGACCGGGCGAGCCTGCCAGGAACAGGCCGTGGGCCTGGTCGATCGACGGCAGCACCGATTGGGTCATGGCGTCGTGGAGAGCGGCCATCACCAGGGTGTGATCGGGTCGGCCCTCGTCCGGCATGCCGGCGATCAGCCATCCCAGGCCACGCTCCACGCGCCGGATGTCGAACCCGGCGCTATGGAGGATGTCGGTGGCCTTACTGGACCAGGGCGAGATGGTGCCCAGCCGTGGTACCACCCAGAAGGTGGCAGGTTCGGGCGTGGCGTCCCTCGCTTCGAGCACCTGCAGCAGCCGGGCGCGAATCTCACCAGCTGGTGCGACGGCGGCGTCGACGAAATACACGTGCCACGCGGCCTGGACGCGGGTGCCGTGATGCAGGGCGTCCAGGCGGGCGTTCAGGCGTTCCAGGCGAAACGGCGAAAGGGCGCTTTGCCCGTCGAGAGCGATCATGCGAGCGGGAAGGACAGGGGGAAAACCGCCATTCTACAGCATGCTGCAAGGCAGCACCGGATACCGTTGCCGGATCCGGTGCCGGAGGGCATCACTCGCCGTCGGCCTGGCCCAGTTGCAGCGTTTTTCCTGCCTCGCGCTGACGAAGGGCGGCCAGCAGCTGGTCGGGCGTGACATAGCTGGGGATGGTGGTGCCGTCTTCGAACATGATGGTGGGGGTGCCGGAAACCCCCAGCCGCTCGCCGAGGGCGAAATCGTCGGCCACCGGGTTGGTGCAGCTGGCCTTGCCCACATCCGAACCCTTCATCGCGGCGGTGAAGGTGGTCTTGCGGTCGACGGCGCACCATACGGCCACGGCGCGGGTGTACGAAGGCGTGTCGTTGCCGGCGGTGGTCTTGATGCCCGTGCGCGGCCAGAACAGGTACTGCACGGCGATGCCCTGCTTGTTGAACTCATCGATGTGCTTGTGCAGTTCGCGGCAATACGCGCAGTCGACATCGGTGAACACGGTGACGGTGTACTTCGGCTTGGGCGGCGCGAACACCAGCTTGTGGCTGTCGTCCACCTTGGCCAGTTCCGCGCGACGCGTGCGTGCCCAGGCGGCTTCGGTGAGGTTTTGCTTGCCGCCGATGTCGATGACATCGCCGTTCATCATGTACTTGCCATCTGCGCTGACATAAACCAGCCGGCCGGAGGCCATCACCTGGTAGAAGCCCGGCATGGGCGCCGGTTCCACGCTGTCGATCTGGATATCGCGGCCCAGCGACTGCACGGCGTCGCGCACGGCTTTTTCGTTGCCATCGGCAGCGTACGCCGTAGCCACCAGGCTCAGGCCGGCGGCGAGGGTGAACAGCGTTTTCTTCAACATCGAACAGCTCCAGCTTCTGGGGCTTCCCGCGCAACCGGGAGGCCTACACCCCTCGCAAACCCGGGCAGCGTGCGTCCTGCACGGCCCAGGGCATTCATTGTCGCACACCCTCGGTGACAATCAGCCGCGCGGGTGATGCGCGGCGTGAAGGCGTTTCAGGCCCTCACGGGCGACCAGGGTGTAGATCTGCGTGGTGCTGAGCGCGCTATGGCCCAGCAGCATCTGCAGCGCACGCAGGTCCGCGCCGTGGTTGAGCAGATGCGTGGCGAAGGAATGCCGCAGCACGTGGGGCGAGACACGCCGGGCCAGGATGCCCGCCGATTGCGCATGGCGCTTGACGATGGTCCAGAACATCTGCCGCGTCATGCCTTGTCCGCGCACCGACAGGAACAAGGGATCCGGCCGCGAGCCGGGCTTCAGGTGCAGCGGTCGCACCGTCGACAGGTAGCGATCGATGTGTTCCTGCGCTACTTGCCCCACCGGCACCAGTCGGTCCTTGCCGCCCTTGCCGGTAACGCGCAAAACGCCCTGCCTGGGGTTGTAGTTGCCCAGCGACAGCTCCACCAGTTCCGACACGCGCAGGCCCGACGCGTACATTAGCTCCAGCATGGCGCGGTCGCGTTGCCCCAGCGGCGATCCGGCATCGGGTGCGGCCAGCAAAGCTTCTACTTCACGCTCGGCAAGGGCCTTGGGCAGGCCGCGCGGGGTCTTGGGGCGCTGCATCAGCAACGTGGGGTTTTCGCGCGAGGGTTCGTTGCGCGCCAGGTGCGCGTAGAAACGGCGGAAGGACGATTGTCGGCGCGCCATGCTGCGTACCGATACCGGCTGGGCGGCGTGATAGGAGGAAAGATCCTCGCGGCTGGCCGCCGACAGGCTGCGCCCGCGCGTGGCCAGCCAGCGGGCCAGGCCTTCCAGGTCCTGGCGGTAGGCCTCGAGCGTGCGGTCGGCCAGGCCGTCTTCCGACCATACGCGCTCGACGAAGGCGGCGATTGCCTGCGCATCGTCGTGGGCGATAATGGCGACCCGCTCGTCGCCGGCGATTGGCTGCTTCATGCCCTGCATGCTGTGGCCTCGCACCCCGCCCGGCAAGCCCCACATCCGGATTGCCCTTGACTGCCCAACCGTTGCCTGCCTCCCTCGTGCGCCGCGTTGGCGCCATCGTCTACGACGCGCTCGCAGTGACGGCGATCGTGATGGTGGTGGGCCTGCTCTGCCAGCTGGCCACCGCCGGGCATGTCACCGACGGCGCGCACATCGCCTGGTGGTACCAGCCGCTGCAGGGCCTGGTGGTGGCCGTCTATTTCCTGGTGTCATGGACCCGCGGGGGGCAGACCCTGGGCATGCGGCCCTGGCGCATCCGCGTGGCTTCCCTCGATGGCCAGCCCGTCACGCCGGTGCGCGCGCTGCTGCGCCTGGCGGTAGGCGCCCTGCCCCTGTTCGGCCTGGCGATCTTCTGGGTGGGTACGATGCGCTGGGCGCTCTGGGCGCCGGTGGTGGGCTGGGCGATATGGCTGGTTCCCGCCTTCTTCGACCCGCGACGGCGCGCCCTGCACGATCTTGCCGCCGGAACTTGGCTTTCCCGGCTCGGGTAGACGTAAGCCGCCATGGCTTGCACACTGGGGGCATGACAGTCCACGCGACGAGCGAAGCGGATCTGATCCGCAGCAACAGCGAGTTCTACGAACCGCTGTGGCGCGATTCGAAGCTCGTGCCCCCGGAACGGTTCAATACCTGGCCGCTGGTGCAGGAGTTGGCTGCCCATGGCTCGCGACGCCTGGAAGTGGCGCCGGGCCTGCGGCCTCGCCTTCCGTTGGAAGGCACGCAGTTCCTGGATTTAAGCCACGCAGCGCTCGCCCAGCTGCAAAAGCGTGGCGCGCGCACCGCGCACGGCCTGATCGGCGCGATGCCCTTCGCCGACGACTCATTCGACTTCACCTGTGCCTTCGATATCGTTGAACACGTGCTGGACGACGACGCGGCCTTCGCGGAAATTGCCCGGGTGACGGCACCCGGCGGTTACCTTCTGCTTTCCGTTCCGCTGCACGAATCAGCTTGGACCGCCTTCGACGACTTCGTCGGCCATTGCCGGCGCTATGAACCGGAAGCCATCGTGGCCAAGCTTGCTGCGCATGGCTTCACCGTCGAACGCAGTGCGGTCTACGGCATGCAGCCGTCATCGCCGCGCCTGCTGGCCTGGGGACAGCACTATCTCACCCACCAGCGAGACCGGGCCATGTGGTGGTACAACCGCGTATTCATGCCGCTCAGCCTGCGTTTTGCCGGCAAGCTGGACTTAAAACCCGGGTTGATCGATACCACCGGCGTCGATGAAATTCTCATGGTCTGCAAAAAAACCGCTGCGTGAACGGCAGTTACGGGCAGTGGCCTGCATTTGTGGCTAGAATGCGCCACCCCCACGGGCCGTGAATCCGTCGATGCTCTACCTCCTGCACGAATGGCAACGCTCGATGTTGAGTCCGCTCAACTATTGGGCGGAAGCAAGCGCACGCATGTTCGGCGATGCCGGCAGCGCGTTGTCGATGCTGCCCGGCGCGCAGCGCGCGGCAGCCGGATGCGAGCTGATGTACCGCCTGGGCAAGGATTACGAAAAGCCCGAGTTCAACATCCACAGCGTGCACGCGCATGGCCAGGAAGTGGCTATCGTGCAGCAGGATGCCCTGACCAAGCCATTCTGCAAGTTGCTTCGCTTCAAGCGCTTCAGCGACAAGCCCGCTGTGATCGACGCGCTGAAAGACGACCCGGTCGTGCTGGTGGTGGCGCCGCTTTCCGGGCACCACGCCACGTTGCTGCGCGACACGGTGCAGACGTTGCTGCAGAACCACAAGGTGTACGTCACCGACTGGGTGGACGCACGCATGGTGCCGGTGGAAGAAGGTGCCTTCAGCCTCGACGATTACGTCGG
>Ga0105238_10005290_pt1 | contig 12761 bp, 9 predicted proteins | sample KBSC34metaG_FD_81526 | JGI IMG/M metagenome (GOLD analysis project Ga0105238, IMG submission 81526) | Corn rhizosphere microbial communities from Kellogg Biological Station, Michigan, USA - KBS C3-4 metaG | ecosystem: Host-associated > Plants > Roots > Rhizosphere > Soil | place: Michigan, USA... | reverse complement strand
GAGCCGCGCGGGCGATCGCGTTGCTGATCGCGGCGTCGACACCGTCGGGAGACGACCCGACGACCTCGACCACGCGGTAGACGTGATCCGACATGCTGCCTCCTGGTTTCCCGCCGCGGCAGATGAGACTCCGAGCCCCGCCGAGTTTGCTCCCGTTCGCCGATCATGTCCATGCCCGGCCTGATCCGGGAGTCACGAGCGGTAGTAGTCCTCGAGAGCCTTCCTGAGGACTGCGCGGCCGCGATGCAGCAGCACCCGTTGGTTCTGCGCGGTGATGCCCAGGGCCTCGCACGCCTCCTCCGAGGTGAGGCCCTGCACATCCCGGAGCGTGACGATCGTCCGCTGGCGCGGGGGGAGCAAGGTCAGCGCCGATCCGAGCAGGCGCAGCGCCTCGCCCGCGAGGACGCGCCCCTCGGGCTGGCCCTCCCAGCTCACCGGCTGTGCCCCGGGCTTCCACCCACCGGGGTGCGAGTCGTCCGGCCCCTGGAACCGGTCCGGGTCGACCGTGGGGCCTGTGTCGTCGTCCCGGCCCAGGGCCGACAGGGGGACCGTGCGAGCCTCGCGTGCCCCTCGTGACCTCGCCTGGTTCACCAGGATGCTGAAGACCCAGGTGCGCAGCGACGACCGGCCCTCGAAGCGATCCAGCGACTCGAGGGCGGTCAGCCAGGTGTTCTGCACCACCTCGGCGGCCCCGGCGGGGTCCCGCACCCAGACCCGCGCCAGACGCAGAAAGACGGGCCGGTGCAGCTTCACCAGGCGTGCGAAGGCCGCCTCGTCGCCGCGACGAAGCGCCGTGAGGGTCGCCTGTTCGTCGGCGTCAGCCTCCATGGTGATGCCGGACAGTGTAGTCCGGAAGCCACTCCTTCACCGCGCCAGCAGCAGGCCATGACCGTCGGGGTCGTTCAGCAGCGCGGCCTCCTTGGTCCGATAGGCGGGGTCGGCCCAGTCCGTGGCGACGCCCGGGGCGGCGGTGGCGCCGACGGCCGTCGCCGCGGCGAGCGCTCGCGGCAGGTCGCGCGCGTGGAGCACCGTCTGCCAGTGGCCGAGGTCGTTCGCGTGCAGGTCGGTGGGGGCGGGGCGTCCGTCGCGCGGACTCAGGTACTCGAGGAACTCGATGCCGGGGCCGGCGCCGGAGCGCAGCGCGGTGATGCGCAAATGAGCGCCGAAGACGGCATTCAGGTGCTCCTGCTCGGTGCCGTAGTTCTCGCTGGTGCCGGCGACCCGCAGGCCCAGCGTGTCGCGGTAGAAGCGCAGGCTCCGCTCCGTGTCGCCGACGGCGATGGCGGTGTGGTCGATGCCCAGGAACAGCGATGGCGACGACGCACCGGCCTGGGCCGCGCGTTGCCAGCGCGGATCGCCCTTGCCCGGGGGGAACCAGATCAGCTCCAGCGTGTGGTCGTCCGGGTCGGCGAAGTAGAACGCGCGGATGCCGGCTGCCCCCTTGTTCCAGGCGGGCAGCGTCTGCGGCTCGGTGGAGACGAACGCGACGTGGTGGTCGCGCAGCCGCTGGTAGGCCCGGTCCATGTCGGCGACCACGATCGCGACGTGCTGGAAGCTGCGATCGTTGCTGTGGCCTCCCGCAGGTACGGGGCGGCCGCGCGGGGTCAGGAACTGGGTCAGCACGATGGCCTGCTCGCCCAGGACCAGCCGGGCGCTGCGCACGTGGGCGCCGAACACGCCGGTCAGTCGCTCCAGCGTGGCGCCCGACGACTCCTCCTGCTGCGCGACGGAGAACCCCAGCACGTCGCGGTAGAACGCGATCGAACGGTCCAGTTCGCCGACGGTGATCCCGACCGCCTCGACCGCCTCGACCAGCGGCGCCGGAGTGGCCGGGGAGGCCGCGCGCGTGATGCCGCTGGCGGACATCGCGACGAAGACGAGCGCGATCAGCAGCACGTGGACGCCGCGTAGAGGGAGACGCCGAACCAACATGTCTCGTCGTCGAGGGCACGTGGCAAGTAGAGCTACGACGTGGTCAGATCCAAGTTGACCGGTCGTGCGAAAGTGAGTGATCACCTCGCCCCGCGGAGCGGGGAGAGGTCGGCGCGGCAGCGCCGGGAGAGGGGAGCAGCGCCGCGGTAGGTCGGGGCCCCTCTCCTTTATCCTCTCCCCGCTTCGCGGGGCGAGGACAAACGGTCGGCTCAGGCGGTGAGAATCAGGATGGAGTGAAGGCACGGTCTATCTCCTGTCGGAAAGTATTTGCCGGGCGCCGCGGTCTCCGCCGTCAGGCCACCGGCGGCGGGGGAGGCATCGGCAGACCTCGGCGTGCCATCACCTGTTCGAAGTTGGCGCGCAGCCCGGGCACGTTCGCCGCGAGGAGACCAAACTCGCGCTTGGGGATGCTGAGCACGGTCATCGCCTGTACGCAGCGGACGGACGCGTTGCGGGGGGCGTTGTCGAGCAGCGCCATCTCGCCGAAGCACTCCCCGGGGCCCAGCGTGGCCAGGATCTGCTCGCCATCGCCGCCGGGCGCCCCTCCAGTCCGTCTTCGCACCACCTCGGCCTTCCCAGACAGCAGGATGTAGACGCGATCGCCGAGTTCGCCTTGCGTGAACACGTATTGCCCGGGTTCGAAGTGCTCGTGCATCGCCCCGCCCCCGCCGGCCAAGCGCAGCTCGACCAGCTCGGGTTGCAGGAACAGGTCCAGCGTCCAGGCAGTGGCGACCTTGATGCGCCGGCCCCAGCCGGGAAGCTTCGCCAGATAGATCGTTCGCCACAGGAACCAGGCGATGAACCCGGACAGCCGCAGGCCGAACACCTCGGCGACGGCGTTGCGCCGCCCCAGGGAGCCCATCTTTCCCAGACCCTTGAAGTCGAAGGGCTGCAGCTGGCGCGCGGTCAGCGTCGCGACGATGTTCCCGGCGACGGTGGCGGCCTGGCGGGTCGCGTGCTGCGCCGTGGGCGGGCAGGGCGTGCCGTCCCTGGTCGGCACCGACGCGCAATCGCCCAGCGCCCAGACGTTCGAATGCCCCATGACGCGCAACGTGCCGTCCACCTGCAGGCGGCCGTTCTTCGTCTTGGGCAGCTTCAATCCATCGATCAATGGATGCGGCGACGAGGGGATGGTCGAGATCAACGTCTTGGTCGGAATGGCAGTGCCGTCTCCCAGAATGGCCGACTCGCCGGTGGCGGCCTTCAGGCGCTGTCCCAGCGCCAGCTCGACGCCGCGGCGGCGCAGGATCTTCGACGCGAACGCGCGCAGCTTGGGCGCCAGCTCGGGCAGGATGTCGTCGCCCGAGTGGACCAGCACCACCCGGATGTCCTTGGGGTCGATGCGACGGTAGTGCCGGGCCACGTGGCGAACGAAGTCGTTCAGCTCGGCGGCGACCTCGACGCCGGAGAACCCGCCGCCCGCGATGACGAAGGTCAGCAGCTGGCGCCGCAGGTCGGGGTCGTCCTCCTCGACGTCGGCCTCCTCCAGCGCCTGGATGACCCGGCTGCGCACCTTCAGCGCGTCGCCCAGATCCTTGAACGGCAGGGCGTGCTCGGGCAGACCGGGTAGGCCGCGGAAGTCGGTCACGGTGCCGGGGGCCAGCACCAGATGGTCGTACTTCACCAGGTGCGCGTGGGGGCGAAAGCCGGGCGCGGCGGTGATGGTCTGGTTGGCGACGTCGATCGACTCCACCTCGCGCACGTGGACGTGGGTGCGGCGCAGCAGGCGGCGCAGCGGGCTGACCACGTCGGTCAAGCCGATGCCGCCCGAGATCACCTCCGGCAGCATGGGCTGGAAGACGAAGTAGTTGTCGCGCGAGAAGAGGAGGATCTCGATGTCGGGCTGGGCACGCAGCCGGCGCTCCAGCGCCTGGGCCGCGTACACGCCGGAAAAGCCGCCACCCACTATCACGATTCGCTTCATGGCCGTGTGAGCTCCTTTATGACGATCCGTCTACGCCGCGGGGAGGGGTGGGTTACGGAGGGGCAGGGATTTTCGAGGAGAAAGAAAAATCGTCGTTCGCCCGTAACCCGTCGAAGTGAAGGACGTAGCAGCCGGTGAAACGAAATCGCGCCGGTCGAAAGAAGCGGCCGGCCGGAACCATCAACGAAACAAACCAGGAGAAGAGACAATGACGATCAAGGGAGCCATGATTGCCACCGCGGTGGCCGGACTGTTCGCATCGGGCGCCGTGGGCATGTCGACCGCGAAGGCGGACGATGACGTGGTCTGCGACGGCATCAACTCGTGCAAGGGCACGGGGTCGTGCCACGGCGAGGGCCACGCCTGCGCCGGGAAGAACGGTTGCAAGGGCCAGGGGCACACCAAGACCTCGAAGGAGAACTGCCTGGCCAAGGGCGGAAAGATTGCTCCCCCGGCGAAGTGAGCCGGCCGCGGACGGCGTCCGAGGTCACGACCAGGGGGCGGCGCGCCCGGCAGTGTGCGCCGGCTGTGCCGCTCCCTCGTCGCATCTTCATCCTCACCTTTGCCCACGCAGGTTGCGGCCGTGGAGGAGTGCCCATGAGATCCAGCAAGACGTCGTCCCTGTTTCCTGAGCTCGGCTTCGGACTCGGTCTGCGGCGCGAGCACTACCATCACGTGATGACCAGCCGGCCGCGGGTGGGCTGGTTCGAGGTGATCTCCGAGAACTTCATGGTGCCCGGGGGGAACCCGCGCCGCGTCCTCGAGGCGGTGCGCCGGGACTATCCGGTGGTGCTGCACGGCGTGTCGCTGTCGATCGGCTCGGTCGACCCGCTGGACCGCCGCTATCTCGATCAGCTCCGCGCCCTGGCGGACGCCGTCGAGCCCACCTGGGTCTCCGATCATCTGTGCTGGGGATCGGCCCACGGCATGTACGCGCACGATCTGCTGCCCATCCCCTACACCGAGGAGGCGCTGGCGCACGTGACGGCTCGCGTGGCCGCCGTGCAGGAGCACCTCGGGCGTCGCATCTTGCTCGAGAACCCGTCCAGCTATCTGGCGTTGAAAGGCGCGGAGATGAGCGAGTGGGAGTTCCTGGCCGCCCTGGCGACGCGCGCCGATTGCGGCATCTTGCTGGACGTGAACAACATCTATGTCAGCGCCCACAACCACGGCTTCGATCCGCGCCAGTATCTGGCCGGCATTCCGGGCGACCGTGTGGGGCAGATTCACCTGGCCGGCCACACCGAGCAGGGCAACCTGCTGATCGACACCCACGACGGCCGGGTGCGCGCCGAGGTGTGGGCGCTGTACGCCGAGGCCGTCGCGCGCTTCGGCAGGCGGTCGACGATGATCGAGTGGGACGCCCGCGTGCCCGCGTTCGAGGTGCTGCAAGACGAGCTGGCGCGCGCCGAGGCCCACGCGCGGGCGGCCCTGCGCGGGCGGGGCAGGACCGACGCACCGTCGGGCGCGACCCTGGTGCGCGAGACCGCCAGCGAGAGCCGCCATGCCGCTTGATGTCCCCACGTCACCGCGCCGCCGCCTGTTGCCGGCGACGCAGACCGCGCTCCTGGCCCTGATCACCGAGCCGGTTCCGCACCCCTTCACGCCTGCCGCCGACACGCTGGTGGTGTCTGACGGGCGGGCCAGCGCCGACGAGCGCGTGCAGGTGTACGCGTACATGTACCGCGCCCGCCTCGCCGAGGCGCTGGCTTCGCAGTTTCCGCGGCTGGCGCGGATGCTGGGCACGGCGGCGTTCGAGGAGCTGACCTTCGCGTACGTGACGGAGCATCCGTCGCGCCATCCGTCGCTGCGCTTCCTCGGTGAGGCGTTGCCCGAGTGGCTCGAGCGGCGGCACAGCGCGGAGCTGTCGGATCTGGCGCGGCTCGAGTGGGCCCGCGGCGACGTCTTCGACGCCGTGGACGAGCCGGTGCTGACGGTGGACGCGCTGCGCGCCTGGCCCCTCGACGAGTTCATGCGCCTGCCCATCAGGCTGACGCAGGCGCATCGAATCGTGACGGTCGACTTCGCGATCGCCGCCTGCTGGGAGCAGCTGGGCGAGGTCTCCGGCGCGCCCGACGGCGACCAATGCGGTGGGGAGGACGACGGCATCGCAGCCTGCGAACACGGTGGGGCGGCCCCCCTCGACGTGCAGATCGCCGTCGCGGAACAGGCCGCGGGCGAGTCGTTGCTGGTCTGGCGACAAGGCGCCGCCGTCTATCATCGCGTGCTCGCCGAGGGCGAGCGCACCGTCCTGGAGCTGGCGGCCGCCGGCACGACCTTCGGCGCCATCTGCGACGCCCTCAGCTCCCGGCCGCCGGAGGAGGCGTCGGCCCAGGCCTTCGCCTGGCTCTGGTCCTGGACGACGGCCGAGCTGCTGATCGCGCCGTAAGCAGGCCCGGCAGGGCACCGCGCCCGTCACTTGGTCGTCGCGACCCAGGTTCCGTCCCAGTCGCCGGGCGGCGGCGCCGACAGCCAGGCCCCGCAGCGGGCGGCGAGCACCTCACTGGGACCGTCGCCCCGGCACTCGGGCGCCGCCAGCAGCGCCAGCGCCCCGTGAAAGTCACGCCGGCGCGCGGCCTGCAAGGCACGCCCGTAGCCGTCGACCAGCGCCTGCTTCGCCAGCACGCTGGGATCCCCCGCCACGCCGAGCAGCTCGAAGATCGCGCTGGCGTGGGTCTTCCCCTTCACGGCCACGCGATCGATCTCGCGGAACACGAAGCCGTCGCCCGCGGCGTCGCGGAGCGCTTCGCTGACCAGGATCGTCGTTCCGTACACCTTGTTCAGGCCCTCCAGGCGGGCGGCCAGGTTCACGCCGTCGCCCATCGCCGTGTAGCTGAGGCGATCGGGCGCGCCGAAGTTGCCCACCAGGACGCGGTCCGTATGCAGACCGAAGCGGGTGCGCCAGGGGCCGAGGCCCGCCTCGCGCCAGGCGGCCGACGCGCCGAGCGCCCCGGTCGCCTCGGCGCACGCCAGCGCCGCCCGGCAGGCGGCGGCCGGATGCGCGGCGACGGGCGAGGGGACGTTCCACAGGACCATCAGCGCGTCGCCGATGTACTTGTCGACCATGCCGCCCGTGGCCTCGACGGCGGCCGTCGCCGCGGCCAGGTAGCTGCTCAGCGCCGCGGCCAGCCGCGCCGGTGGCAACGCCTCGGCGTGGGTCGTGAAGTCGGCGATGTCGGTGAACATCAGCGACACCGGCGTCAGCTCGGCGCTCAGCACCGGCTCGTGGCCGCTCTCGTACAGGCGCCGCACCAGGTCGATGGGCACGTACTTCACCATCGCGCGCAGGGCCGTCTTGGCGCGCTCCACGCTCTGCAGCGCGTCCCGGACCTCGCCGAACGGCGACTGCACCGGACCAGCCTCGAACTGGAACCGGCGCATCGCCTCCGTCGAGCGGACCAGGGTCGCCACGCCGCGTCCGACCGTGCGCGCGCCGGCCAGCCCCACGGCCGCGATCGCCACGACGATCACCGCCAGCAACGCCAGCAGGCGATCGCGCGCCGTGGTCAGCGCGCCAACGTAGAAGCTCTCGGGGACCACGATCCCCACCAGCCAGTCCTGGGTCCGCCCCGCGGCCAGAGGGAGCAGCGTCGCCAGGTAGGGCTCTCCGGCCTCGGTGACGCGCGTCCCCCCGGTGCCGCCGGCGCGCGCGAAGGCGAGCGCCTCCGCGATCGACGCGGGCAGCGCCCGGGGTTGCACCCGCAGATCGCCGTCGGGATCCGGCGCTCCCGACACGTTGACCACCCGGTATTCGTCGTCGGCGGCCAGGCGCGTGATCAGCCGCCCGGTGGTGTCGGTGATGAACAGGCGATGGGGATCGCCGGCGGCGCGCTCGAGGCCCATCCGGTCCAGCGTGCTCGAGACGATCCCCGCGCGCAGCACGCCGACGAAGATCTGGCCGCCACGATCGAAGATCGCCTTCTGGACCGTCATCGTCTTCCGGCGCTGGCTCTCCGGCAAGCTGGCGTCCAGCTCGCTGAAGGCGATGTCGCTCCACAACGCCTCGCCCTTGCGGTCACGGTGGGCGGCGGCGCGGAACGTGTCGTGCCGGGTCGGGTCGGTGGCGCCGCCGGCCGGCGCGTCCGCGATGGTGCGGCTCCTGATGGCGCCGGTCGCGTCGCGATACACGCAAAGCTGGCTCCGCCCCGTGGGGCCGAGGACCATGGCGCCTTCTTCGTCGTACCGTTCGAAGACGCCGGAGGTCAGGGTCAGGTCGGTCAGACCGTGGACGGCGATGAGCTCGGCGGTCAGGTAACGTCGCATGTCGGCACCGCTCGCGAGCACCGATGGGGCACTGCCCGTCGCGGGCGAGCTCTGGGTCCCCATGACGCCGGCGGCCAGCGCCTGCTCGAAGTCGGCCACCGCGCGCTCGCCCACGCTCAGGTCGGCCTCCACCGCCTTGGCCACCCGCGCGGCGCGGTTGTCGCGCGCGCTCTCGCCGAGCTGAACGACGGCCTGGCCGGCGGTGCGCGCCGCCACGGTCAGCACCGCCCCGGCCAGCAGCGCCAGCACGCCGACGGTGACGGCGAAGAAGCGCGGCAGCGTCAGCATGCCATCACTGGAAGGTGGGACGATGCCGTCCCGGGCCTACGCCAGCGGGCGCAACAGCGGCTTGGGGAGGCTCACCGGCGCCCGCTCAGCCAGGCGGCGCCGGACGACGCCGATCAGACGGTCCAGGGACAGCGGCCCGGAGCCGGCCACGGCGATCCAGAGGAACATGACCAGGTAGCTCCACTCCTCGAAGCCGAACAGCGCGGACACGCCGTCGATCTCGGCGCGCTTCGCGGTCAGGATGGCGACCACCATGGTGACGGCCAGCGGCAGCGAGGCCAGCCGCGCGCCCAGTCCCAGCAGCAGCATCAGGCCGCCCAGGAACTCCGTTCCGGCCACCACCCGCGCCTGGAAGCCGGGCGCCGGGATGTGCAGGTCGGTGAAGAACTGCGTGAGGTCGGGCAGCGAGTGCAGCTTGCCCCAGCCGGTCCCCACGAACAGGACCCCCAGGGTCAGCCTGGCCAGCGTCGGCCCGATGAATGAAGCCTTGTCTCCCAGCGTGCGCAAGCGATCGAACGAGCTCTTGATGATGGTCAGCATTTTCATCCTCCAGTTGCGCTGAATACGCCGCCTCTCGGGATTGGTTACGGCCGGCGCGCCAGGGTCATCGCGCCGTAACCAGGCAATCCAGGCGGCGTAGGAAGCGCATGTCGAACATCACTCAAAAGAAAGCGCCCGCGACGGCCGAGAGCGAGCTCTCCCGCCTGCGGGCTGACCAGCACCGCAAGGCGAACTGGAAGCGCTTCGGTCCCTACCTGGCCGAGCGGCAGTGGGGCACCGTGCGCGAGGACTACTCCGCCGGCGGCGACTGCTGGGAGTACTTCCCGCACGACCACGCCCGCAGCCGCACCTACCGCTGGGGCGAGGACGGCCTGCTGGGGATCACCGATCGCCAGGGGCGCCTCTGCTTCGGGCTGGCGCTGTGGAACGGCGCCGATCCGATCTTGAAGGAACGGCTGTTCGGTCTGACCGGCCCCGAGGGGAATCACGGCGAGGACGTGAAGGAGCACTACTTCTATCTGGAGTCGACGCCGACCCATTCCTATATGAAGGCGCTGTACAAGTATCCGCAGCGCGCCTTCCCTTACGCGGCGCTGGTCGCCGAGAACCGCGCCCGCGGCAAGGCAGAGCCCGAGTACGAGCTGTCCGACACGGGCGTGTTCGACGAGGGCCGCTACTTCGACGTGTTCGCCGAGTACGCGAAGGCGTCGCCGGACGACGTGCTGATCGCCATCACCGTCGCGAATCGCGGGCCCGTCGCGGCGCCGCTCACGGTGCTGCCGACGCTTTGGTTCAGGAACACCTGGTCGTGGGGACGCACCGGCGAGGGCTACTCGGAGCTTCCCACCATGTGTGCGGCGGGCGAGCGGGAGATCGCGATCGATCATCCAGCGCTGGGCAGTTACCGCCTGGCCATCGACGACGTTCCTGGTGCTGCTATCCCCTCTGAGCTGGTCTTCACGGAGAACGAGACCAACAACGAGCGCCTCTATGGCTCCGCCAATCGCACGCCGTACGTGAAGGACGCCTTTCATCGCCTGGTCGTCGAGGGAGAGGCGGGCGCCGTGAACCCCGAGCGCCGGGGGACCAAGGCGGCCGCCGTCCATCGGGTGCTCGTCCCCGCCGGCGGACAGATCCGCCTGCGCCTGCGCTTGACCAGCGCCGCCGAGGCCGCTCCGGCACCCTTCACCGACTTCGACGAGGTGCTGGCGGCGCGTCGGGCCGAGTGCGACGCCTTCTATCGCGCCAAAACCGACAACAAGACCGACCACAAGACCGGCAAGCTGTCGGCCGACGAGGCGCTGGCGGTGCGGCAGGCCTACGCGGGGCTGCTGTGGTCGAAGCAGTTCTATCACTACGATGTCCGCGTCTGGCTGGAGGGGGATCCCAGCCAGCCGCCGCCGCCCGCCGGGCGCGTCAACGCCGGCACCCGCAACGCCGACTGGGGCCACCTCTACAACCGGGACATCATCTCGATGCCGGACAAGTGGGAGTACCCCTGGTACGCGGCCTGGGATCTCGCCTTCCACATGATCCCGTTCGCCCGCATCGATCCGCACTTCGCGAAAGAGCAGCTGGTCCTGATGACGCGCGAGTGGTACATGCACCCCAACGGCCAGTTGCCGGCCTACGAGTTCGCGTTCGGCGACGTGAACCCTCCCGTGCACGCCTGGGCGTCGTGGCGTGTGTACAAGATCGCCGTCGACGAGCGCGGCCAGCGCGACCTCGTGTTCCTGGCCCGGGTGTTCAACAAGCTGCTGCTGAACTTCACCTGGTGGGTCAACCGCAAGGACGCCGAGGGGCGCAACCTGTTCTCGGGCGGCTTCCTGGGGCTCGACAACATCGGCGTGTTCGATCGCTCGCGCCCGCTGCCGACGGGCGGGCACCTCGAGCAGGCGGACGGTATGGCCTGGATGGCGTTCTTCTGCGCCACCATGCTGTCGATGGCGCTGGAGCTGGCCCGCACCGAGCCGGCCTACGAGGACATGGCGTCGAAGTTCTTCGAGCACTTCGTCCACATCACCGACGCGATGAACGCGCTCGGCGGCACGGGGCTGTGGGACGAGCGCGACGGCTTCTACTACGACAAGCTGCACCTCGACGCCGGCGCGGCCGAGCGCGAGATCCCACTGCGCGTCCGCTCGCTGGTGGGGCTGCTGCCGCTGATCGCGGTGGAGTCGCTGTCCAGCGACGTGGTCGATCGGCTGCCGGCGTTCAAGCGCCGCATGATGTGGTTCCTGGCCAACCGCCCCGACCTGGCCGGTCGGGTCAGCCTGAGCGGCGGGGAAAATCGCAACGTGCTGCTGGCCATCCCCTCGAAGGAGCGGCTGATCAAGGTGCTGCGCACCATGCTGGACGAGTCCGAGTTCCTGTCCCCCTACGGCATCCGCTCGGTGTCGAAGGTGCACGAGCGCGAGCCTTACCGGTTCTTCCACGCCGGCGAGGAGTTCCGCGTCGACTACGTCCCCGGCGAATCCAACACCGGCCTGTTCGGCGGCAACTCGAACTGGCGCGGGCCGATCTGGATGCCGGTCAACTACCTGCTGGTCGAGGCGCTGGAGCGGTACCACCACTTCTACGGCGACGAGCTGCAGGTGGAGTGCCCGGTGGGCTCCGGCCGCTGGCTGAACCTGCAGCAGGTGGCGCGCGAGCTGGCGGGGCGGCTGGGGCGCATCTTCCTGGCCGACGGGCAGGGGCATCGGCCCTGTCACGCGGGCGATCTCCGCTTCGCTCAGGATCCTCACTGGAAAGATCTGGTCCTGTTCCACGAGTACTTCCACGGCGAGACGGGCCGCGGCGTGGGGGCCAGCCATCAGACCGGCTGGACCGCGCTGGCGATCCGCTTCATCGAGGATCTGGCCCGTGCCCGCGCCGACGCAGGCACGGTGGCGCAGAAGCAGGAACCGCTCGCCGACCCCGGTCGCCCCCAGGCCGCCGCCGAGGCCTCGCCATGAGCCTGCGCGACCGGGAGTGGCTGGAGACCGATGGGCTGGGTGGTTTTGCCTCGGGCACCATCTCGGGGATGCGCACCCGCCGCTACCACGGCCTGCTGGTGACGGCGCTGACGCCGCCCGGGCGGCGGCAGGTACTGGTCAGCGGCTGCGACGTCAGCGTCGAGACGCCGGGCGGACGCTGGTCACTCTCCACGCAAGGCTATGCGGGTGACGTCACCGGCGGCGAGGGCGAGCGCTACATCGAGAGCTTCTCGTGCGGCGGCGGCGAGGACGCCGAGGGCGGTCCCTGGCCGACCTGGAGCTACCGGCTGCCCGACGGGACGCGCATCCAGCAAGAGCTGCTCATGCGCGCGGGCGCGCCGCAGCTGTTCGTCTCGTGGCGCCTGCTGCGCGGGACCCGCGCGCCGACCGCGGCCCCCGATCTCGCCTGGGCGCGGCTGCGGGTCAGGCCATTTCTCGCCGGGCGCGACTTTCACGCCCTGATGCAGGAGAACGAAGCGTTCTCGTTCGATCCCGAGATCCGTGGCGAGCACTTCCGCTTCCGGCCCTACGCCACGGGACCGACCGTCGTGGTCTCCTCGAGTGGCAGCTACCGCCACCAGCCACACTGGTACCGCCGCTTCGCGTACGCCGAGGAGCGCGCTCGCGGTCTCGACTTCCTGGAAGATCTCGGCTCGCCAGGCGAGTGGGAGTTCGAGCTGGGCCAGGGGGAGGCGGCGATGGTGTTCTGCTGCGAGCGCTCGCGCCGGGATCCCGACATCGTGCCGGCGCGCCAGGCGGTCGCCGCGGCGCGCACCAGCGAGCGCGCGCGGCGCGCGAAGCTGGGCGGCCCGCTCGATCGCGCCGCCGACCAGTACATCGTGGAGCGGGGAGCCGGCCGCACCATCATCGCGGGGTAT
>Ga0105238_10005289_pt1 | contig 12761 bp, 9 predicted proteins | sample KBSC34metaG_FD_81526 | JGI IMG/M metagenome (GOLD analysis project Ga0105238, IMG submission 81526) | Corn rhizosphere microbial communities from Kellogg Biological Station, Michigan, USA - KBS C3-4 metaG | ecosystem: Host-associated > Plants > Roots > Rhizosphere > Soil | place: Michigan, USA... | reverse complement strand
CGGCACCGGAATCGCGATCTTCCCTGACAGATATCTGCCCGTCAGCGAATTGGGATTCGCCTCGATCTCCGCCAGCACACCCTCGGCAAGAATTTTTCCGCCAAACTCACCCGCCCCTGGCCCTTGTCCAAGATGATCTGCATGGTCGCGAGCCAGACGGCGAGCAGGCCGAAGCCGATGTAGTCAATGGTCGCCGCTACGTTGCGCTTGATGTAGGGCGGGTCTTCAATAAGCCACTTGGCGAGCACCACGGCAAGGATACCAACGGGGAGGTTGATGTAAAATATCCAGCGCCAGGAATAGCTGTCCGTGATCCAGCCGCCGAGCGTGGGGCCAAGGATCGGCGCAACCACGACTCCCTGGGCGAACACCGCCATCGCCGCGCCGCGTTTCTGGGGCGGGAAGCTTTCCAGCATGATGGCCTGGGCGATCGGCACCATGGCGCCACCGCCAAAGCCCTGCAAGACCCGCGCGATGATGAGCGTCGGCAGGTCCCACGCCAGCCCGCAGAGGGCGGACGCAAAGGTGAACATGACGATGCACGAGAGCAACACCCGCTTGCGCCCGAAATGATTTCCGAGCCAGCCGGTCATCGGCAGCACGATGGCGTTGGAGACGAGATAACTGGTCAGCACCCAGGTCGCCTCCTCCGGCGTCGCGGAGAGGCTGCCGGCGATGTGGGGCAGGGCGATGTTGGCGATGGATGTGTCCAGCACCTCCATGAACACCGCCATCATCACCGTGAGCGTGATGAGCCACGGATTATGGCGCGGATGCCATTCCTGTTTCGGGAGATCGGACATGGGGAATCACCCGCCGGCGGTTTTGCGACCGGTGAGGGACAGGAAAATCAAGGCCGAGACGGCGCTGATGGCAACGGCGGCAAACGCGATCAACCAAGCGGGAAGGGCGAAGGCGCTGACCTGCACGCTGGGCGTGACCGACAGGCCGGGGCCGATCACATGACCAGGCGGCAGCGCTTCGTCAAAAACAATCTTCACCGGCACGCGTTGGATGACCTTCACAAAGTTGCCGGTCGCATTTTCCGGCGGCAACAGGCTGAACGCGGCCCCGCTGCCGGCCTGGATGCTGTCCACATGCGCGCGAAATTTTCTGCCGCCGAGCGCATCGATCTCCACGGACACGGGCTGGTTCGTCCGCATCTTGTCCAGTTGCGATTCCTTGAAGTTGGCGGTGACCCAGACCTCGTCGGGCACGATGGACATGACCTGCTGCGCCACCTGCAGATAATCGCCAGTTTCAACGGCCTTGCGCGTCACGCGGCCGTCGCACGGTGCGAAAAGTTTGGTGTAGGACAGGTTCAATTTCGCGGCGATGACGTTCGTTTGCGATTCGGTGGCCTGTGAGAGGGCCATGTCCTTTTCCGCCAGCACGGCGGCCTGTTGTTTATTGGCCTCGTCCACCTTGGAATCCTCCTCGTCCACGTTTTGTTGCGCTGATTTCAGGTCCGCCTGCGCCTTGACGTTTACGGCCTGCACGGTGTCAAACTCCTGATCGGAAATGGTTTTCTGCTTCACCAGATCCCGGGCGCGATTGAAGTCCAGTTGCGCCCGGTTTGCGGTCGCGGCGGCGGAATCGACATCCGCCCTGGCCTTGCGGGCGGAGGATTCGGCGGTGGCGACTTTTGCGCGCATCAATTCGTAGGCGGCGATGACGGTGCGGAAATTGGCATCCTGCGAAACCGCGGCGGATTCCTTTTGCGCGACGGTCACGGCAAAATCAGCCGGGTCGATCTCGATGAGCAGGTCGTTTGAATGCACCACCTGGTTATCGAGCACATGGACGGCGGCAACCTGGCCGGCGACGCGGGGTGCGATGGAGACGACATGCCCGGCGATGAAGGCATCATCGGTGGACTCGTGGGTGAATGTGTCCGCGAGGTAAGCGAGCCCGAAGTAAAGGAGGACCGCCAGCGCGAGCGCGGCGGGCCAGACATATTTCGGAGAATTATAATTCAGGGATGGCGCGGGCGCGTCACCGGCGGCCGGTGGCGGGGTGGCGGGAGATTTTTCGTTCATGAGGCATGCGTATCCTGCCCCGGGTTTTTCAGGTTCTCGTGAGTATGGTCCTTGGCGAGCAACATGTAAATGGAGGGGATGACCAGCAACGTGAACAGCGTGCCGATGGCCATGCCGGAAACGACGATGAGGCCGATGGAATTACGGGCGGCGGCGCCGGCGCCGGTGACCAGGGTGAGCGGGAAATGGCCGGCGACGGTCGCGACGCTGGTCATCAGGACGGGACGCAAACGCAGTAACGAAGCCTCGCGGATGGCGGCGATCTTGGGGCGGCCGGCACGCTGAAGCTCATTGGCGAACTGCACGATCAGGATGCCGTTCTTGGAAACGAGGCCGACCAGGGTGACGAGGCCGACCTGCGCATAGATGTTCAAGGTCGTTGTCCAGCCGTGCGTCCAGAACGGGATGTTCGGGTTGGGCATCTTCAGGAAGCAGAAAATGATGGCGCCAAACATCGCCAGCGGCACGGAACCCAGCAGGATGATGAACGGGTCGCGGAAACTGTTGAACTGCGCGGCGAGCACAAGAAAAATCATGACCAATGACAGGATGAGCGCCGGCAGGAATTTATTCCCTTCCATGCGCAACTGACGTGATTCGCCAGTGTAGTCCACCCGGTAACCCGCCGGACAGATTTGGGCGGCCTTGTCCTCCAAAAATTTCAACGCGGTGTCGACCGATACGGTACAAACACCGCTAATCTTAACGGAGTTCAATTGTTGGAAGCGGTTCAGCGAGCGCGGTGTGGTGCGGTTGGTGAAACTGGCAAACGTACTGACGGGGATCATCTGGCCGGCCGCCCCGCTCACGTAGGTGCTTTCAAGTTGATCTGCATTCAGGCGCGCGCCGCGTTTAAGCTGGGGAATGACCTTATAGCTGCGTCCGGACAGGCTGAAACGATTCACATAATTTCCGCCAACGAGCGCCGAGAGGTCGGAACCGACCGTTTGCAGGTTCAAGTCGAGCGCGGCGACCTTGTCGCGATCAATCATGAGTTCGACCTCGGGCTGGTCAATTTTGGTATCTATATCCGGCGGAAAGGCGAACATACCGTTGGTCGCGGCAATCTGTACGAGTTGTTGCGCGTAGGAGAGGATTTCTGTGGGCTCGGCGGTCGAGGACAAAACAAATTCGATCGGAAATTGTCCGCCGCCCGGCAATGAGGGCGGCGTGACCATGAACAGGTTGACGCCCGGGACATTGCCGACGATCTGCTGTATCTCAGGCTGGATGGCCTGTGCAGTGCGTTTGCGCTCGCTCCATGGTTTCAAAACCATGCCGCTGAAACCGCTGCCGGGAATACCGGGGCCGCCGCTGCCGGGAAATGTCAGTTGGAATGTTTGCGCAGTTTCCGGCACCGCCTCAAACAGCTTGTTCACGCCATCGGCGTAAAATGACGTTTGCTCGATCGTCGCGTTTGCGGGTGCCTGTAAAATACCGAACACGACACCCTGGTCTTCCGCTGGAGCGAGTTCCTTGCCTTGCCATGCCATGATAAACATTGGAATCATCAACAACGTCAGGCCGCCCCAAATGATGTACACGGCCGATCGGGCCCTGAGCGTTGCGTCAATGATCCGGCCATAGCCATGTTTAAGCCGCTCGAATTGGCGATTGATATGACCGGGCAGCCCATGTTCCTCGCGGTCGTGGCTCAACAGGCGCGACGCCATTACCGGCGACAAAGTGATGGCCACGATACCAGAGATGAACACCGCGCCCGCAAGTGTCAGCGCAAATTCACGGAACAACGAACCGGTCAAACCGCCTTGAAAAGCGATAGGGGCGTAAACCGTCGCCAACGTGATGGTCATGGCGATGATCGGGCCGATGAGTTCGCGTGCGCCCAAAATCGCCGCATCGATCGGCGTTTTGCCCCCACGCACGTGGCGTTCCACATTTTCAACAACGACAATCGCATCGTCTACGACCAGCCCGACGGACAATACCACCGCCAGCAACGTCAGCAGGTTCAGCGAGAAGCCGAGCGTCTGCATCAGGAACACGCCGCCGATGAGTGATAGCGGAATCGCCGCCAGCGGAATCAACACGGAGCGGAACGAGCCAAGGAACAGGAAGATGACAACCGAGACGATGCACAATGTTTCCGTAAGCGTTTTCAAAACCTCATGGATGGAATCATGGATGTATACCGTCGAGTCATAGGCGATTTTGGCCTTAAGGCCGGAGGGCAGCTCCTTCTGGATGTTGTCCATTTCCACGCGGACGCGCTTGATGACATCGAGCGAATTCGCATCCGGCAGCACGTACACGCCCATGAAGACCGCGCGCTCGCCGCTGAAGCGAACTTCGCTGTCATAATCTTCCGCGCCGAGCACCACGTCGGCAACATCGCGCAGGCGAACGAGCTGATCGCCGGTTTGTTTCACGACGAGGTTTTTGAATTCCTCGACGGAACGCACGTCTGTATTTGCCGTCAGATTGACCTCCACCAATGAACCTTTGGTATGACCGACGGCAGAAAGGAAATTGTTCGCCGCCAGCGCCACCCGGATTTCATTGGGACTGATGTTGTAAGCTGCCAGCCGGTCCGGCTTCATCCAGATGCGCATGGCAAAAGTGCGGCCGCCGAGAAGGTCGGCCTTTTGCACGCCTTCGAGCGCGGCGAGGCGAGGCTGGACGATGCGCGTGAGATAGTCGGTGATCTGGTTTGCTTCCAGGATGTCCGATGAAAAACTCAAATACGCCGCGGCAAACGGCGTGTCCACCGTCTGCACGTTGATGGTCGGGATTTCAGCTTCCGGCGGCAGATCGTTGCGGACCTGGTTGACCTTGGTATTTATTTCCGCCGCGGCCTTTTTACCGTCGTAATTCAATTTCAGCCGGACGGTGATCGAAGAGAGGCCAAGCGTGCTGGAGGATTCGATGTATTCGATGCCGTCCGCCGCTGCGATCGCGCGTTCCAATGGCTGGGTCACGAAACCACGAACCAACTCGGCGCTGGCACCGACATAGACCGTAGAAACGGTGACGATGGCGTTTTCATTGCGCGGATATTGGCGGACGGTCAGCGAGCGGATCGCCTGTATCCCAGCGATCAAAATGATGAGGTTGACGACGACGGCCAGGACCGGCCGCCGGATGAAAAGGTCGGTGATGGATTTCATGCCCCAATCTCAGGAATTCGGCGGGTTTGGCGAAGTGCTCGCTTTCGGTGCGGCCTCATTGTTTTCGACCACGCCCATGCCGGTGCGAAGCTTGAAAGCACCGGCAGTCACGATCTTGTCGCCGGCGGACAGGCCGGATTCCACGCTCACGAAATCACCCTGGTTGCGTCCGGTGCGGATGAATTTTTGCAGCGCGACCAGGTTCGTTGAGGCCATGTTGGTGATACCAGCTTGTGCGGCGGTCACAACCACAAAAACTGAATCGCCATAGGGTGCGCTCAACAAGGCGGTGGATGGAACTACGAGCACCTTTTGATCGCCGGGCAGGGCCACATTCGCGCGAACAAACATTCCCGGGCGTAACCGTTTGTCTGTATTTTCAAACTTGGCGCGTACGCGGACACTGCGGGTGACCGCGTCCAGTTCAGGATTGATGGCGGTGATGGTGCCTTCAAATTTTTTCCCGGGAAACGTGTCGCTGATCACTTGCACTCCCAGGCCGGTTGTCAGCTTTTCCAAATCCTGCTGCGGCAGGGAAAAGTCCGCGAAGACCGGTGTGAGCGCTTGCAGTGAGACGATGCCCTTGCCGACGGCGATCTGCTCGCCGAGGTTCACGAGCCGGATACCAAGCTGTCCAGAGAACGGGGCGCGGATGGCCTTTTTGTCGATGGTTGCCCGGATATTGTCCGCATTGGCGACAGCCTGTTTGAGCGAGGCCTCGGCCTGGTCGAGTTCGGACTGGGAGGCGGTGTTGTCTGCCCGCAATTTCCGGGTGCGTTCGGCGCTGACTCGCGCCCACTCCGCCTGGGCTTCGGCGGCGCGCAATTGGGCCTGCTCGGTGGAATCATCCAATTTCAAGAGCAAGTCGCCCTTCTTCACGTTGGCGCCGGATTCGAAATCAATTTCGCTCACCGTACCCGCGATTTCCGGCGCGACGATCACGCCCTGTTCAGCGTTGATTGAGCCGACGGCAGAGAGAGAATCGTGCCATTGCTCCTCATGCACGACGGCGGTAGAGATTGTCGCTGACGGAGCCGGGAATCCCTGATAGAAAGCGATCATGGTCTTGATCTGGAACGCCTTGACGCCCGCCAGCACCAGAAAAACCGCCAGCACGATCCCGACAGCGATGAGAATTTGCCGTTTCATTGGAGGGCGAATTTAGTTTCCGCCAGCCCGCCTGTCAAACACTTGTTTTAATTATCTGTTTGAATGGGCACGGCTCACTTTTTGCGCGGGGAATATGCAATTATAGCGGGGCGGACGGAAAGGAAAAGCCAGGGTCTGACGCCGGCGGTCGGAACAAGGTCGCAATCTGGTCGCAATCTGGTCGCAATAAATCGGAAACTATTCGGAATGACGGGTTGTTGGCGACGGAGTAGAGTCGGGCATGAGCTTGAGGACAAGTGATGAGCCGGGCGGGCCGATGGAAGGAGCGCTAAAAGCCGGTTTTGAGGAGATGCTGGCGGCAGGGGCGGCGAGGTGCCGGCACCAGCCAGTCCGGGCAAGCTCAAAAGGCGGGTCTCCGGGTTAATCCGACCTAATCCGACCATGAAATTTTAAAAAAAAGCATGTATCTGACCTTGAACCCCGTTGTGGGGGGCAGATGTTGCAGGACAACTCGCGGGCGGGCCGCCCGCGCTCCGTCCGCGGCAGGGACTGCCGTCAGGCTTTGTCCGGCTTTGTTAGACCATAAAGTTTTTAAAAAACGTGAAAACATAATGAAGCGCCAAGAAACCACAACCAAGATCCGGAAAAACAGGCGTCATTTGACCTGTCAATAAACTGAAATGCACCCTGTTTGAATTGTTTTGAGACACTGCAAAGGCTTGAAACTCTGTCACGAATGGTTAGTCTGGCTCAAGTTTTTGAGGGCCGGTACCGCGTTTGGAGCTTTTATGAAAAATTTACACGTACAATTGCCTGCCGTCGTTGCCTTGGCAGCTTCGCTATTCTTAACTGGCTGCAATAAACCGGCGGCACCCGGGGCCGCTGCCGATACCATCAAAGTTGGCGAATTTGCCTCGTTGACCGGCAGTGAGGCCACGTTCGGCCAGTCGTCGCACAAAGGGACGCAACTGGCGATAGATGAACTCAACGCCAGCGGTGGTGTCCTCGGTAAACAATTGCAACTCATCACCGAGGACAACCAGTCGCAGGCGGGCCAGTCCTCGACAGCGGTACGCAAATTGATCTCCAGCGACAATGTTGTGGCGATTTTGGGCGAAGTCGCGTCATCGCGTTCGCTCGAAGCCGCGCCCATCTGCCAGCAGAACAAAATCCCGATGATTTCGCCGTCCTCCACAAATCCGAAAGTGACGGAGACTGGCGATTATATCTTCCGCGTCTGTTTCATCGATCCTTTCCAAGGTACGGTCATGGCGAACTTCGGGCGCAAGACATTGAAGTTGAACACGGCCGCGATCCTTTCCGACGTGAAGAGTGATTACAGCGTGGGCCTGGCGAAATTTTTCAAGGAAGGTTTTCTTGCCAAGGGCGGGACGATCATCGCCGAGCAGAAATACAGCGGTGGCGACAAGGACTTTAACGCGCAACTCACGGCCATCAAGGCGGCGAACCCGGACGGCATTTTCGTTCCGGGCTATTACACCGAGGTCGGCTTGATCGCCTTGCAGGCCAAGCAGCTGGGCATCACGGTTCCCATCTTTGGCGGCGATGGCTGGGAGTCTGCGTCGTTGATCCAGATCGGCGGCGCGGCGCTGGAAGGGGATTATTATTCCACCCACTTTTCGCCGGAGGATACGTCGCTGGCCGTCCAGTTCTTCGTGAAACATTTCAAGGAAAAGTTCAATGAAACGCCCGATGCCATGGCTGCGCTGGGGTATGACTCGGCGATGATCTTGGCCGCCGCGATGAAGCACGCCGGCACGACCGACGGCGCCAAGGTGCGCGATGCACTGGCCGCCACGAAGGATTTCCATGCTGTCACCGGTCTCATCTCCATCGACGCCAACCGCAATGCCTCCAAGCCGGCGGTGATCCTGGAAATCAAGAACGGCGCGTTCAAATACGTTGACACTGTCGCGCCGTGACGGAGTTTCTTCAACAACTCATCAATGGCCTGGCGCTCGGCTCAATACTCGCGCTCATCGCGCTGGGCTACACGATGGTTTATGGGATCCTACGGTTCATCAATTTTGCGCACGGGGACGTGTTCATGCTCGGCGCGTTTGCCGGCTTTTATCTCGCCCCCAAGATCGCCCTGGTTCTGCCGTTGCCATCCATCGCCGGCGGAATCGCGGTGCTGGTCGTTTCGATGGCCATTTGTGCCGGGCTGGGCGTGTTGATTGAAAGGTTCGCGTATCGTCCGCTGCGCAACCGGCCGAAGCTCGCCGTGCTCATCACTGCCATCGGGGTTTCGCTGTTGATCGAATATGCCGGGCAATTTGCCTTTGGGGCGGCGCCTAGAAAATTTCCTGAAATTCTGCCGGTCACCACCGTGACCCAGATCGGCGGCCTGAGCCTGAACAGCAACCAGGTGATGGTGTTGGGGGTCACGATCTTTTTGTTGCTCGCGTTGCGTTTCATCGTGCTGAAAACCAGGATCGGCACGGCCATGCGCGCCGTGGCGTTCAACCCGGAAGCCGCCGCGCTCATGGGTGTGAACACGGATGTGGTCATCTCCTTCACCTTCGCGCTCGGGTCCGCGCTGGCGGCGGCGGCGGGCATCTTGTGGGCGATCAATTATCCGGCGATCGACCCGCTCATGGGCATCCTGCCGGGGCTGAAGGCGTTCGTCGCGGCAGTCTTGGGCGGCATCGGCAACCTGCCAGGCGCGGCGCTCGGCGGGCTGGTCATCGGCATCGTCGAGACCTTCGTGAAGGGCACCCGCTGGTCAACGTGGGCGGATGCCATCGCCTTTGCCATCCTGATCCTGATCCTGCTCATCAAGCCGTCGGGGTTGCTGGGCAAAAAGGAGATCGAAAAAGTATGAACTTCCGCCACGCGAAAACATTTTTGCTCGGCGCACTGGCGCTGAGCTTTCTGGTTTCGCTCGTTGGCGACCGCATCAATCCCTACTGGCTTTTCATCCTCTACGACATCGGCATCAGCATTGTGATGGCGGTCAGCTTGAACCTCATCAACGGTTATACGGGGCAATTTTCCCTGGGACATGCGGGTTTCATGGCGGTCGGGGCCTACACGGCGGCGATCATCACCAACCTGTTTGGCGAGCTGAATTTTTTTGCCGCGAACGGGATTTTTCTGGCGGCGCTTTTTGCCGGCGGGCTGGCGGCGGCGGTGGCCGGGTTGCTGGTCGGCATTCCCACGTTGCGGTTGCGGGGCGATTATCTGGCCATTGTCACGCTGGGTTTTGGCGAGATCATCCGCGTGGTGCTGCAAAACGTGCAGTATGTCGGTGGCGCGCGCGGTCTGAGCGTGACGCATGGATGGACGAATTTTTTCTGGTCGTTCGGGCTGGCCGCCGTGACGGTATATGTCGTCGCGGCACTGGTGAATTCCACCTATGGCCGAGGATTTATAGCCGTGCGCGATGATGAAGTCGCTGCCGAGGCGATGGGCATCAACACCACGAAATACAAGGTCAGCGCGTTTGTGGTCGGTGCTTTTTTTGCAGGCATCGCAGGCGGGCTTTATGCGCACTCCAAGCAATTTCTCACACCCAGCGGTTTTGGGTTCATGCAATCCATCACGTTCGTCGTCATGGTCATCCTTGGCGGCATGGGCAACAACATCGGGGTCATCATCGCGGCGGTCCTGTTGACGCTGCTGCCGGAGGGGTTGCGAATGATCGCGGGCATCGAACATCTCCCCGGTATCACAGCCTATCGTCCGTTGGGCTGGATTGGTGACACGCGCATGATCATTTATTCGCTGTTGCTCATCGTGTTGATGCTGGTGCGGCCGCAGGGACTGTTCAGTTTGAAAAAATCTTCCGTTCCGAAATAAATGTCCGTCCTGCTCCAACTTAATCGCGCGACCATCCGCTTCGGCGGACTTACAGCCGTTTCCGAGCTGGATTTGCAGATCGGGCGCAGTGAGTTGGTCGGGCTCATCGGCCCGAACGGCGCGGGCAAGACGACGGCGTTCAATCTCATCACTGGCGTCTATCAGCCGACGTCGGGGGACATCGTCTTTGACGGCAAATCCATCGTCCGGAGCAAGCCGTATCTCATCACCGCGCGGGGCATCGCCCGGACGTTCCAGAATATCCGGCTGTTTCCCTCGCTCAGCGTTTTCGACAACGTCCGCGCCGTCTTCCACCTGCACCTGAAGGGTGACATCCGCCACGCGCTCTGGCGCGGCAAGGGTTATCACGCGGAGGAAAAATCCATCGCCGACCGTGTCATGGAGCTGCTGGAAATTTTTCAGCTCGGCAAATTCCGCGATGAGCCGGCGAAAAGCCTGAGCTATGGTGACCAGCGCCGTCTCGAGATCGTCCGCGCCCTTGCCGCGAAGCCGAAATTGCTCTTGCTGGACGAGCCCGCCGCCGGCATGAATGCCACCGAGAAGGTCGAGCTCACACGCCTCATCCGTTTCATCCGTGATAAATTTCAGATTTCCATCCTGCTGGTCGAGCACGACATGCACGTCGTCATGGAGATCTGCGAACGCATCGCGGTGCTGGATTATGGCATCAAAATCGCCGACGGCCCGCCGGCGGAAGTGCGGAAGAACCCGAAGGTGATTGCGGCTTATCTCGGAGAATAAAATGCTGGAGATCAAAAATCTGACGGTTTGCTACGGTGCCATCAGCGCGCTGCAGGGCATCTCCCTGTCCGTGCCGTCCGGCGGCATCGTCACGCTCATCGGGAGCAACGGCGCGGGCAAGACGACGACGCTCAAGACGATTTCGGGGCTGCTCAAGCCGAAGACGGGTGAAATCATCTACGACGGCAAAAATATTGCCGGTTTGCCGCCGCACGGGATTGTCGCCCTCGGTTTATCGCACGTTCCGGAGGGTCGGATGATTTTCGCCAACTTGAGCGTCCTTGAAAATTTGCAGATGGGCGCCTATCTCGTGCGGGACAAGAAGGTGGTGCGGCGGGAACTGGAATCTGTTTTCGCCACGTTTCCGCGCCTGAAGGAACGCGAGCAGCAGATCGCAGGAACGTTGAGCGGCGGCGAGCAGCAGATGCTGGCGATCGGGCGGGCGCTGATGTCGCAGCCAAAATTCCTGATGCTGGACGAGCCGTCGCTCGGCCTGGCACCGCTGCTGGTAAAGGCGATTTTTGAGAAAATCGTGGAGATCAACCGCGCGCGCGGCCTGACCATCCTGCTGGTGGAACAGAACGCCAACCGCGCGCTGGAGATTTCCGGCACCGGGTATGTTTTGGAGACCGGCAAGATCACGTTGCAGGGCGACTCGGCCTCGCTGCGCCAGAATCCGCAGGTGAAGAGCGCGTATCTCGGCGGTTGAGCCGGGTTACAGCCACTTCTTGATGGTGTCCTGATATTTGTTGTACACGAACCCGACGGCCACCAGCGCTACGCCGAGCACCATGATGGTCAGGACGCGGTAGATGGTTTCCTGTTTCCACATATCCACAAACACCACCCGGCCGACCGAGGCGGCCAACACGGCGAGGCCGAACCAGCGGTAAAAGCGTTCGCGCAACAACATCCCGGCGGCGAACATCAGCACGGCCAGGCCGGCCCAGCTCATCGTCAGGAAAATATCCGCGGTGGGAACCCAGCAGCAGACGAAACGCCACAAGCTGGCATCAGTGACAATGATAATGGCGCTGTGGATATTTTCAGCGAGCGGCATTTTGGCGGCGGAGCGGCGCAGGATCTGTTGCATCACAAGGAGCGCGAGCAGCGCGAGGAGGTTAGGCCAGCAAACGTCCATGACGAGGTCGTCGCGGAACCAGAGCGTGGTGAGCGATGCGACGGCATAAACGGCGACGGCCACGAGCGCTTCCCGGTTGCGCCGCCACAGGGCCAGCGCGAAAACCAGTGTGGCGGCGGCCATGTTGGCCCAGACGCGCTGGCGTTCCGGGACATAATCCCAGATCCAGACCAGCGACATCAGCAGGGCGATCCAGCGATAGGCGAGGGCGAGTTGCAGCAGCGGTTCGCGTACGCCGGGTTGGGCCTCCGGCTTGCGGGTGAACCAGCCGACGGTGGCGAAGGACAGGATTCCCAGCCCGGCGATGGGTGCCAGCGGGAAGAACCACTCCGGCTTGACGCCAAACGATTGGCGGAGAAATTCCCAGGCGCTGACGGCAAGAAAAATCTGGCCGCAGATGGCCAGCGGCCATGCGCGGGTGGCGACACCGTAAATCGTCACGCCCACGGCGAGGAGGCTGGTGAGCGCGAGCCAGGTTGGCGCGGCCACGAGCGGATGCAGCCAGACGAGCGCGACGGCGACCGCGGCCAATGCAAAGATGGTCGAGTAGCAGACGAAGATATTCCGGCTGATGACCAGGGTTTTCTGGTGCTGCCACCAGTGGCTCAGGCCGATGGTGACGGCGATGATGGCGAGCGGATTCCACCATGGCGGCGTGCTGCCAAGGAAGTGAAACAACCACGCAAGCTGGGCGAAGACGAGAAAGAATTGCCCGAGCAGCGTGATTTCACGGATACGCAGCAGATAGATCGAGAAGGT
>Ga0105238_10005288_pt1 | contig 12762 bp, 14 predicted proteins | sample KBSC34metaG_FD_81526 | JGI IMG/M metagenome (GOLD analysis project Ga0105238, IMG submission 81526) | Corn rhizosphere microbial communities from Kellogg Biological Station, Michigan, USA - KBS C3-4 metaG | ecosystem: Host-associated > Plants > Roots > Rhizosphere > Soil | place: Michigan, USA... | reverse complement strand
GCGTGTTAGAGACGGGTGGCAACAGGTGAAGATCAGCCGCAAACGATCGTCGCTGTATTCCACAACGTCCTCAAACAGCTCAGGCTCGACGTATGGTTGCAGTCGACTCGACTCGTAGGTGAGTTCCGCATGTTTGTCAGTACGGGTTCGGTCGCGGCGCAGCGCGTCGAGGAGTTTTCGGTGCGCGACCGTGGTCAGCCAGGCGCCGGGATTGTCAGGAGATCCTTCAAGCTCCCATTTCGAAACGGCGACGACGAATGCTTCCTGTAAGGCTTCCTCCGCCAGATCGAAAGATCCCGAGACACGGATCAGGGTCGCAATGATCCGTCCGTACTCTTCGCGGAAAACTTGTTCGATATAAGCCACGGATTTACACGGATTGTAAATCCGTGGCCAAAATTGTTCTAGGCAGTCGCTTCAGCCGCAGTTTCGACGAGGGGTCGCACCTCGACTGTACCCGTTCGCGCGGAAGGAATTCGCGCGGCGATGGCGGTGGCTTCGTCGAGGTTAGCGGCTTCGATCAGAAAATAGCCGCCCAGTTGTTCGTGTGTCTCGGCAAAAGGACCATCCGTTACCAGTTCTTTACCATCGCGCACGCGTACGCTGGTCGCGGTTGAAATTGTTTCTAATTGAGAGCCGGTGATGAACTGGCCGCGCTCAGTCAGCTCTGCTCGCAGCTTTCTGAACTCGAGATAAACTTGCTGGCGCTCGGCCTCGGTGATCGCATCCCAGCTTGGCTCGTCGTGGTAAATCAGCAACATGTATTTCATTTCATAACTCCTGTTTGTCTGTTGGAATCTTGCCTTTCAACCTTACGACGCACGGGGAATCGCAAAATCGACACCAGCTCGGAAAAATTTCTATCCTACTGTTTGGCCATACCCGAGCCATTTGCGTAGAAAACTCATCTGGCCGGTGTGATAGCAGTCGTGAAAAGCAAAAAACGCCACTGATCCACCGACTTGCTTATCGAATGAAGGAAACCCTTCGGGTGGCGCACTTCCGAGCATCTCCGCAGACGATCCGTTGAGCGTCGCTTTGAGCTGCTCTGAAACCTGGTTCCATGCCTCGCGCATCTCTTCAACTGACGGATACTGCGCAGCGTCACCTCGTTGCGCTCCGCGAGCAAACAGCGGCGCCCAGGAAGTATTCCAATCAGCGCCGAGCATCGTGAGCACCTTGCCTCGGTGAACGACGATGTGACCGAGCAGCCACATGAGATGATTTGAATCGTCGCCCGGCGTCCGAAACCAATCTTCAGTTTTCACGTCCGCGATCGCCATATTGATGATGTCAGTATTGACCTTATACATGCCCTTGATATTGGAAAAACTCGTCTCCATTTTTGCCTCCTCATCCTGAGCAATCCTCATCTTTCACTCCTCCAAGTCTTTGGGCCGAACGATCCAATCCAGCGTCGCACGCTTCTCAATCGCCGTCGGCCACTTCGTCGTCTTGAGCAATAACTTCGCGATCGCCCCTGTCGGCATCACTTCGGTATTACCCGTAAACAGTAACAACAACTCTTCGAGCCCCGGATTGTGCCCGACCAGCATCGCCACTTTCCGATCGTTCTCAATCTGCGATACAACTTCCACGAGCCGTTGCGCACTCGCTTCATAAATGCGTTGGTCGTAACGCACTTCACTGGTCCAGCGGGATGCTTTGAGGACCAGGCTGAGAGTCTCGCGAGCGCGCTCAGCAGGAGAACACAGTATCAACTCCGGCACGATTGCGCTGGTCTTGAAATAACGTCCTATCGTCTCAGCCGCTCGTTTGCCACGGCGATTCAACGGGCGCTCGAAATCGGGTAAAGTCTCGTCTTTCCAACTCGATTTTGCGTGACGCAAAAGGAAAAGTGTTTTCATCCACGTTTAGTTTAGATATGGTTTACTTTGCTGTAACACAGTTTACCTAAAGTGCCTGCAATTGAAACTCGCAGCGATAGACATCGGCTCGAATTCCATCAAACTCGCCGTCGTTGACGCGACCGGCAGCAATTCGTTTGCAGTCGTCACGCGCGAGAAGGAAGCCATCAGACTCGGACGTGAGACGCTCCAAAAGCGCCATCTCTCACGCGACGCCATCGAGCGCGCCGTGGGCTGCATTCAGCGATTCAAGACCATTGCCGAAACTCATCAGGCCGAGAACATCGTCACCGTTGCGACTGCATCTGTACGCGAAGCAAACAATGCCGCACAGTTTATCAAGGCTGTCGAACAGAACACGGGTCTGCGCGTCGAGGTTCTGTCGGGCGTCGAGGAAGCGCGTCTCATTGGTCTCGCTGCGTCTCACGGTTGCGCACTCCGAGATGCAACCAATCTCAATATCGACATCGGCGGTGGTTCAACCGAGATTTCGGTTTTCTGCAACGGTACTTCAGTTTCGCTGCTGTCGTTAAAGCTCGGAGCCGTCAGACTAACAGAACGTTATCTAAAATCCGATCCGCCAAAGGCCAAAGAGATCGCGGCGCTGAAAGCCGAAGTACATGCAGCTTTCGAACGGCCGCGGCGCGAGCTTCGCAATGCCCGCTGGCAACAGGCATCGGGCACTTCAGGAACGATACTTTCGATCGGCGCCGTGCTCCGCGACGCTTATACAAATGATAGTGATCGCAAGAACCAGGCGGTTCAACCCACAGAGACTGACATTCCACTCAGCAAACTGGCGGAGTTGAACGCGCAGCTCGCGGGCATGGATATGGCCCAGCGGCGCACGCTGCCTGGGATTACGTCGCAAAGGTCTGAGATCATAATTGCGGGGAGCCTCATTCTGGAAGGAGCGATGCGGGCACTCGGGATCAATGTCATACGAACGTGCGACTGGTCACTACGCGAGGGCGTGATTATCGACAGCTTGCGCGAAGTCGAAGATGAATCACGCCCGGCGCCGAATTTTGCCGATCAAAAAATCGGAGCCGTGCACGCTGTCGGGCGGCGATTTGGTTATGAAGAGAGTCACGCGCGCCAGGTCGCAAAACTCGCTGAGAAGATCTTTGACTGTCTCGCGCCAACCGAGAATCTTTCGAGGCATCAGCGCACACTCATGATGGCGGGTGCGTTGTTGCACGACATTGGCTATCACATCGCACACGAGTCGCACCAGAAGCACGCACTCTATCTAATCAAGAATTCCGAGTTGACGGGCTTTTCCGAAGCAGAGCGTGCGGTTATTGCAAACATCGCGCGTTATCATCGCGGGCCATTGCCGAAGAAACGCCACACGGATTTCGCCGCTCTCAACTTTCCCGACAGGGAGATTGTCTGCAAGCTGGCTGCGATTGTGAAACTGGCGGATGCGTTGGACCGAAGTCACGATAGTCGTGTTTACGATCTACAGTTCAACTTGCAACCGGGTCGCCTGCGTGTGGAGTTGCTTAGCGATCAGGATGTCGAGAATGAGTTGTTGGAAGTGCAACGAAAGCGAGATCTTTTTGAAGAGTCGTTCAAACGAAATCTGAGTTTCGGGATCCGCAGATTACGCAGATAACACAGACTAGATGGCAAAAGCCAAACGAATCAAGGGAATCAAATGCAATTCCGAAGCTCCTGCCGGGATGAAGCTCGTGCTCACGACGAGATTCGGAGAGTTACATCACTTCCGCGCTGCGGCGCTTGATTGGAGCGATCCGGAAGGAGTGCACTCGATGCGCGTTGCTTCGCGGCGTCTGCGAAGTGCGTTGCGAGATTTCACGCCTTACCTGCACAAGCGAAAGCTCTCTTCTGTTCTCAAATCCTTGCGCGACGTCGCGGACGCGCTCGGTGAAGTGCGCGATCAGGACGTCGCGATTATGGCGCTGGAGAAGCTGCAAACACACACACCGCATGAGGTGTCCGCAGCACTCAAACATTTCACTGATGCACGGAAGACTATTCGCGATCAGGCGCGCGAAGAACTCGTGGCAATTTTGGCGGACGAGCAGCTCAAAGAACTGGAGCTGAGTTTTACTACGGCTGTCGAGGAGGCAACGGTTGGCGGAACTACCAGAACGCAGCCGCCACTTCTGATCAGTTTCCGTAAGATGTCACGCGCGGTGATTCTCGATCGTCTGAAGGAGTTGGAAAAGCTGAGCAACGGATTGTTCCGGCCATTCGAGGTCGAGACTCTTCACGATATGCGTATTGCGGCCAAGCGTTTGCGATACGCAATCGAGTTGTTTCAGCAGTGCTGGGGACGATCGATCGCGACTTACGCTAAGCGTGCGGCTCAATTGCAGACCGCGCTCGGTGATGTTCACGATTGCGACGTCTGGATCGAGAGTTTCGGCAACGAGATTAATAAGGCGAGAAAAGAGAAACAGGACGAGTATCTCAATGGCTTTGTGTGGTTGTTGAGTCATTTTGTTAAGCTTCGCACGAAGCATTTGCGGAAGGCCTTAAACCTGTGGCGCGACTGGGAGGCCAAAGATATGGGGGGAAAACTTCGAACCGTTCTGGACTCGGAACCAACACCCCCACGCCCGCGCCGCAAGAACAAAGAAGAAGAAGGGACAAAAGTATATGCCATCAAGGAAAGCGGAAGCTGAGTGGTTAGGTAATCTGGCAGAGGGAAGTGGTCGGTTGAAGGTGGGAAGTGGTGCATTCGACGGGCCATACTCATTCAAGTCGCGATTTGAAGAGGGTGAGGCGGCTACCAATCCCGAAGAGTTGATTGGTGCGGCGCATGCGGGTTGTTTCACAATGGCGCTCACGGCGGCCTTGTCGCGTGCAGGGATCACGGCTACGCGTATTCATACCAACGCGACCGTCAAACTCGAGAAGGTTGGCGAGGCCTTCTCGATCACCGGCATTGCACTCGAGACCGAGGCGGAGATACCGGGAATCGATGACGCGAAGTTTCAGGAGTATGCGCAGGGTGCGAAGCAGAATTGTCCGGTGTCGAAGGCACTCGCGGGAACAGAAATCACGCTGACAGCCCGTTTGAGGTGACCTTCAGGGGGGCTTTTTTCGCGTATAAGAGTAGGCTTTGTGTTCGGACTGCGGCTCAGAGCTGGATGAAAGGAGCCGCTATGAAAAGATGTCCTTTATGTGGAAAGATCTACGGATATGAGTTGTTGCGGTTTTGCCGCTTCGATGGATCGCGTCTGCTTGATATCACGTCATGCGAGGCGCCGACGATTCTATTGAACCCGGACGAAGTGCCGCACAAGACTGGTGGACTGCGCGTTGAGAGTGTGACCGGCGAGCACAAGATTCACCGTTATAGGTAGACAGGATTTACAAGATTTGCTTGATTGACATGTGAATCTTGTAAATCCTGAAAATCTTTTTAATCCTGTCTAAATTACTGCCTAGCCCGCATCTCGGCTAACTCATGCTATCTTTACTCCATGCGCCAGAATCTTCTGCTGATCTTTCTCGCTGCACTACTTCTCCCATCCACAGCCAACGCTCAACAAGTCTGTTTTACAGCGCAGGAGCGAGCACGCGCTGAACAGGCGGCGAAGGTTTATCGCGCGCCGGATCCCGACTACGATCCGGTGCTCGGCTATAACCCAGCTCGCGGGCCACGACGTGGTGCGCCGCCCGTTGATACAGACGGAATTGCGAAGACGCTCAATTGTGTTGCGAACAAAGACGAACGTCCCGGCGCCGGCACGACACCGAAATTTCACTGCTCCGTGCCGGGTGTGACAGACGAAGACGGCAATCTCATTCGTTACAAGATCAAGCCCCACTTCAAAGGACAATCGACTGACAAACGGAACGGCGAGATCTATGGTGAGTTCCTGTCGTCGAGATTCTCAAAAGCGCTTGGCTTCTTCGCCGATGACGAATGGGTTGCCGATGTTAACTGTCCGGATTGTGAGAAGAGTTTGACGAAGAGTTTTCAGGGCGCGAGTTTTTCAGGATCGCAACCGGCCGCCGGAATCGAGTTGTCGCTCGGCCGCGGTATCGATGTGAACTGCAACGGTAAAGACTCGGGCTCGCTGGCCGAGTCGCTGGAAAAAATATCCGCGAGTGGCGCGCGTGCGGAGGTTGACGCTTTCAAGCTGTGGCTCGCGTTCATAGATCACGGCGACACTAAAACGGATAATCACAAGTTCGCTTGTCTCAAGTCGAGAAAGAATGCCGATAACACGCGAGTATGCGACGAGCCGGTGTTTTATGTCAGCGACATGGGTTCGACCTGGGGTTTCTCGACTGCCAGCGAGAAGAAAGCACGACTCGAAACGTGGCGCAAGAAAGATCCGATCGTCGTGAAGGATGGGAATTGCACGGCGAACGCGAAGAGTGTTGGCGACATTCGCGTCGGCGAAGCAGGCAGGAAGTTGCTCGCGGATAACCTGCAGCGGTTACTCGATTCCGAGCAGCAAAATCAGACGATCACGAAGGTCTTTCGTGCCTCCCGAAATGCGGAGCGCGATCGTCCAGCAGAAGAATGGTCTCGGGAATTTATTCGTAAGGCGCGGATGATTATCGACGCGCGTTGTTCAAACTAGGATCCACAGATAACACAGATGAGTCAGCAATCAGAACCCACCGGTCAAATCAAACCAAAACGTTTTTTTTCCTGGTCAGTGCTTAACCGGGATTTGTGTCAAATAGAGTTCTTCCGGCGAGTGCTTGAAGAAGCAACGGACAAATCCACCCCGGCGCTCGAGAAATTGAAATTCCTCTCGATCTTCTCGGCAAACCTCGACGAATTCTTCATGGTACGCGTCTCCGGCATTAAGGAGATGCTGCCCATAGATGACATCGGACCGATGCCTGGCGAGTTGACGCCGATGGAACAACTCGCCGTTATACGCGAACGAGTGCTGCCGCTCGTGAAAGAGCAAACGCGTTGTCTTCACGATGAGGTACTTCCGGAGCTCGAATCGCACGGCGTTGTAATAGCGCCCTACGCTTCACTTACTGACGAAGAGAAGAAGAACCTTTCAGAGTATTTTACGAAGAACATCTTTTTGGTGTTGACTCCGCAGGCAGTCGATCCGGCTCGCCCGTTTCCTTACATTTCGAATCTGAGTTTGAACATCGGGCTGACAGTTGAAAGCTCACCTGAGGATACTTTTGCTGGAACACCGGTGGGGAATGAGATCAGATTCGTTCGCATAAAAGTTCCGCCGGTGGTGCCGCGACTGATTCCGGTCGGTAGAGACCAGGCAAAATTCGCCCTCGTCGAAGAGGTAATCGAAGCGAACCTTCATTCCTTGTTCCCACGGATGAGGATGAGCAAGGGACATCTGTTTCGCGTCACGCGTGATGCAGATGTCGAGATCCGCGACGATAAAGCTGCAGATCTTCTGGCGCTGATTAAGGAATCGCTGCGCGAGCGTCGATTTGGTCTGGCTGTGCGGCTTGAAGTCTCATCAACGATGCCCGCCGAGATGATTGAGTATCTGACGACCTCGCTCCGGCTTGAACCGGAAGACGTTTATCAGATCGATGGTCTACTCGACATCGGCGATTTGATGGAGCTTTATGGTGTCAACGAACCGGATTTGAAGGACAAACCACTAAAGACGGTCGTAGCTCCGGCGTTGCGGAACAAAGAATCGATTTTCTCCGCGATCAAGAAACAGGATGTGTTGCTTCATCATCCCTACTCGTCATTCGGAACCATCGTTGACTTTATTGATGCGGCCGCGAAAGACCCCGACGTTGTTGCTATCAAGATGTGTCTCTACCGGACGGGGAAGAAGTCTCCGATTCCACAGGCGTTGATCGAAGCCAGCGAACGTGGCAAACAAGTCACCTGCGTTGTCGAGCTCAAAGCGCGTTTTGATGAGGAGCACAACATCGAGTGGGCGCAGCGGCTCGCGGAATCCGGTGTACACGTGGTTTATGGGCTGGTTGGTTTGAAGACGCACAGCAAAGTCGCACTCGTGGTGAGACGCGAGGACCATGGTCTACAGACGTATACGCACGTCTCCACGGGCAACTACAATCCCACGACCTCGAGGTTTTACACAGATCTCGGACTGCTTACCAGCGATTCCATAATCGGTGATGACGCGTCTGATGTATTCAACTTCTTGACCGGATTCTCAATACAGAAAGAATACAGCCGGTTGATGGTTGCACCGCTCAATCTGCGCAAACGCATGATGGGTCTAATCAAACGTGAGACGGAGCATGCCGTAGCCGGCCGGCCTGCGCACATACAAGCCAAGATTAATCGTTTAACTGACCTCGCGATCATCGAGTTGCTTTACGAGGCCTCGCAAGCGGGCGTCAAAATCGATCTCATCGTACGTGGCGCGTGTATGATTCGTCCGGGCGAACCGGGACTCTCGCAGACGATTCACGTGCGCAATGTTGTTGGACGCTTCCTCGAACACAGTCGTATTTTCTACTTCGCAAACGGCGGTGAGGAAGAGCTTTATATCGGATCGGCCGACTGGATGTCGCGCAATCTTGACCGGCGCGTGGAAGTGGTGACGCCGGTGCTCGATCAGCAGTTGAAAGATTATCTGAAGGACACGGTTTTGGCTGCGTACCTGCGCGACAATGTGAAAGCCCGAGTCATGAATTCGGCAGGCGTTTACGAGCGTCCAGCGATCGCCGAAGGCGAAGAGCCTTTCAACTGCCAGCTATTCTTCGAAGGCCCGAACAGCTCACCGCTCGTCGGCAACGTTCATCCATTGAAGAGCAAGCGATTGTGGTCTAAGCAATAGAACCCTCCTTGGACACAGTCAGTACCGTCCGCGGTAGTGGATGGGTACGATTAGAGGCGCTCGATTGTTAATGTTTTCTTAATCCTGATGGTTGACCCATCCGCTACCGCGGACGGTACTGACTGTGTCCAAGTCAGGTGCTGACTTTGAGGCCAGCAGTCCGGCCACAAAAGACATAAAGAACCGAGAAAGGACATCTCGATATGAACCGTGTAACAGTTGCGGTGTTGGGGACGTTTGTCGTCATTCTGGTAGCCAGCGGTATTCTTACTTACTTTCTCCGCGAGCCGCCTGGACCCACGCCTGCGGCCACTGCATCTCCGTCGCCCGGAGCTCAGCCAAGAATTCCACTCCTGGGAGAACTCTTCGGACCCGACGCGACTGGTCTCACGCCCGCCAGCGTCTCGAGCTGGGAAGCAACCTCGGCGCGTATCGCGTTGCGATTTTCACTCGCCGCATTTCTCGCTGGATTGCTGGCGTTCCGGCCGCGACGCGGTTTGTCTATGGCGCGGCGTAATCCTTACGTTGCTCAGACTCAGATACTGATGGCAGTCGTGGCTGGCGGAATGATGATGGTGGTTGGCGACAGTGCCGCGCGTGCGTTTGGAATTTTTGCCGCCGCGTCACTCGTGCGTTTCCGCACCAACATTCGCGATCCAAAAGAGACTACGGTGCTGCTGGTTTGTCTGGGCGTGGGCCTCGCAGCCGGCGTAGGACGCTGGGACATGGCCGTCATTCTGACGTTGTTCGTGCTGATCAGTTTGACGGTGCTCGAATACTTCGAACAGTTCCAGGTCTTTCGCTCGATGGAAATCTCTGTGCACACGCGGAAGGTCGATCGAACTGACGAGATTCTCAAAAGTCTCTTCCACCGTCACCAGTTTGATTACGAGCTTCGCCAACTCGACCGCGAGGATGAAGACGAGCCGATGGGCAAGGTAGTCTACCTCGTAAATCTCGATCCGGTTGTCAGCACGAGCAAATTGAGTGAAGAGATAATGTCAGCAGATCGCGACAATATCGACAGTGTCGAGTGGGAACAGAAGGACAGTAAGACCTACATTTACAAATAAAGCCATCCACAGATTACGCAGACATTTTTAGGAAATCTGTGTAATCTGTGGATACAATAGATAGCCAATACACGTCGGAGGGGTTGATGGCTGGTCGCAGAATCGTAGTCGGAGATCTTCATGGTTGTTACGACGAACTGATAGCTTTGCTTGAAAAGATCGGGATCGGCGATGACGACCGTGTGATTTGCGTCGGAGACCTGATCACCAAAGGCCCGAAGAGCAAGGAAGTCCTCGAACTGTTTATGACCGACGCGCGCTTCAGCACCGTCATCGGCAATCACGACCTTGCTCTGCGCCGCAAGTGGAATGGCGAGGACATCGAACTAAAGTCAGCACAGAAAGAGGCGCACAAAGAACTGCGCAGCGAAAAGGACGCATACGCCAGTTTCTTTAACCGCATGCCGTTCACTATCGATCTCGAAACGCATCTCGTTGTTCATGCTGGTTTGCGTCCCAACGTCGAACTCTATTCCCAAACAACCGGAGACCTGACCCGCCTGCGAACTCTCGGTGCGGATCGTGAAAGTGAAGACGGAACTCCGTGGTATCACGTCTATCACGGAGAAAAGATCGTCCTCTTCGGACACTGGCCGTCGCCCGAGCCTCGTCGTGGTCGCAAAGCCATCGGCCTCGACACCGGCTGCGTCTATGGCTACAACCTCACAGCCTACATCATCGAGAGCGACGAGTTCGTCACCGTCAAAGCCAAACGCGCCTACGACGCGTCGTGATAGTCTCGGATTTCATCCACAGATTGCGCAGATTCATATGTATCTGTTTATGCTCCTTTTGGTAAGCGTCAGCGCGTTTGTTATATTGAATTGCAATGAAGTTTGTCTTAATGGCGGTGATGGTTTGCTCGTTATGCTTCTCGGTTGGCGAGGGGCTACGACTTACGCCTTTTGCCGTCACCGATCTGTCCGCTGCGAAAGACGCCTGTGGCTTAACAAAATCGACGTATGGTCCGCTGGATGTGCCGTCACAAGTTCAGAAGCGGACCAAACGTCAAACAACCGATTTCGGTCCTCAGCCTTCGGCCCAGAGTTCGCCGGTTCTGGCGATAATTCCACATCGCATTGAAGATCAATCCGTCCCGTTAAGATCGGCTCTGTTCGTCTCGCGCCCAGCCGGTCGCGCTCCACCTTTGCTCGCTTAAGCAGTCTCTCTGAATTCGAGTAGGCGCCGCCATCTCCACGAGATGTTTGGGCCGTATTGTATCGATTCCGTTTATCCGTTGACGGAACTAAGAAAGGATTGTCATCACATGTCGACCATTAGAGAAACGTCGCTTCCAGGTGTCGGGCGCAAGTTTCAGATTGAAACGACGAATGGAGATCGCCTGGTGATCGTGATTCACGACGACGGCACACGCGAGCTCTATCACTTCACACGAAAGAATCCGGATCGCGTAGCGTCCGTCGTCACGCTTGCCGACAGTGAAGCGAGGCAAATCGCGGGAATTATCGGCGGATTGACTTACGTCCCAAAGGCACTGCCTTCGGCTGAGATCGTGTTGGATGACCTGGTGCTGGAGTGGTACACGATCGAACCCAAATCAGTCTGCATCGGTAAGAGCATTCGCGATCTGCAAGTGCGTACAGCCAGCGGTGCTTCGATCGTTTCGATCATAGAGCCTGATCGGATCAAACGTATCAATCCTGAAGCGGACACGATTCTGAACGAAGGCGCAACGCTCATCCTTGCGGGTGATCGCCGTACAATCACAAACCTGAAACGACTGCTGGTCACGGGGAAGGTGGATTAACGATGGACCAGCACCTAGTCCTCGAATTTGGCCTGGCATTGGCGCTGATTGCGTTTGCAGTGTCGCTGGCGGTCAAGCTTCGTCTATCGAACGTGCCGTTTTTGATTTTGATCGGAATGGCCGTAGGACCACATGCGCCGCAGATTGGAGTGTTTGACTTTCGTTTTATCGAGAGTGCCGCGTTGATTGATTTCATGGGGCGTGTCGGCGTTCTCTTTTTGCTGTTCTATCTGGGACTCGAATCGAACGTTAGTCGTTTGATTCAGGCTGGGCGTTCGATCTTCACTGGTGGCTCGATCTACATCGCGCTCAATTTTGTGTTTGGTGTTGGGTATGCATATCTCGCCGGGTTTTCCGTCAAGGAGATGCTCGTGATAGCCGGTATCACTACGATCTCTTCGAGTGCGATAGTTGCCAAGATTCTTTTCGACTACCGTCGCACGGCGAATCCCGAGACCGAGCTGATCCTCGGGATCACGATGTACGAGGATGTCTTCCTCGCCGTTTACTTATCATTACTTTCCGGGATCGTTTTGAGTGGTGCCACTTCGATCGGAGGAATTCTGAAGTCTGCGGGGCTCGCGCTCGGCTTCATCGTTGGATTGCTTGTCATTGGTCGCTGGATCACGCCGTTACTCAACTGGTTATTGCGTATTTCATCGAACGAAGTTTTTGTGATCGTTGTTTTCGCAGCGCTGTTCATCTTTGCTGGTCTCGGCGAGACAATTCACGTCGCCGAAGCCATTGGCGCCTTGCTGCTCGGATTGATTCTCGGCGAGACTGAACACAGTGGGCGTCTGGAGCGACTCGTCGTGCCGTTTCGTGATTTCTTTGGCGGCATTTTCTTTTTTGGTTTTGGGTTAACGGTTGATCCGTTTGGTCTTGGTGGGGCGGTGTGGTTGTCGATTGGCGCTGCGGTCTTGTCACTGATTGGTGTTATCGTAGCTGGCCAGCTAGCGGGAAGAATCGCAGGACACTCAGGCGCGACGTCTCTCAACGTTGGCCTAACATTGCTAGGGCGTGGCGAATTCTCAATCATCGTCGCCAAACTCGCCCAGGCCGGCAGCCTCGCACCTCTAATCCAACCCTTCGCCGCCCTCTACGTCCTCCTCCTCGCCACCTTCGCCCCGTTGTTGGCGAAGGAATCAGAACGCTTGTATGGGTTAGTTGAGCGAGTATTCAGAAGACGTCGCATGCGCAGTGACGAGGGGATAATGACTGAGGCAAAGCTGGAGTACTCGGGTTCAGTCGAGTACTGATCTGTGTCCAGATTACTTCAGCCATCTGGTCATCCGTTGCTT
>Ga0105238_10005287_pt1 | contig 12763 bp, 10 predicted proteins | sample KBSC34metaG_FD_81526 | JGI IMG/M metagenome (GOLD analysis project Ga0105238, IMG submission 81526) | Corn rhizosphere microbial communities from Kellogg Biological Station, Michigan, USA - KBS C3-4 metaG | ecosystem: Host-associated > Plants > Roots > Rhizosphere > Soil | place: Michigan, USA... | reverse complement strand
GCGCTGATCGCCCAGCCGGCGGCGCAGCGTGTGCCGCAGATCGCCGAAAAGATCGTGGAACGCATCGTCGAGCGCAGCATCCACGAGCGCGAGAAGATGCCGTATCGCCGCAAGGGCTATACGCAGAAGGCGGTGGTGGGCGGCCACAAGGTCTATCTCCGCACCGGCGAGTACGAGGACGGATCGGTGGGCGAGATCTTCCTCGACATGCACAAGGAGGGGGCGGCCTTCCGGTCGCTCATGAACAACTTTGCCATCGCCGTGTCGGTAGGTCTGCAATATGGCGTACCACTCGAGGAGTTCGTCGACGCCTTCACCTTCACGCGGTTCGAGCCCGCCGGCTTGGTGCGCGGCAATGCCGCTATCAAGAACGCGACCTCGATTCTCGACTACATCTTCAGGGAGCTCGCCATCTCCTATCTGGACCGGTTCGAGCTCGCCCATGTGAACCCGAGCCAGAACGGCCATACCGAGGTCGGGCCGGGCGAGGCCAGCAAGGTGCCTCCCGCGGCACAGATCGAAGGCGAGAGCCGCGCCTCCCGCGGCTTCGTGCGAAAGCGGGCTGCGCAGCAGGACAAGCTGCAATTGGCGAGTCGCACCCGCATGCCGGCTGCCCGTGCAGCAGGCGTCGGCAATATCGTGGAGGCGCAGACGGGGACGGCCGAGCCTGTCGCATCGTCGACTCTCTCGGAGACGGTCTCCCGCGCCGTGGAAGCGCTGGCTGAACGAAGCGAATCCGAGCTGATCAGCGAAGCTCGCGTCAAAGGCTATGAAGGTGAGGCCTGCCAGGAGTGCGGAAACTTCACCTTGGTGCGAAACGGCACATGCCTCAAGTGCGACACTTGCGGCGCGACCAGCGGATGCAGCTAAGAGGAGCCCGGACCCTGGTCCACTCATCAACACGTTTCGCCACGCAGCAGAATTTCGCGGAGACGTTGCGGCCCGTTCTTGCAAAGCAGACACGCACATCGTTTCGGGCCGCCGCGCGAAGCATCCACCGATTTCTGCCGTCCGACTTCTCGACCGATGCTGGACATCATCGCCGCGGGTCACTCCGCATGGTTACTCACATCGCAGAAATTGTTGTGAAGAACCTCACAATATCGTATGCGAGTAGAAAGCCGCGTGTGACCTACGGACGATTCGCAGGTGACTTCGAATAAGCGAGTGCGGCAGAGCTATTCGAGTCGAACGTTAACACCTGTGAAGGGAAGTGCGTTGAGAATGCCGTGGCCTTACCCTCGTTGCGACGCCACGTGTCTCAGATCCGATACGTGTAGGAAGCGACGAGTGGGAGTAGCAGAGTGAATTGACAGCCAGCCAGCCCGATAGGAGGGACATCATGGCAGTAGCGAAGAAGAAGAGACCATCAAAAACGGCGGCAGCGGCGCGGAAGACCACACGCAAGACCGCGCGTAAGACGGCACGCAAGACGTCACGCAAGGTCGCCCGCAAGAAATAGACTTGCAGAGGCGCGGGGCCCAGTCCCCGCGCCTTCTTTATTCCCCCTTCAAAAACAGCTACTTGCGAGCTGCCCGCGGCGCTGCCTATGGCATGCGTTCACGCGTCCTCCCCGGCAACGGCGGGAAACTGTTCCTTGGCAATGAGCGCCCAGAGCGCGTCAAGAGCAGCGGCGAGTTTCTCTCGATCGACACAGCGCAGCACGACGTAAGTGCCGAGACGCTTCTTCTCGAAGAATGGATAGCTGCCGATCTGCACCTCCGGATGCACCGCCTGTAGCTCTGACAGGCCGGTCGCCACGTCGCCTTCCGGCGCATCGATTCGCACCGAGCGCGAAAGCATCGGCCGGCCTTTGGCAAGCCGCGGCACGACCGCGTCGAGCATGACCTGCATGATGCGGGGCACACCGGCCATGACAATGACGTTCCCAATCATGAAGCCGGGGGCCCGGGAGATGGCGTTGTCGATCAGCTTGGCGCCCTCCGGAATGCGGGCCATGCGAAGTCGCGCGGGGGTCAACTCCTTATCGCTGAAACGCTGGCGCATGGCGGCGACCGCCTCTGGGTCCACCACGACAGGGACGCCGAAGGCCTTGGCGATTGCGTCGGTGGTGACGTCGTCATGGGTCGGCCCGATACCACCCGTCGTGAAGACATAAGTGAAGCGCGGACAGAGTTCATTTACCGCGGCCACGATCTCGGACTCCAAATCGGGCACGACCCGCGCCTCCCGCAAGGAGATGCCAATCCGCGTGAGATAGCTGGCGATGTAGAAAATATTTTCGTCCTTGGTGCGTCCGGACAGGATCTCTTCGCCAATGACGAGGAGCGCGGCAGTGACGGTATTCTGAAACGATTCTGGCATTTGAGGCCCTGGCAATCCGACTTTAGGTCTGGCGATCATTATCGGCCGTCGATGCCCGGCTTGTCCTCCCGTCCAATGCGTGAGACCGGAAAGCGCGCCGGCCGCCGTTGCAGAACGCCGGATTTCGCCTTAAGTGATCCCAAGTTCACCTATAATTGCTCACCAATGTCCAATCTCGAATTTGCCCGCGCCCAAGCGCGCGACACCAAGATCAAGCTGCACGGACCGGAGGCTTTCGCCGGCATGGCGAAGGCCGGCCGGCTCGCTGCCGAGGTCCTCGATCTCCTCGTGGAGGAGGTGAAGCCCGGCACCACTACCGAGGCGCTCGACGATTTTGTGTTCACCTTTGCCATGGACCACGGCGCCGTCCCAGCGCCTCTCAATTATCGCGGCTTCCCGAAATCGATCTGCACTTCGCTCAATCATGTGGTCTGCCACGGCATTCCGGGCCCGCGCGCGCTGAAAGAGGGCGACATTCTCAATATCGACGTCACGCTCATCGTCGACGGCTGGCATGGCGATTCGAGCCGCATGTATAGTGTGGGCAAGATCCCGCGTGCAGCCGAACGCCTGCTCGAAGTCACCTATAACGCTCTGATGCGAGGCGTCGCTGCCGTCAAGCCCGGCGCAACCACCGGGGATATCGGTGCGGCGATCCAGATCTACGCCGAAGGCGAGCGCTGCAGCGTAGTGCGTGACTTCTGTGGCCATGGCCTCGGTCGCGCGTTCCACGACCGGCCGAACATTTTGCATTACGGCGAGCCTGGCGAAGGACTGCCGCTCAAGCCCGGTATGCTGTTCACCATTGAGCCGATGATCAACCTCGGCAAGCCGCATGTGAAGATACTGTCGGACGGTTGGACGGCGGTCACGCGCGACCGGTCGCTGTCTGCGCAGTTCGAGCACACCGTGGGCGTAACGGAGACAGGCTGCGAGGTGTTCACCGTATCGCCGCGTGGGCTGCACCGACCGCCTTACAAAGGTCAATCGAGCGACGGCTGAATAGGCTTCAAGGACGTGGGCAAGCCGCATTATCTCGCTCATTGCGAGAGGATGAGGCGACGCTTCTGCGAGTCTGGCTCCGAAGCCATTCCCGACTACTAACTGCTCGAGTTGATCCTGTTTCGCGCCGCCCAGCGTCGCGACACCAAGCCGCTAGCCAAGGCGCTGCTCGCGCGTGCGGTTCGGCTCTTTCGCCGAGGTCATGAACGCCCCCGAGGCGCTGTTGGCCGAACTGCCGGCGGCCATTACCGAGCTCAAGCTCGTGCGCGCTGCGGCCGTCAGGCTGATGCGTGGCGAGGTATTTGAACGTCCGGTGCTGTCGTCATGGACGCAAGTGCTCGATTACTGCCGCGCGTCAATGGGCTTCGAAAGCAAGGAGCAGTTCCGCATCCTGTTCCTCGACAAGCGCAACCAGATCATAGCCGACGAGGTGCAGCAGAAGGGCACCGTGGACCACACACCGGTCTATGTGCGCGAGGTGGTGAAACGGGCGCTCGATCTGTCGGCGACAGCCATTGTGCTGGTACACAATCACCCTTCCGGTGATCCTACCCCGTCTCGCGCCGATATCGAGATGACCAAAAGCCGATCGTGGCCGCTGCGAAACCTCTCGGCGTCGTCGTTCACGACCACAACATCGTCGGCAAACAAGGCCACGCCAGCTTTCGCGGGCTCGGCCGCGGTTTGCCGATTGCTAGCTTGGCTTAAGCCGGCGACGGTCCGAACACGAGCACGGCGTTTAAGCCGCCGAAGGCGAAGGAGTTCGACATCGCGTAGTTGACTTCGCGCTTTTTCCCGACATTCGGGGTGTAGTCGAGATCGCATTCGGGATCGGGCTCGTCGAGGCCGACCGTAGGCGGCACGAAGCCTTCGCCGATCGCCTTGACCGCAGCAACGGCTTCGATGCCGCCGCCTGCTCCAAGACAATGTCCATGCATTGACTTTGTCGATGAGATGGAGAGCTTGTTCGCGGCGTTGCCAAATACGCGCTTGATGGCGCGGGTCTCGTTTACGTCATTCACCGCGGTCGCCGTGCCATGGGCATTCACGTAGTCGATATCGGAGGGAGCAAGAGCGGCATCGTCGAGCGCCTGCTGCATGGCCATCGAGGCGCCATCGATCGATGGGTTAACCATGTCGGCCGCGTCCGCAGTCATGCCATAGCCCAACACCTCGGCAAGGATCGGTGCGCCGCGCGCTTTGGCGTGCTCGAACTCCTCGAGCATGAGGACGCCCGCGCCTTCCGCTAGCACGGTGCCATTGCGGCGCTTGGCGAAAGGCCACAAACCGTCGGGGCTCAGTACGCGCATGGCCTGCCAAGCGCGCGTCGCCCCCCAGTTGAGCGAGGCCTCAGCCGCCCCCGCGATGCCGAGATCAACCAGACCCTCGCGGATCATGCGGTAGGTCAGGCCGATCGCGTGCGTCGCTGTCGAGCAGGCGCTGACCACGCCGAAGGTCGGACCCTTTATCGAATATTCGATGCTGACATGGGCCGAAGCAGAGCTGCCGATCGCCTTGAGCAGAGTCAGGGGATGAGTCGCGCGCTTGTTCTCCTTGAACAGCATCTTGTAGGAGAACTCGAGTGTGGTGAGGCCGCCTACGCCGGAGCCGATGATGCAGGCGGCCCGATACGCCGCGTTGTCCTTGAGCGGGACTTCGAGCTTCGACATGGCAACGGCTTCCTGTGCCGCGCAGCCGGCATATTGTGAGTATTTGTCGGCGAGAAGGAGCGGCTTGCTCTGCAGGCGTTCCTTGGGATCAAAGTCAGGAACCTCGCCCGCGATGGTGATGTAGAGATCCTCGGTGGAGAAACTCTGCACCTGACGTATGCCGCATTCGCCCTTTTTGAGCGCAGCCCAAAACTTGTCTACCCCAGTGCCCAAAGGAGTGACGACGCCCTGGCCAGTGACCACGACGCGCCTGCGCCCGTTAGTGTGTGTCATGTAGTGCTAAGCCGTAACTCCAAGCTTGGTCGAGGTCCCAGGAAAGCGTCCGTACGGAAAATGGCCGGTTCAAGCCGCTGCGCCGGATGCCTTCGTCTCCGCGATGATGCCCTTCACGCGATCCACGACGGAGCCAACGGTCGCGAACGCTTCCACTTCTTCATTCGCATTATATGGGATTTCGATGCCGAAGGTATCCTCAATATCGAACACGATCACGGCAAGGTCGAGCGACTCAATCTCAAGTTCGCTGAGGGGCGTTTCGAGCGTGACGGTTTTCGACGGGTCCTTCATGTTCTTACGCAGAATCTCAATGATCTTCGTCGCCACCTCATCCATATCGCTCTCCCTGCCCCGTTAAGGGGTCCGTGTCTAATGGTCCCTGGCTAAGTCATAGCTAACCCGAGGGCAAGTCGGGCATTGGAATAGACTTAAAAACTTGTCGAGTCCACCCGGGTTCTTGCCCAATTCATCGGTCCGCCGTCGGCCCTAATCGCCAAGAAAATTGGCGTTTTTGCGCCTTCATGCGCCATTGTTTCAGCAAATTCGCGGCGAGGATTGAAGGCGGCTTGCCCCCCGCTCCTTAATCCACTCGTGCTATTATATAAGCGCCGACGAGCCTGCGGCCAATTGCCTCCTAAAGGCGGATTCGCGAATTGTTAAGCATCGGTAAAGCAAAGAAAAACACCATATTTTGATGGCGAGGAAGGCCGACCGTTGGCATCGCAGCAGAACTTTTCGCCGGTGAGCGCAAAGCCCCGCGAGGACTCGCTTTCCGAACGTCTCTGGCTCAAGTCTTATCCTCCAGGGGTCGTATGGGATGCGGAATTTCCCGCGCGGCTCATGGGGACCCTCCTCGACGATGCCGTTGCGGCCTACGGCCGGCGCCCGTGCACCTACTTCATGGGCAAACGCCTGAGTTTTACCGAGATCGGCAAGCTTTCCGAACGCGCCGCCAAGGGTCTGCAAAAGATCGGCGTCGGCGAAGGGGTCAAAGTCGGCCTCTTGCTGCCGAATACGCCGACCTTCGTGGTCTTTTACTATGGCGTGCTGAAAGCCGGCGCGACTGTGGTCAACTTCAACCCGCTCTACAGCGTCGAAGAAATCGAGTGCCAGGCCCGCGACAGCGGGACCAAGATCATGGTGACCCTCGATCTCGCCCTCACCTTCGACAAGGTCGAGGCGCTCATCGAGCGCGGCGTCCTCGACAAGGCGGTAGTCGCGAGCTTCCCGGCGCTCCTTCCCCCGCTGAAATCGGTTGGTTTCAAGATCGCGCAACGGGCCAAGCTTGCCGATGTGAGCGGCTCTCCGGTGAAGGAGAAAATCGTGCATGAGCGCGATGTCCTTGCCAATGATGGGATCTTCGAAAGGCCGGACATCGGCACCGATGCGATCGCCGTGTTGCAATATACCGGCGGCACTACCGGGACGCCCAAGGGCGCCATGCTCACTCACGCCAATCTCTCGGCCAATGTCGGCCAGGTGAAGGCGTGGCGTACTCAGTTGGGGCGAGCAGAAGGCAGCGTGCTCGGCGTCCTGCCATTGTTTCACGTCTTTGCCATGACTGCGGTCATGAATCTCGCCATTAGCGAGGGGCTGGAGATGATTCTCCTGCCGAAATTCGAGCTGATCCAGACGCTGAAGCTCATCAGCAAATTGCGCCCGAGGATGATGCCCGGCGTACCAACTCTGTTCAACGCGATCGCCCGCTACCCTCATGTGAAAAATTTCGACCTCTCCTCGCTCGAATTCTGCATCTCCGGAGGCGCCGCTCTGCCCCTCGACGTGAGGCGCAGCTTCGAGGCGCTATGCAGATGCCATCTCGTCGAGGGTTACGGCTTGAGCGAGACCTCCCCTGTTGCCACCTGCAATCCCATCCATTGTCCGAAAGACGGTTCGATCGGTATCCCCCTTCCCGCCACAGACATCTCTATCCGCTCGCTCGACGATCCGCACATGGTCGTGCCCCGTGGCGAGGCTGGAGAGATCTGCGTCGCAGGTCCTCAGGTGACGCCCGGCTATTGGAAAAAACCGCAAGACACAGAAGCGAGCTTCGTCGGGCAATTCTTCCGAACCGGCGATGTCGGCAATATGGATGAGGATGGCTTTGTCTTCATCGTCGATCGCATCAAGGACATGATCAACGCCTCGGGTTTCAAGGTCTATCCGCGACGCATCGAGGATGCGCTCTATGAGCACAGTGCCGTTGACGAAGTCACCGTGGTCGGCATTCCCGACGAATACCGGGGAGAGGCGCCCAAGGCTTTCGTCAAGCTTAAGGAAGGGAAGCAGGCGACAGCACAGGAGCTGCTTCAGTTCCTGCGGGGAAAGCTTTCGAAGATCGAGCTGCCGGCAGAGATCGAGTTCCGCGATCAGCTGCCGAAGACGATGGTCGGCAAGCTCTCAAAGAAAGAGCTGCGCGCCGAAGCATGCGCCCGGCAAGACTAGGACGGGTTAGCGCCTACGCTTTCGGAAATCGACAGTCTAATTGGCCGAGCGTAACCAGGGCAGGAACGGCTCTTCCTGCATTTGCTGACGCCGGAGCTTCCGCAGTTGCCGCCGCGTCAATGGAGGCGCTTCGGCCATGCTCGCCTCGGCCGCAGCAGGTTGCTCAGCGTCGGCTGCTGGCGTACCGGGATCAGCTTGCGCCGTTGCGGTGTCTTGCGGGACCTGCGGAACCGGGGCCGCTTGCACAGGAGCCGTCGCTTGAACCTCAGGCTTCGGTACGGCCTTGGCTGCTGATGCAGTAGCTATCGGCTTTGGCTTCAATTTGATCTTGGGCTTTTGCGCTGGAAGGGGAACTGAATCGTCTGACTGGCTCGCAGTTTCAACGTCGCTCTGGGCGGATGTGGCGTTGGCCGCGGGGTTTGCGGCAGCAGTTGCTACGGCACCCGCCTGAGCGGCAGGCGCCGCGGGAGCGATCGGCTTCGTCATATCAATCATGCTCGACACGTTCTCACCGGAGACCCGCGCGGCAGCATCAGGGCTCGTCGAGACGGTGAGAAAGCCATACCCAGGCTGCGCGTTCTGCTCGGCCGGAGGCGCAACTGGCTTGGCAACCTCTGCCTTCGATACAATTGCGGTGGCTTCCGCCGCCAGCGCCGAGGCTGGCTCCGCCATGGCTTGAGCTTTGCCGGTGACGACGGTGCTCGGTGCCGCGACTGCTGCAGCTTCCACGTTGCCGGCTTCAGCGGCAGCAGATTGTAGTTCCCCTGGGGCAGCGGGGGCCGCCGCCAGGGCACTTGCCCGGGCGTTAGATGGTTCGGCCGATGCCTCGATTTGCTCGGTGCCCTCGGCAGGCGCAGCCGGCGCCACGACTTCAGGCGCGGAGGTCCTCAGCCATTGCTTCTCGCCGCACAGTAGCCAAGCCTTGCAGCCTCTAAGCTTGATCTCGCTCCGGGATATCAGCATAAGCGTGGCGGAATAGGTATGCCCGTCCTCGGGATTGTAGATCTGGCCGCTCCAGATCGCCGGAGCGCTTTGCGTCATTCCGCTGAAGAGCGGGAGCCCTACGATTGACCTGCCACGCAGCGAGGGATTCTCGTTACGCACATCATGCAGCGGACTCCCCCGGCTGTCGTTGGGGTTTTTGAGCCAAATGATCTTGGCGCAAAGCTTGTCCTTGCCGCACTTGAAAACCTGGATCTTGGACTCGCGCTCGGCGTCCGGCTTGTACCAAAAACCGCTGGGATCGCCGCTTGCCGCTTGGGACTGGCTGCAGAGAACGAGGAAAGCAGCCGTCAGGACCCCCAGCGCCGCAGCCAACGCATGATTCCTCATAAGGACCTCCGTAAAGGGTCACGCCTAAAGCGCCGGAGCGCCTCGGCAATTGCTCTTCTTGCCCCCTGTCCTTCATGGGCCGTTTTTGCGGCCTTTTTTTGCCCGGCGGAGGAACCTATCACACTGCCCCCGCCGCTATTTTTGCCGGTTTTCCAGCCTTTGGCAAGACATGCGTTGCCACCCCTTCCAGAATGGCCGCAACACCCATGCCGCCTGCTGTACAGATCGAGATCAAACCCCGTTTACCGCCATTTTGATGAAGAAGTTTGGCCATAACTGCCAGGATTCGAGCGCCGGTCGCAGCAAAAGGATGCCCGAAAGCAATTGACGAGCCCTTGACGTTGAGTTTCCCCCGGTCGATCGACCCGAGCGCCTCGCTTCGTCCCAAACGGCGACGGCAATAATCCTCCGATTCCCAGGCCTTCAAAGTGGCTAGCACCTGCGCAGCAAAGGCTTCGTGAATCTCGTAATAGTCAAAATCCTGAAGGGCAAGGCCGGTCCCCCTGAGAAGTTCGCTCACAGCGACTGTCGGCGCCATCAGGAGACCTTCTCCCTGCACAAAATCTACGGCCGAAGTGCGGCCTAGGCTCAAATAGGCCTGGACCGGAATACCCTGCTTTCTTGCCCACTCCTCCGATGCGAGCAGAATCGTCGCCGCCCCGTCGGTCAGCGGCGTGGAGTTTGCGGCGGTGATCGTGCCGTGGCCGGAGCGGTCGAAAACCGGCTTCAGCTCGGCCATTTTCTCGAGCGAAATGTCCTCGCGGATGTTGTTGTCGCGGAAAACGCCCGCGCAAGGCACAACGAGATCATCCATGAAGCCCTCGTCATAGGCCGCGGCTGCCTTCTTATGGCTTTCATAGGCCAGGAGGTCCTGGGCTTCGCGGGTGATTCCCCACTCCTTGGCCATCAGCTCGCAATGCTCGCCCATACTGAGGCCAGTGCGAGGCTCGGAGGTCGAGGGCGGCTGCGGAGCAAGTTCCGCCGGAGTGAAGCCTTTGAACACTGCAGCCCTGTCGCCAAGGCTCTTCGCGCGTGAGAGCTGCACGAGGCGCTGGGCGAATTTGCGCTGGAAGACAATCGGCGCATCGCTGGTCGTGTCGGAGCCGAGGGCAATTCCGCATTCGATCTGGCCGGTGGCGATCTTGGCGGCGAGGCCTAGCGCGCCGGCGAGACTCGTGCCGCAGGCCTGCATCATGGTGATGGCGGGTGTCGTGGGAGCAAGTTTGCTGCCGATCACCGCCTCGCGGGCGAGATTCCAGTCCTTGGCGTGCGTCACGACGGCACCCCCGACCACCTCGTCGATATGCACGCCGTGAAGCGCGAAGCGATCGACGAGACCGCCAAGGGCCGCGGTCAGCATGTCAAGATTGGAGAGCTCGGCATAGGCCGTGTGCGAGCGGCAGAATGGGATGCGCACGCCGCCAAGGACCACAGCGCGCCGCATCGGAATGTCAGCCATGATGTTCACTGCGGGCCCTCCATTCACGCGGCCGCAGCGGTCGCTTCCGCTGCCTGTCCGTGTGTGCGCCGATAATGCAGCGGGCCGCCGCGGAAGGGCGCAAAGCCCGTGCCGAAGATCACACCGGCGTCGACGTGGTCGGCATTCGCTACGATGTTGTCTTCAAGCGCGCGCTCGGCCTCGTCGAGCATAGGCTTCATCAGTTCGCGGCCAAGACGCTCGAGTTCAGCCGGGTCATAGCTGACCTCCTCGCGCTTAGGCTTGCCCTTATCCCACATGTAAAATCCTTTGCCGGTTTTCTTGCCGAGCTTGCCTTGCCGCACGAGACTCGACAGCACATTGTCGGTGTCGGGAGCGAGACGAAGCTCTTCTCCCACGTGATTCGCGATGTCGAGGCCGACCAGGTCCATCAGCTCGAGCGGCCCCATCGGCATGCCGAATTTCAGTGCGGCCTGATCGATCTTCTCGCGCGGCTCGCCGAGCTGATAGCGGCGCACGGCTTCCATCAGGTAGGGCGCGAGCACGCGGTTGACGAGGAATCCAGGGCAGCTCTTTACCACGAGTGGCAATTTGTTGATCGCGGCGACGAAGGTGCACGCCTTGCGCACTTCCTCGTCGCGAGTCCCCTCGCCGTGCACGACCTCGACCAGAGGAAGCTGCGCCACGGGGTTGAAAAAGTGCACCCCAACCAACCTGCCGGGATCGGCAAGGGGCTTAGCAATATACTCGAGCCTAAGCGATGAGGTGTTGGTGGCAAGCACCGCGCCAGGCCTTATCCGCTTCTCCAGCTCCTGGAACAGCTTCTGCTTGATCTCGAGCTTCTCGACGATCGCCTCGATCACCACGTCGGCATGTTTGATGTGCTTGCCCTTCGGGTCGGCGATGAGACGCGCCACTGCCGCATTAATGGCTGTTGGCGTGCGCAGATGCCGCTTGAACAGGCGCTTGGCGCGCGACAGCGCTTTCGCGATCTGGCCCTCATCGACATCCTGAAGGCTCGCCTGCATGCCTGAGACCACGCACCAGGCAGCAATGTCTCCGCCCATCGTCCCGGCGCCGATGACGTGGACTTTACGCGGCTTAAAGCTGTCCTTGGGCGCCTCGTCCTTGAGCATCTCCGAAAGCTTGAACACGCGGCGCAAGTTTCGTGAGGTTTCGCTCGCCATAAGCGGCGCGAATGCCTCGGTCTCGGCGATGCGCATGCTGATGGGGTCGTCGCCGAACTGCTCGAAGAGATCGATGAGGCGGAATGGCGCCGGGTAATGCTCCTCGCGCACCTTCTCCGCCGTCTTGGCGCGCATCTGCTTCGCCAATAGCGAGCGGAGAGGCTGCTTCAGCATTAGCCGCTTCCACCAGGGCGCGCCCTTCGAGTGCCGCTTCTGCAACACGGCTTTGCGTCCTGCCCAGCGGAGATTGTGCTGTGTCGGGACGAGCTGATCGACGAGGCCAATCGCCTTGGCGGCAGTTGGGCGCAGCATCCGCCCGGTGAGCATGGCAGTCATCGCGTCGGTTGGTCCCGCGACCTCGATCGATCGCACCGTGCCGTTGAGCCCGGGGAACATGCCGAGCTTCACTTCGGGAAATCCGAGCCTCGTGCTCTCCTCGCGGTCGGCGATGCGCCAGTCGCAAGCGAGTGCAAGCTCAAGGCCCCCGCCGAGGCAATAGCCGTGAATGGCAGCGACCACAGTGACGGGAAGCCGGTCGATGCGGTCGAATAGCTCAAGCGTCTGCCGCACCACGTCTTTGATCTTTTCTTCTGTGTCGAAGTTTTGGAACTCGCGGATGTCGGCACCGGCGATGAAGCTTGTCTCCTTGGCGCTCATGATAACGAGGCCTTTGGCCTCGCCGCTCGCCGCAGCCTTCTCGACCGCCTTGACGATCTCGCCAAGCTCTTCGGTGGGCCGACGGCCGAGCGAGTTCATGCTCTCGCCCTTGCGATCGATGATCGCCCAGGCGATCCCCTCGAAATCGATCGAGAAGCGCCAGTCCTGCAGATTCGGAAGCGTTATCGCCATGATCAGCCTTATTCAGCGGCAATATGCTCTGGCCGGTCAGGCCTTGCACCAACGGCGTCTGCGACCTTTGGCGCGCCCGCCGCGCCTCGCGCCTCACGCGCTAACGCCCCAGCGTCGAAATCGTCCACTGCGATGACCCGCGCCACGAGATCGCGAAGCTCGGCAAGATCGCGGGCTTCCTCGTGGGTCAGCACGCCCTTCTCTTCGGCCTCGGCGATCCAGTCATTGTTATGATAACG
>Ga0105238_10005286_pt1 | contig 12764 bp, 9 predicted proteins | sample KBSC34metaG_FD_81526 | JGI IMG/M metagenome (GOLD analysis project Ga0105238, IMG submission 81526) | Corn rhizosphere microbial communities from Kellogg Biological Station, Michigan, USA - KBS C3-4 metaG | ecosystem: Host-associated > Plants > Roots > Rhizosphere > Soil | place: Michigan, USA... | reverse complement strand
GGCCGAGTCACTCGTTTTCACCGCGCGATCGACCCAGCTATTCTGAACCCAACTCGATCGCGAGCCCCGCCGACCCGCGGCCGAGTCACTCGTTTTCACCGCGCGATCGACCCAGCTATTCTGAACCCAACTCGATCGCGAGCCCCCCCGACCCGCGGCCGGGTCACTCGTTTCCAACGCGCGATCGACCCAACTATTCTGAACCCAACTCAATCGCGAACCCCGCCGACCCGCGGCCGGGTCACTCGCTGCATTTCCGGGATGAAGCGTTATTAAGAAACGTTGCGCTGGACCAATTTGGACTGGCTCAAGCCTGCATGGGGATTGCATGCGCCGACATCAATCGAGACCGCTTGCCTGATTTGCTGGTCACCAATTTTGCGCAGGAAGCGAATACCCTCTATCTTTCTCAACCGGACGGGTTCTATGTCGATTGGACTCAAGCTGCCGGGTTGCGCAAACCCAGCTTCGAGCCATTGGGTTTCGGCGCGCAGTTTCTGGATGCAGACAACGACGGGTGGCACGATCTGGCCGTGGTGAACGGTCATATTGACGACTTCGTTAATCAGCCTTTCAGGATGAAGGCTCAATTGTTTCGTGGTCATGCAGACCATCGATTCACCGAGTTGCAGGCAACTTCGGCAGGCGCGTTCCTGGACAAGCCGCGCCTTGGTCGTGGAATGGCTCTACTTGATTGGAATCGGGATGGTCGAGTCGATTTCATTGCCACCGATCTCGAAGAGTCGCAACTTCTCGCCGAGAATCAGACGGATTCCCGAAGCCATTCATTGCGGTTTCGTTTGATTGGCACGCGAAGTAACCGTGATGCGATTGGTGCCAAGGTGCGCGTCACGGTCGATGCAGGTGATGATCGTTACTTACAGGTCACTGCGGGCGATGGTTATCAGAGCAGTAATGAGCGCATCTTACGCGTCGGCATTGATGATAAGCAGGAAGTAGAACGCGTCGAAATCCGCTGGCCTTCGGGAGACCTCACACATGCCGAGCATGTGCGGGTCGATCACGAATGGCTCGTCATTGAAGGACTTGCGACATGGCTGACACAGCCATGAATGCCACGGATCAGAGTATCTTCGGAAAAAGTCTGCACGTCGGTATGGAATCTGCCTGATCAGCCATTGTCATCGCATGGACGCTTGCATGACTCCTGATCTGCAACTCGTGCGGTTGGAAAACATGTGTTTTCCTTCGGTCCTCCGAAATCTTCTAACAGGTGAGGCAAGTGGTGGGATTATCGCGTAGTCGTGAATTTGTAATACACAGTAAAAGCATTGTTATTAACAGTTGTTTAACAGCATTCATGGTGACGGCGTGTATCGGTTGTGGGGGGGCATCAGGTCCTCACGAAAAGCTGGTCGAAGCGTCGGGGTTGGTGAAGCTGGATGGCAAGCCGACATCCGGCATTCGGCTGTCGTTCCTGCCAACCGCGTCGACAAAGGCGGTTGGTGGTTGCTGGGCGATCACCGATGATGACGGACACTTCACCGTGATGCATCTGTCCAACAAAGAAGGAATACCGCCGGGTCAATACGACGTGTTGTTCTCCCGACGCGTGAAACCTGATGGCACTCCGCTGGGCGAGACCGATTCGCCGACGATGGTCCAGTCGGAAGAGACGATTTCGAAGATGTATAGCGATCCCGCCAAGATCGGACTGCACAACAAAGTTGATATCACTGAGAAGGGTGCGACCAGTCTCGATTTCGCGCTGTCCAGTATGAAGATGAGAAGGTAGTTCGTGATGCGGTTGGGTTCGCCACAGGCGAGTGACCGCTGCTCAATTTGTGGTTCTGATTCTGTTTTTTGAAGGAGTGGAGTATGCCGAGAGAGTCCGTTTACCGCCGTCCAGTTCAGCGGAACCGAATTGCGTTTACCCTGATCGAACTGCTGGTCGTGATTGCGATTATCGCGGTGCTGATCGCACTGCTGTTGCCCGCGGTCCAGCAGGCACGCGAGGCGGCCCGTCGAACGCAGTGCAAAAACAATCTGAAACAAATCGGATTGGCTCTGCACAACTATCATGAACAGTTCAGTTTGTTCCCGTTTTCCGTGTCTGGCTCGGGTCCAAATGCGTACACCGACCACTCGATCAAGCTCGTGAAAAACACGACGGGTTGGGTGCAATTGCTACCCAACTTTGATCAAGCCCCGCTGTACAACACGATCAACCATAGCGCGGCCATGGGACGGTATATGGGACCCAGTTGGGAAACATCACCCGTACCGCTGGCGGCTGGAGGTCCGACGCCGGCGAATGCTCAAGCGGCGGCCACGAAGCTGGTGGCATTGCTCTGCCCCAGCGACGGCGGCAAAGCGTACTTCACCGGTTTCGACGGAAATTACGGCTGCGAATCGAATGTCCTGTCGTACAAGACGACCTACGGTTTCAGCGTGTCACCTGCCTTCGGTGACTACGGCTGGAATACTCAAGGTCAGGCCAGCCGTGCCATGTTCGGGCCGGAAGGCAACACGTCGATGCGTGACATCACCGACGGAACCAGCAATACCGTGGCCGTTTCGGAAACGACTTTGAATGTGGGCGACGGTATCACAGGATCATGGGGGTGTATGCAGCATGTGGGGCAAGGTGTGGACTTTGCCACGATCAATGGTCAACGCAAGATCAATGACTTCGTCTGTTGCTCGTGGACGTCTCCGCCGTACACCTATGTGTATCCACAAGGAACGCTGGGCGAATGGGGGACGCCTGGCAGTCTGCACACAGGTGGTTGTCAGGTGTTGCTGGCCGACGGGTCGGTGCGATTCATCAGCGAAAATATCGATGGAAATACACGGCGGTTTCTCGGCTATATCGCGGACGGAAATCCGGTCAAAGACTTTTAGTTAACTGGCTCTGACGTGTTCCAAATGTGCTCGCCGCAGTCAGAACTGACTGCGGCGATTTCATTTTTTGGGGTGCTGAATTGTTCGTCGAAAGACGCTGATTTCTCGACCGGATTTTCCGAAAGTTCGACCTTCAATCAAACTGAAATCTAAACCAGACTCAGATCGATGGCATGTATCGTTCGATAAGCACAAGTTACCGGCCAAAAGTGGTCGCATCCGCGTCGTTACTAGTGTCGCTGTGGCCGCCGTTGTTCAAACCGAGATCCGTCAGTCGGGACCCGTGAACAACCGCAAATTTCCGCGTTGGTGGCGAATCTCTGCAGTGCCACCCTGTCAGATGACGTGTCTTTCAGCAGGGCATTTGACGGCTTCCGTCACGCTGTTTCGGCTGTGTGTGAATCGATGCCTGTTGCGCAGAACTCGTGCTTTCTCACGCGTGACTTTTCGTGTGTGGTATGATGCGACGCACAGCCGATCAGTGCACTCAAGTTTTTGGCGAGAAGTCCACTCGGTATGTGACTGAAGCTTCGATTTGTCCAGATTCACTGCGATCGGACGAATGAGAAATCTGACGCCATCTGTTGCATTTTCGGCACCAACGCATTTCCATTCACCGAAACGTGACATTTGGTCTGAGATGCTCACGCCAAACTCTGCCGAAGTCCGACAAATAACTGAACAAGAACTCATTTATGTTCACTCATAAATAATCTGCATTCCCGCTTGGATGTGACTTTGATTACTGGATCGATTCATCCCGAGGTATCGGGATTTCCGCACAGGCAAAACGCGAGAGACGCCGGCTGTTTTTTCCCTTGATTTTCTGCAACTAAACCGGACTCGTCAGCCGAAATCGTCGCGTCGAAACTGCGATTTGGAAATCATGGTATACAGTGAGTTGGAAGGAGCAGAACGATCCCAATGACCCCCGCTTCCCCTCGATCCGCCGTCTTTGTCGGCCGACAGCAGATTTATGACCGCGATCTGAATATTGTCGCGTACGAACTGCTGTTCCGTTCGAGCACCGACAATCGCGCATCAATCGTGGATGCCGACGTTGCCACGTCACAGCTTTTGATCAATGCCGTGATCGAGATCGGTCTGGAAAACCTGGTGTTCGGCCGCCCGGCGTTCGTCAATTTCACCAAGAACTTCATCATCGGGAAATGCGAAATCCCATTCGATCCCGAATTGCTGGTTGTCGAAGTTCTCGAAACGGTCGAGCCCGATTCGGAAGTCTATGCCGCACTGGTCAAGTTGCGCGACAACGGATTTACGATCGCGCTCGACGACTACATCGATTCGGACAACCGGGATCAACTGTTGAATCTGGCCGACATCATCAAGATCGATCTGCGCGGGTACAATCCTGCCAAACTGGCCGACGACGTTAGAGCGATGAAAAAACTGCCGCTCAAACTTCTCGCGGAAAAGGTCGAGACCACCGAAGAATTTGAACGCTGCAAAGCCATGGGGTTCGATTATTTCCAGGGCTATTTCCTGTCACGACCGCAAATCGTGGAAGGAAAGGCGATCGCCAGCAATCAGTTGGCGATCCTGCAACTGCTGGTGAAACTGCGCGATCCCAAGGTTGTGTTCGACGATGTCGTCGATCTGGTCAAGCAGGACGTGTCGCTCAGTTTGAAATTGCTGCGCTACGTCAACTCGTTGGCGCACGGTGTCAGACGGCAGATCGATTCTGTCCGCCAAGCGGCCATTCGTCTGGGTCTGCAAAAGATCTGTCAGATCGTGACGCTGATTGCCATGAGTGGTCTGGCCGACAAACCGAGGCCATTGCTGGAAACCGCGCTGGTGCGCGCCCGCATGTGCGAACTGGTGGGGGCGACCAATCGTCCCGAGTCATCTGAGATCTGTTTCACCGTTGGGCTGTTCTCAAGTCTTGATGCATTCATGGATCAGCCACTGAAGGACATCCTGAAGGACCTGCCGATCACGCCCGAAATTCGCGAAGCCCTGCTCTCTCACGAGGGTCCAATGGGGCGGATGTTGAGTTCCGTCATGGCCTTCGAGAGAGGCGACTGGGAAGGCACTCGCCAGGCAGGGATTGATGACGACGCGTTCCAGAAAGCGTATCTCGACGCCGTCTCGTGGACGCATATGGAATCGAAAATTGCCTTCTCGGGCACGGCCTGACGATTGTCGATTCCGTGCAGTTGCGCGGATCAGTCGCGACGGATTGGATGGGGTGGAAGTTCTCCGCCCCATTTTTGTTTTGACGGATGGCGACAAATCCCTTCGACGTTGTCTGTCGTCATTGATCTCAATTCCGCGAACCAGATCCGTGGTTCGAGTGTCATCGACCTGACGACCGCGCGGTCTCTGGCGAACCGACGTGTGCCGTGATGACACGACAGGATGGGATTTGAGGCCATGGAATGTTGCTGTCGATTTCGACGACGTATCAGCCCGCCAGCGATCTGGGGATCCTGCTGCACAAGCATCCGGACCGATTTCAGACCTTTGAATTAACCTTTGGACAGGCACACGTCTTCTACACGAAAAACTCAACGGAACGTACGACCGCCGCGCTGCTGCTCGAGATCGATGCGGTCGGCATGGTTCGTAGTGCGGGGGCGAAGCGGTTTGGAGTGCTCGCCGAATACGTGAATGACCGACCCTATGTGGCGTCTTCGTTCCTCAGTGTTGCCCTGAATCACGTGTTCCGATCGGCGATGTCCGGAGCTTGCAAAGAACGGCCCGAACTCGCCACCAAACCGATGCCTTTGACGGCCCGAATTGAGGTCCTGCCCGTGCGAGGCGGCGAGGCATGGCTGCGCCGAGTCTTCGAACCGCTGGGATACGCAGTCACGGCAACTCGTCATCCGCTCGATCCCCAGTTCCCCGACTGGGGCGAAAGTCCGTATTACTCGGTGACGATTGACGCCACGACCTCGCTGTCGGCGTTGCTGACACACCTGTATGTTCTGATTCCTGTCTTCGATGGTTCCAAGCACTATTACGTCGCCGACGATGAACTCGACAAGTTGCTGATGAAAGGGGAAGGCTGGCTGGCCCGGCACCCAGAACGAGATCAGATCACTCGACGCTACCTGCCTTATCGCCCTGGCCTGTCCCGGGAAGCACTCGCGCGATTGACTGCCGAGATTCCCGCCGACGAAGAACTGATCGAAACTGACGACGAACCGACCGAAGAAAAAATTTCGCTCAACACCCAACGTTTGGGAGCAGTCCTGGCCGCTCTGAAAAGCAGCGGCGCGGCGAGTGTCGCCGATCTGGGATGTGGTGAGGGTAAACTGTTGCGCGAGTTGTTGGCCGACCGGCAATTCAAACGAATTGTCGGCTTGGATGTGTCGATCCGGTCGCTCGAAATCGCACAGCGGCGGCTCAAGCTGGATCCAGCGCGTGGACCTCGGTCCGATCGAATTCAATTACTCCATGGTTCGCTGCTTTATCGGGACGAACGGATTGCAAACTTTGATGCGGCAGCGATCGTGGAAGTGATCGAACATTTCGATCCGCCTCGCTTGTCCGCTTTCGAACGCGCGATCTTTGAATGTGCGAAGCCGAAGACCGTCGTCGTGACAACGCCGAATCAGGAATACAACATCAAATGGGAATCGCTACCGGCCGGAGAATTCCGCCATACTGATCATCGATTCGAATGGACGCGGGCTGAATTCCAGCAGTGGGCTGAACGTGTCGCCCAGTCGCACGGTTACACTGCGCGCTTCGTGGGCATTGGTCCATTGATGAACGGTGCGGTCCGCCAACGCAAATGTGTGTTTTCGAGAAACAATCTGAGCCATGACTGAACGCGTTCACCAGAATCCGAACTTGATCTACTCGACAGGCACGCAAGTTGTCTGCCTGCGGGAAATCATTGGCCAGAACGGTCGCACGCTGCATCCGCGCGGGACCGTTGGCGTGGTCATTCACGCACCCGGCGATCTGGAGCATGCCTACCGCGTGCGACTGGTGGATGGTTATGAAGAGAACCTGCGGCACGGCGAAATCGTGATGCTCGCTCATTTTAAAGAAGGTGAAATCGGAGACCCACGAATCACGGCCCGACGAAGTGACCTGTACGACCGCGTGATCTTCCGCTGCGTAGTGGGATCACGCGCGTTTGGCTTGGATGATGAGAACTCGGACACTGATTACCGAGGGATCTATTTACCGACGGCAGAAATGCACTGGTCGATGTACGGTGTGCCCGAGCAGATCGAGTGCGATGAGACACAGGAGCACTATTGGGAACTGCAGCGATTTCTGGTGCTGGCACTGAAAGCGAACCCAAACGTCCTGGAATGTCTCTACACGCCATTGATTGAAGTGAAAACGCCTCTGGCGGGCGAATTGCTGGAGATGCGATCGGCATTCCTGTCGCGGCTGGTCTACCAGACCTACAACGGTTACGTCATGTCGCAATTCAAAAAGATGCAATCCGATCTTCGCAATCAGGGTCAGGTGAAATGGAAGCATGTGATGCACCTGATTCGATTGTTGATATCGGGCATCAGCGTGCTGCGAGACGGGTTTGTTCCCATTCGAGTGGAACAGCACCGCGATCGACTGCTCGCGATCAAGCGAGGAGAAGTGTCATGGGATGAAACCGAGGACTGGCGTCGTCGATTGCATCAGGAATTCGATTCCGCCGTAACCAAATCGCCCCTGCCTGAACGGCCTGACTACGAATGGGCCAATGCCTTGTTGATGAAGGCCCGGCGTGCCGCGATGGCCGCCGAATTACCGTGAGGTCATCAATGTCTGTTTGATGGTTTCCCGGCTTGGCGATGAACTCGCCTGACTGCAGGTTGAGAAAGGAACCATCATGAATATCGATCCGCGCCTGATTCGACAGGCGGACGCGCATCCCTGTCCTCTGCTGTTCGTGACGATCAGTGGAGCACATCTGTACGGCTTTCCGTCGTACGATTCTGACTTCGACCTGCGCGGCGTGCATTGTCTGCCACTGCCCGACGTACTTGGTCTGCACGAGCGCGATGATACGATCGAAAAGTCGGGCATTCACGATGGTTTGGAAATCGACCTGGTGACACACGACGCCAGAAAATTCATCGAGATGTTGCTGAAAAAGAACGGTTACGTGCTGGAACAGTTGCTGTCCCCGCTGATCGTTCGTACGTCGGCCTATCACGAAGAACTGAAGGCGCTCGCGCCCGGTTGTATCACGCGCCATCACGCTCATCATTATCTCGGCTTCGCTGAAACACAGTTCAATCTGTTTCAGAAGGCCGATCCTCCGCATGTGAAGCCGTTGCTCTACGTTTACAGAGTGTTGCTGACGGGGATTCACCTGATGCGCAGCGGTCAGATCGAGGCCAATCTGCTGCGACTGAACGCGTCTGCGAAATTGCCGTTTCTGGATGATCTGATTGCCCGAAAAACGAGTGGTCCCGAAAAGGGACGATTGGACCAGGCAGACCTCGCGTTTCATCAGCAGGAATATCAGCGCCTGACGATGGACTTGAGATCTGCATTCGAACAGAGTCCGTTGCCGGAACGGCCAACTTCCCAAGCGGCTCTGAGTGACCTGCTGGTACGAATTCGGCTGGACTCGTCGGTCAGTGCACGGTCGGCTGAAGTCTAAATCAGCCGGATCGATGACAGGTCGTGCCACCCGCTCTGGCTGTCAGTCAGAGTGGGTGGTTTCGATCCCACGCCGCGCACTGCTCTGGCGGAAGACAGCCAAAGCAGTGGCACATTCAACGAACCTAGTGCGTGTCGCACGGACGTGTCGCATTGAAACATGGGTTAGACGCTATGGATTTAGGCTCGCGAGACGCCACACTCAATTTGGATGCGCTCTAATTAATGGAATTTCGTGAACATCAAGCTTCCCCAACTGTCACTTGTCGTACTGATCGGCCCCAGTGGATCCGGCAAGACGCCGTTCGCGCGACGGCACTTTCTACCGAGCGAAATTCTGTCGTCGGACTTTTGCCGCGGTGTCGTCAGTGATGACGAGAACGATCAAGCGGCGACGGCTGACGCGTTCGACGTCTTGCGGTACATCGCTGGCAAACGATTGGAGCGAGGCAAGTTGACGGTTGTGGATGCCACGAACGTCCAACGAGACGCTCGGGCGCCATTGGTGTCATTGGCTCGTCAATACCATGTCCTGCCCGTTGCGATCGTGTTGAACCCTTCCGAAGATCTCTGCCGCGAGCGAAACCGCGAGCGATCTGATCGAAACCTCGGGCCGCACGTCATTCGTCAGCAGCGTCAACAATTGCGCCGGTCGTTAGGAGACCTCAGGCGAGAAGGCTTTCGTTACGTGTACGTGCTCGATCGAGCCGACCAGATTGAGGCGGTTCAGATCGAACGAGAACCGCTCTGGACGGATCGTTCAGACGAGCGCGGCCCGTTCGACATCATTGGAGACGTGCATGGCTGCGCGGACGAACTGCAAGATCTGTTGTCGTTGCTGGGCTATGTGAAATCCGAGATCCTCAACGAACCCGGTTGGGCGCCGATCAACTACGCGCATCCAGAAGGACGCAAAGCGATTTTCGTCGGCGACCTGGTCGATCGAGGGCCGCGGGTGATCGACAGTCTGAGTATCGCTCGGAACATGGTCTGCGCCGGTACGGCGCTCTGCGTCCCCGGGAATCACGACGTCAAACTGTTGAAGAACCTTGCGGGCCGTGACGTCCAGGTGTCTCACGGATTGGCCCAGACGCTGGCGGAGATCGACGCATTGCCGGACGCGGCTCGCGAGCCGTTTACTCAGTCGGCCCGAGTATTCCTCGACGGGTTGATCAGCCATTTTGTGTTGGACTCGGGCAAGCTCGTTGTGGAGCACGCTGGGATGAAGCAGTCGATGCAGGGTCGAGGCTCGCGCACGGTGCGTGATTTCGCTCTGTACGGGGAAACCACGGGTGACCCGGCCGCGGGTCGGCGGGATTCGCGATGGAGTTGGGTTCAGAATAGCAGTGCCGCTCGCGCGATGTCGGGTGAGACGGATGAGTTTGGATTGCCCGTTCGACAGAACTGGGCCGCCGACTATCGCGGTCCGGCGATGGTCGTCTACGGACATACGCCGGTCGCCGAGCCAGAGTGGGTGAATCACACCGTCAACATTGATACGGGGTGTGTCTTCGGTGGCAAGCTGACGGCGTTGCGTTACCCTGAAGCCGAATTCGTATCGGTGCCTGCGCGGCGCACCTATTTTGAATCGTTACGACCGTTCCTAAAACCGGATCAATCCCCTGTTTCGCTAACCTTGCAGCAACAGCAGGATGATCTGCTCGATGCGAAAGACGTGCTGGGGAAACGGTTCATCGCGACTCGATTGAATCCCACATCACGATCCGAGAAGAAAATGCCACCGCGGCGCTGGAAGTAATGAGTCGTTTTGCGGCCGATCCGAAATGGCTGATCTACCTGCCGCCCACGATGTCGCCATGTGAGACTTCGGTCCAACCTGATTTGCTCGAACATCCCGCCGAGGCGTTTGCGTACTATCGACACCATGGCATTCCCAAGGTGATTTGCGAAGAAAAGCACATGGGTTCGCGGGCAGTGGTCGTCGTTTGTCGAGAAACTGATGCGGCTCTGCGGCGTTTCGGTGTGCTCGATGAAACGGGAATTGTCTACACGCGCACGGGACGGCGATTCTTCACCGACACTCACCTTGAGCAACAGTTTCTGGAACGAATGCGATCCGCGCTCACGGTCGCTGATTTCTGGACGGCCTTTAAGACAGACTGGGTGTGCTTGGATTGCGAGTTGCTGCCTTGGTCGGCCAAAGCACAGGAATTGCTGCGTCACCAGTACGCGGCAGTCGGTGCGGCCGCGACAGCCGCTTTGCCGAATGTCGTCACTGCTTTGGAATTGGCCACGCAACGATTGAGTGGTAAAGCCGCGGGGTTGGCAACCGATACTCATACTCGATTTGTTGGACAGCAGGATCGAGTTCAGCGATTTGTCAACGCCTACCGACACTACTGTTGGCCGGTGGATTCGATCAACGATCTGAAGCTGGCTCCCTTTCATCTGCTCGCAACAGAAGGCAGGTGCCATGTGTCGCAAAATCATGTCTGGCACCTGGCCGAACTGGCGAAAATCTGCGCAGCGGACCCTCAATTGTTATTGGCCACAAAATCGATGATCGTCGATGTGACTGATGGCCAGAGTGAAGAAGCGGGCATCGAATGGTGGACTCAATTGACCAGCGCGGGCGGTGAAGGAATGGTCGTCAAACCCTTGGAATACGTGGCACGTGGTAGCAAAGGTCTGCTGCCGCCGGCGATCAAGTGTCGTGGCCCCGAATATCTGCGGATCATTTACGGTCCTGAATATTCCGTTGAGAAGAATCTGTCACGGCTCAAACGGCGCGGATTGGGAGCAAAACGATCGCTGGCGTTGCGCGAGTTCGCGTTGGGCGTCGAGGGTCTGGAACGATTCGTACGCAGGGAACCGTTGCGGCGTGTCCACGAATGTGTCTTCGGGGTGCTGGCTCTCGAGAGCGAGCCGGTGGACCCACGACTGTAAAGTTGATTGGAGAGATGAAAGTGAAACTGCCTGTTGAGGCATTTGTTGATCAGCACAACCGCTGGCCGAAAACGGGCCGGCATATTCTGGCTCATTACGACGACGACACAATTGTCGTCTACCAGGCCTATTCGCCGTTGATTGGTGGATACGCCATTGAGCATGGACGTTTTGGCGATGGTTTTAAATACACTCGCATGAGTTGGATCAAACCGAATTTCATGTGGATGATGTACCGCAGTGGCTGGGGTCGGTCGCAAGGACAAGAGTGCGTGCTCGGTATCCGACTGCGCCGTTCGTTCTTCGATTCGCTGTTGGAACAGGCTGTTCCCTCATCGTTCGTGCCCGAGTTGTTTCGCGATCCGTCTGACTGGAGCGCTGCGGTTCAACGGTCGGATGTGCGCCTGCAATGGGACCCCGATCACCTGCCGAATGGACACAAGTGCGAACGTCGAGCCATCCAGATCGGACTGCGCGGTGGCACATTGGAGTCTTACGGCAAACGCGAAATTATCGAGATCATCGATTTCCGGCAGTTCGTCGCGGAACAGCGCGTTCACATCGGTGATGGGACAAGCCGTCAATTGCTGATGCCAGTGGAACGAGTCTACTGGCCGTCCAGCGAATTGGCCCGAGCCACGATTGGATTGGACGAAGCAGACTGACTTTCCGATGCGTCCAATGAGGGTCAATTGAATTCACCGCCGCAATAGAATCTGATTGTCATTCTTGGTCCCCTAACAGTGGTTGAATTCTACGAGCGAATCGTGAGTTCAATTCTGTTCCGAGCACTTTCTTGTCTTCACAGGGCAAATGATTTGCCATTGGACATCGCCGAATTCGGTTTTCATTACGACGACGAATCGACTGCGATTTCCGATAAACAGTCTCGGGATGCTTGCAGGTGAGCGGGGTTTTGGTTGTATTGGTCTTCTCGCCAGACTGATCACGCCCTCCGCAAACAAGGTTCCGCCTTCATGCACGGATTTGAACCAGCGACTCCCGCCGACGATTCAACTCCTTCGAACGTTCCCTGGTGGAAAGAACTCAACCGATATCACTGGTTTGTGCTCGTCGTGGCCGCACTGGGCTGGCTGTTCGACACCATGGACCAGCAGTTGTTCAACTTGGCGCGCGTCCCTGCCATGCGTGCCTTGCTGGAACCGTCCGGGATCGCTGTCACACCCGGCAATATCGACTTTCACGGTGGCATCGCGACGTCGATCTTCCTGGTGGGCTGGGCTGCGGGAGGATTGTTCTTCGGCATCATGGGTGACCGAGTGGGTCGAGCCAAGACCATGCTGATTACCATTCTGCTTTATTCGGCATTTACCGGGCTGAGCGCTCTGTCGTGGAATACCATCAGTTTTGGGGTCTTCCGCTTCCTGACTGGACTT
>Ga0105238_10005285_pt1 | contig 12765 bp, 11 predicted proteins | sample KBSC34metaG_FD_81526 | JGI IMG/M metagenome (GOLD analysis project Ga0105238, IMG submission 81526) | Corn rhizosphere microbial communities from Kellogg Biological Station, Michigan, USA - KBS C3-4 metaG | ecosystem: Host-associated > Plants > Roots > Rhizosphere > Soil | place: Michigan, USA... | reverse complement strand
GTGAGGGGGCCCTTGCCCAGCCGCGAGGCGAACCAGGTGGCGTACTCGGCCAAGCGGCCGAGGCGCAGATCCACGGGCTCGTAGCGGATCCTCTGCATCAAGGCGCGCAGGTCCTCGTGCGGCGCCCGTGCTTCGACCGCCTTCGACAGCGCATCGAATTCGACCTCCTGAATCTCGAAGCGGTCCTTGGCCGCGCCGACGATGCCCGCGAATCGCTCCTCGACGCTCGACCAGGTCTGGCGCAGCAGGGCGCGCGACCCCTCGAGCGCCCCGGGATCCTCGGCGAGGGCGGATTCGATGTCATGGCAAACCCGTGAGGTCCCGGGCAACCCCATGACGGCCGTGTTTCCTTTCAAGGTGTGCAGCAGCCGGGCCCGGGTCGTCTCGTCGGGCTCCTCGCAGAACCGATCGACCAGTCCCCTGGCCTCCGCGAAGAACCCGACCACGGCGGCCCGGTCGCGCTGGATGCGGGCCACGATCTCGCCGAGCTCTATCTTCTCGCGTTCAGCCCGTTCCCGCTCGCGCTGGGCCGTCTGGTCGGTGATCACCACCAGCATCCGATCCAACGCCTCCCCGTCCAGAAGCGGCTTGTACGTCAGGCCAAAGGCGCGATCGCCGGTGTCCCAGTGGGCCGGCAGCTGGTCGATGCACAGCTCGAGGGGCATGACGCCCTCGATCACCTGATCCCAGCTCATCTCGAACCGCTGGCGCCGATCGGTGTTGCCAGCGGCCAGCCACTCCGCCGCGGTGATCCCGTCGGCGGGGATGCCGAGCCACGTGTCGACGATCCGGGACCGCTCGTGACCGACGACGCCGCGCGCGTCCAACATGACCAGCCCTTGGTCGACATGGTCGAGCACCAGCCGCATCTCGGCGTTGCGGTGGTCGAGCTCTGCGGTCCGTGCCTTGACCAACGCGTCCAGGCGAGCGGCCTCTTCACGGGCCGACTGTTGGATCTGATCCAGTAGGTCTTTCAGCTTGGACCACATCGTGTTGAAGGCGATCGCGAGCTGGCCGATCTCGTCACTCGAGCGCTCGGGGATGCGGTGCCGATCGAGGTTGCCCGCGGCGACCGAGGCCGCTGCGTCGGCCAGGGCCGCCAGTCGCCTCCCGAACGAGCGCGCGATGAACCACGCCGCCAGCAGGCCCAGGGCGGCGGCCGCCGATCCCCATCGGGCCGCCTGGCCGATCGCGCTCTGCTGGGAGAGCGCCACCGCCGCCGTCGAGAGATCCAGGATCAGCGCGCCTCGCGGCCCTTCGTCCGAGATCACCGGAGCCAGCACCCGGATGAGCCCCGAGGAGCGGGTCATCCCCAGCGCAGGTGGGGCCGGCTGGCGGAGGGGCAGGTCATGGACCTCGCCGCGCGATTCGAGCAGGAGGCCGTTCGCGCCGAACAGCGCGGCCCCGATGACGTCGCCGTCGACGGAGATGGCTTCGAACACCTCGCGGGCGGTCTGGCGATCGTCGAAGGCCACCGCCGACTTGGCGTCCCGGGCCACGAGCTGCGCGTAGGTCGTGGCCTTGTCGCCGAGTCCCTTCTCCAGAGTCCGGATGTCGTGGAGCGTGAACACGGCTACCAGCAGACAGACGACGCCCAGGACGAGGGCGACGATGATCGCTGACAGCTTGACTTGGATGGTGAAGCGAAGCTTCGGCAAGCGCCGGGCGGCCGCCCGCGGTCGCCCGCCCTCGGAGAAGGACAAAGGCCCGATGGCATCGTGCTTCGTCATCGGCTGCGCCATCTAGAACAGCCGCCGCTCTCGCATCTGCGCGCGGAATGCCGGCCGGTACGCGTCGTGGCACGCGGCGCAGGCCTCTTTCAGCGCGGGAAAATCATGGCGGCGCGCCGCCTCGGCCCCGCGTCGCGCTTGTGAGGTCCAGTTCGGGTACTCGACGGGACCGAAGTTCGCGAGCTTTTCGAGCGCGGCGGCGATCCGCGGCAGGTTCGACACGTCGTCGCGCACCAGGTAGGCCTGCAGCGTCGCTTGCATCCAGGCCTGAAGGGGGCAGCGCGGTTGGCCCGGGTTGCCACACGACGCCGCCGATGCCGCCGTGCCCCCCGTCGATGAGATGACGGAAGCCGGAGGCGCGGCCGGGGCTGACGACGGCAACGACGCGGCGGGGGATGCCTTCTCGCAGCTCGCGACCACCCCAAGCGACACGGACAGGCCCACCAAGAGGGAGACGGCGCGAGCATCGTTCATGACCGAGTTCCCTGTGGTCGTCCTAGTTGGGATCCGGCCGAGGCGTCTCTCGCCCGCTCTTCGGCAGCGCGGGCGCCGCGATGTACGCCTTCGGCAGCTCACCCGTCAACGACCGCAGCCAGGTGACGATCGAGGTCACCTCCTCGGCGCTTAGGTCCAGTCCCAGTTGATGGCGGCCCATCATCTTGACGGCCTCGGACAACGTCGCGCCCGAGCCATCGTGGAAGTAGGGCGCGGTCTTCTCGATGTTTCGCAGCGTCGGCACCTTGAACATCATCTTGTCGCCGTCGACCTTGGTCACCTCGAAGCGTCCCTGGTCCTTCTGGTTCGGCCATGGCTCGACCGCCCCGACGCGCTGATAGGCCGTGCCACCCAGCGTTTCACCGGTGTGGCAGACCATGCAGCCGAGGTTCGTGAACAGGCGGAGGCCTTCCTTCTCGGCGACGGTGAGAGCATCTTTCTGCCCCGTCAGGTAGCGATCCCATCGGCTGGGCGTCGACAGCCGCCGCTCGAATGCCCCGATGGCGCGGGCCGCATTGGCGAACGTTATCGGTTGCGCATCGCCGGGAAAGGCACGCTTGAAGGGGTCGAGGTACCCGGGAATCGACCTCAAGACCTTCTCGACCGCCGTCGCGTTCGGCATGGCCATCTCGACGGGGTTCAAGATGGGCCCCATGGCCTGGGCCTCGATGTCCGCCGCGCGGCCGTCCCAGAATTGAACGGCGTACGCGGCGGCGTTGTACACGGTGGGCGCGTTGCGCGCGCCGCGCTGGCCCTTGTGACCGGTCGAGGTGCGCGTGCCATCGACGCCGTAGCGATCGAGGCTGTGGCAGCTGTTGCACGAGAGCTTCTGGCTCTTCGAGAGGCGCTCGTCGAAGAACAGGAGGCGACCGAGCGTCACGAGGTCGTCCGTCACCCGCGCCGGATCGCTCGCCATCACGGGGCGAACGGGAGAGAACCGCCGCAGGAGCCGCGGGTTGAACTCCACGCTCGCCTGGCTGGCGCTGCCACCCCCCATGGAACCGGACGCCAAGGTACGCGTCTCGGCACGAGACAGCCGGATCCAGCCGGCCAGGCAGGCCAGAAGCGCCAGACAGGACAGCACACCGAGCCTGATGCCCGCCCGCCTCCGTCCCGGAAATGTGCCCCCGTCGAGCTTCCTCATCTCGCCTCTGTCTAGTCCCGTCCGACCGCTGGCGGACCTTCCCCTCACCTGAGCGACAGAAGCGGCCCGCTTCTTGAGTGTCGTGGCGGCGCTGCGTCGAGCCCTGAAGCGGGTGCGACGGCGAGAAGCGCGATCAGAAAATGACGGTCGGGGCTTTCAGGCGGCCTGGCGCTCGTGACTACATTTGTAGTTGACATCCGATGGTCTTCGACGACACTTGTAGTCGTGGCGTCCGAACAGCTCACCGACCTGCAGATGTCCGTGATGAAGGCGCTGTGGGATATCGGCGAAGGCACCGTCAGCGATGTCCTGTCGGCCCTGGCCGACGAGAACCGGGCCCTCGCGCCCACGACGGTGGCGACGCTGCTCCAGCGCCTGAGCAAGCAAGGTTGGGTGAGCCATCGCAAGAACGGCCGTCAATTTCTGTATCGCGCCGCAGTCGACCAGAAAGAGGCCGCGCAGAGTGTCTTGCAACGGGTGCTGCGGACGTTTTTCGGCGGCAGCGCCTCGCTCCTCACGGCCCAGTTGCTCGAGTCGGAGCGGCTCACCAAAAGCGAGCTGACCGAGCTGAAGAAGTTGCTCGATCAGAAGAAGTTGCTTGATCACAAGGAACGCTCGACATGACCTTGCGCATTCTGCTCGGCGTCGCACCGAGCCTCGTCTCGATCGTCCTGGCGGTCCTGTTCACGTACGCGTTGCACGCGGTCGTCTGGTGCGCGGCGGTTCTGGCGGCGCTGACCCGCAAGGCCGCCAGCGCGCCGTCGGTGCGGCACCGCCTTTGGAAGCTGGCGCTGGTCGGTCCCTGCGCGACCGCGCCGATCGCGGCTCTCGTCCCCTGGACCTTCGGACGCACGCTCTCGCCGCCGGTCTTGTCGTTGGCTGGCGCTTCGGCGGCCGCCGGCGTCGGCGCGGGCGCGCTGGCCCCCCACCTGGGGCCGTCGTGGATGGCGCTGGCGTTCGCGGTGGCGGCCGGTCTAGGCCTGGTGCGCTTCGCGCTTGCCTTCATCGGGCTGCGACGACGTCTTCGCACCCGCACGGCGGTTCGAGACGCGCGCGCGCTGCGGCTGCTCGATCGGATCTGCGCGCGCGCGCAGTGGTCGGCGGTGACGCTGACCGAGAGCGCCGCGATCGGTAGCCCGCTGGTGATCGGGACGCGTGAGCTTTGCGTGCCCGGGATCATGTTGCAGCAGCTCGGCGAGGCCGAGCTGGCGGCGGTGCTGGGACACGAGCTGGGGCACCTCGAACGCCGCGACGGGGTGTGGTTTCCCGTCGCGGGGCTGCTGCAATCGGTGCTGTGGATGCAGCCGCTGAACCACTGGATCGCGAGCCGCTTCCGCGAGACCGCCGAACTCGCGTGCGACGATCGCGCGGTCGAGCTGACCGGCGATCGCCTGGGCTTGGCCCGGGCCCTCGTGCGCGTAGCCGAGAGCGCGTTCGTGGCAAATGAGGGCGCGCTCGCGCCGACGGTGGCCCGCTCAGCGAGCGCGTTGCGGTCGCGCGTCCAGCGCCTGACGGCCTCCACACGCTTGCCGCCGCGAGCGGCGCGCGCCCTCGAGCCAGCCCGCGCCTTCGCGAGCGTGGGCGTCTGCGCGATCGCCTCGCTCGGCGCCAGCGTTCGCGTCGGCCACGGCCCGGCGACCGCGGCCGTCCTCGCTCCGTCGAGCGAGCGCCTCGAGGCCCTGGTGCGCCGCGATCTCGAGCTGCAGCGCCAGGTGGCGCGAGCCGAAAGCTGGAGCGAAGCCTGGAGCGAAGACCGCAACGCACCCGCCCTGGCCGCCCGGAGAGCTGCCCTGGAGCAGGAGCTGCGCCACGTGCGCGCCGAGGCCACCTGGCTCGAGCAACGGTTGAACCGCGGCGCGGCTCCGGAGTGCGCTTTCTTGTCAACGAACTGACCCGTTAAGGAGTTGCCATGTCGAAGGTCGAGAGCACCCCGCGCGGGGTGAGTGGCCGAGCCTTGTCTGTCGCCGCCGTCCTGGGCGGCCTGTGCTGTGCATCAGCGGCCGCCGCCCGCGTCACGTTCGTCGCGCCGGAGAACCCGCTCATCGTTCGCAAGCCGGCGCTCTATCCCGAAACCATCGTCTACGATCGCAAGCGAGATCGATTCCTCGTCGGCTCGTTCCGCGAAGGAGCCGTGTACGCGATCGACCGAGCGGGCGACGTCACACGCGTCATCGACGATGCGCGCCTGTGCTCGGTGCTGGGCATCGCGATCGACGCCGAGCGCGATCGGCTGTGGCTCGTGAACGGGGATCTGGGCGCCAGCTCGAAGCCGTCGGCGGCGGGGCCGCGACACCTGATCGCGGTGGGCACGTACCACCTCGGCAGCGGCAAACCCGCGCAGTACGTCGACCTCACGCCGCTGTCCGACGGCGAGCGCTTGCCGAACGGGCTCGCCCTCGACGCCGCCGGCGACGCCTACGTCACCGACAGCTTTTCTCCGAACATTTATCGGATCACTGCCGACGGGCGCCCGAGCCTGTTCCTGCGGGACGCGCGGTTCGCTGGCGAGGGGATCAACCTGAATGGCCTCGTCGTGCATCCGGACGGATACCTGCTGGTGATCAAGAAGAGCGACGGCAGCCTGTTCAAGGTGCCGCTCGCCGATCCGCGGGGCGCAAGCCGCGTCGAGCTCGATCGAGCCTGCATCGGTGGCGACGGCGTGACGCTGGTCGGGCGCACGGAGCTATTGATCGTCGCCAATCAGGTCCCGGGGACCGCGACGAACGGCGTGTTCTCGTTGCGCAGCGACGACGGCTGGGCTTCGGCGAAGGTCAGCGCGCCGCTTTCACTGGGCGCGGTCTACCCGACCACGGGGGTCGTGCGCGACGGAACGTTCTACGTGCTGGCCAGCCGGCTCAACGAGCTGATCCAGGCCCCCGCCGCGCAGAAGCCCCTGCTGCAAGTGCAGGCGACGGTCCGCGCGGTGGCGAAGGTGCCCCCGAACATCATTCCCACGACTCACTGATTCAGGGCTCCCTGACCCACCTTACGTCAGCGACGGTTGGCCGCGGGCCGCCTCGCGCGGCGCAAGGCGGCGACTTCGGCCCGGAGCGCCTCGATCTCACGGCTCTGCATCTGGATGGCCGCGACGGACATACTCATGTAGCCGTAGAGATCGACGCTCATGCCGTCCGGGTTGATCGGGTACGGCGTTCTGGTGTCATCGATGATGAATCCGAGGTGGCGCGGCGTCCCGGTCGCGTCGGTCTTGTAGTGGTAGGTGGAGAGCTGGATCTTTCGCAGCTCGTCGTAGATGCGGGCGAGGTCGTCCTGATCGAGCCGCTCGATGTCGCGCTTGAGCTCCCGCCGCGACACCGGGCAGCCGAAGCTGTCAGATCCGCCGCAGCAGATGATCCCGCACTCACCCTCGATCTGGAACCCGCCGCCTGCCGCGCACATGTTGCCGCCCGTGCAGGCGGCGTTGCTCCCGCAGCGGCAAACGGGCGCCGCACCGGAAGCGTCGCACCACTCGCCCGCGGCGCAGCACGAGCTGCCGCAACAGGCACCGGTCGTGCAACGCGGACAGCCCGGGTCGGGACCGCACGACCGGGCGCCCCCGGCGCCTGCCGTCCCACCGCCCGGACCGCCGCCGGATTGTCCCGAGCGACCACCCGCTGCACCCGGGCTTCCGGCCGTGCCGCCGGCGCCTCGACCGCCCACCTCGGACATACCGCCGGTCGCGCCAACAGTTCCCGCGTGTCCGCCGCTCCCGGCGTTCCCGCCTCGGCCCGCGGCGCCGCCGCTGCCGGCGGCGGCGCCGGCCGTTCCGCCGCCACCTCCGGCCGCACCTCCGGCACCACCCGACCCAGGGCCCACTCCGGCGGCACCGCCGCTCGCGTGTCCCCCGTGCCCGCCAGCGCCGATCGGCGTCGCGTCACAGCCGTAGCCGGCAAGCGTCACCGCCATCAGAAGGCAAAGAAGCGGCTTCATGTGCGAAAGGGTAACAGTTGACTCAGCTGCCGGAAATCACGTGAGCGACGCGCGTCCCGTGGCCGGCGTCAGGACCTCAGCGCCTGACGAATACGTCGTCGATATTCGCCTGGGTAAGTTCGCGGGCGTTCTGCTTTATACGATCGCCCGGACGACGCCGCCGTCGACCCGCAGCGCGGCGCCGGTGGTGGCCGAGGCGGCCGCGCTGCAGACGTAGACGATCATCGCGGCCACCTCGGCGGGGGTGGCGAAGCGCTGGATCACCGACGACGGGCGGGCGCTGCGGAAGAACTCCTGCTCGATCTCGGTCGTGCTCTTGCCCTGGGAGGCCCCTAGATCGGCGACGAAGGTGCTCACGCCTTCCGAGGAGGTGGGACCGGGGAGTACGCTGTTCACGGTCACGTTCGTCCCCGCCAGCGTTTCGGCCAGGCCGCGCGCGACCGCAAGCTGCGCCGTCTTGGTGACGCCGTAGTGGATCATCTCGGTCGGGATCTGCAGCGCCGACTCGCTGGAGACGAACACGACGCGGCCCCAGTTGCGGGCCCGCATACCCTGGACATAGTGGCGGGCGAGCCGAATGCCGCTGAGGACGTTGGTCTCGAAGAAGCGGAGCCACTCCTCGTCGGTGATGCGCTCGAACGGGCGCGGCTCGAACACGCCCATGTTGTTAACGAGGACGTCCAGCTCGCTCTGCGCGGCGATGACGGCGGCGCACCCGGCGGCGGTGGAGAGGTCAGCGGCGAGCCCGCGGACGTCGCTGTCCGGGACGGCGGCGCGGATCTTGTCGACCGCGGCGCGGACGCGGGCCTCCCGCCGCCCGTTCACGACCACCGCGGCCCCCTCGCGCGCGAACAGCTCGGCGGCCGCGTGGCCGATGCCCGCGGTCGACCCGGTGACCAACACGCGCTTGCCCCGCAGACCGAGATCCATGCCGTCTATCTGGGCCGCGCACCGCCGCCGGTCAAGCGGCACGCGGTTCTAGACTGACTGTCGCGGCGCCGTCCGATGGTCCGACCGGAGGGCGCCGTTCCGTGCTCGTTTCCCCCCGCGAAGCCAAGCACGAGGCATGATAGAAGCCAGCCACCACCAGTTGACGGGCGATGAGTAAGACTGACGGGATCAGCCACCTCGTGGAAGAGGGGATCATCGACGCCGTGCACTCGCGGCTGATGAGCGGGAAGGAGGCGACCGTCTATGTCGTCGAGCGCGGCGGGCATCTGGGCGCGGCCAAGGTCTACAAGGCCCCCGACGACCGAACCTTCAAGCAGGTGTCGAGCTACACCGAGGGTCGCAACCAGACCCGCAACACCCGCGACAAGCGGGCCATGTCCAAGAAGACCGCCTACGGGCGAGGCTTGATCGAGGAGGGCTGGCACGAGATGGAGTTTCGCGCGCTCCGAGCCGCGTTCGACGCTGGCGTGCGGGTGCCCGAGCCGTACTTCCTCTATGAGGACGTCCTCTTCATGGATCTTGTGGTCGATGCCAACGGAGCGCCCGCCTCGCGTGTCGCTGACTTCAGCTACTCCCCCGAGCAGGCCACCCACCTCCACCTCGAGATCTTCCTGCAAGTGAAGCGCTTGCTCGAGACCGGCCGCGTCCACGGCGATCTGTCGGCCTACAACGTGCTCATGAGCGCCAGCGGCCCCACGCTGATCGACTTGCCCCAGGTGGTCGAGGTCGCCAGCAACGCCAACGCCGCCCAGATCCTGCGGCGCGATCTGCGCAACGTGACCGAGCACCTGGCCCGCTTCGACGCTCGGCTGCTGCGCTTCGCCGATGCGGGCCACGGGTTGTTCCAGCACTTCCTGCGGGGAGATCTGGGCAGCGTGACCGGACCCGAGGAGAGCGCGCCCGCCTGGCGTCGCGGTGGCGGGGGAAGCGCCGCGGGCGGAAGACGGGGCCGAAACGCCGACAAGGGACGGGCCGGCCGCGACAAGGGTCACCGGGCGCAGACGGCCCATCCAGGCGGCGCGCCACCGGCGGCGGCAGGGTCCGGGCCGCCCGCTGGTGGCAGAGGCCAACCCCCGCGGCACCGGCGGTAGGACCCCATCGATCGGTCTCCTTGGATTGGCGTCGTGGTCGGTGCTTGACCGCGCGCCGCGACCCCGCCTGAAGTCACTGTCCTGCGGCGTTCCGATATTGCGCGAGCGCCATGAGCGGGAAGTAGTGCCGGTAGTAGTGATAGTTCAGATAGAACACCTTGGGGAATCCCGTGCCGGTCCACGGCTCCTGCGGCCAGGTTCCGGCCTCATCCTGCCGGTCAATCAAATATCGAATACCACTCTGTACAGCGGGGCTCTCGGTCTCGCCGGCCGCCATGAGGCCCATCAGCGCCCAGGCGGTCTGGCTCGGTGTGGAGGCACCGCGCCCCACCTGGGCGGGATCGTCGTAGCTGGCGATGCTCTCACCCCAGCCGCCGTCGGGGTTCTGGTGCAGGTTCAGCCAGCGGACGGCCCGCCGGGCCGGCGGCGACTGCATGTCCTCCCCGATTCGACCGAGGCCGCGCAGCACCTGCCAGGTGCCGTAGACATGGTTGACCCCCCAGCGCCCGTACCACGACCCATCGGGCCGCTGATCCTTGTGGAGGAACTGGACCGCACGCTTGACGACCGGATGTGACGGGCCGAACCCCGGGAAGGTCGCCAGGCATTCCAGCACACGGCCCGTGATGTCGGCGGTGCTGGGATCGATCATGGCGTTGTGGTCGGCGAACGGCACCTCGGTGAGCCATCGCTTGTCGTTGTCCCGGTCGAAGCTCGCCCACCCTCCGTCGCTGTTCTGCATGCCGAGCATCCAGGTCAAGCCTCGCTCCATGGCGGCTTTCTGTACCGCCTCGGGCTCGGCGGCGCGGGCGTTCTGCAGGACGAGCAGCGCCATGCACGTGTCGTCGACGTCGGGATAAAACTCGTTGCGATGCTCGAAGTACCAGCCGCCGGGAGGCACGGGGTTGCGACCGGCCCAATCTCCGGGTTTGCGACATTGTTTCGAGAGCAGCCACGAGGCCGCCCGCATCAGCGCCGGACTGTCGGCGGGAACCCCGGCCTGGGCGAGGGCGTAGGCTGCCAGCACCGTGTCCCACACCGGCGAGAGGCAGGGTTGCATCCGCAGGGCGCCATCGTCGCCCCGCAGGAGGAGGCCGTCGAGATGACCGAGCTGCGCGCCGAAGAGCGGGTTGCCTTCGTCGTACCCGAGACATTTCAGCGCCATGACGGAGTTGGCCATGGCGGGCAAGATCGCGCTCAGACCGTCGGAGTCCTCCAGACGCTCGATCATCCACGCGGACGCCCGCTGCAGCGCCGCCCGCCGCAAGATCCCGCTGCCCGGGAGGCGTTCGATCACCTTCAGGGCGGCGTCGACGCCCAGGAAGAGCTTTTGCCAGGGCCCCCGGCCGTTGCTGCGCCCCGCTTCCGCGTGGCGTCCGCCTTCGGGGCGGGCGAGCGACCCCCCGCCGTGACTTTCGCCATTCGGGCCGCTCGTGGCGAACAGCTCGCTCACGCCATTTTCCGGCGGGATATCGCAGGTTGGACGGATGGCATAAAGGATCGACAGCGGCACGAAGATGGTCCGCGACCAGGCGGACATGTCATAGACGGTGAACGGAGCCCCCTGGGGCAGGAACACCATCTCGGGGGGAATGGCCGGGACCTCACGCCAAGGGTATTGACCGAAAAAGGCGAAGTGGTACTTCGTATACGTGTTCGCGTTACCGGGGCCGCCGGCGGCGGCGATGGCGTCGCGTGCGCGGCGCATATGCGGCGCCTCTGGCGAGTCGCCAGCCAGCTTCAAGGCGAAGTAGCTGAGGCATGAAACCGACACGTCCGCTGGTCCGCCCGGGTACTGGCTCCAGCCGCCGCTCGGCAGCGCCTCCTCGCGAATGGTCCGCGCCAGGTCGGTGGACTTGGCGCTCCCGCGTCGGCCGAGGAAGGCCTCCAGCAAGATCATGTAGCTCTCGAGGGTGGTGTCACCCTCGAGCTCGGCGCACCAGTAGCCAGCGGTGGTCTGCTTGCCGAGCAGCCAATCACGGGCGCGCGCCCGCGCCGCCTCCGTGCGCGCGGCTCCCGGTGCCGGCAACCGAATTGGATATTCCATGACTTTTGTCTCGATCGGAGTAGACACGTAGCCAAGCGAGGCCACATGCGTTTTCCCCTGCATATCACGACGGACATGGTTGGCTATCAGATCAAGAAGTCGGTGAGCGGCCAGAGCCGCTATCCGTTCGTCTTGATGCTGGAGCCTTTGTACACCTGCAACCTAGCATGCATCGGTTGCTCGACCGAGCGCCACACGGGCAAGCTGGCCGATCGCTTGCCGGTCGAGACCTGCCTGCGCGCGGTCGACGACTGCGGCGCGCCGTCGGTGTCCATCTGCGGAGGAGAGCCCACGCTCTATCCGGAGCTGAAAGAGCTGATCGACGGCATCCTGGCACGGAAGCGTCACATCTACCTGTGTACGAACGGCCTCGTGCTCGACAGCAAGGTGTTCGGGAAGATCGCGCCCGCCAAGCGGCTGACCATCAACGTTCACCTCGACGGCATGCGCGCCACCCACGACGAGGTTTGCGCTCGCGACGGCGTGTTCGACAAGGCGGTCGAGATGATCCGCGAGGCCAAGCGCCTCGGCTACCACGTCATGACGAACACGACCGTCTTCAAGCACACTTCGATCGAGGAGATCGAGGAGCTGTGCGCGTTCGTGACCTCGCTGGGGGTCGACGGATTGCTGCTATCGCCCGGCTACCACTACGAGTCGGTCAAGGAAGACATCTTTCTCACCCGGCAGGAGATCCAGAAGAAGTTCCACCGGGTCCTCGAGCTGTCGAAGCGCTATCCGATCAACTCGACGCCGATGTACCTCGAGTTCGCGGCGGGCGAGCGGGAGTACGACTGCTCTCCCTGGAGCACGGTGACCTTCACGCCGCTCGGCTGGAAAGGACCCTGCTACCTGATCGGCGAGACGCACACCCAGGACTGGAACGAGTTCTGGACCAAGACCAACTGGTCGTACTGGGAATCTCGCAAGGACGCTCGGTGCCAGAACTGCGCCATGCACTCCGGCTTCGAGGCCTCGGCCGTGCGCGGCCTGCGCAAGAATCCGAAGGACATGCTGCGCATGGCCGCCTGGAACTTCCTGGGCTGAGCGCACCGCCTTGTCGAGCGTACCGAGCGTGTCGAGCTCAGCCGACCACGGACTGACGGCCATCGTGGCCGCGATGCCCGAGGAGGTGGCGCCGCTGCGCGCGCGTCTGGCGGGGGCGCGGCGCGTCCCCCTGCCGGTCGGCGCCGGCGGCGGCGAGATCGTCCGTGGGTACCTCGACGGCGTCTCGGTCGCCCTGGCCGTAACGGGCGACGGGGCCCGCAACGCCCGCCAGGGTATCGCCGCGCTGCTGGGGCACGTCGAGGTGAAGCGGCTGATTGCGCTGGGGGTGGCGGGCGCGCTGAGCCGCGACCTGACCGAAGGCGCGCTGGT
>Ga0105238_10005283_pt1 | contig 12770 bp, 9 predicted proteins | sample KBSC34metaG_FD_81526 | JGI IMG/M metagenome (GOLD analysis project Ga0105238, IMG submission 81526) | Corn rhizosphere microbial communities from Kellogg Biological Station, Michigan, USA - KBS C3-4 metaG | ecosystem: Host-associated > Plants > Roots > Rhizosphere > Soil | place: Michigan, USA... | reverse complement strand
TCACGCCGATGGCGCGCTCCAGTCGCTCGGGCGTCAGCTCGTCGCGCACGGCCTGACGGCGGGGCGTCCGCAGGTGCAGCGCGACGAGCTGACGCCCGAGCGACTGGAGCGCGCCATCGGCGTGATCTACCGGCCCGACACCGAGCGGTGGAGCCACTACTTCTCGGCCAGTCTGCCGCATCAGTTCGACGAGCTGGTCTGGTTCGACGAGACGCGCGCCATCACGCCGCTGCCGGCGCCGGCGCCGCGGCGGCCGGAGCTCCCCGAGACGTACCCATTCGGGCTGTGAGGGGGGCGGCCGGCTGGAGGCGGCTTTTTGGAATTCGGGCGGGCGGAGGAATAACCTGGGCGCGATGACGATGGCAGCGATGAAGACGAGGCGGTTCGTTCTGGTGGTGATGCTGGTGCTGGGAGCCAGTCTGGGTGGGGGACGCGCGGCGCGGGCCCTCGACCTGGGCGGCCTGGCCAAGTCGGCCGCGGGCAAGGCCGCCGGCGCGGGGCGCGACAAGGCCGTGCAGGAGGTGAACAAGCGGCTGCTGGCGGAGGGGCGCAAGAACCAGTGCTCGTTCAAGGTGGACAGCGACGAGCTGACGCCTGGCTGCGACAAGAAGCTGAAGAACCTGGCCAACTCGCTGATCGAGATGAAGAAGAAGCTGAGCGTCAGCGGCGTGACCGACTTCAAGTTCGAGGTGTCGGGGCACACCGACTCGAGCGGGAAGCCCGAGCACAACCGGGAGCTGTCGGGCAAGCGCGCCGCGACGATCGCGCGCGAGATGGTGGCGCGGGGGATCGCGCAGAAGGAGATCATCTCCGTGGGCCGCGGCGCGGATCAGCCGCTGGTCACGCCGGACGACACGCCCGCGAAGAAGGCGAAGAATCGACGGTATGAGATACAGGTGCGGTTCTAGAGCAAGGCCGCGCCCCTCTCCCGGCGCTGCCGCGCCGACCTCTCCCCGCTTCGCGGGGCGAGGTTATTTACGGGATGAAGTCGGGGCGCGTTCTGATCGAGCGCGGCCGGCCCCTCTCCCGGCGCTGCCGCGCCGACCTCTCCCCGCTTCGCGGGGCGAGGTTGGAATGGGGACGTCATCGACCGTTGCGTGTGCGATCGAACGCCTCCTGCTGGCGACCAGATACGATGTTACGCCGCTGCTGGTGACCGAACGTCCCGGACGCGTGATCCTAGCCAACTGTTTGTCCTCGCCCCGCGAAGCGGGGAGAGGATAAAGGAGAGGGGCACGAGAGCTTCGCGTTGCCGCTAGCGCTTGCGGATCGACGGGGCTCGGCGGCCGCGGCGGGTGGCGGTCTCGACTGGCTCGTAGGCGAGCTCGGTCAGCTCGCGGGCGGCGCGTAGCATGAGGGCGCCTCGGCTCATGTCGCCGCGGCCCACGAAGTCGGTTGGGAACAGCAGGTGATCTCCGAACACCTGCGTCAGCGGACCTACGTACTTGTCGGACGCCACGCTGCCCAGCAGGACGAACCGGGTGGTGGCGCCGTAGGCCAGCTCCAGCGCCGCGGCGTCGCGGATCAGCGGTTCGGTGAAGGCGTCGTTCTCCTCGCTGATGTCGACGTCGGCCCACAGATGAAGGCGCGACACGGTGATCACCTCGTGCAGCGGGCGCAGCCCCTCGCCGGCGCTGATCACGAACGCGCCGTCGCCCTCGGGCGCGCGGGCGAACGCCCGGGCGTAGGCCGCCTTGCCCCTGAAGTACAGGCCGCTCACGAAGCTGAACACCTCCCCGAGAGCCGCCCCCTCGGTCTGCAGCGTGCGCGCCAGCGGGAACGATGCCTGGGGGTTCAGGACCATGCGGGCGCGCGCGCCGCCCAGGTTCGCGGGCGACAGCAGAAAGATGGTGTGAGGAGCGGACACCGGGTGACACGAGAAACTAGCAGCCGACCGTCCGCGCGCCCACGATGTCGGGTGGACCACGCCCGCCGCGAAGCCCACCGCCCGCTCACGGTACCGTGGCCCCCCACGCGCGGTTGCTCGCGCGCCCACGAAGCCGTCCTCGGGCACGCCCCGTCGCGCCGCCGCGCTATCATCACGCGATGGACCCGCTGACCCTGTACGTCGATGGCTTCTGGACCAGCCCCTATGTGTTCGCCGTGTTCGTCGCCTTGAAAGAGAAGGGCCTCCCCTTCACCACGCGCGAGGTGAACCTTCACGAACTGGCGCAGCGGAAGCCCGACTTTCAGGCCCGGTCGGTCACGGGGCGCGTGCCCGTTCTCGAGCACGGCGACTTCCGCCTGTCCGAGTCGAGCGCCATCGTCGAGTACCTGGAAGAGGCGTTCCCCTCGCCGCAGTACACGCCCGTGCTGCCGGACGCTTCGCGCGACCGGGCGCGCGCCCGGCAGATCATGGCCTGGATCCGCAGCGATCTGATGCCGATCCGCGAGGAGCGCCCCACGCACACCATCTTCTACGAGCCGGCGACCGCGCCCCTGTCAGAGGCCGGGCGCGCCGCTGCTGCGAAGCTGATCGCGGCCGCGTCGGCGTTCATCCCCGACGGCAAGACCACCCTGTTCGACACCTTCACGATCGCGGACGCCGACCTGGCGATGATGCTGCAGCGCCTGATCGCGAACGGGCACGACGTTCCCCCCAAGCTGACCGCCTTCGCGGGGGCGCAGTGGCAACGTCCCAGCGTCCGCGCATTTGTCGAGCACGAACGTATCGCGTACGTCCCTCACTAGCGTGCGGCGGGCGAGGCGAGCCGGACCAAGCCGCGGCTACATTCAATTTGACCGGTTGGGTGACGGCGAGTGATCACCTCGCCTCGCGCAGCGGGACCCGGTCGGCGCGGCAGCGCCGGGAGAGGGGAACGGCGCCCCAGTAGGTCGCTGCCCCTCTCCTTTATCCTCTCCCCGCTTCGCGGGGCGAGGACAAACATTCGGCTCAGGCGGCGTCGCTCCAACCCATCAAAATCGTCGGGGGACGGTCCTAGTCGACCGAGACGACGGTGTCGCCCACGTAGGTATAGTTGCGCGTGGTGGTGCCGCCGACCGACGGGCACAGCGAGCCGGCGAACAGGCAGTGGATCGTCGCCGTGCCGTTCTGGCGGCGCAGCAGCCCTTCCAGGTTCGGCGTGTGCTGGTAGTCCATCAGGGTCACCGAGGCGTCGCTCGTCTGCACGCTGCCCGTCTGCGAGACGTAGTTGCTGGCGATGACGTTGTTGTTGGGCATGGTGGCCGTGGCGTCGTAGACGACCGCGGCGTCGACACCCTGCACGCCCGCCTCGACGTCGCCGTCGTTGTAGTACAGCTCGATGCGCAGCTTGGCGCCCGGCTCGTAGTCCATCAGGTACGTCTCCTTGTGCGTCCGCTCGCCGGTCTTGCGCGGCACGGGGTTCATGCGCACGTAGGGCATGTCGATGACGACGTTGTTCGTGGGATCGCAGATGGCCGAGTACTGGCTGCTGCTGCAGCTGGCGCTCTCGTAGGCCTGGCCGAAGTTGTCGGGGTTGAACACCAGGTCGATCTTGATCTCGGCCTTGGCGTCGACGTCCGCCTGGGTGACCACGAACGGCTTCTGGAACGTGAACAGCGCGCCGCCGTTGTTCAGCATGTAGGTCGTCTCTTCCGTCGGGCCCGACAGCGTGTCGCCGATCAAGACCTGCTCGCTGTTGTGCTGGGCGCCGCTGGGCGTGGTGTCGACCACCTGCGTGACGGCGCGGGTGCGAAAGTACTGGTCGGGCTGGCCGACCACGGGGAACCGAGACGTGACCTTGATGGGCCGGAAGAAATTGATCAGGCCGTAGCGATAGGCGCCGGCCGCCGAGCCACCGTCGGGATTGGCTTCGGTCCCCACCTGCACGTCGGCCGTGACCGGCTGGCGCAACGCGGCCTGCCCCTCGGCCGTCATCAGATCGACGTAGTGGTCCGGGGCGGTGTCGGCCATCGCGGCCGTGGCCTCATAGGTGTCGTAGTTCACGCCCGCCGCCTGGTTCTGATACAGGTTGATGCAACCGTCCGTGTGCGAGTAGCCGGTGCCCATGACGTCGACGTCCTGGCACAGCTGGATCGAGTTGATGAAGTACTTCAGGCTCTGCAGGTCGGCGGCCGTGCCCGAACCGACACGGATGGCGCCTGTCCTGGCGGTGAGACCGCCGCTGGTCGCCGTCGCGTCCGCCTGCGCCCCCGCGATGACGTTCGGGATCAGGCGAATCTTCGCCGATTCTTTTCCGCAACCCACCGCCAGCAGACAGCCGGCCAGCAACCCGACGGATCCAGTACGTGCGCGCATGCGATCTCCCTAGACGGCCGAATTGCCGGTACTGGGGTATCGGGCGGGTCGCACCCGCGCTTGAGCGAGATCACACCGCCTCGTCAGACGGTGCCGAGTGGCCGTTCAGGTGTCTTCGGCGCCCAGGCTGGGCGCCGGGGCCGCCTGGATCAGGTCGATCAGCTCGTTGGTGCCCAGCGACGCGGCGGCGTCCGTCCCCTCCAGCACGCCGGCCGCCAGATCGCGCTTGGCCGCATGTAGGTTCAGCACGGCCTCCTCGATGGTCCCCCGCGCCACCAGCCGCACCGCCGTCACCGGACGCGTCTGGCCGATGCGATGCGCGCGCGCCGTGGCCTGGTCCTCGACGGCGGGGTTCCACCACGGGTCCAGGTGAATGACCGTGTCGGCCGCCGTCAGGTTCAACCCGAAGCCGCCCGCCTTCAGCGAGATCAGGAACACGTCGGCCTCACCCGCCTGAAAAGCGGCGATGCGCTGGGTGCGCGTCTCGGCCGGCGTGGTGCCGTCCAGCACCAGCGCCCGCAGCCCCTGCTGGCGCAGCCGCGGCGCCAGCAGCTCCAGGAAGCTGCGGAACTGGCTGAACACCAGCGCCTTGTGACCATCGGCCTTCAGCGTACCGAGCAGGTCCAGCAAGTAGGCGGCCTTCGACGAGCCGGCGCTGGTGCGCGGATAGACGAGCCGCGGGTGACAGCAGAGCTGGCGCAGGCGCGTCAGCGCCGCCAGCAACGTGAAGCGCAGGTCGCTGGCGTCGCGGTCGGGATCCTTCTTGGCCTCCTTCACCGCCTCGATGGTCGACCGCCGCAGCTCCTCGTACAGACCCTGCTCTTCCTGCGACAGCCGCACCACGCGCACCACCTCCGTGCGCGCCGGCAGCTCGCGCGCCACCTCGGCCTTCGTCCGCCGCAACACGAATGGTCGCAGCAACGCCGCCAGCGCCTTGCGCCTGCTGTCGTCCCCGAACTTCTCGATGGGCACGGCGTAACGGGCCCGGAACTGCTCCCAGCTCCCCAGCAGCCCCGGCGACAGCACGCGGAACAGGCTCCACAGCTCGCCCAGATGATTCTCGATGGGCGTCCCGGTCAGCCCCAGCCGCCACTCCACGTCCAGGCTGCGCAGCGCCTTCGCCCGCTCGGTCGAGGCGTTCTTCACCGCTTGCGCCTCGTCCACCACCAGCGTCGCGAAGCGGATGCCGGCCAGCGCCTCGGCGTCCAGGGTGGCGATGGCGTAGCTGGTCAGCACCAGATCGCCCGGGCCCAGCCCCCGCAACGCCCCGGCCCGCCCTGCCCCGCGGTGCACGTGGACGCGCAGCTCTGGCGCGAAGCGCGCCGCCTCGTCGATCCAGTTGCCCACCACCGACGTGGGCGCGATGACCAGCGCCGGTCCCCGCCCGGCGCGCGCCATCAGGATGGACAGCGTCTGGATCGTCTTCCCCAGCCCCATCTCGTCGGCCAGGATCGCGCCCGCCTGCCAGTGCGCCAGGCGCGCCAGCCACACCACGCCGGCCTTCTGGTAGGGGCGCAGCCGGGCCTCCAGCGCCGCCGGCAGCTCGGGCGCGGCCGCCGCCCCTTCCTTGATGCGACGGCGCAGCCCCAGGAACGCGTCCGACGCCTCCAGCTGGGACTCGCGTTCGACCAGGCCCATCAGGGCGTCGCTGCCCACGGACGCCAGCTCGATCACGCCCCGATTCGCGAACACGGCGCCCTCGGCGCGCGACAGCGCCTCGCGCAGCGTCTCTTCCAGGCGCACGAAGCCGCGCTCGCCGACGCGCACGTAGCGGCTGCCCTCGCGGATGGCCGCCAGCAGATCCGACAGGCGAGCCACCTCGCCGTTGGCGGCCTTGGCGCCGCCGTCGACGGCGAACCAGTCCTTTCGATCGGCGACCTTCATGCGGATGTCGGCGCGGCTCACGCTGCCCAGCGACACCAGGCGGGCGTCGTCCGCCCACTCCACCACCACCTCGTCCCCCAGCTCCTTCAGCGTGGCGACGACGTCCAGGGCGCGATCGCCCGCGCTCACCCGCCAGCACCATGGCTCCTGCTCCTCGCCACCCGCCAGGCTCAGGCGTTCGACCAGCGCCAGGGCCCGCCGCCGCTCCTCGCTCACGTCGCGCCGGGCCCCGTGGCGGTCGCGCCCCTGCCCCTCCAGCACCAGCGTCGGACCTTCGCCGGGCGCGAACAGCGGGCCCAGCTTCACCGGCCGCACCGCCAGGCGCACCTGCAGCGCGCCCGACACCAGCAGATCCAGCCGCGCGATGGGGCGCTGATCGGCCGGCCCGATCGAGCTCGTCCACTGCGACGGAAACTCGATGTCGACCGATTCCTGCAGCGTCTCCAGCCGCGTCGCCAGCGCGTCGTGCGCGTCGGGCGGGAAGCGCGCCGGCGCCAGCGCCAGCGCCTGCACCACCGCCGCCGCCTGGGGCGTGATCTGGGCCAGGAAGATCTGCGTGCCGTCCCCCTCGGCTCCGTCCGCGCCGGCGCGCCGCACGTAGATGACGTGGCGGTCGTCGCGCAGGGCCGCCGCCACCTCGGGCGCCAGCAACGTGCGATCGAGCAGCTCGAACTGCGGCGCCAGCGTGCCGTCCCGCTGCCCCACGAAGCGCAGGCGCAGGCGGCCCTGCCGCAGCTCCAGCCGCGCGCCGGGGCGATCGCCCTCCAGCAGCACGGCCGGATGATCGATCAGCGCGCGCAGCACGCCGAACGTCTGCGCCGGCGTCAGCGGACCACCCCAGGCCGCGTGGGGTCGCCGCGCGAAGCGATCGTCGTAGGCTTGAAACACGGCGCGATCGGCGACCGTCAGCCCGCGCCGCTCGGGCAAGCTGAACCAGGGCACCTTCGCCCCCGCCGAGAAGGGCCGCTTCCCGCGGCGCTTCTGGATCACCGGATCGATGTTGACGGCGCCGTCGGGCAACAAGGTCAGCCGGAACGCCACCCGCTCCTCGACCCCTTCCGCCTTGCTGCGCGCGTCGGCGGTGGCCAGGCGGGCCAGGTTCTCGTCCAGCGTGCCGAGTGCGTACTTCCAGGCGGGAAGCTCGAGCAGCTCGATCAGCGTCAGGTGGGCGTCCCCCTGGCGCGGGTCGCGCACGAAGTCGATCATGGCGTCCAGCGCGGCCAGCTGGGTCACCGGGGGGACGTCGCGCGGCCCGAACGTCGCGCCCGGCCGCAGCCAGCGCAGCGGCTCGTCGCGCCACCCCAGCAGCGCCAGCGCCACCTCGCGCTCGCGCTGGCCGTCGCGGTAGCGCGGACCCGTCAGCGGGATCTCGTCGTAGACCAGCAGGGGGGCGGGCTGGCTGACCACGCGCACGCCGCCCACCTCGTAGGTCCCCACCGGCCGCGCCGAGGCCTCGTCCGCCCGCCGCGCCGCCCGCTCGTCGCGCAGCCGGCCCAGAAAGGCCGCCAGGGTGTCGTTCTCGGGCTCGACCCCGTGGCCCTCCAGGTACGCCTTCGCCTCGCGATGGGCCGCCACCAGCTTGGCCATGCGGTGCAGGAAGGCGCGGGCGGTCTCGGCGGGATCGAAGTAGCGCCGGCGGGCCGGATCGCGCGCCGGGTCCAGCAGGATCTGCCGGTAGGTCAGCGCCTCGCCCCCGCGCCCCGGCAGCACGGTCCCCGCGGGGCCGGAAGCGCCGATGATGACGTCGTCCAGCCGCCCGTCCACGCCGTGGGCGACGGCCCAGGCCTGCAGGTCGTCGATGTCGTCGGGTGGGTCGGGAATCTCCGCGTCTAGCGGCACGCGCCAACTATACCCAGCCCACCCGCGAGTCCCGGGCTTTGTCGGCGGCGCGATCCGTGGAAGCATGGCCCCGTGTCAGCGCTCCCCTTGCTGCAGAAGCTCCAGACCCGCCAGGCGCGGGTCGCCGTGGTGGGCGCCGGCTACGTCGGGCTGCCCCTGGCCGTCGAGATCGCGCGCGCCGGGTTCACCACCACCGCCTACGACACCGACGGGGAGCGGATCCAGGCGCTGCGCGAGGGCCGTTCGTACGTGCAGGACGTCGCGTCTCTGACGGTGGCCGAGCTGGTCGGCGCAGGCCGGCTGCAGGCCTCGCGCGAGCCCGACGTGCTGGGCGCCGCCGACGCCGTCATCATCTGCGTCCCCACGCCGCTCAACAAGACGAAGGACCCCGACAACTCGTTCATCCTGGCCGCCGCCGACGTGCTGGCGGCGCGCATGCGCCCGCAACAGCTCGTGGTGCTGGAGAGCACGACCTTCCCCGGCTTCACGCGCGAGGTGCTGCTGCCGCGGCTCTCGCAGCGCGGACTGCGCCCCGACCAGGACTTCTTCCTGGCGTTCTCGCCCGAGCGGGTCGACCCCGGCAACCGGCACTTCGGGATCGCCAACACGCCCAAGGTGCTGGGCGGCATCTCGGAGGCCAGCCTGGGCGTGGCGCAGGCGCTGTACGGCGCCTTCATCCAGCACCTGGTTCCCGTCACCTCCACCGATGCCGCCGAGATGGCCAAGCTGCTGGAGAACACCTTCCGCGCCGTCAACATCGGCCTGGTGAACGAGATCGCCATCATGTGCGGGCGCCTGGGCCTGGACACGGGCGAGGTCATCGCCGCCGCCGCCACCAAGCCGTTCGGCTTCATGCCCTTCCACCCCGGCCCGGGCGTGGGCGGGCACTGCCTGCCCGTCGATCCGCACTACCTGTCGTGGAAGCTGCGCACGCTGACCTACCAGGCGCGCTTCATCGCGCTGGCTGACGACATCAACTCGGCGATGCCCGAGTACGTGGCCGCGCTGGTGACGCGCGCGCTGAACGATCGTCGCAAGGCGGTGCGCGGCGCGCGCCTGCTGATCTGCGGGGTAGCCTACAAGCGCGACGCCGACGACATCCGCGAGTCGCCGGCGCTGGACATTTTGCAGCTCCTGGAACGGGACGGGGCCGACGTCGACTATCACGATCCCCACGTGCCGGCGGTGGCGCTGGGGACGCGGACCCTGCACAGCACGCCGCTAGACAGCGTCGCCGGCTACGACGCCGTGGTCATCGCCACCGATCACGGCGCCGTCGACTACGCCGCGCTGGTCGAGCAGGCGGCGCTGATCGTCGACACGCGCGACGTGACCCGCGCCCTGCGCGCGCGGCACGGCGACAAGATCGTCGCGCTGTAGCCGCTACTCGACGGTGACGCTCTTGGCCAGGTTGCGCGGCTGGTCGACGTCGTTGCCGCGCGCCACGGCGATGGCGTAGGCCAGCAGCTGTAGCGGCAGCACGGTCAGGAACGGTTGCAGGCGGGGATCGATCTCCGGCACGCGCAGGACCGCCTCGACCTGCTTGGTGATGGCCTCGTCCCCCTCGGTGGCGACGGCCAGGACCGTGCCCTTGCGGGCGCGCACCTCGGCCAGATTCGACATCACCTTCTCGTAGCCGGGGCCGCGCGGCGCGATCACCACCACCGGCAGGCCGTCGTCGATCAGCGCGATGGGCCCGTGCTTCATCTCGCCCGCCGCGTAGCCCTCGGCGTGGATGTACGAGATCTCCTTCAGCTTCAGCGCGCCTTCCAGCGCGATGGGGTAGTTCACGCCGCGTCCGAGAAAAAGAAAGTCGCGCGCGCCGCGGAAGCGCAGCGCCAGGTCGACCAGCGGCGACTGCGTCTTCGGTGAGGGGGCAAGATGCTCCAGGCAGCGGGTCATCCGCTCGGGCAGCGCCGCCATGGCCGTGGCCAGCTCGCGCCCGGCCGCCTCGGACAGCGTGCCGCGCCGCCGCCCCACGTACAGCGCCAGCAAGGCCAGCGCCGTGAGCTGCGCCGTGAAGCACTTCGTCGACGCCACGCCGATCTCCGGTCCGGCGTGCGTGTAGAACGTCGCGTCCGAGGCGCGCGCGATGGCCGAGCCCACCACGTTCACGATGCCCATCACCCAGGCGCCGCGCGCCTTCGCCTCGCGCACGGCCCCCAGCGTGTCCGCCGTCTCGCCGCTCTGCGAGATGGCCACCACCACGTCGCCCGGACCGATCACCGGATCACGGTGGCGGAACTCGCTGGCCAGATCGACCTCGCAGGGCAGGCGCCCCAGCGACTCGATCAGGAACTTACCCACCAGCGACGCGTAGTACGAGGTCCCGCACGCCAGCAACACGATGCGGTTCGCCTTGCCCAGCGGTACCTCGATGCCCTCCAGGACGGCGTCGCCGCGATCGGGCAGCAGGCGCCCGCGCAAGGTATCGGCGACCGCGCGCGGCTGCTCGAAGATCTCCTTCAGCATGAAGTGCGGGAAGCCGTCCTTCTCGGCCTGCGACGCGTTCCAGGTGATGGTCTCGACGGGACGGGTGACGGTGGCGCCAGACCGGTCGGTGACCGCGTAGCCGCTGGCGCGGATCTCGACCATGTCGCCCTCGTCCAGGAACACGATCTCGCGCGTGTGCTCCAGGATGGCGGGCACGTCCGAGGCGACGAACGACTCGCCCTTGCCCACGCCCACCACCAGCGGCGAGGCGTTGCGCGCCGCCACGATGGTGTCGGGAAAGCGATCGCACAGCGTCACGATCGCGTACGTCCCCTCGACTCGAGCGATGGCGGCGCGGACCGCCTCCGCCAGCGACTTCGCGCCCTCCACCACCGCCTGGTCAATCAGGTGGGCGAACACCTCCGTGTCCGTGTCGGACGAGAAGGTGCGCCCCAGCGCCTCCATCTGCGAGCGCAGCTCCAGGTGGTTCTCGATGATCCCGTTGTGGACCACCGTGACGGCGCCCGACGTGTGCGGGTGGGCGTTCTCTTGCGAGGGGCGGCCGTGCGTCGCCCAGCGGGTGTGGCCGATGCCGATCTTCCCCTCGATGGGCTCACTGGCCAGCGCCGCGGCCAGCACCGACAGCTTGCCCGGGCGCCGCACCACCTGCAGCCCCTTCGGCCCGATGGCCGCGATGCCGGCGGAGTCGTAACCCCGGTATTCCAGGCGGGACAGGCCCGCCACCAGCAGAGGAACAGCCTGTTTCGAGCCGACGTAGCCGACGATGCCGCACATGTGACGTCATTTTTAGCACGGGGCTTCTCCCGCAGCCGCCCCGAGCCCCGAACATCGTTTCGGAAAGGTCACCGAACAGCCAGACCATCGCCACGGGCGGCGCCCAGACTTTTGGAAACAAACACGAGAAATAGAAGAACCAAGGAGTCCCACATGTTCGATTTCGATGTTCGCGCCACCACCCCCCTGACCGAGTCCGAGCTGCTGGAGAGCCTGGCCCGCATCCCCGCGCTGGACGACGATCTGCGCACGCCGATCGAGGAGATCCCCCGCCGTCCCTCGCTGATCCTGGACCCGCAGCGGTCGCTGCGGCAGGTCGCCGAGGTCATGGCCGAGCGGCGCATGGGCACCGCCCTGGTCGCGTCGCACGGCGTGCTGTTGGGGGTCGTCACCGAGCGCGACATCCTGGCCAAGCTGCTGGAGTCGCCCGCCGCCGCCTCCTACGCCCCCGTGTCGACCGCCATGACCAAGGGCGCCGGCCCCGACACGCTGCAAGAGAGCGACGCCGTCGGGTACGCACTGCGCCGCCTGCGCACGCTGGGCGTGCGGGCGCTGCCGGTGGCCCAGTCATCGGGCGCGCTGCGCGGCCTGTTCGACATCAACGACGTCGTCGCCTGGCTTTGCGACCGGCTGGCCGCTCGCACGGCGTCGTGGGACGCGCGCATCCCTGCGGCGCGCGCGGCGCGCGACGAGTAGTCACCGCCGCGACCGTCTATCCCCTCGCGCCTCGCGCCTCGCGCCTCAGAACTGCGACAGGAAGGGCCACACCTCGGCCGGCATCCACGACGCGCTCTGTCCGGAGTCGGTGGGCGAGGCCGTGTGCGGACCGTCGAAGGAACACCAGACGACGGGATCGGCCGTCATGCACCCGGTGTAAGGGGTGCAGATGTGTCCCCCCTTGGGAGCGGTGGGCAGGTTCTGGATCGTACAGCCGTCCCACTTGGCGAAGGCGTCGGTCTGCGTCGCCTGCGAGTTGCCGCTGATGTCGCTCAACCCGAGCGATCCCAGATAGGGAATCGGCTGGCAGGTCGAGGGGGCGGTCAGTCCGCCGCGCGAGTGCCCGACGGCGGCACGGAACACGCCGGGCCGCCCGCAGGCGAGCACGGCCACCATGGCCCCACCCTGGCTGAACCCCTCGAGCTCGACCCGCGTGGTGTCGATGCACAGATCACCCTCCACCGCGGCGAGGATCTGGTCGACGAAGGCGGTGTCGGTCGTCGCGTCCCAGATCCCTCCGCTGGCGGAGGGCGCGACGAAGATCGTGCTGTCCTTGGCCAGGTCGAACAGCCCGAAGTAACTGGGGGCGACATCGGTGTCCTTGCCGCTGGCGCCGTGGAAGTCGAGGATCAGCCGGTACGGGTGCTTGTTGTCGTAGTTGCTGGGCCATCGCACCAGGAACTGGCGACTGCTGCCAGACACGGTCAGCGTATTTTGATTGGCGGTCGCCGTCGGGCTGTTCTTCAGCGTGGGCGTCCTGCCGCAGCCGGCGCTCGACGCCCCGGTCTTCCCCCCTGCCCCTCCCGGCCCGCCGGGCGTCGTGCCCCCCGCTCCTCCGCTGGCCGCGGTACCCGCGCCGCCT
>Ga0105238_10005282_pt1 | contig 12772 bp, 8 predicted proteins | sample KBSC34metaG_FD_81526 | JGI IMG/M metagenome (GOLD analysis project Ga0105238, IMG submission 81526) | Corn rhizosphere microbial communities from Kellogg Biological Station, Michigan, USA - KBS C3-4 metaG | ecosystem: Host-associated > Plants > Roots > Rhizosphere > Soil | place: Michigan, USA... | reverse complement strand
TCCATTATAACTATAATTCAATCGAACTGTATGCAGCCCCTTTTTCAAAGGGGCTGCTCCTATTTGCTCGATACCCGAAAAGCAATCCCATCCCCGATAATGGCCCGGTCGTCTAAAAATAATTCACCCCTGTCCCTCGCTGGCAGGAAAAAGCAATAGACGCCATCCGCCGGCACCTCGATATACCCGGATTTTTTCAGCCTCCTTCCCGAACTGTCCAGACAAAGGTCCGTCAGCACACACCCCTCTCCTCCCTTCACCGCGGTATCCCCCACCGCCGGAAAAGGATCGTAATTATAAAGCACCGTCCGGGTACCAAACCTTCCGCCCGTCATCCTCACATGCTGAGGCGCAGGTATCACTCCAATGCCCCCCGTTATCTGCGAATACCCCACCACAGACAGGCACAAAAACGACAGCAGCACAGATAAATGTTTCATCCTTTTATTTCTTCCAGTCATACACAGCCAGCATGGGCAAATACCCATCCACTAAAAACCCTTCATAACCCCAGCACTGCCCATCCCACGCCTTCCAGTCCCTGGTATAATTACTCCCTTCACAATGTCCGTCAAATCCATTTTCTTTATACGCCCCCATCATGGGAATAAAAATGGCATCCGCCTCCTTTCGCATACCCAGCTCATACAACGCCTTGATGGTAAAATAGGCATAGCAGCCGGTGGCGCCACCATTCTCATATATTTGAAATGCATCCGAACCATCGGGCTTGTTCCCATGCCCCAATGCTTTTCATGCGCCACATAGTCGGCTGGCGGTACGGGTATCAAATTCCCCGGAAGCCCAAGCTTGAAATGCGTATAGCCTACCTCGTTAACAGTCCATAACATGCGGCTACCGCATTCACAAAAGTGAAATAATAGTCATGCAGCTGCCCATCCGCACTGCGCCAGCCGGCCAGCACTCCGGTCTCCGTATTGCAAAAAAATGATTGAAATAGGCAGCTTTGAGCCTGTCCCCAAAGGCGGAGAATGACTTTTGATCCTCCGTCTCACCGATAAGCGCGGCAACTTCCGCGAGCTGCATCACCGCCCGATAAGCCAGCGCGTTCGAATAGGCATCATCGTGACCAAATCCGATGGCATCCCACCAGTTGGCAGGTCGCTGAAAGGGCTTCATGTCCCAGCTCCCGGTATTCCCTGTGTGACCGTACTCTATAATGCCATCCCCGTTGGTGTCGGTCCTCATCATCTTGTCTGCCCAGCCCTTGATAACCGCATAATTCTTTCGGGCCCAGTCCTTGTCCCCGGCATCCAGTATATAATAGCAGGCCGCTATGACCAGCGAGGGCGCACTGTCGCTAGAGTCGTACTTACTAAGCCATCCATATTGATTGTTGTAAAAATATCCTGTTTGCCCATACCCCTTATACCCGCCAAGATACACATCCAGCGTGCTCCGGATCAGATCCATGGCGGTTAGGTCCTTTGCCAGCCTGGGTCCAGACTTCGTCGGCGGGATCGTAAACCTCGATCGATTTCGTGGCGTCATCGGTATTGCTGGCCAGACAGCAATTTCCACCGTGCGGCTTTGTCGTGCCGATGGGATTAGTCAGCGGAGCGGTGACAAGTGTATCGGATCCCGATAAAGTGGGCCCTGACTTTTTAGAGCAAGCGGTAAAAAAGAGGAAGGCCGCTGTCATCATCGTTATGCAACCATATCTCATAAGCGTTGCCGGTTTACCTGGTTATTAGCTAGAGTAAAATCCGGAAGAGATGTCCTAGTGGTCCTGTGTTAATTTTTGTGGCCCCTGACCGCCGGCCCTGCTCGGCACATTTCTTTATATTTGCCCCCTATGTCATTCACAAATGTCATCGGTCAAAAGGAGATAAAGGAAAAGCTGGTGGAGCTGGTTCAGTACAATCGGCTGAGCCATGCCCTCCTCTTCCTTGGTAATGAAGGCAGTGGCGCCCTGTCAATGGCCCTGGCATTTGCCCAATACACCGTTTGCGAAAAAGTGAACAAACCCCAGGCCGCCGCACCCGCCGGACCCTCCTTGTTTGGAGAAGAACCCGTCCCCGCCGGACCCGCCCCGGCTTCCAGCGCGCCGCCCCCCCTTCCCCCCGACGCCTGTGGGATCTGTCCCGCCTGTGTCAAAGCTGCACAGCTGATACACCCGGATATCCATTTTTCCTATCCCGTCATTCCCCGCAAGCCGGGCGATAAACCCGTAAGTACGGATTATATCGCCGAGTGGAGAGAGTTCGTCAAACAATACCCTTATGGCAACGCCTACGACTGGCTTCAATTCATCGGGGCGGAGAACAAGCAGGGGAATATCACGGCCCTGGAATGCAATGACATTATCCACAAGCTAAGCCTCAAGAGCTTTGAGAGTGGTTATAAGATCCTGGTCATGTGGATGCCCGAGTACCTGGGCAACGAGGGTAACAAGCTGCTCAAGCTCATCGAAGAGCCCCCGGCCAATACCCTTTTTATATTGGTAGCCGAAAATGAGTCGCTGATCCTTCAGACCATCCTCTCCCGGACTCAATTGGTAAAAATACCCCTTCCGGATACCCTGGATATTGAAAGAGCCCTGATCGAGCGGGCAGGGGTCGCCGCCGAACAGGCCCGGCAAATTGCCATCCTCTGTGAAGGGAATTATCATGAGGCATTGCAATTGATCCGTCATGCGGAAGATGACTGGCAGGGCATCCTCCGGGAATGGCTGAATGCCATTCTTAAAAATGGTCCCATCGCCCAGGTCAAATGGATCGACGAGATCAGCAAGTCGGGAAGAGAAAGGCAAAAGCAGTTCCTCCGGTACTTCAACCACCTGCTGGAACAGGCCATCCGTCTCCGGTACATGGGAGAAGCAGCCCCGGCCATTCCCGACAATGAACGCGACATCGCATTGAGAATGAATAAGATAGCAGACATAGCCCAGCAAAGGGCCATCATCGAGGAGCTGGACAGGGCCGCTTATTACATCGAGCGAAATGCCCACGCCAAAATGCTTTTCCACGCCCTCACTATAAAATTATATCATATCCTGGCGGATCGGACCATCACAGCCGTGAATTAGGGATCCTGACCGTCGCGTCCCTGCTTAAGCTCCTGATCGGCCCGGGCCGTCCCATTCCTCCCTCCCAAAGACCGCCCCCCACCCATCGAAGTGCCCCTCCACCCTCCGAAAGGCTGCTTTCACACCCCAGGAAGTTTTATGTCTGTCCTCCAGGCACCGCGTCTGGCCGTTTAGGTGGAAATTTGGTGCATTTCGCCGTAATTCCCCGCATAATAGTATATTTGATAATGGCCCCGGAACAGGGCCTGTGAAATTAGGCGGATCTGAGTGAATTGTGGGAAAGGACAGGCCGCAGGAATAGAGATACGTTGCACCTGATATGAGACGGGCCTATGGTCCGTCGGCCGAAGGCCAATCATTATATATTAAATATTAGCTTCGTACGTCAGTAGCATTCTTCTGCCTGCATCAGTATAGCCTTGTTTCACGCCATGCGGACCCTTCGGTTGGTCTGCACAGGCGAAATTCCTAATTGTTAATTTATTTTGGATATGGGATGTAGCAATTGCGGTACAGCCAAAGGGGGCAAACCATCTGGCTGTAAAAGTAACGGAGGGTGTAGTACGGGTGGATGCAATCGTCTGAATGTACATGACTGGCTGGCAAATCTACCGTTTAGTGATCCTGATAGCGGCTGCCGGATCGTAGAAGTGAGCTTTAACAGGGGCAGCCGTAAAGATTTTTACCGGAATACGACCACCCACCTCTTTGAGAAAGGTGATATGATCAGCGTCGAAGGCGTCAGCGGCTTTGACGTAGGCGAGGTGACGATGACCGGTGAAATGGTCAGGCTGCAAATGAAGAAAAAAGACGTAGACGAGAGGAATCCGGAAATAAAAAAGGTCCTCCGCCGGGCCACCGATAAAGACCTGGAGATCATGCAGCAGAACAAAGCCCGGGAAAGGGACGCGCTCATCCGGAGCCGCGCCATCGCCCGCCAGCTCAAATTGGAAATGAAAATGAGCGAGGTAGAGATCCAGGCGGACGGCAGAAAGGCGACTTTTTTCTATATCGCGGATGACAGGGTGGATTTTCGCGAGCTGATCAAGCTGTATGCAGGAGAGTTCCGGCTAAAGGTTGAAATGCGACAGATCGGCGCGCGCCAGGAAGCCGCCAAAGTGGGCGGCATAGGCAGCTGCGGCAGGGAATTGTGCTGCGCTACCTGGCTCAGCGATTTCAGATCCGTGAACACGACTGCCGCACGCTATCAAAACCTGTCCATCAACCAGAGCAAGCTCAGCGGTCAGTGCGGCCGCTTAAAATGCTGTCTGAACTACGAGCTCGACACCTACCTGGACGCACTGCAGAACTTCCCCGACAATGCGGAGACGCTACAGGTAGCAAAGGGAACAGCTATCCTTATCAAAAAAGATATCTTCAAAAACCTTATGTGGTATGTCCTGCCGGACAGCAACAAACAATATCCGCTTACTATCGAGAGGGTGAGAAAGATCCGGCAGCAGAACCTCCAGAACGTCGTGCCCGACAACCTCGAACCCGTCGAGGTGAGCACCGGCAAACCGAAAGAGGACGAGAGCGGCTTTGTCGATCTTGTCGGACAGATCAGCCTGAAAACCCTGGAAAAGGCGGACAGGAAAAAGAAGCATGGCCACAAACATGGCCAGCGCCAGCCGCAGACACAGCAACAATCTGGTCAACCTGGCAAACCCCCAACCGGCGGCGGACAGCCGGGGCATGGCGGACAAGGAGGACATGGTGGCGGACAGGCAGGTCATGGCGGACAAGGCGGCTCACAAGGCCGGGGCAATGGCAAAAATCCTCCCCCGCCCCAGCGAGGCAGACGCAGATAGGCGCTAACGTCTGAGGCCTTCGTCGGAAGAACTTCGTCGGAGCTCCATGTATTCGCTCCTTCTCGTTCGTACCCTTCGTACCTTGGGTACTTCGAAAGGTCCTCCTCGGTCGTAACCTTCGCCAAAGGCTCGGTTACCGACGAACCGCTTCCAGCGGTTCCTGTAAATGCAATTTTGTTAAAGTTTTCACCAGTAGAACTACAATCGTCACGGCTTGTTAATTTTATGTATTGTTTGTACCTTACAAACGCTTAAAACTCTATAACTATGGCACTTTTTGAATCCGGAAATCCAACCCTGTCGGAAAAGATCTTTAGTAAGTCCCTGCAGGGACAGCAAGCCTATGGTCAGATGACTGTACGTGGATCCATGCAGAAATTCGGTTTCCTTTTATTGATGGTGGTGGCCGGCGCAGCCTATACCTGGAAATTATATTACTCCGGCGCAGGCGCGACAATGATGACCCTGTTCTGGGTAGGACTCATCGGCGGCCTGGTGACAGCTTTCGCCATTTCCTTTAAGCCCGATTGGGCCAAATACCTGGCCCCCGCTTATGGCATCCTGGAAGGTTTTGTCCTGGGTGGCCTGTCCGCTATTGTCAATGACATGTTCAAAAAGAATTACCCGAACATCGTCGTCACAGCAATATTGCTGACATTCGGCGTCGCCTTTGCGGTATTTCTCCTGTATAATTTCAAGATCATCCGCGCCACGGAAAAGTTCAAAGCAATCATCCTCTCCTCCATGGTAGGCATCGGTATTTTCTACCTGATCTGGATCGTTCTTGGATTTTTCGGCGTAAACATTCCGTTCATGCAGTGGGGCGATAACAGCCTGCTGGGCATTGGCATCAACCTTTTTGTAGTGGTGATCGCCGCATTGAGCCTCGTGCTGAACTTCGACCAGATCGAGACAGGTGAGCAAATGGGCGCTCCAAAACACATGGAATGGTACAGCGCATTCGGACTGCTCGTAACCATGGTCTGGTTATACATCGAGATCCTCAAGCTGCTGAGCAGATTGGCGAACAACAGAAACTAGTAATTAAAAAGGGGCCGAATGGCCCCTTTTTAGTTTAAAACCCATCCCCATCCAACAAATTCCCCAATCCTCCCAATATGCTTCCCTCTTCCCGGCGACCGCCAAATTGAGGACTATACTGTATGATCCGGCTGGCCAGCCGGCTGATTGGCAATGACTGCAACCAAACCTTGCCCGGCCCACGCATCACCGCAAAAAACAACCCCTCCCCGCCAAACATCCAGTTCCTTATTCCCCGTATAAACTGAATGTCAAAATCCACCGTAGGTTGAAACGCCACCACACAACCCGTATCCACCTTCAAGATCTCCCCCGGCCGAAGCTCCTTCTCTACAATATACCCACCCGCATGCACAAAAGCCATCCCATCCCCCTCCAGCTTCTCCATGATGAACCCCTCCCCACCAAAGATCCCCGTGCCCAGCCTGCGCTGAAACGCAATCCCAATGCTCACACCCTTCGCAGCACAGAGAAAAGCATCTTTCTGCGCAATGATGGTCCCACCCAGCTGCTGCAGGTCCAGCGGAATGATCTTACCCGTATAAGGCGCAGCAAAGCTCACCCTTTTCTTCCCCTGCTCAATGTTGGTAAATGCGGTCATGAAAAGATTCTCTCCCACCAGCACACGCTTCCCCGCATTCATCAGCCTCCCCAGCAGCCCACCCTGCTGTGACTGTGTGGATCCATCCCCAAAGATGGTCTGCATCTCGATGCCATCATCCATCATCATAAACCCGCCAGGCTCGCCAATCACCGTCTCGCCCGGGTCCAGCTCTACCTCCACAAATTGCAGCTCTTCGCCGAATATCTTATAGTCTATTTCATGATTGTTGCGCATAAAAACATTTTTTACATAGCAAGTTAATATTTCCCCGGCCGTCAAAAAAGCCGTCCATCATTCGATGAACGGCTTCTAGTTTTTCCAGACTATACGGCAGGTCCGTTCTAAAGGAGATCCACTCTATAAAAATTTATCTACCAACACCGGGCCGGCAAAACGGTCTTTTAAAACCAGCTGCCGATCCAGGCCTTATTCACACCCTTTCCGCTCAGCTTTCTTCTCCTCCTCCTATTCTCAAAGCCGTGACGTATCATCGTGACAAACATCAACAGCAGGAAAAGAATGGTAAAGGGCGGAATACCCAAAAACGATACCCATTTGCCGCCCCAGTGACGACGCATTGGTCTTCTCAGCCTCTCCGCGATAAGGTACATGCTGGGCACGATCACCAGGGTCATAAAGAAGGCGAAGGCCAGACCAAAGATGATGGTCCAGGACAGCGGTTTCCAGAACACCGCATTGTCCCCACCAAAATAAATATGCGGATTCAGCTCGGAGAACAGCGTAACGAAATTGATATTGAACCCAACCGCCAGCGGTATCAGCGCCAGGATCGCAGCCATGGCCGTCAACAACACGGGAATAATACGCGTCTTACCCGCCTCGATAGCCGCCTCTCGAGTCTTCATCCCCCGTGATCGCAGCTCATCCGTAAACTCTATCACCAGTATCCCGTTCTTTACCACGATACCCGCCAGACCCACAATGCCAAGACCCGTCATGATAGACGATACATCCATTCGGGTGATGGCAAATCCAAGTATGACCCCGATGACGCTGAACAATATCTCTGTAAGGATGATCACCGACTTGCTCACCGAATTGAACTGCAGTACCAGCACTCCTAATATGATCAGCAGAGCATAGACCAGCGCCTTACCGAGAAAGTCCGTCGTCTCTTTCTGCTGTGCTCCCTCTCCGGTCTGTGTGATCGTCACGCCATCGGGCTTATGCTTGAAGTTGGCAATAGATTTAGCCAGGTCCGCGTTGACCCCTGGCGCCGTATATCCCTGCGTCGTCAATACATTGGAGCGCAAAGTAATCATCCTCTTCTGGTTCTTTCTCTTCACGCTGCCAAGGGTACTGGTATAATCGATCTTCACCAGCGAGCTGATAGGCACATTCTTGATCCGCCCCCCGCTGGCCATATCCCTGAACGTGATATTCATATTCAGCAGATCTACCAGGTTCTTTCTTTGTTGCTCCTTATTGCGTATCTGGATCTTATATTCCTCTTTCCCTTCCTTGATCTTGGACGCCTCCAGCCCGAAGAGGGCCGTACGCAGGGTCTGACCTATCTGGGCGGAGCTCACGCCTTCCGTCATGGCACGCTGTCTGTCTACCGTGAGCGTTACTTCCGGATTGGTAAGGTCGATATCCATTTTAAGCTCCTCCACACCCGGCGTCTGAATGGAATCCAGGTAGTTCTTCAGCGAGACGGCCGTCTTGATCAGATCGTCGAAGTTCTCGCTGGCCACTTCAATATTGACAGGCGGGTCGGTAGGCGGGCCATTCTGCTCCTGGTCCACAGATATTTCCGCGCCCGGTATGCCTTTCATCACATGCCGGATGGAATCCAGATAGGGCGCCGTATGAACGCCATTACGCAATCCAAACTCAACGAAGGACACCTGTATCCGACCCAGTTCGCTGCGCGTGCTCCTGTCACCGCTCGTAGGATCATTGGCGCCAATGGCCACGTTGCTGATGACGCTTTCCACCACTGGGTTCTTTTTGCCATTCTCCATACCCAACACTCTGTACACCCTTTGCTCCAGCACCCTGGTGATAGAGTCTGTATAATCCACGTTGGTGCCTACCGGCAGCTTAAGGTACACATACACCTGGTTGGGATCGCCCTTGGGGAAAAACTCTACCGGCACCTTACGGACGATAAACAGCCCGACAGAAAAAATAAGCATGCCGAATGTTCCCAACAGCAGCCAGGCCGGTCGCCAGCCTTTCAGGGCCCAGCGCAGCAGGCTTTCATAATGGCCCATGATCCAGGGCAGTACCCTGTTCTGAAAGCTATGTATCATCCCGTCGAAGATGAACTTATTTAGTATGGCAAGGATCACCAAAAAGAGCAGCAGGTTACCCAGGAACGTGACATGCGCCAGGTCGAACAATATGCCCATGACCACAGCGATCCAGAAGCCCGGCTTTCTGAACATGTCCGTCTTCTTTTTGCCCTCCCCTTCCGGATGGTTCATGAAGTCCACCGCAAACACGGGGTTCATGATAAAGGCCACCACCAGTGAGGCCGTCAGCGTAAAGATCAGCATGGCGGGTAGATAGACCATGAACTTGCCGATGAGGCCCGGCCAGAACAGCAGCGGGAAGAAAGGCGCCAGCGTTGTGACCGTACCTGCCAGCACGGGAACGAACACTTCTCCGGCAGCCATCATGGCGGCCTTTGTAGAGGTGATCTGCCCCTTACCCTGTGTGAAGATGCGGTGTGTATTTTCGATGACCACGATGGCATCATCCACGATGATACCCAGGCCAAAGAGCAGCGCGAACAGCACGATAAAATTCAGCGTCACCTGCGTACCGATGATCAGATCTGCCGCCGGCAGGAACATGAAGGCCACGAACATGCTCAACGGCACCGACAACGCCACGAAGAAGGCGTTCACCACACCCATAAAGAACATAAGGATGATGAGCACCAGCATGAACCCGATGACGATGGAGTTCACCAGATCGTTAAAGGACGTGCGGGTTTTGCTGCTCATATCGCCTGTCACCGCCACGGTAAGGTCCTGCGGCAGGTCCTTCTTCATCTCTTCCACCGTTGCCTTTACCTGGTCGGACGTCTCGATAAGGTTCTCACCGCTGCGTTTGATGATATTCAGCGTCACCACATTCTTGCCATCCAGACGGGCATAGCTCTCCCTGTCCTTGATCGTATCCTTGATCGTAGCAATGTCCTTTAGATAGACGGAACCTCCGGCAGGGTTGCGGATAATGATCTGGGCGATGTCCTCTGCAGTATGGAACTGCCCTTTCAGCTGGAGATTGCGTTTCATGTTGCCTACATCCAGCAGACCACCCGAGATATCCAGGTTTTCTCCTTTCACCGCGTTGCTGATATCGTCAAAGGTGATGTTGGAAGCACGCATCTTATAATTGTCCACGTTGATCTGGAACTCACGCTCGGGGGCGCCGACGATATCCACCCTGTTCAGCTGCGGAAGATCTTCCAGCTTGTCTTTCATGTCGTCGGCAAATTTCTTCAATCGCTGCTGGTCATAGTCGCCGCTGATATTGACATACATGATAGGCTGGTCGGAAAAGCTTACTTCCAGCGCCGTCGGCTCCTGGGTAAGATTGGTCGGAAGGTCCTGCTTGGCCTTGTCGATGGCGTCCTTTACTTTCTGCAATGCCACGTCGACCTTTACATCCGTCTCGAACTCCACCATGATGGCGGAGTAATCCTGCTGGGAAGTGCTGGTGAACTTATTGATCTTGGCGCCCGTGATGGACTTGATCTGCTTCTCTATCGGACGGGTAACGAGATTCTCCATGTCCTTTGGCGAGTTGCCCGTATAGATCGTGGACACGTAGATAGTAGGTATCACGATGTCCGGGAACTGTTCCTTCGGCAGGGTCATAAACTGGAATACTCCTATGCCGCTGACAGCCACCATCATCAGATAGATAAATGTCTTGCTCCTGATGGCCCAGGTCGTCACAACGAAGTCCTTGAACTTGCCGGTGATATTTTCTAAAACGCTCATACAGTTATTTTTTGTGTGCACTGGGACGGCTTGTTTCCGAAAGTAACCCACCCCAGTGCACCGTTTATGATGGGCCTTCGTCCAGCGGACCCGTGGTCCGCTTGCCAACGTTGTCGGCCGGCTTGAATTATTGTGCCCGCTTGTAATGGCCCTGAGCCGTCAAACCTTAGTCCGCTCCGGGCCGGGGTCATTATTGTACCGTGATCGGCTGTCCCTCGTACAATCCCTGGAATCCTTCGGTGATCAGCCGGTCGCCTAAGTCCAGCCCGCCGGTGACCTCTACCTTGTCGGCATAGCTTTGCCCAATGGTAATGGACTTCTTATGGGCTATCAGCGTACCCTCCTTGTCCTTTGTAGCCACCATCACATACTTGCCCTTATCGTCATTTTGCAGCGTATTCACTGCAATGGTCATCGCCTTGGGGGCATTATAATCCTGCAGTCTTACAACAGCCACCTGGTTGCTGCGGATGTCCTTGTCATTCGGCAGCCTGACCTCCACCGTGAACGCCCGGCTTTCTGCATTGATAGTCTTGCTCGTGGTCTTTACCACACCCGTCACTTCTTTGTTATTGAGACCGGGGAAGTCGATCTTCACGGGAGTGCCTACTCTTACTCTCTCCTGATACGCTTCCGGCACCTGTACTACCACCTTCAGATTGCTGGTATTGACCAGATGCAATGACTGAGCGCCGGGCCCAAATGTCTCGCCTACCTTGACGGTGATATTATCCACCGTCCCGTCGATGTCCGCATATACATTGGTAAAGTCCAGCTGATCCTGGGCGACCTTCAGCTGCGTCTCTGCCTGGTCGACCGCATTTTTTGCATTGATCAGATCCACTTCCGTCCCTATCTTCTCGTCCCAAAGATTCTTCCGGCGCTGATACAAGTCCTTGTAATGATCCAGCATCACCTGGGCATTGGTAAGATTGGTACGTTGCAGGGCATCATCCAGCTTCAGCAGCAGCTGTCCCTTGTGCACATAGTCTCCTTGTTTGACCAGCACGCTCCGCACGACTCCCCCCTGACCGCGGGGAGATACCCAGGTCATATTCTCTGCATCCACATTACCCTGCAGGTCTATATAGTGAGTGAAGGCGGAATTAGCCACCGGCGTAAGGGCCACCAGCTTTGCCTTCTTGGCGACCTTGGAAGAAGTATCCATCCGGCTGATCTGCGCCTCCAGGCTGTCGATCTTTTGTGAAATGCTGTCCTGCCGGCCTTTCAGCTCAGCCAACAGCGCCTTTTTGCCCTCCAGGGTATTGGGATCCTTTTTAGAGGCGCAGGCGGTGAACAAAGTGGCGGCAACGATGGCCGTTGTCAGTATCTTTTGCATATCGATCGTTTTGATTGTCTTAGTGTTTGTTAACATTAGTTTTGGTTGGGGTTATAATTTCCCTATGGCATTGAGATAATCTACCCGCGCTACTACCGCGTTATACAGCGCATTGAAATAATTAGCCTGCGCCACCCGTTGGTCGGCAAATGCGGTAGTGATCTCTACATTCGAACCCACTCCCTGCTCGAACTTCTTCCGGGTCTGCATATACACTTTATCCGCCAGCTCCATATTCTTCTGCTGAAAATTCAGCGTGGCCAGAGCCGCCGAAAACCGCAGCTGCGCCTGCTTCACATCATTGTCGATACGTATCTTCAATGAATCCATGTTATTTTCCGTCTGACGCAGCCGGAGCTTCGCCTGGTTCACATTGGCAGCCTTGAAGAACCCATCGAAAATGGGAATGTTGATATTCAGGCCGATATAGGCGGAGGGATACCAGCTGTTCTTTTGCGTCAGATCGAACTTGTTCGAATACTGGTTTTGAGAATAGTTACCCGTCAGATTCACCGTAGGTATATACATCTTTTTATACCGGCTGATGTCGAACTCGTTGAGCTGTTTTGTTACCTGCAGCAGCTGATAATCCTTTCTGTCATTGTATTTATAGTCGTCGGTGAGCGCTGCACCCCTGATCGCATCGTAGGTAAGGGAATCTGTTAGCCGCAGCGAATCGCCCACCGGCATGCCCATCAGCACCTTCAGCCCCAGGTATCCATTGGCGATGTTCAGCTCCAGGTTGATCTTTTCCGTAGTGAGATTGGCCAGCTGCACATCGGCCTTATCGACATCCAGCTGTTCGGCAAAACCATTCTTGAACATTTCCGTGTAGTTGTGCTTAACCTCTTCCTGGCTGGCGATATTGGCATCCAATTGCGCAACCTGGCTCTTGCTGATCACCAGCTGGTAGTATATCTTCTCGATGTTGGCGCGGATCACCTGCTC
>Ga0105238_10005280_pt1 | contig 12777 bp, 9 predicted proteins | sample KBSC34metaG_FD_81526 | JGI IMG/M metagenome (GOLD analysis project Ga0105238, IMG submission 81526) | Corn rhizosphere microbial communities from Kellogg Biological Station, Michigan, USA - KBS C3-4 metaG | ecosystem: Host-associated > Plants > Roots > Rhizosphere > Soil | place: Michigan, USA... | reverse complement strand
GAGCAGCACCCCGGAACTTATGAGGATGCGCCGGAGGCTCGCCATAAGGCGCTTTTCCCCCACCACCCACAGCATGCCGATGAAAAGCCCGAACACCACGATGCTCACGAGCCCGCTCTCCACGAACACCAGCGACCCCATGGAGCCGCGCGCAATCGGCAGCTCGAAGATGGCGTAGAGGTAGAGCGCGAAGAAGAGCTGCACGCACTGGAACGTGAGACGCTCACGGTATTTGCTGAAAAGCTCGTTGCCGAAGAATATCGCGGCCAGGAGCAGGATGAACGGCCAGCTCGCGATGAGATTCGCGCTCCGCGTGTAGAAGATGAGGCAGCCCGACAGAAGCCCGCCCGTGAAGAACTGCGCGATGATAGGCAGTAAGGTGTAGAACGGATTCTTAATAGATGGTGCTGCATCAGACTTATCGCGGTGCAGGTAGTGGCTTATGAGGATGCAGAGCGCCGCGATAAGCAGCATCATCGTGAAGATGAAGGTGACCCACGGGAGGTCGACGCGGCTGTACGCGAGGTTATCGATGATGAAGCTTATGACGAACGCGGCGGTCGAGAGGTGCTTCTCGTTCCTGCCGATCCATCCAAAGAGCTTCTTTTTCATAGAGTCATTATAAGCTGCGCACGTATGGTGCTTGGACCCGGGCTCGAACCGGGGACCCCTTCCTCTTCAGGGAAGTGCTCTACCAACTGAGCTATCCAAGCGTGAAAACCGCACTACTGCGCCATCCTATCATATTCCCCCTGCCCTTTCACCCTCCTATTTGCTCTGCTGGCCCTCGTACTGTTGGAGGATGTTCTGGAAGTCCTGGGACGAGAATCCGCTCGTGCCGTCTCCCCCATTAACGGCGCTCAGGAGCGGCCCCAGGTACCCCCACGCGAAGATGAGCGGCGCGACGACGAAGAGCCCCCAGAACACCACCTGGCCCAAGAGACTCCACTGCGCCCGGCGCTTCATAGCGCGCAGCATCTCGTTATTCTCCTTGGCAAGCGCTAGGTTCTCGTCGAGCAGCTTCTTGAGTTCGGAATCCATGCGTCTAGTATATGCTATTTCTTTCTGCCGTCCTTACAGCCGGTAACGGTAAACGGAATTTCATTGCTGTTTGAGACGCCGTCGAAGACGTGAACGGTGTTATCGCCGCAGGCAATGGTGTGGGCGTAGTGGGACCCGTTCCAGGCACTGCTATCCATATTAAAAGTGATGCTCGTGGAAGTCGTGTTTTTCACATCGTAGTACACGACGCCGCCGTTGAAATCGACGAGTACGCGGTAGGGGAAATACGCGCTGCTCAAGCTCTCTCCCGTGATGGTAATAGATCCTTGGTAGCCGTACGGAATGGTGGGCGGCGTAATGCTTGCGATATGAGGATTATCGGTGCTCGTGGCGTTGAAGAAAAGCGCAGTCATGTTGGACGCCTTGAGAAGATCGATGGCGAGCGCAGGAGAATCGCCATGCACCGCATCAAGCGGCGGTGCGGTAGTTTCGTTGCTGCCGCACTGGTATTCGATCCAGCTTCCGCCGGGCGTAGACGGCGGCGGCGCGAGCGTCGGGCATCCGCCCGATATCAACCGTTTATCATGGTCGGCCTGGTAGAGCGCCTTTACACTCGCGGATACTCCCGCGACATTATGGTAGGCCTCAAACCCCATGCGCCCCATCTCGCGCGTGTAATACGTGTAGGTAATGTCGTCGTCGGTTGACGGGTCGGCGATGGTAAGGACGAGGGTCTTAAGTGGCAGAGTGAGGGCGCCGTTCGGGAGCGGATATCGGTAGTCAGCGAAGAACCACTTCTTCTGGTCGGCCCGGTTGACGTTGGGTCTTGGGCAGACGGGTGCGGGTGCGGGAAGCTTGCTCCATCCGGGTCCGTACGTGCCGGTATTGCCCGAAGTAGTGGAAAGCGCATCGATATCCATGTGCACATCGGTATCGAATGAAGCCGATATGTTGGGCACGCTCCCAGTGCAGTTAGCGTTCACATGATAGGTTGACCCGGTCTGGTCGAGCGTCATGTAGCTCGAAATAGTCGTCGACGACTGGAGTAGGATGTCGACGATGCCGTCACCAAACGCAAGCGGATTCCCGAATGACGTCTGCACGGCGATGAGACCGATCTCCGGATTCCCCGTGTCGATGGGGATATTATCTTGAAACGCTCCTCCTGCACTTTTCCCTGTCTTGTGATACGGAAGATTTTCCCCGGGCAGGAGGTCGCGGTGGGAGGCGCACGCGGGATTGCCATCGAGCGGAGACACGCCCATAAGCACATTCCCGCTCTTATCGAGGCATACGTCCTGGATGAAATAATCCATCATCGCCTGCCAAGGCGTTCGGGTAGAAAGCGAAGGCGCGGACTCTTCACCCCGCTGAGAGTCCTGAAATACCGGCCACGTATAATAAGCTCTTATCGCAAGCCCGATCATAATCAGTCCCGCAAACCCGATGAGGAGTGACCGAGAACGCCTTGAGAAATACTGCGACGGAGTCGGCGTCTCAGAATCCATATCCTTATACTAGCAGCAAGTGCCTCTGCCCTGAGTCGAACAGGGATCAGCTCGTTAGGAGTGAGCCGTTCTATCCATTGAACTACAGAGGCGAACAAGGAGAGCCTAACACAAAACCGCCCTTTCGGGCGGTTCGTGGCTTAGGCTTTGACGCCGAGGAGCTCGGAGAGCTTGTCCTTGTCGAATCCGACGACGAGCTCGTCCCCCACGAAGATGACCGGTACGCCCATCTGGCCCGACTTCTGGATCATTTCCTGGCGCTTCTCGAGGTCGCTCGCGACGTTGAATTCCGTGTATTTGACGCCGTTCTCCTTGAAGAATTCTTTGCTCATCTCGCAGAAATGGCAGGTCGGCGTGCTGTAGATGGTGACGTTTTTATCCATACGACTTTTTATTAGTGGGGCTAGTATACCACAAGCCCCTGGGGATAACTGGTGCGGGATACGAGAATCGGACTCGTGCCTACTGCTTGGGAAGCAGCCGTTCTACCACTGAACCAATCCCGCTACGGGCACTAATAGAGCCAGTCGAGCGCCTTTTTCCACCACGGGAGCGTGCTCGTGGAGGTCGTGGCGGCCGTAGGCGGCACTACGATGATAACGTGCTCCCCCGGCCGCGCAACTCCCTCGGTATCCCGGAGCGCGGCCTCCTCACCGCGTGGAGTATTGAGTTCGGCGAGATCGGCCTGGAGGGTGGTCTCACGGCTCTGGAGTGCCGCTAGTTGGGCACCTGTGTCGGCTACGTCAGTACGGGCGCGCTCCTCTTTACCGAAGATGCCCCAGGTCAGGAAGCCGAACCACACGATGCCGAGTACGAGGAGCCCGGCGACGGTGAGGTCGCGGTACGAGAGGGGGCGCGAAGAAGAGCGGCGACGCATGCGCCAATTATACCGCTACCGCTCACTCTCCTGCACCATCTTCATGAACACGTCCTCGGGGATCTCCACCTTGCCGTGGGCCTTCAGTTTCTTCTTACCCTTCTTCTGCTTCTGGAGGAGCTTGTTCTTGCGGGAGACGTCGCCGCCGTAGAGCCCGGCAGTCACGTCTTTGCGCACCGCAGAGAGCGTCCTTGAAGCTATGATGCGGCCGAGCGATTCTCCCTGGATCTTGGCCACGAACTGCTGCTGCGGGAGTATTGAGTGGAGTTTCTCCACCATCTTCTCGGCTTCTTCCTGCACCCGCCGGCGCGATACGACGCGCGCGAACGCGGGCACCGGTTCTTCTGCCACGAGGATGTCGAGACGCACCACGTCTGCCGGGCGCTCGTCGAGGAAGGTGTAAGAAAGCGATGCATACCCGCTCGAGACGTTCTTCACGCGGTCGAAGAATCCGCGCATAAGTTCTCGTAGCGGCATTTCAGCGGATATCTCGATGCGGCCATCAGGATACGCATCAGTGTTCCCCACGTTCGCTTCGTGCTCGTGGAAAAGCTGGAGGAGTGGCGAGAGCGATTCTGGCGGCGTGATGAGCGTGACCTTCACCCAGGGCTCTTCGATGAGTGCGATGTCGCCGTACTGCGGGAACTTCGACGGCGTGTAATACACTTCCCTCCTCCCGTTCTTATCCGTGACCGCGTATGCGATCGTCGGGATGGTGACGATGAGCGAGAGATTGAACTCGCGCCGCAGGCGCTCGGTAATGATCTCCAAATGGAGCATGCCGAGGAAGCCGCAGCGGAATCCGCGACCGAGGACGCCCGACGATTCTTCTTCGTATGAAAGCGATGAGTCTGAGAGCTGGAGGCGCCCGAGCGATTGGCGCAACAGCGGCAGGTCGTCCTGGCTCTCCGGATACACCGAGGCCCACACCACCGGGTGCGGCCGCGCGTAGTCCGGGAGCGCGGGGAGCGTGCCCTTCTGCGCCGCCACGGTGTCTCCGACCGCCACCACGCCCGGTTCCTTGATTCCGGTGACGATGTAGCCTATCTCGCCCGCAGAGAGCGTTTCCGCTGGCGTCTCTTCCGGCGTGAACACGCCCACGTCGAGCGCGACGAAGCTGCGGTCAGCCGCCTTGAACATGAGCGGGACGCCCTTCTTGAACGCGCCGTCGAACACGCGCGCATAGACCGCGATGCCGCGGTGCGCAGAATACGAGAAGTCGAATATGAGTGCGCGCGGCTCGTCGGCCTCAGACTTTCGCGGCGCCGGTACGCGCTTCACTATTTCCGCGAGGAGCTCGTCGACGCCCTCACCGGTACGGCCTGAAACGGCGAGCACCGTATCGGGAGACACATTCAAGAGCTTCGCGAGAGATTCCCGGATCTCGTCCGGGCGCGTGTACGGTGAGTCAATTTTAGAAAGCACGGGCACGATCACGCAGCCAGCCGCCTGCGCCATCGAGAGCGTGGTCAGGGTCTGCGCCTGCACGCCCTGGGTCGAGTCCACGAGCAGGATAACGCCCTCCACTGCCTTCATGGCGCGCGACACCTCGTACGCGAAGTCGATGTGCCCCGGCGTATCGATGAGGTTCATGATGTACTGCTTTCCATCGGGCGCCTTGTAGTTCATGCGCACCGGCTGCATCTTAATGGTGATGCCGCGCTCCCTTTCCAAGTCCATCTTGTCGAGCACCTGGTCGCGCATCTTGCGCGCTTCTATGGTGCCGGTGCGCTCAAGGAGCCGGTCCGCGAGGGTCGACTTGCCGTGGTCTATATGGGCGATGATGGAGAAGTTACGTATTTCCACCTAGGGACTTTAGCATTTATCGCACTTTCTCTCTACTGGACTACTTCTCCGGATTGATACCGGTGATTCTTATCGTATGCGTCATACGTAGAACAGTCGTCCGCACCCTCCGAGAACCTGTCCCCGCAATCCTTCGCCACGAAGCTCGCGACATCTGCACCAGAAACAATCCCTTGCTCCTCAAAGAACACGTTGTTCTTATCTTTCTCGTACGAAGTGATATTCCCCTTGCTCGAGTTTATATCCGCGAAGGTTGCGGGGTCCGCTTGGGATAGAACTATCTTGTCGCCGACATATACATGCGCAGCATCTACGGCAAAGCCAGTGTACCCGAGACTGCTTTCTAGCAGTCTGAAGCTCGCAGGATCCGCTTCGGGCATGAGCTCTGGCGTTTCATTGACCACCGGGCAATCACCGCGCGCATCGAGCCTGACGCAAGTGCCTCTGCCGTCGAGGTCCCATACATGGTTTGCATCCTTTGCGTATCCTGAAATAAGTCCCTTCTCGCTTAGGTAGATTGGCGTAAATGTGGCCGGATCAACATCAGGAATCGCAACGCACTGCGAATAAACCGTTTTACTGTCTTTTGCGAGCCGATCGTTGAAGAAGTTGGCATCCTCACCTGCCTCGTGGTAATGGCCGAGTATGGTAAAGGTCGCGGGGTCGGCGCCAGGAATGGCTCCGAAGGTCGAAGGATAGTCACCTCCAGCGCCACAATATACGGCATCCCTATCCTTCACATATCCGTACCCGATGATGGAAAAGGTCGCCGGGTCAGCTCCGGGAATTGCGACATCATCCGCATAGACAGCGTGCGCATCCTTAAAGAAATTAATGAAGATATCGTCGTCCCCTTGGATCTTAGTGAACGTCGCTCCATCAGCGCCCTGAACGACATCCCCATATGAACACACCACATTCCCGACGACGACGTCCTCATCTTCTCCCGTAGAGGCGCAGGGATCATCTTTTGAAGGCGGGTACGTTTTGTGCACCAGATTAACCGTTGAAGTAGCTGCATGCGCGGGTTGCTGATCCTGCGGCAATGAGGAAACCGTACCGGAAGCGCCGAACAAACTCCCGAAGAAGATACCGATGGCTGCGAATATGTGTGCGATGGTGGTCATGGTAGTGATTATTGGATAACCTCCCCCTTCCAGTAATAGTGGCTGCTGTCTTTTGCGTCCACATCCTGGCCATTCACGAGCGGCGCGACCATGTTTGTAATCACCTTTCCCTTCTTGTTAGTAGTGGTGGCGGTAACTTCTGGAACGAGTACGAAGCTTGCTGGGTCAGCACCGGCTACGACACCCCCTTTCCAGAACACGTCCCAGTACACGTGGTTCGCATCCTTGTCATAACCCACGTAATGACCATCGGCATCTGGTATCCCTTGGAACGTGGCCACATCAAGCCCTGCGATATCGACGGGTTTGCCCTCGTTATAGATATGATTCGCGTCCTTGCCGATAAAGCTAAGCCCCACCACTTCCACCGCTTCAAAGGTCGCAGGATCCGCTCCTGCCAATACAGCTCCGTCAAGATAGACATGATTCTTGTCCTTCTGGTACGCCGGGGAAAGATAGGTATAGGTAGCCGCATCCACGTCGGGCGAAACTTTGCCGTCGAGATAGACGTGATTAGCGTCCTTAGCGATATGGGGAATCGGGCATCCGCCTTCGCAGCTGTCCATTTCGCCGACATACGCGAACGTCGCAGGGTCGGCACCCTGGATTGGCGAGAAAACTTGGCCTGCAGAATCCGTATAATGCCAATCGAGCAGCCATACATGCGCCGCATCTTTCGCGTAGACCGTCTGTGTCGAGTTGGGGTCTGAAATTATTGAAAACGTATTAGGGTCTGCATCGGGCACCATCGAGCTCCGGAAATAGACATGGCTTTTATCTTCCCCGAGAGGCCCTGCATCGACCGATTGGGTTTCCCTGAACGTGCTGGCATCGGCGCCTGCTATCAGAGACGCGGTATCACCCGAGTAGGCTCCGCCGGTATACCAAACGTGAGTCGCGTCTTTTGCATAGTAGTAGTCTGCAGATCGCTGCGTCGAGCCGTCTTCAGTATCAGTCCTTTCGACCCCTACCATTACGAACGTCGCCGGATCGGCCTCCGGGAGGGTTTTCAAATCGAGCCAAACGTAATTCTTGTCCTTCGCGAAGATAGTATCGTTACTGTCGTTACAATACTTCCACGTCGCGAAATCTGCAGTCGGCGTAACCGGGTAATCGCTACCCCAATACACTACGCCATTGTTGTTCCATTCGAGAGCGTTTTGAGTAGTGGGCAGCTCAGAGGCGGTAGTGCAGTGCTGTCCTGCATCCGTGACGGATTCATACGTTGTCGTGGCCACAGTCGAGGTTGCTGCCTGGGGTGCAGCGGGGTGAGATCGATGCATATACGCATACACGCCCGCTGCGAGAAGAATAAGGATGACGATAGCCGCCGCTATCCAAGGAGAAGAAGACGGGCGTGGAGTAGGAGAAACGGTAGGTTCCTGCACGGGCGAGACTGGGTCCATAGGGAGCGATTATGCGAGTATGACCTCACTCTACGACGCCCGGTCCCAAACGCAAGAAATCAATGGGGACACTAGGACTCGATGTCGGTCGGCTCAAGGACGAGCGGTGTGCCGGGCAGGAGCCGGCGGCGGAAGGCACCGAAGACTTCGATGAGCTCCTCATTCTTAAGCTGGTAGAGGAACGCCGCGGTCACCGCGATGCCCACAAGGCCCGCGACGAGGCCGTCGAGGAACACGCCGAGCACGGTAGCGATGGAGCCCGTGCCGCCAAGCAGCGCGAGCGTACCGTACGCGGCAGCTCCGCCGATGACCGACGCGCCAAACGACTGCCAGAAGAGCCGCTTCACGCGCAGCTGCGGGATGCGGAAGTCACGCACGAAGAAGGCGTACCCCACGACCGCTTCCGCAATCGAGCCGAGTGCATAGCCGAGCGCGAGCATGAGCACGGTCGATCCGGCGACGTTGTCGACGCGCAGCAGCGACTCGATGAAAAGGCGCAGCGTCGGGTTCGAGTGGAAAAGCGCGACGAGCGCGAGCGCGGAACCGATCGATACCGCGATGTCGACGATGCCGTAGTACAAGGGTTTCCTCGAGTTCCCCGCTGCGTAGTAGGTGCGCGCAATGAGCAGCGTCACGTTCTGCGCGGCAAGCGAGATGATGAAGAGCGCGAGGGCTGCGGCAGTAAGACGGGTCGCCGACCAGTCGAACGCGCCGGTGCCGAGTATGACGCGCACGAGCTGTGCGCGCAGAACGATAGCAAGCACGGTGAGCGGGATGGACCAGAACAAGAGGTGGCGCAGTGCGTTCTCCACGTGCGCGGCGAGCTTCTCGCCCTCCCCGCTCGCGAAGAGGCGCGCGAGTGTCGGGAACGCCGCGACGGAATACGAGACGCCGATGATGGCGATGGGCACCGCCTGGAGGTTATATGCGAACGTGAAGACGGATATCGATCCCACGGCGAAGTAGGACGCGAGCGCGGTGAGGACGAGGATGGTCACCTGGGTCGACGCGAGCGCGAACGTGCGCGGGATAGAGAGCACGAGCACCTGGCGCAGATACCTGAGCGCTTCCCGGCGCGGCACGGCTTCCTCCGCACGCTCGCGCGCGAAGTACGGCAGCTGGATCAGGAAGTGGAGCACCGCACCGATGACCACGCCCCACCCGAGCCCCGCGATGCCGATGACGGGATAGAGGAATACCACGCCGCCGATGATGCCCAGGTTGTAGAGCAAGGGCGAGATGGAATACAGCACGAACCGGTGGCGCATCTGCGTGAGGTTCGCGAGGATGTTGCTCGCACCGAGGAAGATGGGCTGCAGAAGCAGGATGCGCGTGAGGAGTATGAGGTTCGCAGCTTCGATCGGATCGGTGACGAATCCTGGCGCGGTCAGGTGCACGAGAAGCGGCGCGAGCGCGAAACAGACCGCGGCCACGACACCCATGCCCACGAAGAACCACAGGAGGCACTGGCGCAGGAACGAGATCATCCTTCCCGGGTGCTCGGCCTCGAGCCTCGACAGCACCGGCATGAGTGCATACAAGGACAGGAGCGAAGCGACCGTCGCGAAGAGGAAGTCCGGGATACGGAACCCTGCGTAATAGATATCGAGCACGCCGCCCGCGCCGAAGGTACCCGCGAGAAGCCGGTCGCGCACGAGCGCCAGAAGCTGGGAGAGGAGCGCGAACGCAGCCAATACGTACGCGGCCTCATGGAGGCCGCGTACCGGATTGGTGAGCGAACGGATGATGCGCCCGACCATGTTCCCTATTACTGCACCGGAGTGGTTGCAGGTGACGTCGCTGCCGGAGCTGGCGGCGTAGCGTTCGATGCGGGCTCGGTCACCGGAGCTTCAGAGAGGGTCGTCGCCGGGAACGGGTTCTTACCCGACTGGAGCGCCGTGATATCGGCTGCGACGGCCGTGGCGTTATCCGGGGAGAGCGCCGAGACGGCCTGGAGTTCCGTCACCGCATCGGTGAAGTCCTTCTTCGCTGCGTATGCGACCGCGAGGAAGAAGTGAGCGTTCGCGTACTGCGGATTGACCTTGGTGGCTGCCTGGAGCGCTACGATAGCGCCATCGGTGTCACCGGTGCCGAGCCGGAGGAGTCCGACCTGGAAGAGCACGGTCGGGTCGGTCGGTGCGAAGTACGCAGCGGCTTCAGCGGCCTGGAGCGCTTCAGCAGCCTTCCCTTCCTGGACTTCCAGCTGCGAAAGGAGGAAGATGGCCTGCGTGTAATCGTGCTTCAAGCTGATCGCCTGCGTGAGATCGGTCTCAGCGGCGGCACCGTTCTTCTGCGCAATCTCAAGCTGCGCGAGCACGAACGGCAGCACTGGGTTGGTCGGGTTCAAGGTCTCGGCGTGCTCGTATGCGGTCTTCGCGTTATCGTATGCGCCGCTGATGCCGAGCGGCACCACCGCAGCGTACACGTCGCCGAGTGCGCCCCAGTTCTGGTAGTTGTTTGGACCGAGCTGGGTCGAGGTGAGCGCATCCGAGATACTGCTCGTGAGCGCGGTCTGGAAGTTGGTGCGCGCCTGGTCCGCGGTGAGCGTCGAGTCATTCGCGATCTGATTCATGCGCGCGATACCGACCGAGCTCGAGAGACGGTACGCATAATCGGTCGGCGAGAAGAGGATCGAACGCGCGACGTCGGCGGATGCAGCATCGAGGTTGCCGTTCTGAAGCGCGGATGCAGCCTGTGCATATGCGGACTCACCGAGGTACCGCTCTACGACGACGTAGACGCCGAACACCGCAGCGATAAGGAGGAGCGTGAGCGCGAACACGATCACGAAGCCGATGCGGGGACTGCGTGCGAACGCGATGCCCCACTCCTGCGCGGAGACACCGTAGCGCATGCTCGAGATGAACACGCCCGCCGCGATGAACGCAAGCGCGATAGTAAGCGGTCCTGGCACGGAGAGCACGGCGAGTGCGAAGAGATACACGGTCGCTACGAACGACGAGAGCGACACGAACCGCAGGAACGGATCAGCAGGTGCACGCAAGAGGAGGAAGCGGATTCCTACGAACAAAAGGAGCGCGAAGAATGCGATCCACGCGATAGCGCCCACGGCGCCCGTCGTCACGAACGAGGTCGGAACGTAGCCGATACCCGAGGTGAAGTCGATGTTCCAGAAGATGGTGCTGTTGAGGGACGAATCGCGGTACTTGAGCCAGTCCACGCCGAAGGTGTTGGGACCGGTGCCGAAGAGGGGCGAAGACGCGAACGTGTGGCTGCCCACCGCGAACGTAGACGCCCAGGACGGACGGACGTCGAGCGCGCTCGCATGGAGGCCTCCGGAGAGGGCGCTGCCGATGGTCGAGCCGCCGATAAGGAAGAATATGGACACCACGAGCACGATGAGCGGAGCGACGAGCGAGCCCTGCACGCTGTCGAGCATGGCCGGGGCTTCCACGACTGCGACCCCTTCAAGGTCGTCATCACCTGCTGCCAGGGTGCGGCGCATGATGGCTTCGATGAAGATGCCGAGTGCGACCAGCGCGACGAGCACCCACACCATGACCGAGTTAACGAGTGCAAGCACGAGGAGTTCGATAGCACCCGCGACATAGAGCGCGATGCGCATCCAGGACGGCAGCGTGGTGAACCGGAGCGCGATGAGACCCACCGCGAGTGCGAGTCCGAGCAATATGCCGAGGTCGACGAACGCGCCGATGAGATTGCTCGTCGCAGAGAACGTATTCGGCGCGACCTGGCCGCCTACGATAAAGATGACTTCGCCGACAAGCACGATAGCGAATGCCGCAGCCATCACGAGATAGAAGAGGCGGAGCTGTTCGCGGCGGCGCAGTACGAGCGCGGCGAGCGAGCCGAGGAGCGCAGCGACCACGACGAACCCGAGCGTGTCTGCTTCAAACGCAGAGCCGAAGAACGCTGCTTTCATCCCGACGCCAGAGAAAAGCGCGGAGAGAAGGTACGCGAGCGGCACGAGCCAGAGCGACCCTAAGAGGAGCACCGGCGGCACGATGATATTGCCGCGCGTAAGGCGCGCAAGGATGAAGAGTGCGAGCGTCACGATAGCGCCGACGGCGAGGATCGAGACCTTCGTGTACACGAATGGGACTGCCGATCCCGGAATAAAGGCGATGGCGGCGATGCCGAACGTGAGCGCGAGCGCCCACGCAGCCGCTGCGTCGAACGAGAACTTCCTCGGTGCTGATGCGGTATCCATACTATATATAGTGCTGCTCAAACTAGCGCCCCTGGTAAGTCTCTCTAGTATACCGCGCACGCGCGAATGCAAGTCGAGAGTGGTGTAGATAAATGTAGTGTGCTAGTGTGGCACAGGACCGGATCAGACGACTGCCCTTATTCTGTAAGGGAGGAAAGTCCGAGCACAGGCACAAGCAATTGTGCAGTCTGGTAGCAGGTAACGCCTGTCCGCCGCAAGGCGCGAGGTGCGAACAGAGACGTTCTAGCGAAAGCGACGAACGTCTGTATTGGGGAAACCCCGTACAGATGATTTTCAGGGCGACCTGAAAGTGAAACGGCTAAATCCTTACCGCTGTGCAAGGCCGTGCTTCGCAAATGCGAAGAGCGCCGCTCGAGGTGATGCGCGAGCATCATCCCAGATAGATAGTCGTCCCGCGCATCGAATGCGGTGCGCGCGACAGAACTCGGCTTACGATCCGGTTTGCGAACATGAAAAGACCCGCCTCACGGCGGGCCTTTTCATTTCACTCTTTCTATATATTAGATGACGTCGCAGACGCCGGAGACGCAGGCGAGTTCCTTCTTAACTTCCGTCTCGTCGGTGCGCTCGTACTGCACGAGCTTGCCGTAGTCGATTTCCGGGAACTGCTTCACGAGTTCCTCGTAGCGTTCCTTCGTGATGGTCTCGTACGGCGCGAGGCGGTACGCGTGGTTGTCGCGCGGGAGGAACGAGAGGCCGCCGACGATCTCCCAGTTCGCGTACACCCAGTTGGCGACGCCGATCCACTCGTTGTCGCCGACTGAGATGGTCACCGACGGGTTGTGCTCGGTGTAGTTCTCCTTCACGAGCTTCCAGTGTTCGAGCTGGTCGAGCGCGG
>Ga0105238_10005275_pt1 | contig 12781 bp, 11 predicted proteins | sample KBSC34metaG_FD_81526 | JGI IMG/M metagenome (GOLD analysis project Ga0105238, IMG submission 81526) | Corn rhizosphere microbial communities from Kellogg Biological Station, Michigan, USA - KBS C3-4 metaG | ecosystem: Host-associated > Plants > Roots > Rhizosphere > Soil | place: Michigan, USA... | reverse complement strand
CTTCTTCTTGCCGTCGGGCCCGATGGCGAACCACAAGCCGCCCTGGCCCTGCCCGGTGGTGTCACCGGGCTTCTGGTCGGGCAGGTAGCGGTACAGCGGCCAGCCCTCGTAGGTCATCTGCTTGGTGCCGTCGGAGCGGGTGACCTCGCCGACCAGACCCTGGCCGACGCCCTGCACGGTGACGGAGCCGTCCTGGGCCGACACCGGCTCCCAGGTCAGCGCGCACTCGCCGTCGCAGGTCGCCTTGGGCGGCGACGCCGAGTCGTGGCTGAACATGTAGAGGGTGAAGCCCTGGTCGTCCACCACGACCTTGCCCAGGGTGGTGTTGGCCACGCTGAGCACGGCGTTGTTGACCGGTGTGTCGGCGTCCGTCGTGTACGCCGGGGCAACGGTGGCCTCGGCCGCGGTCGCGGCCTGCGACCCGCCCGAACAGGCGGACAGCAGTGCCAGCGGCAGCAGGCCCAGCGAGGCGACGGCCGTCATCCGGCCACGGCGGTGGCGCAGCTGCACGGTGGCGTCCTTTCGAGCGGGAGAAGGGTCGCCACTAAGTACTCTGCGCGGCCGGATTCGGCTCATTCGTGGATGCAACCGCTCACATTCACAGTTGACCGTGACCGAAAACTACCGAGAGTGCACTTCCCCAAACACGTCCGTGGCATCAAGATGTCTCCCGTGGTGCGGTACCGGATGACCAGACGCGACCAGCCCGTGGCGGCCAACGCCGCCGGCGGGGACTCGACGCTGGTCACCGCCCTCTACCAGGAACATCGCGGCGCGCTGTTCGGCCATGTGCTCCGGCTGACGGGTGGCGACCAGCAGTGGGCCGAGGACGTGGTGCAGGAGACCCTGTTCCGGGCCTGGCGCAATGCCGACAAGCTCGACGACGCCCCCGGCCTGCTCCGGGCGTGGCTGTTCACCGTCGCGCGCCGAATCGTGATCGACGGCCGGCGGAGCAAGGGCGCCCGGCCGCCGGAGACCGAGGCCGGGCCGCTGGAGATGGTGGCGGTGCCCGACGGCACGGACAAGGCGCTGTCGGCCATGGTGGTGGCCGAGGCGTTGCGCAGCCTGTCGCCCGAGCACCGCGAGGCTATCCTGCAGACATACCTCAAGGACCGGACCGTGAACGAGGCGGCCGAGGTCCTCGGGGTGCCGCCGGGCACGGTGAAGAGCCGGGTGTACTACGCACTGCGGGCCCTGCGGCGAGCCTTGCAGGATCGGGGGATGACCACATGACATCGCCGACCGACCACGTGGACGTCGCGGCTTACGTGCTGGGGGCACTGGACGAGTCGGAGAACGCCCTCTTCGAGCGCCACCTGGCCACCTGTCCACGCTGCCAGGCGGAGCTGGACGAGCTGTCCGGCCTGCCGTCGCTGCTGGACCAGGTCCGCGGCAGCGGCCTGCTGGCCGACCTGCTGGGAGACGACCTGCCCGGACCTTCACGCGGCAACATCGCGCCCGGCACCGGCCTGAGCACTCCCCCGCCGATGCTGGGCAACAGCGGGGCCTTCCCGACCGCCGGCGGCGCCTTCCCGGGCAACGCGAACCCGTTCCCCAGCGGCCCGCCCGCGCCGCCACGGCACAGCTCCCGTTCGCAGTTGGGCGGCATGCCCGACCTGTCGGACTTCCGCCCGGCGCCGCAGTTGCCGTCGCCGCCGCGGACGGAGGACAAGGTCCTCCAGGGCGTGATGGTGAACATCGCCGACGCCCGACGGAAGCGCAAGCGCACCTTCGTGCTGGCCGCGGCCGCCGCGGCCGTGCTGATCGTCGGCGGTCCGCTGCTCGCCCTCGGCGTGACCGGCGCGTTCGGCGGCGGGCCCGCGGAGACCATCCAGGCCAGCAGCGGCCCGGTGACCGCCAAGGTCGGCCTGACCGGCGACGACCACGGCACCGCGGTGTCGTTCGAGCTGACCGGGGTGAAGGGTCCGCTGGACTGCACGCTCTACGCCGTGTCCAAGGACGGCAAGACCCGCCGCGCGGTGAGCAGCTGGACCGTCGACGCCAAGGGCTACGGCAACGACCAGAACCCCGACTCGCTGCGCATCGACGGCAACGTCGCGATCGCCCGGTCGGATCTGGGCAAGCTGGAGTTCGCCCGCGAGGGCGGGCCGGACATCCTCGACATCAACGTCTGAGCAGGTGCCGCCAGCGGAAGTTGGCACTGCGTAAACGTCTGTGGCGCACGGCTTCGGCCGTGCGCCACAGAGTGATAACGATGATCTTCCGGTCAGCCCAGCAGGGCGTCACCGAGCGTGACTCCGTTGGGGGAGCCCCAGCCGGTGGCCATGTCGAACCCCGAACCGGCCTGATAGAAGCGGTTGTCGCCGACTGTCACGTCGTTGACAGCGACACCGCTCAGTGCGTACAGCTTCGGGTTGAGTTGGCCGATGCGCAGCTTGCCAAGGATGCCGGCGCGCTGGTTGATCAGCGTCAGGTACGAGGCCCACAGCGGGGCCGCCGCGCTGGTGCCGCCGTTGCGGCCCCAGGCGCCCTGGATGTAGACGGAGTACTCGCCGCCGGAGGCCGCCGCCGACACGTCCGGCACCTGCCGCTTGCCGTCGCCGGTCTGCCACAGCGGCTTGTCGAACACCATCGACTGCCCGCCGCCGCCGGCCCAGCCGCCGCCCTGGTTCCAGGTCGTCTCCGAGGCCCGCGTGCCGTCGGTGTTCAGGGTCAGCTTCGTGCCGCCGACGCTGGTCACGTACGGGTTGGAGCCGGGGAAGTCCACCGCCAGGTCGGCCGCGTGCTGGGTGTTGGCGTCCCGCTCGCAGTCGTAGGCGCCGGCGTCGCCGCCGGCCGCGAAGAAGGTCATGCCCTGCGCCGCGGCCTGCTTGGCCACCGCGTCGACCGCCTGCATCGAGGCCAGGCTGCGGTCGTACTCGCACAGGCCCCAGCTCGACGACACCACCGGCACGTTGTCGGCGACCAGTGCGTTCCACAGGTCCACTTCGGCCGCCGTGGTGTTCGGCGCGGTGTAGACGACGAGGTTCGCCTTGGGCGCGATCGCGTGCGCCACCTCGATGTCCAGCTCCACCTCGGCCTGCGCCGAGTCGCCGTCGGTGTTGCCGCCGTCGATGTTCTTCACGGTCGGCGGCGCGGTCGGCAGGTTGTACTGGTGGTCGAAGGTGTCGATGTTGGCCTGGTCGAACTTGCCGTACTCGAACAGCGCAAGGGTCTGGCCGCTGCCGTCGGCGTCCAATCCGGACAATCCGTAAGCTGAGCGCAACTCGGACGGCGTGTAGCCGCCGCCCGGGCCACTGCCGACCTTGGGGCCGGACACCTCGGCCGTGTGCCGCTGCGGCACGTAGTGCTCGTCGAGGCCGGTCACCCCGCTGACCAGCGAGGCCAGCGTGGTCGGCACCTTCGGCGTGGAGTCGGCGGCGGCGAAGTCGCGGCCGAGGCCGGCGTCGTGCCAGCGGGCCAGCGAAGTGCTGAACGCGGCGCCCAGCTGGTCGGCGGTGCCGGTGGCGTCCACCGTGAGCCGGTTGGCGCTGACGCCCGTGACCTTCAGCCCCCGTGAGCGCAGATAGTCGGTGACGCGGTTCACATCGGCCTGGGTCGGTCCGAAACGATCCCGAAACTGTTGCGGCGTAACGTACTTGGCACGGCCCTTGGCCTGGTCGACGAGCAGTCGGTCCAGTTCGGACTGGTTCCGCAACTTCAGGCTGACCGCGACGGAAAGGCTTTGCGACCCGGGTAACGCCCCGGTTCTCACCGCTCTGTCCAGGCCCGGCACGACGCTCGCGACCGGCGGCGAGAACGCCGGAGTCGGCTGGGCCAGCGCGGGCACCCCCACGCTGACCAGCGACAAGGGGACTGCGGTGAGGATCGCGACCATGGTGTGGCGGGACAGGGCCACGTGCACTCCTTCGAGTGGTATCGATCACTCAGCGCCCCTAAAATAGACCAGTCCGACGCAGGCACTGAGCGAACGGGTGGAATTGCCCGTTCGGAGTGCGCAGTGTCGCGTACGGACCGTCGCCGCTTGGGAGGTACCCCGCGTGACCCGCACCTTCGCCACCGCACTGGACCTCGGCGCCACCCCGGAGCACGAGGAAGAGCTGGCCGAGGTGCTCCGCAGAGGGCCGTTCCACCTCGCGCTGCAGGCCGCCATCGCGGCCAGCGGGCTCAGCCTGGAGACCATCCAACGCCGGCTGCAGGCCCGTGGGCACGAGGTCAGCGTGGCCAGCCTCAGCTACTGGCAGCGGGGCCGCAGCCGGCCCGAGCGGGCCAGCTCGCTGGAGACCGTGCGCAGCCTGGACACCGTGCTCGGGCTGCCGGCCGGCTCGCTGATGAGCCTGCTCGGGCCGGCCCGGCCGCGGGGCCGGTGGGCCAACCACGTGCCCGGCTCCGTCGGGTACGCCGAGCTCGGGCACAGCGACCGCACGATGCAGATGCTGTCCGACACCATCGACCCCGAGACCAACCAGCGGCTGGAGACGCTCAGCCACCACCAGGACCTCTACCTGGACGAGGACGGCCGCGGGTATCGGATGGCCGTACGGCGGGTGCTGCGGGCCCGGGCCGACGGGGCCGACCGGATGCTGGTGATGAACGTCGGCGACGACCCCGAGGCCGGCAGCCCGGTGTTCACCGCAGGCGTCAACTGCGTGCTCGGGCGGACCGTGTACGACGCCGAGGAGGACGTCACCGCCGCCGAGCTGCTGTTCCACCGCAAGCTGGCGCTGGGCGAGACCTACCTGGCCGAGTACGAGATCAGCGGCGTCAATCCGAAGGTGCGCACCACCGAGCTGACCCTGGGTTTCCGGCAGCCGACCCGGGAATGTGTGCTCCAGGTCGTCTTCCACCCCGACGCCGTGCCCGCGCGCTGCTATCCCGTCTGGCAGCCCCAGGCCAAGCCGGCGGCCACCGGCCGGCGCAACCGCCGCGAGGAGGCCGAGCAGCGCATCGAGCCCAACGGCAGCGTGCACGTCGCCCTGGTCGACATCCCGGCCGGTATGTACGGATTGCGCTGGGAGTGGGAGTAAGGCCAAGGACCCACGTCCGGGTGGCTACCGGTCGCGTCCGGTAGCCGATCTTCCCGACCGGGTATAGAACCGGTGCGGGCCGGTCGGCAACCTTCCCCGCTATGTCACGTCTTGGCAACGGGGGCGCGGCGTGGCCCCGGACATGGGGAAGGGGCAGGTGTGAACGACCGGTACCGGTACAGCGGCTCGTACCGCCGCCCGGCACGCCCGCGCAACGGCCTGCGCAACGCCAAGATCGCCGTGACCATGGCGTCGGCCCTGACCCTGGTGCTGACCTGGTTCGGCTGGACCCAGCTGCAGCAGATCAACAGCGGCCTGACCACCGCCGACGTCATCGAGTCCGGCACCAGCACCGAGTCGCCTGCGGACGGCTCCGAGGACATCCTGCTGGTCGGCATGGACTCCCGTACCGACGCGCAGGGCAACCCGCTGTCGCCGGACCTGCTGGCCCAGCTGCACGCCGGCGGCGACGACGGCGAGTCCAACACCGACACGATGATCCTGGTGCACATCCCCAACGGCGGCGCCCGGGCCACCGCGATCTCCATTCCGCGCGACTCGTACGTCGACATCGCCGGCGGCCACGGCGCCCACAAGATCAACTCGGCCTTCGCCTGGGGCAAGAACGCCGTGCTCGGCAGCCTGCGGCAGCAGGGCTTGTCCGGGGCGCAGCTGGAGGTCCGGTCCAACCAGGAGGGCGCCAAGACCGCCATCCGCACTGTGCAGGACCTCACCGGCGTCACCATCGACCACTACGCCCAGATCAACCTGGGCGGGTTCTACGACATCACCCAGGCCATCGGCGGCGTGCAGGTGTGCCTGCGCAATCCCGTCGACGACGACTTCTCCGGCGCGCACTTCGGGGCCGGCGAGCAGACCGTGTCCGGGGCGTCCGCGCTGTCCTTCGTCCGGCAACGGCACGGGCTGCCCGAGGGGGACCTGGACCGGATCCGCCGGCAGCAGGCGTTCATGGCCGGTATGGCGCAGAAGGTGCTGTCCGCCGGGACCCTGACCGATCCCGGCAAGCTGGCCGCGCTGGCCGACGCCGTCAAGAAGTCCGTGGTGCTCGACCAGGGCTGGGACCTCGTCGGCTTCGCCCAGCAGCTGCGCGGGCTGACCGGCGGCAGCACCCAGTTCAGCACCATTCCCATCGAGGCCATCTCGTACGAGACGCCGCAGGACGGCGACGCCGTCAAGGTCGACCCGTTCAAGGTGCTCAGCTTCGTGCGGGGGCTCACCGAGACCACCACCACGAAGGCGCCGCCCGCGATCACCGTGGACGTGCTCAACGGGGCCGGAGTCGCCGGGTTGGCCGGGCGGACCATGGACCTGCTCGCGGCCAAGGGCTACGGGCGTGGCGACACCGGCAACACCGCTACGCGGTCGTCCACCCTGGTCACCTACGGCACCGACGGCGAAGCCGACGCGCGCAAGGTCGCCGCGGACCTCGGGTCCGGCGTCGCCATCTCCCAGGAACCCAGCCTGGCCGGTGGCCATGTCGAGGTCTACCTGGGCAGCGACTATCGCGGGCCCGGGGCCCAGGGGTGGGCCGGCGTTGGTCAGCTCGCGCTGAACGGCTCGGCCCTGCGGGCCGCTCCTACCACCGCTTCCGACGCGCCGATCACGGCGGACGGCGTCACCTGCGTGAACTGACGCGCAGGCTCAGGACTGGACGTTGCCCTGCTGGGTCGTGTTGTGCTGCTGGGCGCCTGGCTGCTGCGGAGCCGGGTTGAGCTGCTGGGGCGGAGCCGGCGGGGCCGTGTCCTCGGCCTTGCCGTCCTTCGCGCCCATCTCAGCCTTGAAGATCCGCAACGACTGCCCGATCCCGCGAGCCGCGGACGGCAGTTTCTTCGCGCCGAACAGCACCACGATCACCAGAAGGATGATGACCAGGTGCGTTGGGGTGAAAAAGTTGAATGGCATCGCCATCCAGCCTAACTCACGCCCGGGCCGGAACAAGCCCGCCAACCGGCCGTGCACCAAGTTGTCCACATCCGGCCATCCGCCGACCCGGCCCGCTCCCCGCGCTCCGGCACCCGCACACCTCCCCCACCGGCCCGGTAGCTCCCACCCTTGCCGCCCTTGACCCGTTCGGGTGACACCCTCGTCTGAAAAGTTCTCGGAAAACCGCGTAATGAACCGCTCCGTACGCGCTCTCACCTTCGTGCGGATCGACGCGATGACATACCAGCGCGTGCTCGGCGACGAGCTACGCAAGCTGCGCAAGCAACGCGGCTGGACCAGGAAGGTGCTGCAGGGCAGGCTGCAGACCGAGGTCTCGCTGCAGACGCTGGCCACCTACGAACTGGGCACCAGGCAGTGCTCGGTGGTCCGGCTGGCCGAGATCTGCCTGGCCCTCGAAGCCCTGCCGCACGACCTGCTGGCCCGCGTGCACGGCCGGATCTTCACCGACACCCCGGGCGAGCACATCCGCCTTGAGCTGTCCCGCGTGGTCGAGGACGGCCAACCGGAGCTCCTCCCGCTGCGCCGCTGGGCCCGCGACCGCCTGCGCGCCGCCGGCGCCCGGACCGGCGAGGTCCAGCTCGACCTGCCCGCCCTGGAACAACTGGCCGAGCTCTGCGGGGTCGACACCGTCGACCTGATGGGGCGGCTGCGCCAGGTCATGACCCGCTGACCGGTCGCCGTCTCCCCGGCGACCGGTCAGCACCGAGTTTCTGACGCCCCGCCCAGCCACCCGCCGCACTCGCGTCACCCTGCGATCCGCACCGTGACGGGTGGCCCTCGGATTTCGAGGGGACGGCGGGCGTCAGGTCAGGCCCCGCGTGTCCCACCACGCGAGGAATCACGCGTGTCCCACCACGCGAGAAGCCGGCCGTGGACCCCACCACGGCCGGCTTCGTTGTGGGAGACCGATACCCCGATGACCCGTCTCCCGGTTCGCACCCCAGTCACTACAGCGGGCGGTTACAGCCCCGGGTCAGCCCACCGGTGTGGCGGCGCGAGTCGCCGCCAGCAGCTCGTAGTCGGCGAGCTCGACCTTCCTGGTCCGCAGCACGTACTGCCAGACGAAACCGGGCCACACCGTGCGGTTCACGCCGGCCGAGTCCAGGTACCAACTCGTGCAGCCGCCCACGCTCCAGACGCCCTTGCGCAACTTGCGCTGGATCTCCAGGTTGAACTTGCGCTGCGGCGCCGGCCGGACGTCCATGGCGGCGACGTCGTGGGCGGCGAGCAGCCCGAGGCACTGGAGCACGTACCGGGCCTGGGCCTCGATCATCAGCACCACCGAGTTGTGGCCGAGACCGGTGTTGGGGCCGAGCAGGAAGAACAGGTTGGGGAAGCCGGAGACGCCGATGCCCAGGTAGGTCTCCAGACCCTTCTCCCGCCACTGGCTGGTCAGGTCGACCCCGTTGCGGCCCTTGATGTCCAGGTAGTCGAAGGCGTCGGTGACGTGGAAGCCGGTGCCGAAGATGATGGCGTCGACCTCGTGCTCGACGCCGTCGGCGGTGACCACGGAGTGCTCACGGACCTCGGTGACGCCCTCGGTGACCAGGTCCACGTTGGGGCGGTTGAAAGTCGGGTAGTAGTCGTTGGAGATGAGCACCCGCTTGCAGCCCATGGTGTAGTCCGGCGTGAGCTTGCGACGCAGCTCGGGGTCGTGCACCTGCTGGTTGATCTGCTTGCGGACCGGCTGCGAGGCGAACTTCATCAGCTTCGGGTTGAAGGTGAACGCCAGCGCCCGGGAGTCCAGCGCCCAGAACAGCGCGGTCCGGCGCAGCCACTGGGTGGCGGGCAGGTTGCGGAACAGGGTCTTCTCGATCTTGTTGACCGGTCGGTCGGCCTTCGGCATCACCCAGGCCGGCGTGCGCTGGAACAGGGTGAGCTTGTCGACCTGCTTGGCGATCTCCGGCACGAACTGGATGGCGCTGGCCCCGGTGCCGATGACGGCGACGCGCTTGCCGGTGAGGTCGTAGTCGTGGTTCCACTCCGCCGAGTGGAAGCTCTCGCCCTGGAAGCGCTCCATGCCGGGCAGGTCCGGGACGGACGGGATGTGCAGCGCGCCGATGCCGGCCACCACGGCGTCGGCGGTGTAGGTGTCGCCGCTCTCGGTCCGCACCGTCCAGCGCTTGCTGTCGTCGTCGAAGACCGCGCCGGTGACCTTCACGCCGAACCGGATGTGCCCGCGCAGGTTGTGCTTGTCGGCGCAGATCCGCAGGTAGTCCCAGATCTCCCGCTGGCCGGCGTAGAGCCGGCTCCACTCCGGGTTCTGCTCGTACGAGAAGGAGTACAGGTGCGACGGGATGTCGCAGGCGCAGCCCGGGTAGGTGTTGTCCCGCCAGGTGCCGCCGACGTCCTGCGCCTTCTCCAGGATGACGAAGTCGTGCCGGCCGGCCTGCTTGAGCTGGATGGCCATGCCGAGCCCGGAGAAGCCGGTGCCGATGATGACGACGCTGGTGTCCTGCCCGCCCATGTCCCGATGTCCCTTCGTCGACCTCGGCTGCACCTTAACTCGCCAGTAGGTTACTACGAGTAGGTTACCTTGGGTAGACTGGTCTCGTGACGAGCGCAGCCGACACCGGCCGACGCAGGCGGATGCCCCGCGCGGCCCGCAAGGCCCAGATGCTGGCCGTGGCCGAGGAGGTCTTCGCCGAGCGCGGCTACCTCGCCGCGTCCATGGACGAGATCGCCGAGCGGGTCGGCGTGTCCAAGCCCATGCTGTACGAGTACTTCGGCTCCAAGGAGGGCCTGCTGGTCGGCTGTATCGACAAGGCCCGCACCGAGCTGCGCGAGGCCACCGAGCAGGCCGTCATCCACGCCGACAGCCCCGAGAACATGCTGCGCCTCGGCCTGCTGGCCTTCTTCCGCTTCATCGCCGAGCGCCGCCAGTCCTACAGCCTGCTCCGGCACGAGGCCGCGGTCACCGTGCCGTCCGCCGTCGAGGAGATCGAGGCCATCCGCCGCCAGCAGACCGACCTGATGGTCGGCTGGATGGGCCTGGCCCTGCCCGCCGCCGACCCCATCGAACTCGAGGCCGCCGCCGAGATCCTGGTCGGCTCCTGCGAGCGCCTCGCCCAGTGGTGCGAGCGTCGGCCCGAGGTCACGCCGGAGCGCGCCACCGACCTGCTCATGGCCGCGGTGTGGACCGGCCTCTCCGCCCACGCCGGCGACTGACCCCCAATGTCACATGAGCGTCGTACTTGCCTCTATTCGGCACATCCGGACCGCATGTGACACCAAAGGTGAGGTGGGCCCGAGCGGGGATGTCGGGGCGGTCAGCGTCGTTCGTCGACGGACCAGCCGGTACGGGCCGCCCAGTGCTCGGCGCGGCCGAGGATCTCGTCGATGAGGTCGCCCTTGGCCTCGGCGTACTGGTTCATGTCGAACCAGTCCCGGGTGGCGAGGTCGCGTTTGAGCTTCTCGTAGGCGAGGCGGTCGGCCGAACTGGTGCGGAGCCAGTCGACGAACAGCAGATGGTCGCGTTCCCATTTGCCGCCGGCGGGACAGATGTGCACGTGCACGTCGAACTCGGCGGTGCGGACCATGCGGTGGTCGGGCTGGCGCACCCGCAGGTGGTAGCCGGCGGCTTCGAGTCGGGGCAGATAGGTCTCCTCTCGGTCGGCGTCGGCGACGCTGACCTGGATGTCGACAACAGGCTTGGCGGCGAGGCCGGGCACGGCGGTGGAGCCGACGTGGTCGATGCGAAGGGCGTTGCCGCCCAAGGCTTTGCTGATACGTGAGCGTTCGACACGGAAGCGCCGGGCCCACGCCGGGTCGTGATCGACGATGGTGATGTCCCGCTTCTCACGGCCGCCGATGAGGCTGGCGCCGACCAGCTGCTCACGAACGGCCATGAGCACGAACCCGAGCAGGTTCGTCCCGAGCCACGTGCGCGGCGAGGCGGTGCGCTCGTCGTCGGCGGCGAGGCCGATGCCCCAGATCCGGTCCAGGGGCGAGGCCTCGACCAGCACCCGGTCGCCGGTGCCGAGCAGGTACCGGCCCAGCAGGGCGTGCTGCCCGAACTTGGCGAGGTTGCCGGCGACGACTAGGTCGAAGCGGTTGGCCGCCCACACCTGGTCGTCATAACCGCGAACCTCACGGCCGAGGTTCTTGGCCTCGTTCGGATGCCGGGCCCGCAGTATCCGCGCGGCGGTGTCCTCGTCGCCGAACAGCAAGGCCTTGCCGTGCATCATGAAGTGCTCGGCGGTCGGGAACACGAGCCCGTCGACGGTGAACTCCGCGGGCCACCACTGGCTCAGGCACGAGGCGCCGATCCGCCCGTCGTGCCGTGGCTCATGACCCCAGAAGCACACGTACTTGAGCCGCTGCCCGGCGTCTTCGGCACGGATCAGGTCCTCGACGCTGCTCATCACCACACCGGCTGTCCTACCACCTACCGGCGGTCCGGGTCCCACGCATTTCCGGTACTCCGGCGAAGGTCTACAGAGGACGGTGTCAGGTCACGGGCGTCACCCCGATCGCGGACATCAGCATCGGGAACGACGTGTGCAGCTCCCGCTGCCAGTACGGCCAGGTGTGCGTGCCGGGCCCGTACATGTCGAGCGTGGCCGGGATGTGCAGCCACCGCAACCGATCGATGAGCGCGGACGTCTCCGCGCCGTGCAGAGCCTCGCTCTGGTTGAACCCGGTCCCGGGCGGGTCCAACGGGCCCGGCTGTCCGTTGCCGGAAGCGATGAACAGCTTGGTGCCACGCAAGGCGAAGGCCAGGTCGGCCGGGTTGTGCGCGGCCCACACCAGCCGCTGATTGACCGGATCACCCCAGAGGGCGTCGGGATCGTGACCGTTGCTCGTCACGATGGACGTGACGTTGGTGATCGCCTCCTGGGACAGCAGGGTGTCCAGCGCCCCGCTGTAGGAGGCGGCCGCCTGGAACATGCCCGGATGCCGTGCTGAGTAGTCGAACGCACCGAGCCCGCCCATCGACAGGCCGGCGATGGCACGCCGCTGCCCGGCCCGGTAGCCGCGCTCCAGCAACTGCCGCAGCTCCACGGTGTGGAAGGTTTCCCAGGCCGGACCGCTCAGCCAGTTCGAGTAGTAGCCGTCGGGTCCGGCCTCGGGCATGACCACCAGCACGTCCGTGCCGGCGGTCAACGCGGCCACGTCGGTCTGCCGGGTCCACGACGTGTAGTCGTCGCAGCACCCGTGCAGCAGGTACAGCACCGGCCAACGGGTGTTCGGCCGGGCATCCCAGTCCGGCGGTAACAGCAACCGGGCCTTGGCGGTACGGCCCAGCGCGGGCGACTCGATGGTCAGATCCAGCGTCCGCGGGGCGACCATGGTCTGGCCGACGACCGTGGCACCGTCGTCGGCCGTCGCCTGTTGCGCCGCCCCGGCGTTCGAGACGACCGAGCCGGCCACCAGGCCGACCACCACCAGCGCCACCCCGATCAGGAGGCGCTGGATCACCGCACGTGTCCGCATGGCTACACCGTGGCACACGAAGCTGGCAGTGCCGGCGATCCTGTCCTGGGCGGGACAGAACGACACCGGGTCGGCCGAGTGAACGCGGTCGGAAGGGGGCGTGTTCCTGGGGTTTCACGCCCAGGAACACGCCGTCCGGGATTGTCAAGCGAGGCGCTCGAAGATCAGGTTCGCGCGAGGCCGCGCCGGTGCTTCGCACGGTTGCTGGATTTCAATCGCTCGCCACTGAACGCCCCCCACCACCGAGCCCACGCGAGCGATCGAAATGCAGCAAGGGCGAGGCACCGGTCACGAGGGCCTCGCCCCGCGCGGAACGCGCGGCAACAAGCACAGCACCGGTCACGAGCGGCCTCGCCGCGACGCCGAAGGCGGCGCCAAAAACACAGTCACCG
>Ga0105238_10005274_pt1 | contig 12781 bp, 9 predicted proteins | sample KBSC34metaG_FD_81526 | JGI IMG/M metagenome (GOLD analysis project Ga0105238, IMG submission 81526) | Corn rhizosphere microbial communities from Kellogg Biological Station, Michigan, USA - KBS C3-4 metaG | ecosystem: Host-associated > Plants > Roots > Rhizosphere > Soil | place: Michigan, USA... | reverse complement strand
ATTGTATGAGGCCGCCAGTTCGGCCACCGGGAACTACACGCTCCCACAGCTCCCCACCGGCAATTACGAGCTGTCCGTCACGGTCACCGGATTTAAGAAATACGTCCGCCAAAATCTGTTTCTCCCGGTGGCGCAGACGCTGCGCATCGATGTAAGCCTGGAAGTCGGCTCGAACGCCGAATCGATCACCATCAGCGAGGCTGCGCCCCTTTTGAAGACGGAAAGCGGCGAGCTGAGCCATAACGTCACTTCGCAGAGTATGGATCAGCTCCCTATACTCGGTATCGGCAACGCTCAGGCCAGCAGCTCTGGAGTGCGGAATCCGCTGGCCGCGGTGCAGTTGATTCCGGGAACTACATTCTCCGGCGCAAATAACCTGACGCGCGTGAACGGAGCGCAAGGCAACACGGATGCGATTCGCATCGAAGGCCAGGATGCCACGAACGGATACCTAAACGGCTTCAGCCAGCACACTCAGCCGAGCGTGGATGCGATCCAGGAGATCTCCATCCAGACCAGCAATTTTTCGGCGGAGTTCGGGCAGGTGGGCGGCGGCTTCTTCAACTTCACGATGAAATCGGGCAGCAACCAGTTTCACGGCAGCGGATACGATTATTTCGTGAACGAAGCACTGAACGCCACCCAGCCGTACGTGAACACACGCGGAGTCCAGCGCAGGAACGACTACGGCGGCACCTTTGGCGGTCCGATATGGATCCCCAAAGTCTATGATGGCCGCAACAAAACTTTCTTCTTCTTCAACTGGGAACAGTTCCGCGAGACTCAAAACTATAACAACGTTTACATCTCGGTTCCCACTCCGGCCTTTCGGGCCGGTAACTTCGCGGGATCTTCGACGGGCAAAGTTCTGACCACCGACTCGCTCGGCCGCACGGTCATTGAAGGAACCGTCTACGATCCAAAAACCCAGGCGATCGCGCCCGACGGGAAGGTGGTTAGGAATCCATACACCAACAACATGATGCCGCTGACCGACATGGATCCGATCTCGCTGAAGATCCAGGCGCTGATGCCGCTTCCCAACGTCGCCGGCGCTGCGCCGAATCTGAATGGGCTCTTCCCGTTCACAGGATCGTCCGTCACAACGATTCCCGCGATTAAAGTCGATCATTCCCTCAGCTCCAAGGCGAAGCTCTCTGTGTACTGGTCCACCACGAAAAGCGATCGCGCCGTGGGAATCGGCGGCAATCAGGGCGACGGACTGCCCTTTCCCATCACGGAAGATAAGGGCTTCTTCATCAAATCGCAAACCGAGCGGGTGAACTTCGACTACACGCTATCGCCGACCCTGCTACTCCATCTGGGCGCGGGCTTTCTGGATCACCGCTCGGACACGATCGGGCAGGTAAACAATTACGATGCCGAGAAGGAACTCGGATTGAAGGGCATTCCCATCGTAGGAACGTTCCCCAAGATTCAGACCATTTCGAACGTACGCGGCGGCATGAAAGACATCGGGGCCAACGACGGCGCCATCGGCCGTGGGGTGCTGCCTACATCCAACGCCAGCCTCACCTGGGTCAAGGGTAATCACACGTTCAAGGGCGGGGCGGAGATGCGCCTGGAAGGTTTCATCGGCGTCATCCAGACGAACACAACCGGCTTTTTCTCCTTCAGCGCGGACCAGACCGGGCTGCCGTCGCTAAACGGCCAGGCCGGCATTCAGGCCGGCTCGACGGGATTCAACTACGCCAGCTTCATGCTGGGCGATGTCGCCAGTCTCAACATTACGCAGCCGCCGAACTTCCGCCTGGCAAAACAGCAGTGGGGATTGTTCCTGCAGGATACATGGAAAGTGACGCGCAAATTGACGTTGGATTACGGCCTGCGCTATGACTACTCGACGTACTTCAAGGAGCAGTATGGCCGCCTGCTGGATTTCTCGGCCAGCGTGCCTAACCCTTCCGCCGGCGGACGCCTGGGAGCGGTGATCTTCGAAGGGACCGGACCCAACCGCTGCGGATGCGACTATGCCCACAACTATCCGCTGGCTCTCGGGCCGCGGCTCGGCGTGGCGTACCAGATCAACTCCAAGACCGTGTTCCGCGCCGGCTTCGGCATCGTTTACACCGGCACAGGAGACGTGAGCGGAGCGACCGGAGCATTCTCGGTCAGCAATGCATTTACCAATCCACAGTTCGGCCAGCCTTTCATGCAGTTACAGAATGGCATCACCGTCCCAGCATCGCAATTCGCATGGCCGAACTTCGATCCGGGCCAGTTTCCCAAGGGAACGTCGCTCACTTCGCCTAACGTTTTCTACGATCAGAACGCAGGACGGCCAGCCCGGCAGTACCAGTGGAGCGCCGGATTGCAGCGCGAAGTCTTCAAAGATCTGGTGGTGGAAGCTTCGTATGTTGCGAATCGCGGGGTGTGGTGGAATTCGCCCGGACTGATTAACGTCAACGCGGTCACGCCGCAGATTCTGTCGAGTTACGGGCTGGATATCAACAGCGCTGCCGACCAGAAGGTTCTGTCTTCGATTCTCAGCTCTGCCAATGCCGGCAGGTTCCAAAACAAGCTTCCCTACGCCGGTTTCCCGACGAGTTCGACGGTAGCGCAATCCCTGCGTCCCTTCCCGCAGTTCGGCAACCTCACCACGTGGTGGTCGCCTCTGGGAAAGACCTGGTATGACTCGCTGCAAGCCAAAGCGACCAAGCGCTTCTCGCATGGATTATCGGTTACCAGCGTTTTCACGTGGCAGAAGCAACTGTCGATGGGTTCGCCCAACGTTCCAAACGTAGGAACCACCAGTGGCGCGGTGAACGACGTCTTCAACCGCTCGCAGAACAAGTATCTCAGCCAGTACGATCAGCCGTTTCTGTTCAACCTCTCGACGTCCTATACGACGCCCAAGGTGCGTGGCAACAAGGTCCTCTCGTGGGCGGCCGGGGACTGGACCATGGGCGCGTTCCTGGCCTATTCGAGCGGTATGCCGATCCTGGCGCCTTCCTCCAACAACGCACTGGCATCCAGCCTGTTCCGCGGAACCTTCGCCAACCGCGTGCCGGGCGTTCCATTGTTCACCAAGGACCTCAATTGCCACTGCATCGACCCCAACAAGGACTTCGTGCTGAATCCCGCAGCCTGGGTAGACCCGGCGCCCGGCCAGTTCGGTACTAGTGCAGCGTACTACGACGATTATCGATATCAGCGGCGTCCAGTGGAGAACCTGAACCTGGGCCGCACCTTCCGGATCCGCGAAGGAATGACGTTCAACATCCGGGCGGAATTCACCAACGCGTTTAACCGGACTGAGATGGGCAATCCCACTTCGACCAACGCTGCAACCACTCAGACCAGGCAGGTCCCGAGCGATCCGACCAGCAAGGCCATCTCCGGATTCGGCTTTATCAGCCCCACGGGAGTCGCTGCGCCGGCGCGTGCCGGGACCCTGATCGGCAGGTTCCAGTTCTGATAGGATTGCCGGTCTAGTCCTCTAATCCCCGCCGTACTGGAGAGAAACCAAGCGGATCGCTAGGGGACCTTTGACGCACGCGAGGGTCCCTCTACTTAGTGCATTCCGCCCGCGTTTCCACGATTCTGTTATCGAGGAGAGACAAATGCGCAATCGTTTGATGTTTTGTATTTCGGGAGGCCTGCTCGGAATCGCTCTTTCGGGAAGCTTGATTGAGGCTTTGGACGTGACGACGACGATGGGCACGGTGTTCTCCGGCGTGGCGGGCCTGGGGCTCGGCTACGTCGCCAGTACGCTGATTGACGTGTTCACGGCCAAGCCGGATAGTTTGATACCGGAACGCCCCGACTAACCTATTTCGGCCAGGCAGTTATCGTCTCGACTGAATCGCTGGCTGCTATCGGGAATCGCCGCAAAGGCCGGCGGGCCTTCGTCCTAGTACTGTCGATTCAGATGCCACTGCAACTAAATCGAGTCTGATTAGAGCCCTGTGTCCATTCTAAGACTTGTATCGGTCTTTTACGATCGATCCATGAGCAACGAATGTACAGCGTGCAAAACGTTCCAATCCGATGGGAATCCGCATTGTATAGCTTGTGGATCTAAGGATTTCCGCCCTCGTCCCGAATCCCGATTTGCGTATGACTCCATCGCCGTATTCATCGGAGTGACGGCCGTAATCCTTTTTTGGCTCGGCCACATCTAGAAGTTGGTCCCGGGCAAAGTTTCCGGTATCCTAGACGCTCAGGGTTTGGGTCCGTGGGAATTTTTAGCTGGAGGAAATCCTTTTGAAACTAACTTTAGGTTTGACCATCTGTGCGTTTGCGATAACCGCCGCAGCGCAATCCAAAGCGGATACAGAGGTGATGCGGGCGGAGCCGCCTATGTTGGGTCTTCATATGGCTCGCGGGGAAGCCCATAGCGGCGGTTCGAAAGCGAGCTCGCCCCTTATGGCCTACCACAGTGGATCGATTCTGCCCACCACGGAGATGGCCGCTATTTTCTGGGGCAATAGCTGGGCAGACCCAGCTTTCGTCAGCGATAAGATCACTGGCCTGGATGAGTTCTACGCGGGAGTCGGCGGCAGCAACTACGCCAAGACCAGCGACGAGTATACAGGCGTCGGCGGTCAAGTGAGCGCCAGCATTTCTTATGACGGCCACTACATGGACCTCTCGGCGGCCCCGTCACACGCTCCCAGCACCTCAACCATCTTGAATAAGGTGTGTCAGACCATCGCAGGCAAGATCGTCGCTAACGGATACTACGTCGTCTACGTAGATACAAGGCGTCATGTCAGTTATTGCGCCTGGCATAGCTGGGGACAGTGCGGAGGCACCCCGATCGAGTTCGGCTTTGTCTTCAACCTGGATGGCGACACCGGCTGCGATCCAGGGGATACCGTTACCGGACATAGCGAAGGACTGGCCGCGCTGGCGAACGTCAGCGGTCACGAGTTGTCGGAAACTCGCACCGACCCGCGCGGCGACGGATGGTATGACCAGCAGGGCGAGGAGAATGGTGACAAGTGCGCATGGTCCTTCGGTAGTCTGTCGGTGCCCTTCTCCTCGAATAGATCGAATTGGAGGATTCAAGGCAATTGGTCGAACAATGCCTACGGCTCCACTCTCGGCTACTCCAATTTGAGCGGACAAAAGGGCTGTCTTGACGGCGGGAATTATTAATTCGGTAAAGCTGAATTTGAAAGCAAGAAACGGCGTGTAGTCGATCAAGAACTCAGCTAAGCTTCTTTCAGAACGATGAATTCGGAAGGAAGTTATTATGGCTGCCGTGTTGAAAAAGAAAATTGGGAAGTCCTATCTCGCCGACCAGGAGCGCTGGGAGGCGGTGATCCATCGGGACAAGAATGCAGACGATGCCTTCGTCTATTGCGTAAAAACCACCGGCGTCTACTGCCGTCCGTCGTGCCCGGCACGGCTTGCGCACCGCGAAAACGTGGCGTTTCATACTACGCCGAAGGAAGCTGAGCGGGCGGGATTTCGCGCATGCAAACGGTGCAAGCCGAACGATCCCTCCGCTCATGGCGAACGAGCGGCTATCGTTGCTACGGCGTGCAGACTGATTGTCGACGCCGAAGAACCACTGTCGCTGGACACCCTGGCCAAGGCGATCGGCATGAGCCCGTGGCATTTTCACCGCGTATTTAAGGCGATGACAGGCCTCACGCCTAAAGCGTACGTGGCCGCGCATCGTGCGACAAGAATGCACCAGGAACTGTCGCGTCGCGGAACCGTGACATCCGCGATCTACAACTCGGGATTCAATTCCAACGGGCGCTTTTATGCCGAGACTAACAAGAGACTCGGCATGAAGCCCCGGGAGTTCAAAGCCGGCGGTGACGGGGCGAGGATCCGATTCGCCGCCGGTGAATGCTCGCTTGGGTCGATCCTGGTTGCCGCTTCCGATGTGGGCATCTGTTCGATTGCCATGGGCAACGACCCCAGCAGCCTGGTGAAGGAACTGCAGGACCGTTTCCCCAAGGCCGAGTTGATCGGGGGCGATAAGCGGTTCGAGCGGATCGTGGCCCGTGTGGTTGCCTTCGTAGAGAGCCCGTCCACCGGGTTGGAATTGCCGCTGCACGTCCAGGGCACGGCATTTCAGCAGCGGGTTTGGAAAGCCTTGTGCAAAATCCCCTGCGGCACCACCTGCACGTATTCGGAGCTCGCGCAACAGCTCGGGCAGCCCAGCGCCACGCGGGCCGTCGCCGGAGCGTGCGCCGCCAATACTTTGGCCGTGGCTATTCCGTGCCACCGTGTCGTGCGGACGAACGGTTCGCTGTCCGGTTACCGCTGGGGCGTCGAACGAAAAGAGAAGCTGCTCGAAGTGGAAGGCGCGAGGATCTGATTGCGGCCCCCAGCGATCTTCCGTGATGCTGAAAATCCGGTTAGCGAACCCCATTGACATACGCCAAACTCAGGAGGACAATCTTCTCGGAGTCACATTGGCAACAGTACCCGGAATTGAAGCCGGGATGTTCGACCAGGAGGTGTTTGATGGATCCACCGGACAGCGAGGAGAGGCGGCGGCGCTGAGCCGTTCGATGCAAGAATCGGGATCTTGCACCACCGGATATGCACGCTAAAATGCGCGCTGCGCTGTTTGCGCAACTTGATGGCGTACGCAGATTCCAAGCTGAGAATGGACGTGGCGCTGCCGCCTCTTTGCCATTGAAAGGCGAACCGGGATTTCCTCTGCCTGAAACGCCGCTGACGTGCTCCCGTCAACGAAGGAGTTCGCGCGGAAATGGCCTTTGACCCCGACGCACTAACCCGTGAGGCTTACTCTTCGCAAGCCTGCTGGGCTTATTTCTGCTGAGCGGAGTCCTTCTGTTAATCTTGCGCACGCGAAGCCTTCCGGTCTGCTCGAACCGTGAATTCAGAGCATTCGGAGATCTCACTCTCACCAGGCTACGCTGGATACTGTTGCAAGGCTCTGCTTTCACTGTCCATACGATCCAAGCATGGGCCCGGAGCCGGCTATTGGGCTGAGATTTTAGGGAGTGTGGCGGCTGTCAAGGCTGTGGCCGCCCGGCGATGATCTTCTTCCTTCAAGTAGATAACATATCCATAACGCCCGGTCCCGTCCGTGACGCCGCTTGAGGCATAAATACTTACTCCTGCATCGCGAAGCATTCTCTGAATTTCCGCCAGGGTCCCAAGATGATCGTCGCCTTGGACTAACAACGCATGTAATGGGCCCGTGATCTGCCACTCGAGTTTCTTCGCAAGTTGGATAAACATCATGCCCTGATCGGGGAAGATGGTCAGCTCCACGTGATTCGGGCCGAACGGTACTGCACTAAACGCCAGCAGATTGACCTCTTCCGATGCCAACTGAGCAAGAACCTCATATGCCGTCTCAGGGGCCCCATGGATTCTCACGTAGAAGTATTCAACGTTTCGGACGCTCAGTGACATCTCTCGATCCTCCTGGCAATCCCTGGGGGCCGCCGTCTCTTGACGTGAGCGTACCACGCAGGGTGAGACACTTCCCGGGCCAAGGAGGTCCACGGGATTGATAGTACGCTTTTCAGGATGCCTATGTCCGCGCCTCAGCACACAGCGTACGGTCAGTATGAGGAACTGGCTTGCGTGATCGGCTCGGTGAATCAAGAGGCTCGTCAGCGGAAAGAATACCTCGCTGACAGGCCGCGAATCTATGCACTGAAGCGGTTTCGGCCGTCCCGTGGAATAGATTAGGCTAGACTTAAGCGTAGTGTCGAGCCTCACCGGAAAGACTAATTGGAGCGGTTGGTAGTAACGCGTGAACCTGGATCTTGTCTCCATCGTCATTCCGTGCTACAACCCCGATTCGACTATTTTCGAAACGATTGCGAGCGCTCGAGCACAGCGAAGCGCGCAAGTCGAGGTCATTCTCACAAACGACGGGTCCGACACCCTGGAATCTGAGTCGGTTCTAAGTCGTGCGGCCCGCGATGTCGATCACTATATTGAACAGCCGAATCGTGGCGTCTCCGCTGCTCGGAATGCTGCTATTCAGGCCGCCCGCGGAAGTTTTATCGTTCCATTAGACTGCCAGGATATTCTGGATCCGGATTTTGCCGCGACGTGTCTGAGGGTGCTGCAAGAGCGGCCAGAGGCGGCATTTGTCTACACCGACTATCGCGTGTTTGGGGATTGGAATTATGTTGAACGCCTGACCGATTACAACTTCTTTGAGCTCTTGGAAAATAATACCCTCCCGTACACCGCCCTTTTTCGCAGGGAGGACTGGGTGGCATCCGGCGGCTATGATGAGTCCTTGTTCGGGCACGAAGACTGGGAGTTTTGGATCCGGCTGGGATCCTGTGGGCGATTCGGCTACCATCTGGATCGTGTGCTTTGGGCCTACCGTAAACAGGGACGTTCGCTATCCGATCTTGCTCGAGAGCACCATGATGAACTGGTCGCCCGCATTCGTTCTAAACACGAGGAGCTATACTCCGGAACCTGTTACGCCGCGGTAAAGGCTCGTTGGAAGCCTGCGGTTTGCGTGGTTGGCGATCCGCCAGCGACGGCACAAACCATCTGTGACTGGGAAACCGTAGCCTCCACGGACGGCACGGAACTCCTAAGGGCTTCGTTAGCGGATACGTTTCTTCAGCCGCGGGGCCCCATACTCGATCCACAGACTCTCGAACTATCAGCGTTAGCGGGCTGGGATCGAAAAACGGTCGTACGCCTCCCTGATGGATCGCTGGTGGTGCCTCGGGCCGTGCTCGCGGCACATGGGGGAGACATTAACGATCTCGATGCGGCACCGCCGTTCGAGCGCGGGGAGCCCGCCGCAATGCCGGGGTTCTCACCTAGATTCCTCGAGAAAATTTGGAGGCACTTGACGAATGCCGGGTTGCTCTCGCGAGAGGCCTGGCTCCATTACCCGATTCAGTCCGCCGGCCGGCTCATCCCGCTCCGGCTGAAAGAAAGAATTAACCGGCTGGCGAAGCAGCCTGTGTTCGATCTTGAGTTCTACCTTAAATTCCAGCCGCAATCGGTCATTCTGGGGACATCCCTGGTCCGTCCGATTCACTACCTCCCAAGGCTAAAGGCGGCACGACAGAGGGTCGTGCTAGTCACTCCGCACTTCGGTCTCGGAGGCGCGGAGACTGTATTACTGGATATCGCATCCACGCTCGACCGGAGTCGGTACGAGGTGCTGTTGATCGCCACTCATTCGGACGATTCCCATTGGCTAAACCGCTGGCGCGAGCATGTCGACTACGTCTTCGATCTCGGAAGCCTTGTATCTCCGGAAAACCTGCGTGGCGCGATCTTTTCGTTGGTAAGTAATTGGAACTGTGATACGGCGTTGGTGCAGAATGCACTTCCCTTTTATAGTGTGATCGGGCCGCTGAAAGAAAAGCTACCGCATCTGAAGATTCTGGATTTGGTGCACACCGCGGGTGAAGACTGGGATCTGCTTGCCTGCACCGGCGATGTTGGCGGTCAAATCGACATGCGAATCGCGACATCCGAGACGGCTCGCAGACATCTCTTGCGCGCGGGAGTGCCCTTGGAGCGAATCCACCTCATCCGAACCGGAATCGATCTGCAGCGTTTCACCCTGTCTACTCAGAACGCGCGTAAAGGACCTAGCCGCGTACTTTTTGTGGGGCGGCTCGAACCCGTAAAGCGCCCGATGCTGCTGGTGGACATTTCGCAGGCGCTTCTGCGCCTTTTGCCAAAACAGCATTTTCGCTTCGTAGTGGTCGGCAGTGGCTCGGAAGACCGCTCTCTCCGTTCAGCAGTACACCGGAACGGATTGGACGGATATTTTGAGTTCCAAGGGCGGATTCCGGATGTGGCGGATCTGCTGTCCAGTTCGGATCTGGTGATCATCACATCGAGCAACGAAGGAATCCCGCTCGTTCTCCTGGAGGCTTTTGCCTGTGGTAAGCCTGTGGTGGCCTCGGACGTCGGAGCAATTCGTGAGGTGTTGGACGACAGCAACGGTGTTCTCATTCCCCCCGGGGACGGCGAGGCTGAGGCTTTCGCGGCGGCCATCCACACACTTCTCTCTAAGCCGCGCTTGAGGACGAGCATGGGGCTTAACGGCAGGCGGAAGGTAGAAGCGGAATATGACCGGCCGAAGACATTAGCGGCCTACAAAAAAGTGATCGAATCTGTTTCCACGAAAGGCTGAATGCATTTGCTCGCTAGGATGAGGAATCCCCTGTCCTACTCTGCAGTAATAGCGCCGAGTACTCAGGAAAAAGAGCAAAAAATAGCCACTCGTGTTCCACAACGGCCGCTCTGGTTCCTTCGTCGAACAGTTCCGACCAGTGGGCGGATCTATTCTGGCCGTGGCCATTTTTCAGGACCACTCCGTTTGGCGTATTCAGTGGCTTTATGTTGGGTTTCGCCAGCACCGGCGCCGCTATGCGGGCGGGAACACCGAGTTCCATGAGCCAATCGAACATGTCCTTGTTGAGCGTCTCCGTATGCAGGAATCTAGTCAGTTTGACCTGGCTGTTTAACACTCCGACGTCACCAGTAATCCGGAAAGTTTCCAATGCAGTGATGTAGTCGGGCAAGGAGAACTGAAGTGTACGGATGGTCTGGGGCCCCAGCCGGAGGTCACGAGCCAACTCCTGATGAGACGGTCCGAGATGCTTGTGACCAATCTCAAGCGCCCCTTCGAGGAACTCCGGGAACTTCAGGTAGGGATAGCTGGGAAATCGGAGTCTCATTTCCGCGTCATTCCACAGCGTCAGCGAGCGTTCCCTCTCGCGATCAATCCAATACCCGAACTGATAAGTTGATGCATAGTAATCGAATGGATTACGAACAATCGTGACTCGCGGTTTCGAGCGATGTTCGCACGGGATACTCTCTGTATATCCGTGCTTGTTAAGATTGATGAAGGGCCGACCGAGCTGACGGGCGTAAATGTCTGTCAGAACCTCCGTGACGAAGGAACCGCCCGTCTTAGGCGGATGCAAAAATACGAAATCGTCAGCAATAATCATCGAAAGCTACAAAGAGCGTTTATTCCCGATCCGCAGCAGTTGCATCAGACCCCGTAGGCTCAGCGAGCGGACCGAACGTGAAAAACGCCATATCCACGAGGCTTCCACTTCAGCTTTTTCGATACACATTCGTTCGATGGTCCGAACCTGCCTGTCGCGATCGTCCGCAAGCTCCTGAATAATCCCGTCGCGTTTCGTCGACTCCTTTGCGTGCCAATCTCGCGCTGCTTCGACGTCTTTCAGGTAGCGTTCAACCTGCTCGCAATGCTCTGAGGTTTCCCTGGCCGCCATCGCATCCACTTTCCAAAGGTCCAGCAGCCTGCGCACAGTGAGCGGATTCAAATCGGAGGGTGTCAAGTACTCACAGAGGGCAAGCAGTTCCGGACTCGTGTCGGCTCCATGAAGCAGTCCGAAGAGGCAGCGGAAACGTGCCTCCTCCGCTCTGAGCCGATCAGGAGGTGTGTGAATACAGCGGTCAAAGCATCGGCTCGCCGTCTCGAGAACTTCCTCCGATTTTGAGGCCAATCCAACGTAGGTCTGCGCAAAGCGGCGAATGACGACACTAGATCCGGCCAACCTTAGCCCTAGAACGATATCGAACAGATGGTGCAAGGATTGTTCCGTGGGGTAATGAATGTGCTCCAGAGAAGTTCGCAGCCAAGGGTCGGAGGAGTCTTCGCCCGAAATGACCGGAACCTCAAAGAGCAGAAGGCCATCCTTCCGAAGGAGAGCCATCGCTGCCTCAACGGCGCCTCTGAAATCCGTTATATGTTCGAAAACAGCTATGGACAGCGCAAGATTGAATTCCTCTTTGTGATCCCGCCGGAGGTTCTGGTCAAGCAAGTCAGCCGCCAGGACAGGGATACCATGCATGCGGCATTCCTCCGCCGCACGCTGGTTCGGCTCGATTCCGAACCTGTCGTAGCCCGCTCCGAACTTGCGGAGCAGATGTCCGTTGGCACAACCGATATCCAGGATTCGGCCTGATGGCAACAGCAACTGAGCCAAGGCCGCCGCCCACGATACACCGTGCTCGGCCGTGTAAGCATAGTCTTCATACCCGATGCAGGCATCCTTCGATGATGAAAAGTAGTCGTCTCCGTACAAAGCTTCGACTGCGCCTGGAAGAAAGCTTACGACGCCATGACCGCAACGCCGGCATAAGACGACCGGAATGCCGTCGGCACGTTCCGCAAAAGGCTGAAATTCACTCGATCCACAAATGCAGCAGATCTCGTCAAAACGAGTCATGGCCACCGCCTGCAATACGGAATTGCGCCCGATTCCCACGAACATCCGAGAAGACGTGTTCGTACGCTTTCAGCATATGCTCGGCGCCGTGCCGTTCGGCGAGGGAATGTAGGGCCGCGGTTTGCATTCGTTCACGTAACGTTGGGTCCTGCGCCAGATCTAGAATGCGCCGGCAAAAAGCATCTACATCTCCAGGCTCGCACAAGAAACCGCTTTTACCATCGTCAATCATCGCCGGTAAGCTGCCGACTCGGGAGGCGACCACGACCTTCCCTAAAGCCTGGCACTCCAGCACCGCCAAGGGCATGCCGTCGATGCGCGACGGAAGAACCACAATGTCCACGGACCGCATCAGAGGCAATACGTCATCCACAAAGCCAGGCGTGTAGATTCTGTCCGTCAAATCGTATCGCTGAATCCGCCGAAGCACATCTTCGCGCTCCGGCCCCTCTCCTGTCATTACGAAAAAGAGGTCACGATGAACGGCCAGTTTTCGAGCGATTTCAACGAAAAGATCAGGCGCCTTTTCCTCGGACATGCGTCCGAAAAACCCAACGATGACATGCCTGTGCCTGACGTCCTTCAGAATGATGGGAGCCTCT
>Ga0105238_10005271_pt1 | contig 12786 bp, 8 predicted proteins | sample KBSC34metaG_FD_81526 | JGI IMG/M metagenome (GOLD analysis project Ga0105238, IMG submission 81526) | Corn rhizosphere microbial communities from Kellogg Biological Station, Michigan, USA - KBS C3-4 metaG | ecosystem: Host-associated > Plants > Roots > Rhizosphere > Soil | place: Michigan, USA... | reverse complement strand
GCTCGACGGCCTCTCGCTCAGCCTCGACGGCACGGCGCTGCTCGAGGATGTCACCTTCAGTCTCGACAAGGGCGAACGCCTCGGCCTCATGGGCGAGAGCGGCTCCGGGAAGAGCCTGCTGCTGCGTGCCCTCCTCGGGCTCCTGCCGCGCGGCGCAAAAGTGAAGGGAACCATCGAACTCGACGGCGCGCCAATGCCCGTTGTCGAGTCAGAGCGCGCGGGGTTGCGCGGCAAGCGGATCGGCGCGGTGCTGCACAACGCCGACTCGTCGCTCGATCCGCTGCGGACGGTCGCCACTCTCATCAGCGAAGCGCAGGCGTTGGCGGGGAAGCCGATTGATGTTCCCGCGCTGCTGTCCGGGCTGGGCCTCGATGCCAAACTCGCAAAGTACCTGCCGCACGATCTGAGCGCTGCAGAGCGACGCCGGCTGGCGCTCGGGCTCGCGGTCGCGGGTCAGCCGGATCTCCTGCTGGCCGACGAGCCGGCGGACGGCCTCGACCTCATCGAGCAACGGCGCATCCTCGATCTCATCGCGAGACAGTGCAGCGACCGCGGCACGGCGCTGGTCATCGCCTCACACGATCTCAAGACGCTTGCGATGCTCTCGGACAAGATCGTCGTGATGCGCGGCGGCAAGGTCATCGAGTCGGGCGCCAGGGCCGAAGTGTTCGGGCACCCCAGGCATGAGTTCACCCGTGCCGTGCTGAGCGCCGGCCGCCATCGCGCCAAGACGCTGATGCGCACGCCGATCGGCGGCACGCTGCTCGAGGTTCGCAATGTGACGCGACGTTACCGGCTACCCGACCGGTCGCTGTTCGAGCCACGCCGGCCGGTGATGGCGCTCGACGGCGTCAGCCTTACGGTCCGCGCTGGTGAGTCCGTCGGACTCATCGGGCCGCAGGCCGCCGGCAAGTCGACGCTCGCGCGCATCATCGTCGGGCTTGAGGGCGCCACCTCCGGTGAGCTCGAGTTCAACCAGCAGGTCTATACCGGCACCGACCTGCCACGGTTGCTTCGCCATGACATCAGCCTGGTGGCTGCCGATCCGCGGCCGACCTTCGATCCAAAGCTGCCGGTTGGGCAGTCGGTCGCCGAACCGCTGCAGCTCGAGCTGCAGCGCAGCGTCGACGAGCTCAGTACCCGCCTCGTCGAAGTCGTGACCTCGGTCGGCCTGTCGACCGACGTGCTGACGCGGCCGCCCGGCGATTTCACGATCGGCCAGTTGCAGCGTCTCGCCATCGCCCGGGCGCTGGTGACGCGGCCGCGGCTGGTGGTCCTCGACGAGGCGGTCGCGGCGCTGGATGTCGGAGCGCGCGGCGAAATCCTGGTGCTGCTCAACCGGCTGCGCGCCGATTTCGGCTTGAGTTTCCTGATTATCGGCCACGACCTCGACCTGATGCGGATCGCCGCCGACCGGGTGCTGGTCATGGATCGCGGCAAGATCGTCGAAGCAACCACGCCGGCGCAGCTTCTCGAAAGGCCGCAGCATGAGGTCACGCAGCGGCTGGTCGCCGCGCAACTGCCCGATGTCGGGATCGTACCGGTGTTCTAGCCTGAGCTAGTGCACCATCGGGTGGCCGGCTTCGTCGAAGCGGTGGAACATGTCGCCCCGCGGCGAAAAGCTCAGCGCGTCGCCGGCGTGATAGGTGGCCTTGCCCGGCTGCCGCACGATCACCGGCTCGGTCGAGCCGATATCGACGTAGACATAGCTGTCGGAGCCCAAGTTCTCGGAATAGATCACCTTGCCGGTCCAGGTGCCGCCGTTGGGCACGATGTCGATGTGCTCGGAGCGTACGCCCACCGTCGTCGCCTTGAACGGATCGGCGAACTTGCCGGTCAGGAAGTTCATCTTGGGCGAGCCGATGAAGCCGGCGACGAACAGCGATTGCGGGTTCTCGTAAAGCTCCATGGGCGTACCCACCTGCTGCACCACGCCGTCCTTGAGGACTACGATGCGGTCGGCCATGGTCATGGCCTCCACCTGGTCGTGGGTCACATAGACCATGGTGGTGTCGGCGAGTTGCTCCTTGAGCTGGCCGATCTCCATGCGCATCTGCACGCGCAGCGCCGCGTCGAGGTTGCTGAGCGGCTCGTCGAACAGGAATACTTTCGGGTCGCGCACGATGGCGCGGCCGATGGCGACGCGCTGGCGCTGTCCGCCCGACAGGGCCTTGGGCAGGCGCTCGAGATATTTGGTGAGCTGGAGCTTTTCGGCCGCGGCGCGCACCTTCTCGTCGAGCTCGGCCTTGGGCAGGTTCTGCAGCTTCAGCGCATAAGCCATGTTGTCGTAGACGGTCATATGCGGGTAGAGCGCGTAGGACTGGAACACCATGGCGATGCCGCGCTTACTCGGCGCCACGTCATTGACCACGCGACCGTCGATCTGCAGCGTGCCTGACGAGATCGTCTCGAGGCCGGAAATGCAGCGCAAGAGTGTGGACTTGCCGCAGCCCGAGGGGCCGACGAAGACGATGAATTCACCCGACTTGATATCGAGGTTCACATCCTTGAGGATCTCGATGTTGCCGTATCTCTTGTAGAGATTGCTGATCTTCAGGTCCGACACGACTTCTCTCCCCCTGCTGCGCTAATGCAGAATCCCAATGTAGGCACCGAACGGCGCCAGGCTCAATGTATCGTTGACCGGCTCGGCGGCAATCCCGGGCGCACTAGCCTCGGTCAGCGAGAACCCGCCGGGCACCGGCACGATCGCCGCCTTCGGGCTCATGTTGAACACGCAATAGAGCCGCTCGGTGCCGTCTTCACGCACGAACGCCAGCACGTCGTCGGGTGCGTCGAGCGTTGTGATCGAGCCCTTGATCAGTGCCGAGTGGCGCCGCCGGAAGGCCAGCATGGCGCGATAATGGTGCAACACGGAATGCTCGTCGCCCTCCTGCCGGTCCACCGCCTTGGTCAAATGGTCGGCGGGCACAGGCAGCCACGGCCGCGTCGCGGTGGTGAAGCCGCCGGTCGGCGACTGCGTCTGCCACACCATCGGCGTGCGGCAGCCGTCGCGACCCTTGAACTGCGGCCAGAACTCAATTCCATAGGGGTCGACCAAATCCTCGAACGCCAACTCGGCTTCGGTCAGGCCCAGCTCCTCGCCCTGGTAGAGGCAGATGGAGCCGCGCATCGACAGCAGTAGCGTGCAGGCGAGCCGGGTGAAGGCCTCCTGCTCGCCATGCGTGGCCCAACGGCTCACATGCCGCACCACGTCGTGGTTGGAGAATGCCACGCAGATCCAGCCTTCGGGCGCCTCCTTCTCAGTCTGGTCGATGGCCTTGCGGAAATGCGCCGCACTGAACTCGCCGCCGAGATAGTCGAAGGTGTAGGCCATGTTCAGCTTATCGCCGCCCGAGGTGTAGGCCGCCATCACCTCCATCTGGTGCTGCGCGTCGCCGATCTCGCCCACTGTCGCCTTGCCGCCGAAATCGTCCATCAGCTTGCGCAGGCGCTGCAGAAACTTGACGTTCTCCGGCTGGCTCTTGTCGTACAGATGCTCCTGGAAATTGTACGGATTCACCGCCGGCGCCGTGGTGGCGTTGAAGTCTTCCGGCCTCACCACCGGGTTGTTCTGCAGGCCCTGCGAGTGGAAGTAGAAGTTCACCGTGTCGAGGCGGAAGCCGTCGACGCCGCGCTCCAGCCAGAAGCGCATGTTGTCGAGCATGGCGTCCTGGACCGCCGGACTGTGAAAGTTCAAATCCGGCTGCGAGGCGAGGAAATTGTGCATGTAGTACTGCATGCGCCGGCTGTCCCAGGTCCAGGCGCTGCCGCCGAAGATCGAGAGCCAGTTGTTGGGCGGGGTGCCGTCCGGCTTGGGGTCGGCCCACACGAACCAGTCGGCCTTCTCGTTGGTGCGGTTGAGCCGGCTCTCGGAGAACCACGGATGCTTGTCCGAGCAGTGGCTGATCACCTGGTCGATGATCACCTTGAGCTTGAGCGTGTGCGCCTTTTCGAGCAGCCGGTCGAAATCGCCGAGCGTGCCGAACAGCGGGTCGACGTCGCGATAGTTGGAGACGTCGTAGCCGAAATCGCGCATCGGCGAGGTGAAGAAGGGGCTGAGCCAGATGCTGTCGACGCCGAGGTCGGCGACATAGTCGAGGCGCTCCGTGGTACCGACGAGATCGCCGACACCGTCGCCATTGTGATCCTGAAACGAGCGCGGGTAGATCTGGTAGATCACCGTGCCGCGCCACCAGTCCTTGTCGAGTGGCGGCTCCGGCGGAGTTTTCTGCTCCGTCATCAACGGCTGCGCAACCACTCCGACTCCTTCTCGCACCACCCCGAAAGGGCGGTTTGCCAAAACGTTTTAGTTGGCTATTCTTAGCCATGGGAGCGAGGTTTCGTCAACGCTGGCGGCATGTCGAGGCTGCGCGGACCTGCACAAATCTGCGTGTGACGACAAGGACTTATGGGTAGCGAAGTAAAACCGTCCAAGGCGCACGCGGGAAGCGCCCGAAATGTGACGATCAAGGATGTGGCGGCAGAGCTCGAGCTCTCCATCACGACCATCTCGCGCGCCCTCAACGGCTACCCCGACGTCGGCGAGAGAACGCGGCTCAAGATCGAGTCGGCGGCCAAGCGGCTGGGCTACCGGCCCAACCGCAACGCGCAGCGGCTGGTGCTGCAGCGAACCCACAACATCGCCTGGGTGCAGTCGGACAACGAGCTCAAATATCTCGATCCGCACTTCGCCGAGGTGATGGCCGGCGTGCTCGCCGGTGCCCGCGAGGCCAACTACGACATCGTTCTGACAAGCCATGGCAAAGATCGCGAGCTCGTGACCTACGATCGTTACGTGCGCGACAACAGCGTAGACGGCTTCATCGTCGACCTGCCACGTGAGAACGACGAACGCATCAGCTTCCTCAAGGAGTCCGGCCGGCCCTTCGTGGTGCATGGGCGCGAACAGCGGTTTGGCCAGTATGGCTGGGTCGACATGGACAATTACGGCAATTTCTATCGGCTCGCGCGGCTGTTCATTGCCAACGGTCATCGCAAGCTTGCCTTCATCAACGGCGACGAGGCCTTCAACTACGCGCTCTACCGCCAGCATGCCGTGCGCCACGCGATCGCCGACGCCGGGCTGCCAGCCGATGCGGTCACCGTCTACAATTCGGCCCACCCGATGGGCGATGCCGGGTTCCGGCTGACGCGCGAGGCATTGCGCGATCGGTCCGTCACGGCGATCATCTACTCGTCGATCCTGTTGCTGGTCGAAGCGCTTGAGGTGTGGTCCCCAGCCGAGCGAAACGGCAAACCGGTCGCGCTCGCCACCATGGACGACCAGCTCCGCCATATCGATCCGACCCGCATGCTGCCGCGGGTGACCTTCGTGCGCTCGTCGCTGCGCGAGGCCGGCACGGAACTCATCGCCGAGCTCGGGCGGCAATGCGATGCCAAGGAGAGCCCGCGCGGCACGATGATTCCGTCCTATTTCCAGGTCGTTCCCGGCTTCGATCCGCGCAGCATCGACGAGCCGCTGCCGATGGGCCGGCGCAGTATCATAGGGTGAGTGCCCAAGAAAAAGGGCCGGCCCTTCTGGACCGGCCCGAGCTTTTGGGAGGTCTAGTTTATTTCACCGAGCCCGCCAGCAAACCGCGCACGAAGTAGCGCTGCAGCGAGAAGAACACGATCAGCGGCACGACGATGGAGATGAAGGCCGCCGCGGTCAGCACCTCCCAATTGTTGCCGTACTGACCCAAAAGGTTCACCAGCCGGGCTGTCAGGACCTGCCGGTTGTCCTGGGCCCCCAGGAACACCAATGCCACCAGAAGGTCGTTCCAAATCCACAGAAACTGGAAGATGGCGAAGGAAGCGAGAGCCGGAAAACTCAGCGGCAACACCATGGTGGTGAAGGTCTTGAAGTGGCTTGCGCCGTCCATGCGCGCCGACTCCATGATTTCGCGCGGCAGCCCGGCCATGTAGTTGCGCAGCAGGTAGATCGCGAGCGGCAGGCCGAACGCGGTATGCGCCAGCCAGACGCCGAGATAGCTCTTGCTCTCGACGTGAAAGCCCGACGATCCGGGCAACCATCCGAACACCGATGGCACAGTGCCGTTCAGCCAGTTGGCGACATGGTTGTAGATGGTGAGCAGCGGGATCAGCGACATCTGCAGCGGCACGACCAGCAGTCCGACGACCAGCGCGACGATGATGCCGCGGAACGGGAACTGCATCCACGCCAGCGCGTAGGCCGCAAAGGCCGCGATCATGATGGGGATCACGGTCGATGGAATGGCCACCGTGATCGAGTTGATGAAGCTTTGCGCCACGCCGGTGGAGTTGAGCACGGCCCAGTAGTTGTCGAGAGTAAAGCGCGGCGGGCTGCCGGCGACGTAGTAGATGCGCGGCGAGCCTTTGTAGGCCGGCTGCTGCGGAAAGGTCCAGACGTAGTCGCCATTGGCCTGCACCGTGATGCTGCCGCCGTCCTGCATGTCGAGCGGCTGGCCCGCCGGCGTCTTGCCGATGGTCGCGTTGGTCTGGCCGTAGGTCTCGATGTCCTGGCCGCCGGGCGACCCGAACAGATTGCCCTTGATTTCCCAGTGATCGCCAGCCTGTACTGCCTTGTCCGACGTTCCGGCGCGGGAAGCGTTCATCAGCGTCGAGGGGACCAACGCCGTCCACCAGCCGCTGAGGGCGAGCTGGTCCTTGTCGCGGACCGAGGAAATGAGCAAGCCGACCGTCGGGAAGGTCCACAGGACGACCAGGACGAGCAGCGCCAGGTGTGCCGCGATGCGGCCGATGCTGATCCGCGGCACGTGGATCGAGGGTGCTGCGGCGACCGGCGCGGTGGACGTAATGGTGGTCATCAGCGTGTCCCCTGCTCGGCGTTGGCGCGGCGGATGTTCCACACCATGATCGGGATCACGACCAGCATGATGATCACCGCGATGGTCGAGCCACGGCCGTAGTCGCCCGAAATGAACATCCAGCGGTACATGTAGTTGGCGAGCACCTGCGTCTGGAACTCGCCGTTGGTCATGGCGAAGACGATGTCGAACACCTTGAGCACGGTGATCGTGATTGTGGTCCACACCACGATGATGGTGCCCCAGATCTGCGGGATCATGATGTCGAAGAAGATGCGGAAGCCGTTGGCGCCGTCGATGCGCGCCGCCTCGAGGGTTTCCTCCGGCACACCGCGCAGGGCGGCGCTGAGAATCACCATGGCGAATCCAGTCTGGATCCAGATCAGGATGATCATCAGCAGGAATGAATTGAGGAATGGAACGGTGATCCACGCCTGCGGCGGAAAACCGAGCCCGGTGACGATGGCGTTGAGGACGCCGATCTGCGCCATGCCGGGACCCTTGTAGGCGTAGACGAACTTCCAAATCACCGACGCGCCCACGAAACTGATGGCCATGGGCATGAACACCAGCGACTTGGCGATGCCGCCCCACCAGATGCGGTCCGCAAGGGTCGCGATCACGAGGCCGAAGGCGGTCGAGAACAGCGGCACGATGATGAGCCAGCCGAGATTATTGAGCGCCGCCTGCCAGAAGCCGCCATCGGTCAGCGCCCAGGCATAGTTGTTGAAGCCGACGAAGGACTGCGCGTACTTGTCGAACAGCGACAGCCGCACCGTCTCGATCACCGGATAAACCAGGTAGATCACGAGGAACAGCAGCGCCGGCAGGATGAAGAGCCAGGGACGGATCGCCGAACGCCGCAGGTCGCGGCGTGTCTCGACGTCCTCGTTCATTGCCGGCGAGGAGCTGAGCACCCGGTCGAGCAACCAGTTGCTGCCCCAGAAATAGGCAAAGCACGCGGCCAGCGCGATCGCCACGGCGGTGATGGCGTTGAGGATCTGATGCAGCGCGGTGGCGACAGCGCTGCCGAAGGCCGCGTCGATCACGTACGCATTGATGAGCCAGATCACGATGATCGCGGCGATGAGCGCCACCGCGAGGATGGATGTCCGCGACCACGATCGATCTCGTGCCGGCCCGCCTGCCACCGAATCGAGTGCCACCGTCGGTCTCCCCCTACCGTCTCGCGCAGCTAGTCTGTCGCATTACCGTGTGTCACGGCAAGGACCCGGCGCGAACGCCGGGTCCCGGATTGCGATGAGCGGTCAGCTCTTGGGCCAGGAGGCGTCGATCGCGGCCGTCACGTCGTCGGTGCTCTTGCCGTTCACGAAGTCGACCATGCCGCTCCAGAACGTACCGGTGCCGACAGCGCTGGGCATCAGGTCCGAACCGTCGAAGCGGAAGGTCGTGGCGTTGAGCAGGATGTCGCCGAACTTGCGCAGCACATCGCTCGAATAGACCTTGGTGTTGACGGTCTTCATGGCGCTCAGGAACGAGCTGTTGTTCTCGCCCATCCAGATCTCGTGCGCGATCGGCGTTTCGAGGAACTGGATGAAGGCTTCCGCCGCCGGCGAGTCCTTGGTGATGGTCACGAGGTTACCCGAACCTTCCACCGGATTGCCGAGTTCGGGATGCGCCTTCATCGGCGGGAAGTAGAAGAAGTCGTAGTCGACTCCCGCCTGGCTGTCCTTGGGGAAGAAGGACGTGATGAACGACGCCTGCTTGTGCAGGTAGCACTGCGGCGGAACCGTGAAGAGGCCTTTCGGGCTGTCGCCGAAGTTGGTCGACACGACCGCCTTGGTGCCGCCCGCGACGTTCTTGTCGTCCTTCACGATCGAACCGAAGAGGTCGAACACGGCCTTGATGCGCGGGTCGGAGAACTTCACCTTGCCGGCCACCCAGTCGTCATAGACCTGCGGCGGCTGCGTCAGCAGCAGCAGGTTCTCGATCCAGTCGGTCGCCGGCCAGCCGGTGGCGCCACCCGATTCGATGCCGACGCACCACGGCGTGCCGCCATCGGCCTTGATCTTGTCCTGCAGCGCCATCAGGTCTTCCCAGGTCTTGGGAACCTCGTAGCCCTTTTCCTTGAAGGCGTCGGGCGAGTACCAGACCAGCGACTTCACTTCCTGCTTGAACGGGAACGCGTACTGGTGCGACTTGCCGTCCGGGCCGGGATACTGGCCCAGCGTCGCCCAGGACGAACCGGCGGCGAAGTTATCGGTGATGAACTTGGTCGTCGCATCGCCCAGGTCGGTCAGCTTGCCCTGCTTGGCGAAGTCGGCCAGGAGGCCCGGCTGCGGCAGGATGGTGATGTTGGCGGGGCTGCCCGCCTGCACGTCGATACGGGCCTGCTCTTCGTAGTTCTTGGACGAGCCGTCCTGCACCGTGACGCCCGTGGCGTCGGTGAAGTAGGCGAGCACGGCCTCCCACTGGGTCTTGTCGCCCGGATCGTTCCAGGCATCCCAGATGGTCAGCGACTGGCCTTTCAGGTCCTTATGGGCGTCGGCGAATTTCTGCAGGGAATCCCAGTTGAAATCGCCCTGCCCCTTGGGGAACAGCAGGTCGGCCGCACTCGCCGTCGACGCCAGGCCGAGCACGAGCGCAGCGGCGGAAACTCCCGCCAGGAGTAGTTTGTGCATGAAGTCCTCCCATCGCACAGTTTGCGGCGCTCCCAGCGCCTCCGCGGTCCAGCGTTCCAAAACGTTTTGGTTCCAAAACGTTTTGGGCTCCAATTTCGGAGCCACGCATGGCGGTTAGCGGTGAGCTTAAGGTTGCATAAAGACTCTGCCTTGCCAAGACCGCTTCGCAATCGATTTCGGTGAGACTGAGCGGGCAGTCGAGCTCAAGTTCTGGCCCGCGGCGGCACTGGTTCGAGCCCCTCGATCCGCCGGGTCGACAGGATCGGGGAGCCGATCAACCAGAGCACTGACAGGGCGCCGCCGATGGCCGCAACGAGCAGCGTATCGCGGGGGCCGATCCAGCCTCCGAGCAGGCCGCCGAGCACTGCACCGAGCGGCCGCACCCCGAAATTGACGGTGGAAAAGGCTCCGGTCACGCGGCTGCGCATGGTGTCGACGATGACGCTGGCCTGCAGCGACATGAGCGGCACGTCGAAGCACATCACGCAAAACGCGAAGACGAACTCGGCGCCGCCGAACTCGGCGGCCCTGAGCCACGACGGGCCATCGGCGAAAGCGACGATGGCGAGTGCCAACGGCATCACGACGCTCGCGATGGCGATCAGCGGACCGACGCCGATCCAGCCCGAGATGCGAGCTGCCTGCGTGGCGCCCAGCAGCCCGCCCGACGCACCGATGCCGAGCGCGAAGCCAATCGTTCCGGGAGAGAGGCCGAGATCGCGGCTCGCGAACAGGATCAGCAGGGTACTGCCGATGAAGGTGAAGAAATTGAGGGTCGTGGCACACAGCAGGGACGCGCGCAAATAGGGATGTTCGAGCAAATAGCGCATGCCACCACCCGCTCGCTGGAACAGCGATTCACCGGCAGCGTCGGGGACAATTTCCGTGACCTGCAGCCGGCTGACCTGCACGGCCGAGAACAGAAACGACAAGGCATCTGCGATGACGGCAACCGGCGCCGAGACGAACTGTACGAGGGCACCGCCTATCGCCGGCCCGATCATCGAGGAGAGCGAGCGGGTGCTGGAGAGCTTGGAGTTGGCCTCGAGGAACTGCTCGCGCGTCACCAGCCGCACGAAGAACGAGGAATAGGCCGTGTTGAACACGACCTGAGCGGTGCCGGCGAGAAAGGCGACGACATAGAGCTGGCCCAGCGACATCAGGCCGGACCAATAGGCGGTCGGCAGGGTCAGCAGGATCACGAGCCGTGCCAGGTCGGCGAAGATCATCAGCCGGCGCTTGTCGGGCCGCTGGTCCACCCAGCTCCCGATCATCAGCGAGACCAGGTTGGGCAGCCACACGGCCGCGGTGAGCAACCCGACCTGCTCGGGCGTCGCATTGAGGACGGTGACGGCGATCAGCGGCAGCGCCAGCTCGCTGATGCGGTCGCCCAGCTCGGAAACCGTCTGGGCCGACCAGAAGGTCAAGAACCGGCGGTCCTGCCAGAGACCGGTGAAGACCGCCGAAACCTTCACCTGGTGTTGTGCAGCATGCCCTGGAACGAGCGATAGCTGCCCTTGGGCGTGCGCTTTTGCGTCGCATAGTCGACATGCACGATGCCGAAGCGCGACGAGTAGCCCTCGCCCCATTCGTAATTGTCGAGCAGCGACCAGGCAAAGAAGCCGCGCACGTCGGCGCCCTGCTTCTGCGCCTCCAGAACCGCCTTCAAATGGTCGTCGTAGAACTGCACGCGGCGCTCGTCGTTGGTTTCCGACATGCCGGTCTCGGTGATGTAAAGCGGCAGCTTGGTGTAGTCGCGCGACACCCGGACCAACAGGTTCGTGAGGCCCTGCGGGTAGATCTCCCAGCCGAGATCGTTGGTCGCAAGCGGCCCCTTCACCTGCTTGATCGGCAGCGCGTAGTGCGCCGGGTCGTGGTCCATGGTGTAAAGGCCGCGCGAATAGTAGTTGATGCCGCCCCAGTCGAGCGGCCGGTTCACCACTTCCATGTCCTTGTGCCAGTCTTTGGGCAGGAAAGGCTCGAGCAGATCGGTCAGCACCTTGGGATACTGGCCCTTATAGACGCCGCCGAGGAACCAACCGTTGAACAGCGCATCGCCGATCGCCAGCGCGCGCTGGTCTTCCTCGCTGTCGCTGGCCGCTTCCGAGGCCTCGAGGTTGGTGACGATGCCGACGTTCTTGACGCCGTTGGCGCGCAGCGCGTCGACGCCCATGCCGTGGGCATAGAGCACGTGGTGCATGGCGCGGGAGCCGGCGCGCAGGTCGCGATAGCCCGGGGCATGGCGGCCGAGGATGTGGCTCAGCACCGACACGCACCACGGCTCGTTGATGGTCGCGGTGGCGTGTAGCCGATCACCGAAATGGTGACCGACGAGCGCGGCGTAGTCGGCGAACCAGCCGCCGATGTCGCGGTTCATCCAGCCGCCCTTGTCCTGCAGCGGGCTCGGCAGGTCCCAGTGATAGAGCGTGGCGTAGGGCTTGAGGCCACGCTCCAGCATGCCGTCGATGAGCCGGTCGTAGAAGTCGATGCCAGCCTGGTTGACGGCGCCGGTGCCCTCGGGGATCAGCCGCGGCCAGGCGAGCGAGAAGCGGTAGGCCTCGAAGCCGCCGTCGCGGATCAGGTCGAGGTCGCCCGGCCAGCGATGATAGTGGTCGTCCGCCTCGTGGCCATCGTCGGCGCCCTTCACGTTGCCTGGGGTCGCCGCAAAGGTGTCCCAGATGCAGGGACCGCGGCCGTCGCCCTGCCCGCCCTCGATCTGATAGGCGGCGGTGGCCACGCCAAAGGTGAAATTCGGCCCGAACTGGCCGCGGTCAACCGAAAACATCGATCCTCCCAAGCAAGGCAGCCGGTTACCCCCCGGCGTTTGATGTAATCGATTACCTAGCAGCGGATACGACCGAAGTCACCCTCACGAGCGGAGCGACGGGGTCCGATCGAGAATTTCCCGGGCAATGGCGCGGAAGGCGCTCGCCTGCGGTCCGTCGGCGTTGGTCGCCATGACTGGCCTGCCGGCATCGGAGGTCTCGCGGATGGCCATATCGAGCGGCACTTCCCCCAGGAACGGCATGCCCATGCCGCCCGCTGCCGCCGCCGCCCCGCCATGGCCGAAGATATCGTACCGCGTGCCGGTGTCGGGGGCCACGAAGTAGCTCATGTTCTCGATGAGTCCGAGCAGCGGGATGTTGAGCCGCCGCATCATGTCGACGGCCTTCTGCGCGTCGATCAGCGCCAAATCCTGCGGCGTCGAGACGATCACCGCGCCCGCGAGTTCGGCTTGCTGGAACAGCGAAATCTGGATGTCGCCCGTGCCGGGCGGCAGGTCGACCACCAGCAAGTCGAGCCCGCCCCAGTCGGTCTCGCGCAGCAATTGC
>Ga0105238_10005270_pt1 | contig 12787 bp, 10 predicted proteins | sample KBSC34metaG_FD_81526 | JGI IMG/M metagenome (GOLD analysis project Ga0105238, IMG submission 81526) | Corn rhizosphere microbial communities from Kellogg Biological Station, Michigan, USA - KBS C3-4 metaG | ecosystem: Host-associated > Plants > Roots > Rhizosphere > Soil | place: Michigan, USA... | reverse complement strand
GGCCGCCGGTGACCGGAGCGCCGGTGCCGCCGAGCGCGGTCTGCCCGCCCTGCGCCAGCTCGCCGCCCGCGCCCGAAGGATTCCGGCCGAAGGTACCTCCGACGATGCCGGCGACCGACGGTGGACCGCGGCCCGCCGCCCCGCCATGGCCGCCCCCGCTCGGGGCGCCGCCGCCCCCGGAGGCGAGCTTGCTTCCTCCGAAACCGCCGGCGCCTGCCTGACCGGCGAAGCCGGCCATCCCAGCGACGCCGCCCCCGGCTCCGCCCGTGCTCCGCCCGCCGCCCGAACCGATCACGCCGCCCACGCCGATGGACCCGCCGGGTCCAGTCGCGCCACCGATGCCGATCGTGCCGCCGACGCCGATCACTCCGCCCGTGCCGAAGCCTCCCGTCCCCGTGCCGAAGCCTCCCGTCCCCGGGAACCCGCCCGTCCCCGGAAATCCGCCCGTGCCGAAGCCGCCGCCCGTGCCGCCCACGCCGGCATCGGGGGTGGGCTCGAGACGCTCCGTCGTGCGAATGCCGAACGTGAAACCGTGCCAGCTCTCGGGCTTCGGCACCGTCCACGAGAACGTCGAGAACGTGCCGATGAACTGGATGGTCCCGTGACCCTCGCTGCCCTGCAGGACGTTGTCGGGAAGCTGAACCAGCGCCGTCGGGCCTCCGCCGAAATAGCCCTTGCCCTGGCTGACGATCGTGAACGGGGAATCGAAGTTGTAGGTGATCGTCACGCTGGCCTGTCCCAGGCTGACGATGGCCATGATGGGATCCTTGATCGGCTCCGACAGCGTGACCGTGTACGTGTCGTTGGTGCCGCCCGACAGCTGCAGGATGTCCGTATTGGGCGGCGGGTTCTCGACCTCGCTGCTGATGTAAGGGTCCGGCGGCGACCAGTAGTTCGTCCCTTGCCCGTTGATCTGGGCCCCGTACAGGGTTCCGACCGCGCCGGGGGCCGCCTGCACCGCGAAGCTGACCTTCACCGTCGACTGATCGGGCAGCGTGATGATCCCCGCCGCCGTCCCGCGCTGCACGTCGGCCGCCATCCAGTCGACGTAGCTGTACACGGTGGCCGAGGCCACCGCCGGAGCCGCCAGCCCCCCGGCTACCAGCAGTCCCGCCAGCCAGCGGCGCGGCCGCGACGCGAGCGATCTGCGCATCAGAAGTCGCATGAGCGCTGCGACAATAGGCGCCGCGTTCCGGAGCGGTCAAGGTCGCGCGCCATGTCAACGTTGTTTCGAAGGAGCGGTGGTTCCGAGGGCGCCGCGCCGCTCCGCCCAAAAGAGGCGCCGCGACGGGAATGCGCTACCCTTCTCGGCATCGTGGACCTGGATTCTCCGGAAGAGGACATTCGCTTCGTTTGGATCGATCTGGAGATGACGGGCCTGAACCCCGACGTGGATCAGATCCTGGAGATCGCCGTCGTCGTCACCGGGGTCGATCTGCAGCCGCTGGCCGAGTTCACGCGCGTCATCCATCACGCCGAGGAGACGGTGCAGCGCATGAGCAAGGTCGTGCACCGCATGCACTCGGCGAACGGACTGATCGAGGACGTGCTGGCCTCGAAGACCAGGTTGCGCGAGGCCGAGCGGGAAGCGCTGGCAGTGATCGTCGAGCATTGCCTGCCGGGCGCCGCCTTCCTGGCCGGGAACAACGTCCACCACGACTGGCGCTTCCTGACCCGCCACATGCCGCGCATCGAGCAGTACCTGCACTACCGGCAGGTCGACGTGGCCACCATCAAGGTCCTGGCGGAGGCGTGGGCCCCCGCCCTGGTGATGGAGAAGGAACCGTCGAACCACCGCGCGCTGGCCGACATCCACGACAGCATCACTGAGCTGCGCTATTACTGCGAAAAGTTGTTCCGGGGCAGCATGTCAGCCGCCGTCGGCGGCCAGGCCAAAACCTGACGACCTGACGATCGCGGTTTGACGATGACGATTCGTCTCTTATAGTAGACAATGTGCTCGCCGCAGTGACCGTTCCTCAAACACAGCCCTTCCCGGCGCCGCCGGCCGATGACGGTACAGGCCTCGACCTGACGCAGGCGAACGAGCGCCTGGCGTCCATGACCGCGAAGGAGCGGATCCGCTGGGCGGTCGACACGTTCGGCGACCGCGTCCTGCTGCTGTCCAGCATGCAGAAGACCGCCGTGGTGCTGATGCACATGTTCCACGAGCTGGGGCTGACGAACGAGGTCCTGTTCGTCGACACCGGGTATCACTTCTTCGAGACCCTGCGCATGCGCGACGAGTACATGCGGCGCTTTCACCTGAATCTGGTCACGCTGTACCCCGCGTCGACGATCGAGGAGCAGGAGGCGCTGTACGGCGCGAAGCTGTTCAACAGCGTCGCCGGGCAGCCGGAGTGCTGCCGCATGCGCAAGGAGATGCCGTTGCTGGCCCACCTGGCCACCAAGCAGGCCCCCGTGCTGGTGAACGGGCTGCGCCGCTCCGAAGGTGGCAAGCGCGCGAACATCAAGGCGCTGGGCCCCGATCGCCGCACGAACGGCTACCAGCTTTCGCCGATCTTCGACTGGACCACCGCCGACGTGCAGGCGTACATCGCCGAGCACGACCTGCCCATGCACCCGCTGCACGCGCAGGGTTATCCCAGCATCGGCTGCTATCCGTGCACCACGCCCGTTCAGCCGGGCGAGGACGAGCGGGCCGGCCGCTGGCGCCATCTGCGCGTGCTGACGGAAGAGGCGCCGCAGTACTGCAACATCAACTTCTCCGACGGCGGCGGGATCTAGTTCCGTCCGGAGCGTCGAGACCGTCCCCGCCACCGCCTGCACCATCGCGAGGTCAACCGTGTCCGAAGCTCCCCGCTGGTTCACCGACAACGCTCGCTCGATCGGCCGCACCCCGCTGGTGCGCCTGAACCGCCTGACCGAGGGGGCGGCCGCGACCGTGCTGGCCAAGATCGAGGGGCGCAACCCCGCCTACTCGGTGAAGTGCCGCATCGGCGCCGCCATGGTGTGGGACGCCGAGGCGCGCGGCCTGCTGACGGCGGGCAAGGAGCTGATCGAGCCCACCAGCGGCAACACCGGCATCGCGCTGGCGTTCGTCGCCGCCGCGCGCGGCTACCCGCTGACCCTGACCATGCCCGAGACGATGAGCATCGAGCGGCGCAAGCTGCTGCTGGCCTACGGCGCCAAGCTGGTGCTGACCGAGGGGACGCGGGGCATGGCCGGCGCCATCGCCAAGGCCGAGGAGATCCTGGCGTCCGCCCCCGACCGCTACGTGATGCTGCAGCAGTTCAAGAACCCCGCCAACCCGCGCATCCACGAGACGACGACCGGGCCCGAGATCTGGGACGACACCGGCGGCGCCATCGACATCTTCGTGGCCGGCGTGGGCACGGGCGGCACCATCACCGGCGTCTCGCGCTACATCAAGAACACCCGCGGCAAGAAGATCCTGACCGTGGCGGTGGAGCCGTCGGCCAGCGCCGTGCTGACGCAGACGCGCGCCGGCGAACCGCTGCGGCCGTCCCCGCACAAGATCCAGGGCATCGGCGCCGGCTTCGTCCCCGACGTGGTCGACATGTCGTTGATCGACGAGATTCACCAGGTGACGAACGACGAGGCGCTGACGTTCGCGCGCCGCCTGACCCGCGAGGAGGGCATCCTGGCCGGCATCTCGTGCGGCGCCGCCGTGGCGGTGGCGATCCGGCTGGCCCGCCGCCCCGAGAACGCCGGCAAGACGATCGTCACCGTGCTTCCCGACTCGGGCGAACGCTACCTGAGCTCGGTCTTGTTCGAAGGGGTGTTCGACGCCCAGGGCCTGGCCGTCACCTAACAATCGACTTTCATGCCGCTCAGCTCGGTCCTGCGCGCCTTCAGTGTGGCCTGACGACCAGGATGCGGCTCGCCTTCGAATCGGTCAGGTAGGCGGTCCCGTCATCGGTGACGACCGCGTTCCGCGCCCCAGGCGACGTCGTCACCGTCGCTGACACGGACAGGTGGCCGTGGGTGTCGACCTGGGCGACGGTCATGGTGGCGGCCCGCCCCGCTGCGACATACAGCGAGCGGCGGCCTTCCACATAGAAGATGTTGTCCACCCCGTCGCCGGTGGACACCCGAGCAAGCTCGATCCCCTGATGACCCGCGTCGAGCACCAGCGCTCCGTTCGCGCAGGCCACGAACAAGAAGTTGGGGCCATTCGCCAGGGCGAGTCCTTTGGGTCCGTCCTCTCCGCATCTGGGCGACCAGGTGGCGATGACCTTCCTCGTCTTGAGCTCGATGGCGAGGGTGCGGTCCTTGTCCTCGAGGTTCGTGTAGAAGATGCCCCGGGCGTCGTCTACCGCGAACCCCTCCGGCTCTCCCTCTAGCTCGAGCTGGCCCTGCAGCTTGGGGTCGCCTGGGATGGCCACGTCGATGACGCTGATGGACCGGTCGCGGGGGGTCGTCACCCAGACCTCCTTCGTCGCCGCGACGTAGGCCAACCCGTCGGGCATCGAGGGAACTTTCGCGCATCCCAACCGGCGAAGCGTGGCCGCGTCCAGGGCGCACACCGTCTGATCGCCTCGATTGCCGATGTAGACCGTGCCCTGCCCCACGGTAGCGGAGCTGGGGCCTACCGTTCGCTTCGTGCCTTTGCGCTGCATCTCGGCGGTCGGGAATCCGTCGATTCGGACGACCGTGCCGTGATCGGTATCGATGACGTCGACGCTGCCGGTATTGCCCGCCGGTACCCACACCCTGTGTCGCTCGTGATCGTAGGCGAGGTAATCCATCGCCACGCCGCCCGTCGCCAGCGCTCCGGGAAGCGCAATCGAGTCGAGCGCATGAATCGCCGGCGCGGACGGCGCCGGTCCGACGACGACGGGGGCAGGTGCGGGATGGCCAGCACACCCGCCCACCATCGCAACCATGAGAACGAACGAGCACCGACCACTGGCCATCGCGGGAGTCTATGGCACCGCGCCGCGAACGGCCGCGATCCTTGGCAACTATCGTGGCCCCCGATTCGACGGCACCCATGAACGACCGTCGGCTCCGGTGGGCCCGCAAGCTCGGTAGTCGAGGCACAACATGTCGTGACCGGCCGACGGGCAATCGCGAAGTACACGCCGATGGGTGGGTACTTCCACTCGCCGGTCCGGAACTGGCTCCCGCGCTTGCCGCACAGCTACCGACGACCGTGCGCCTGTTACCGTGGATGTAGTCTCCGCGTACTCAGAGGACCCGCCATGCCAGAATTTCCGTCGCCGCCAGCCTCGCAACCCGAAGAGGAGGGCCTGCGCACGGTCGTCATCGCCCTGCTGGCCAACCTGGGTGTTGCCGTCGCCAAGTTCGTGGCGGCGTTCCTCACCGGATCCAGCGCCATGCTGGCCGAGGCCTTTCATGCCAGCGCCGACACCGGGAACCAGGTGCTGCTGCTGCTGTCGGACCGGTTTGGACGGCGCCCTCCCGATGCCGAGCGCCCACTGGGCCACGGGCGCGAGGCCTACTTCTGGTCTCTGCTCGCGTCGCTGGGCGTGTTTCTGGCGGGGTCATTGCTGTCGTTCCGCCAGGGCGTGAAGGCCTTGCTTCAGCCCGAGCCCCTGTCATCGCTCACCCCCGCCTACGTGATCCTGCTGGTCTCGTTCGTGCTCGACGGGATTTCCCTGCTGCGCGCCTACCGGCAGATTCGCAGCGAGGCCGATACGCTCAGTCGTGGTTTTCTGGAGCACCTCGATCTCAGCTCTGATCCCGTCGCGCGGGCGGTGTTCGCCGAGGACGCCGCGGCCCTTCTGGGAAACGTGGTCGCGCTGGCGGGGATCGTGCTGCACAAGGTGACCGGCTCTGCCGTTCCGGATGGCGTGGCGGCGCTGGTAATCGGCGCCGGTCTGGCCGTGGTTGCGTTCAACCTGACCAGGCGCAACCGCGACTTCTTGATCGGTCAAGAGGCCTCGCCGGACGTCCGCAAACGGCTGCAGGAGCTGATCGCGGGCCAACCGGGGATCATCGCCGTCCGGCAGCTGCTGGTGACGTTTCTCGGTCCCCGACGGCTGTGGGTTCTGGCCCGCCTGGAGCTGGACGACGCCCTCGACGTGCCGCGCATGATCGAGCTGTTGACCGACACCGAACGCATGATCCGCCAGCAGTCGCCGGTGATCGCGCGTGTCGATCTGGTCCCGCGCGCCCATCAGCCGGCGCGCGTCGCCGGCCCATGACCGCGAAGCAGATCGAGGCGGCGGTGCTGCAGCTGCTCGCCCAGCGGGGCACGGCCACGGCGTGTCCCTCGGAGATCGCCCGGGCGCTGGCGCCGGACAGGTGGCGCCCCCTGATGGACCCGGTGCGCTCGGCGGCGGCGCGCCTGCAGCGCCGAGGAAAGATCGACGTCTACCAGCATGGCAGGCCGGTCCGGCTTGAGGAGGCCAGAGGGCCGATTCGCCTGCGCGCGGCGGACGTGAGGAACGTGGATTACCGCCGTGAGCCTGAGCGCTACCGCGTCGGCAGGGGCGAGGAAGGGGTGCTCACGGTGCAGCCCTACAAGGGCGAACTGCTGCCGCTGTGGCGCTTCGCCACGCCGGCGCAGGCCAAGGCCTCGGCGGCGGCGCTGTGGAAGAAGTTCCTTGCCTACGGCCGGGTGGGCGACTTCGTAGGGATGGACATGGCCCGCAAGTATCTGCAGATGGGGTTCACCCGCAGCCGCCGCTACGCGAATCACCGCGGCGGAAGAAAATACGAGTCGGGCACGCGCGCGAAGCACCCGCGCACCACGGACGCGGGCAAGGCAGAGGCCGCGGAGATCTTCCGTGGCTACTGGCAACGGGCGCTCGAGAACCGCCGCTATCTCTCCCTGCGGCGCCGTCACCAGACGCCGGCCGCTCCGGCGATGAAGACGACTCCGCGGCCTGTTCCGGCGGCAAGCGGGTAGCTGCTCAACCCATGTTGTTGGCGTCGTCACCAGCGGTGACGTCGTAACACGCGCCGGTCACCATCGCGGCGAGATCGGAGGCCAGAAAGACGGCGGCCGGCGCGACGTCCCTGGGGGTCAGCCACGGCACCCTCAAGGGAATGTGGGGCGCCCGCGCCTTGGCCGCTTGCTGCTGGGTGGGATGCTGGGGCGGGTGCTCGGTGGCCTCGACCTCGCCGATCATGGTGCGCCAGCGGGCCTCGTTATGGGTCATCGGCGTGTCGACCAGCCCAGGCACCAGCGCGTTGACGGTCACCTTGTGCTTGCCCAGCTCGAGCGCGGCCGACTTCATCAGGCCGATGATCCCCCACTTCGAGGCCGAATAGGAGGACATGTGCAACGAGCCGTGCTTTCCCTGCATGGACGCGACGACGATGATGCGGCCACCGCCCCGCTTCACCAGGGTCGGTCCGAACGCCCGGATGGTGTTCGCCGTGCCGTTCAGGTTGTTGTCGATGACGTTCCCCCACTCCCAGTCCTCCATGTCCAGCAGCGGCTTGTAGAGCTGCGTCGCCGCGTTCGCCACCACGATGTCGAGGCGTCCCCACTGCTGCTCGACCTTCTTGCACGTGTCGCGCAGGAACTTGATGTCGCGTATGTCGCCGACCACGGGCATGAACCTGCGACCCTGCTCCGTGACCTGCCGGGCGGCCTCGTCCAGGTCGGCGCGCTTCGTCACCTCGTAGGCCTGAACGGGCAAGATCTTGTCGCAGATGTCGATGCCGACCACGTCGGCGCCGTTCGCCGCCAGCTCCACCGCGATGGCGCGGCCGATGCCCCGCGCGGCACCGGTCACGACGGCGACCCGGCCGTCGAGCTGCCCCCCGCGCACCGCCGGGCGTGCCGCCGCAGAAGCCCCCGCATCTCCCGCCCTGGCCTCCGCTGACAGCGCGAGCCCCAGCCCCGTCGCCAGCGCGCCCGAGGTGACCAGTTGCCGGCGCGTGACACCCTCTGCCTGCGGGCGGCGCCCGCGTGAGCTGGAATCGTCCATGGCACAGTTCATGGTCACGAACCGGCCCGAGAGCAATCCCGCGAGGTACGCCGAAAGGCGCCGACGTTCACGATTGTCCTGCGCGCGCCCCCAGGCGGTCGACGCGGTCCACGAGACTCCTGAACTCGAGCTCGTCGAACAGCGCGCGCGCCTGCAGGAGGTGCTCGCCGTCGATGGCGGCGTGGCGCGGGCCAGCGGGCAGCGGGACGTCGCGACGCAGCCGGGCCAGCTGCTCGGTCTCCAGGATCTGCGCGGCCGCGCCGGCCAGCGCGAGGCGCACGCGCGGCGGCGTCACCTCCTCGAGGCGAGCGAGCAGGCCGCGTGCGTCGCCGAACCTGGCCACCAGCGCCTGGGCGGTGCGTTCCCCGATGCCCGCCACCTTGGGCAGGTTGTCCGTGACGTCACCCAGCAGCGCGGCCAGCGTGGGCAGCTGCTCGGGACGAAGCTGGTAGCGCGCCGTCACCGCGGCCAGGTCGTAGCGCTTCGGCGGCTGGCCGCGCGCGCCCACGAACAGCACATCCACCCGCTGGTCGATCACCTGGAAGAGGTCGTGGTCGCCGCTGACGACCCGCGCGCTTGTGCCCTCGGCGGACAGCCCGTGCGCCAGCGTCGCCAGGATGTCGTCGGCCTCGAAGCCAGGCGCCACGAAGCGCGGCGCGCCCAGGGCGTCGAGCAGGCGAGGCAACAGCGCAAACTGGGCGCGGAGCGGCGCGGCCAGCGGAGCACGCCCGGCCTTGTAGGCGGCGCTGCGGGCATGTCGAAAGGTGGGTTGCCCCGCGTCCAGCGCGAAGGCCACGCCCAGCGGCCGCTCCTCTCGCAGCAGTTTCAGGACCAGCACGCTCAGCCCGTAAAGCGCCGACGTGGGCAATCCGGCGCTGGTCGTCATCTCGGGGAGCGCGAAGAAGGCCCGTATGAACAGCGAGTGCGTGTCGATCAGCAGGACGCGCCCCGGCGCCAGGCCTACGCCGGCTCCGCCGGCAGGGTCAGCCATTCGCGCTGCGCTCCCTCGCCGGGAGATTCACGATGTCCGCCGTCCCACGCCGATGTTCCGTGCCCGTCATGAGGTCATCGCCTTCAGCAGGTTCCGCTTGCCAGCCCAGACGGAAGGGGGATCCACCACCAGGTAGGTCCTCGGACCGGGGTTGTCAATCCGCGGTCCTCGGGCGCCTGCGCGATCGTCGGTCGGCCGCGAACCAGCAGGCGACCACGCCCGTAACTCGCTGCCGTATTCTCCTACCGGCGGTGGGCGACTTTGACGTGCGGTCCAGCTCTGCGTACTGGCCTTCGCGCTTCCAGAGTGGATCCGCACCGGCGGACATTGGCGTGTTTGAATTCTCAGCGAGGTGCGGTTCAATGCAGGCAGCCTTGGCGATTGCATATAATGCGACGGCCGAGGACGGCAGTCTTCGTGGACAGCCAGCGGCGATCAAGTCTCGCATTCCTGCGAATGCGGACAAGAATGCCGCTGCGGATCAAATCTTCGATGGAGGCGTGACGTTTACGGGAAACGAGATGGTCCGCGAGGGCAATCGGTGAATGTATGCGAGGTAATCGCCAATGGCCCGTGCCCGTTTCCGCACGGTGGTACGACACCTCCATGGGATGGAGGTATTCAGCTGCCGGATGCCGGTGGGGTGTTCACCAATGACGCGGCAACGCAGTAGAGGTTGGTCAGGCCAGTTGGCAGCGGCATTTAGCGCGATGGCCCTGATGGCCCTGACCGCATGCGGAAAGCAGAAGGCCGAAACGCCCTGTGTTAGCGACAGCGATTGCCCTGGCGATTCGCCGTTCTGTGATGGCGTGTTGATGCCATGCCCTGACGGAGCCTTCGCGGCGATGGAGGGAACGTGTCGTAGTGATCTGCACCAGAGAAAGTTGGGAGAGCCGTGTACCTCGGCGCTTGATTGCGCGTCGTCAGCGTGTGATCCGTGCGAGCCGCTCTTCTGCCCTACATGTGCCAGTCCCGTACCCGCTTGCGCCACCGGGCCGGGCTTCTGCGACACAAAGTCGTGTTTTCTCGATATTCCCCCGCCCAGTGATTGCACGCCACCGTGCCATTGGGGAGGCCCGTGCGGTACGTCGAAGGTCTACTTCTATGGCTGCCCCGAGGCCGGGGCCATGGACACGACGTCCGGGGGCTAGCTCTGGGCTAGCTCGAGGCGAGCCCGCACTGCGTCCTTACCGTGGGGCCGAATGGTTCGACCGTCAGGGCGCCGGGACGGCGGCGGAGTTCGGGTCGAAGCCGGGGCGCTGCATGATGGCCGAGATGTCGACGGCCTCGAACTGGCTCGACCCGACCGACTGCACCTGCGAGAAGGTGTCGTCCATCCAGGCGGCGCTCGGCTCGCCGGTCACGTACATGTCCGAGCCGCCGTCGGCGATGTACATGCCGTAAGTCTTCATGGCCTGCAGGATGGCGCGGGCCTGCGTATTGTAGCTGGACGGGATCTGATAGCTGCCCTTCAACCGGAACAGCTGCCCCATGGGGGGCAGGTTCGTCGAGGTGGTGCCGTTCGTCGTGTAGTGCCGCGCCGGCCAGATGGGGGCGTTGCGGATCTTGCTGGAGGTGATGGTGAAGCGGAGCGCGTGGTTGATCTTCCCGGCGCTGGCTTCTTCGGCGCGCAGCAAGAGCGGCATGATGGGGAAGCCGGCGGCGTCAGCCGACGTCCAGCCGTCGGGGCGCAGCTTGTTCGAGCGCAGGTCGAACATCGCGGAGCCGAAGATGTCCCACCCGCCTCCGGAGTGCGGGTACGCGTGATAGAGCTCGGACAGGAAGCAGGAGTCAGCGTCCAGCAGCAGGATGTGGTGATCGCCGTAAGGCTGGGAGGGATCCTTGTCGATGCCGCCCTCGACCAGCGGCATCGACGGGATGGGGAACACTGGATTGGCGGCCGCCGAGGTTGAGCAGGGGCTAACCTCGGTGTGGGCGCCGCCCGAGGACATGTCCACGCAATCGGACTCGGGACGCGGATCCCAGTCGACGTCGGGATCGGACGAGCGGAAGTACACCGGCCCCCACGCCTGCGTCGCTCCGTGCACGACGTTGTAGGGGATGCCGTAGTACGTATCGACCATGCTGATGTCGGTCGACTGGCCGAGATCCAGGTGCAGGTTGTGCGTGCCGATCGTGCTCAGGTACTTCGCCGACTGCGGATCGACCGGCAGGGCATCGATGGGCGTGTTGAAGACATGATTCGCGGGCAGGATGGGGCAACCGGCGACGGTCGGGCTGGTGCCAGTCCCGGCGCTGCCACCGGCGGCGCCGCCGCTTCCCGGCGCGCCGCCCGAACCCTTGCCGCCGCTGCCGGGCGCCCCGCCCTTGCCACCGCTACCGGCCAACGTACCGCCCGTGCCCTGACCGCCGCTGGCGGTGACACCGCCCGTCCCGTCCACGCCGCCTGTTCCCGGAAGAGTCTGGCCACCCGAGCCGGTGACGCCCGCCCCGCCGCTCCCGCTCGGGCCGCCCCCGGAGCCCCCGCACGCGACCAAGGCCACTGCGGCGAACAACGTCACCCCGCCGCTACCTCGCCGCCCGCCGGGCCGCCTTCCTGGTCGCAACCTCGGTTCGGTGCCGGGCGGTTCGGTGCCGGGGGTCATGACGAACTCCTTCCGCGAGGGTGGAACTCGAAGCACGGCCTGCCTCGCCATCATAGACGACAGGCCGGGGTCATCGGCGGTGGATCGTCGGAATGCCACCGGCGCTTGAGCACCGGGACCGCGCATTGTTCTTTCGCGGTCGCTCCCGGGACCGTATCCTGGCGTCGTCTCGACGAACGGCCGGTGACCTGCGACCGGCAACCTCGCGCCCGCTCCGGACGACAACCAGAACGTGACTGTGCAAGACATAACCCGGGAAGTGCAAGCGCTCCGCGCCGCGGTGGACGCGGGCGGCCTGGAGGATCCGCGGGGTCGTGCCACGGTGGCCGCGACCCTCGACCGGCTGCGCGCGCAGTGGCGGGCGACCCCGGAGGCGTTCGAGACGGAGACGACCGCCGCCCTGAAGGACATCGCGCGCGCCCTGAAGGCCAGCGAAGGCAAGCCGGCGACGTTCCCGCCCGGCACCGTGCGCGAGTCCCTGAAGACGATCTTCGGGTACGACCAGTTCCGTCCCGGCCAGGAGGAGATCATCTCGGCGGTGCTGGCCGGCCGCGACTGCATCGGCGTGATGCCGACCGGCGCCGGCAAGTCGCTGACGTATCAGCTGCCGGCGCGCCTGCTGGGCGGGACCACGCTGGTGGTGTCGCCGCTGATCGCGCTGATGAAAGATCAGGTCGACGCCATGGGCGAGGTGGGCCTGCGCGCCACCTACCTGAACTCGAGCCTGACGCCCGAGCAGCGCCGCGAGCGCCTGCAGGGGCTGTGGTCAGGCGCCTACGAGCTGATCTACGCGGCGCCCGAGGGGCTGGAGGCGAGCGTCGGCTCGGCGCTGGCGCGCACGCGGCTGTCGCTGATCGCCGTCGACGAGGCCCACTGCATCAGCCAGTGGGGCCACGACTTCCGGCCCGCCTATCGCAACCTGGCCGGCATCAAGCGGCGCTTCGGCGGCGCGCCCGTGCTGGCGCTGACGGCGACCGCCACCCGCGAGGTCATGAACGACATCGTCAGCCAGCTGGCGATGTCGTCCCCGGCCGAGTACCGGGGCAGCTTCTTCCGGCGCAACCTGGCCCTGTCGGCCTACAAGAAGGGCGGCGACGGCGAGTCGTCGCGCGCGGCCGGCGGGGTGCGGGGAGGCATCCTGCGCTTCATCCGCGCCCGCCCCGGCAAGAGCGGCATCGTCTACTGCCTGTCCCGCAAGAGCGCGGAGGGGACGGCGGCCTACCTGCGCGACGAGGGGATCCACGCCGCGGCCTACCACGCCGGCATGCCGGCGGAGGAGCGCAGCCGCACCCAGGACG
>Ga0105238_10005265_pt1 | contig 12792 bp, 10 predicted proteins | sample KBSC34metaG_FD_81526 | JGI IMG/M metagenome (GOLD analysis project Ga0105238, IMG submission 81526) | Corn rhizosphere microbial communities from Kellogg Biological Station, Michigan, USA - KBS C3-4 metaG | ecosystem: Host-associated > Plants > Roots > Rhizosphere > Soil | place: Michigan, USA... | reverse complement strand
TCGGTGCAGCCGCTCGACACCGAGTTCGGCCGCAAGCGTCAGATCGACCAGTCCAACTGCAACAAGGACTATTCCTGCGTCGAAGGCTTCTGCCCGAGCTTCGTCACCGTGCATGGCGGCTCGCTCAAGCGGCTCAAGAACTCGGCGGTCGATTCCGGGCAGTTGTTCGCCGACCTGCCGCTGCCCTCCGCCCCGTCCCTCGACAAACCCTACAACATCCTCGTCACCGGCATCGGCGGCACCGGCGTCATTACCGTCGGCGCGCTGCTCGGCATGGCCGCGCATGTCGACGGCAAGGGCTGCTCGGCGCTCGACTTCACAGGGTTGTCGCAGAAGAACGGCGCGGTCATGAGCCATGTCCGCATTGCAGCCAAGCCGGAAGACCTTGCAACGGTCCGCATCACCAACGGCGGCGCCGATCTCATCCTCGGTTGCGACATGGTGGTGTCGGCGGGCGCAACCGCGCTCTCCCGCGTCGACCGCGGCGTGACAAAAGCGTTCGTCAACGCCGATCTGCAGCCGACCGCGAGCTTCGTGCAGAACCCCGACATCGATTTCGAGCTGGGCGCGATGCAGACCACGCTGCGCGACGCCATCGGCGAGCGCAATCTCGAGATCATCGACGCCACCGGCATCGCCGCAACCCTGATGGGCGACAGCATCGCGACCAATCCATTCATGCTTGGCTTCGCCTTCCAGAAAGGCGCGATCCCCCTCTCGCTCGACGCGCTGCTCCGCGCCATCGAGATCAACGGCGCGGCGATCGAGATGAACAAGCAGGCTTTCACCTGGGGCCGGCTGGCCGCGCACGACATGTCGCGCGTGCGCAGCGTGATCCAGTTCAAGAGCCGCGCCGGCGCGCCGAGCAAAACGCTGGACGAACAGATATCCATTCGCGCCGACTTCCTGACCAATTATCAGGACAAGGCCTATGCCGACCGCTATCGCGCGGCCGTCGAGAAGGTGCGAAAGGCGGAGCTTGCCGCCGCGTCGGCCTCGACCGAACTGACAGAAGCAGTCGCGAAAAACCTGTTCAAGCTGATGGCCTACAAGGACGAGTACGAGGTCGCGCGGCTCTACACCGACGGCAGCTTTGCGAAAAAACTCTCCGACAAGTTCGACGGCGACTATCAGCTCAAATTCCATCTGGCGCCGCCGATCTTTGCGAAGCGCGACAGAAGCGGCCGGCTGATGAAGAAGGAGTACGGCGGCTGGATGCTGGGCGCATTCAGGCTGCTGCCGCGGCTGAAGGGCCTGCGCGGCACGGCGTTCGATCCGTTCGGCCGCACTGCTGAACGGAGGATGGAGCGCAAACTGGTCGAGGATTATTTCGCTGACATCGACAAGCGCATCGCGAATCTCAAGCCGGCGCAGATTCCGCTGCTGGCCAAGCTCGCGCGCCTGCCCGAAATGATCCGCGGCTACGGCCACATCAAGGAAGAGAATATCGCCAAGGCCGGTGCCGAGAAGGTGCGGCTGGAAGCGGACCTCGAGAACAGCCGATACGCTGCGGCGGCGGAGTAGATCAACGCCTGCTCCTTACCTCCCCTTGAAAAGGGGAGGTCGCTTTGCTCCGCAAGGAGCAAAGCGGGAGGGGATCATGGACCCCCTCCCCGACCCTCCCCCTTTCAGGGGGAGGGAGCACGAGCGACCTTCTTCCGCTCCACCGGATGAATTTCCAGCTCCCGCAACCGCCCGAGCCGCAGCACGTCCATGGCGAGCTTCCGCCCGATACGGTCGCGGTCGAGCACGCGGATCAGATCGTCGACGCCGTTGATGTCGACGCCGTCGAGCCGGATCACGACATCGCCCGGCAGCAGGCCCGCCTGCGCCGCAGGTCCGTCCGCCTCGATCTGGGTCAAGAGCGCGCCCATCGTGTTCTCGACCCCCGCAAGCACCGCATGCCGCCGCGGCACCGGCGCGGTCTGGCCGCCGACGCCGATGAACGCGCGGCGCACATAGCCATGCCGGATGATCTCCGAGAGCACGAACTGCGCGGTGTTGCTTGCGACCGCAAAGCAGATGCCCTGCGCGCCCTGGATGATCGCGGTGTTGATGCCGATCACCTCGGCGTTCGACGCCACCAACGCGCCGCCGGAATTGCCGGGATTGAGCGCGGCATCGGTCTGGATCACGTCCTCGATGGTGCGGCCCGAGACCGAGCGGATCGACCGCCCGAGCGCCGAGACCACGCCGGCAGTGACCGTCGATTCGAAGCCAAGCGGATTGCCGATCGCGACCACAAGCTGGCCGCGGCGCAGCTTCTTGGAATCGCCGAGCGCAGCGTGACGCAGGTCGCGCGCGCCGTCGGCGCGGAGCAGCGCCAGATCGGTGTCGGGATCGACACCGAGCACATGCGCGTCGGTGACGAAGCCCTCGATGTCGCGCAGGCGTATCTCCCTGGCCGAGCCGACCACGTGGCTGTTGGTCAGCACCAGGCCGTCGGGCGAAATCACGATGCCGGAGCCGAGCCCGCCGCGCTCGCGCGCGTTGCGCACTTTCGGCCCGGTCTCGACGCGCACGACGGCAGGACCGACGCGGTCGGTCACGCCGATCACGGCGTTGGAGTAAGCGTCGAGCAGCGCTTGATCATTCTCAGGGGTGTGTTCGGCCGGGGCTGCAGACGGCAGGCCAGCCGCGTTGTCAGAGGTAAAATCCAGCATGGCGAAATTCCTTTGGCCATGTCAGATGGTTGCCAAAGGCCATCAGCGCAAGGACTTGCGCTGTTCAGTCCGAGGCGTGGACAACCCTGCTCCGCAAATCGTGCACGGTCTCGGCCGTAACAGGCGCGGCGGCATTGCCCCAGGAATTGCGGACGAAGGTAACGACAGCCGCGATCTGCGCGTCGCTCAACCGGTAGCCGAGCGAGGGCATCGCCGGTGCGGTCGGAAACGCGTTGGTCGAGGCGGCGCGCCCGCCGGCAATGACGATGCGGATCAGGCTCGCCGGATAGTCCTGGGTCGCGATCACGTTGCCGGCGAGCCTGGGAAACATATGCTCGACCCCGCCGCCGTCACGCGCATGGCACGCAGAGCAGGTATCGGCAAAGATCGCTTGGCCGACCTGCATGCGCGGATCGGACGCCGGCAATGGCGCGGGCGCGCCGGCACCCGCTGCGCCGCGCTCCTTCAAATAGACCGCGATCGCCTTGAGGTCCGTATCCGGCATCTTCGAGGTCGAGTTCTCGATCACGTCCCGCATCGGTCCGCTGGCAAGGCTGGTGCGGGTCTGGCCGGTCTTGAGATACTGCACGATGTCGTCGGCCGACCATTTGCCGAGACCCGCGTGCAGGTCATTGGTGATGTTGGGCGCGGCCCAGTTGTCGATCTGGTTGCCTTGCAGGAATTTGTCGTCCTTTGACGCGCCGAAGGAATTGAACGGCGTGTGGCAGGCGCCGCAATGGCCGAGCCCCTCGACCAGATAGGCGCCGCGATTGAATTCCGCAGAGCGTTTCGGATCGGCCTTGAACTCACCCGGCTTGAAGAACAGCATGTTCCAGCCGATCATCGACATCCGGATGTTGAACGGGAACGGCAGCGTGTTGCGGTTGACCGCATTGTTGGCCGGGGGAAGCGTGCGCAGATAGGCGTAGATCGCCTCGACATCGGCGCGCGTCACCCTGGTGTAGTAGGGATAGGGAAACGCCGGATAGAGATAGCTGCCCGTCGGCCGCCTGCCCTCATGCATCGCGCGGGCGAAATCGTCCACGGTCCAGCTGCCGATTCCCGTGGCGGTATCCGGCGTGATGTTCGGCGTCATGATGGTGCCGAACGGCGTTTGCAACGCAAGCCCGCCGGCAAAGGGCGTGCCGCCTTTGGCGGTATGACAGGCGATGCAGTCGCCGACGGTCGCAAGCGCCTTGCCGCGCGCGACGTCGATATAGGAATCGGGATCGGCGGCCGCGCCGCCTGCGGCAAGCAGAGGCAGCAGCACGATCAGATGGCGCAGCCGCATGACAGGCGGCCTCATGGCTGCACCAGCGCGCCGGGCGACTTCAGGTAGTTGAAGATCGCATCGAGCCCCCAATAGGTCAGCGCGCCGACCGTGCCGGTCGGATTGTAGCCGGCGTTTTGCGGAAACGCGGATGCGCCCATCACGAACACATTGGAGACGTCCCAGGATTGCAGATAGCGGTTGAGCACGCTCGTCCTGGGATCGCTGCCCATGACCGCGCCGCCGGTGTTATGCGTGGTCTGGTACGGCACCACGTTCCAGGGCACGCCGAGGCGGTTGAGCTGCGTCGATTTCGCGCCCATCGCTTTCGCAATCTCCTCGCAACGTTCGGCCATCCAGTTGGCCATCTTCTGCTCGTTCGGCTGGTAGTCGAAGGTCATGCGCATCAGCGGGCGGCCGAGCGGATCCTTGTAGGTCGGATCGAGGTCGAGATAGTTGTTGCGGTAGCTCATGACGCTGCCCTGCGCGCCGACGCCCATGACGCGCTGGTAGGAGTCCTTCACCGCTTTCTTCCAGGCCCCGCCCCAGTTCGGGGTGCCGCGCGGCGTCGGGTGATAACGGATCGGCCGGCCGTTGGTGTAGGCGCAGGTGATCGAGGCGCCGCCGACAAAGCCGTGCGGGCCGTGATCGAAATTGTCGCTGTTGTAGTCGTCGAGCGCGGCGCCGAGCGATCCCGCCGCAGCGAACGGATTGAACTGCACGTTCTCGAAGAAGCCCTGCGCGCCCGAGCCGGTCTGATAGGCATAGTTGCGGCCGACCACGCCCTCGCCGCTTGCGGGGTCGTAGGGCTTGCCGATGCCGGACAACAGCAGCAGCCGCACGTTGAACAGGCTGTAGGCGCAGACCAGCACGAGGTCGGCCGGCTGTTCCCACTCCTCACCATTGGCGTCGACATAGGTGACGCCGGTTGCCATCTTGCCGTCGACGGAAAGATTGATGTTGGTGACCTCGCACTCCGTGCGCGCCTCGAAGGTCGGCTCGCGCACCAAGGCCGGCAGCACGCAGGTCTGCGGCGAGGCCTTGGAATAGTTGGCGCAGCCGAACCACTCGCAGAAACCGCAATAGGTGCACGGCGCCATGCTGCAGCCGTAAGGATTGGTGTAGGCGATCGAGATATTCGCGGACGGCCGCGGAAAGGGATGCAGGCCCATGCCGGACGCGGCCTTGGTGAACAGCTCCTGCGCATAGCCCTGCTTCAGCGGCGGCGTCGGGTAGTCGCGCTCGCGCGCGCCCTCGAACGGATTACCGCCCGCCTGGATCTGCCCCTTGATATTGCCGGCCTTGCCGGAAATGCCGGCGACCTGCTCGAACTTGTCGTAATACGGCTCGAGTTCGTCGAAGCTGACCGGCCAGTCCTGAATCTGGTTGCCTTCCGGCAGAATCTTCTCGCCGTAGCGCTCGATCATGTGGCTGCGGATGCGGAAATCATCGGGAAGAAAGCGCCAGGTCTGGCCGTTCCAGTGCACGCCGGCGCCGCCGACGCCATTGCCGGGCAGGAAGCTGCCCCATTTTCTGATCGGCAGCGCCGTCTGCGACGGCGTGTTGCGCATGGTCAGGGTTTCCTGCTTGGGCCGCAGGAAGATGTCCTGGCGCACCGCATAACGCAGCTCGTCCGCGGCAGTGCCGATGTTGAAATCGGTGGCGGTGTCGCGCCATGGGCCGCGTTCGAGCGCCACGACTTCGAGCCCGGTGCGCGACAATTCATAAGCGAGGATCGATCCGGTCCAGCCGAGACCGACAACGACGACGTCCTTGCGCGGAAGACGGCGGGCCATCAGCGCTCTCCCCAGGCTGGACGGCCTTGCATGCCGACCGGCGGCAACGTGTAGGGCTGGTTCGGCTTGTCCATGACGTCGCGGAAGTCGTAGCGCACACCGGGGAAGCCGACGAGTTTCCAGCCCGCCATGTCGCGGTTGCCGCCATAGACGGGATCGGCGAAGAAGCCTTCCATGGTGTTGCCGTGAATGGCGTTGAACAGCATGCGGCTCGAGAAATTCTGGAACTGGACTTCGCCCTTTTCCATGCCCGTGATGAGCTTGTCCTGCTCGGCGCCGCTGAGCTGGGTGAAACCCTTGCTGAAGGTCGCGTTGCAATAGGCCTCCAGCGCCGCGATGCCTTGCCGGTATTGCTGGCGCGGCGTCAGCGGCGATTGCAGCCCTTGCGTCGGCAACGGATTCGACGAGAACGGCCCCTGCATATAGAGCCAGTCGTGCCCGCCATAGGGTCCCGTCAGTTGCCTATCGATGAAGGTGGTGACGCCAGCGTCTTTGGCGCCGGGACCGAGCTCGTCGGTCGGGATCAGGCGGTCGACGAAGGCATCGACAACAGCGGATTCGCTGGCGGTGAAAAACAGATAGCCGCCGGGCACGACCGGCGTCACCGGATAGGCTTCATTCGGCCGCCACGGCAATACCCCGATAACGGTGCGCGCCGTGGCGCCGGAGGTCGCGATCAGCAGCGCGGCTGTTGCGAGCAGGCTGCGGCGCGTGACGCCATCATGAGCAGGAGGTCTTGCAGCGCGTGGATGAAGTGGCTTCTTCCGTGGCCAAGGGTCGCCGGCGTCCGCCATCGTGCCTCCCGACTCGGACTTGATGCCCGATGTTTTGTTCAAGCGAAGTCTGGCACGATCGAACGGCGATCGCAAACGCTTGCTTCGATGAATATTGACCCTCATGGTGAGGAAAAGATAAAGCTGTTGCGCACTACGGCGCGCGCCGCATGCTGCCTCCCCGCGCCTTGACGGGATCGAGAATCGACCAGTCGCCATCAGGCAGCACGTGGCCCTTCGGGAACGGCGCGCGCAGCTCGATGCCGAGCGAGCGCAGCACGCGGTCGTCGCGGTAGTAGCATTGCAGGATCACGCGGGCGAGCGTGGCCGCCGGCGCGCCGCCGCTGGCGCGAAATTCCGTCACCACAGCCTCGCGTTTGGCTTCATCGAGCGACGCCAGCGACTTGCCCGCGAGCTTAGCGACGTGGTCGAGCGCCGCGGCAACCATTTTCGTGTCGCGGCCGAGCGTCGCCAGGATATCGCCCTGGATTGCGGCGTCGTCGGCGCCCGGCACCTTGTATTCGTCGCTTTGCGGAATCATCATGCCCGATATGACGCGCAGGTCGTCGCGTTGCGCCGCGGTGAGGGACTTTTCGACAATCATGCTGGTCCTCAATCGAAGAGATTGGCGAGACGGCTCTTCATCTGGTCGGCGACGTAGAGCGCGATGGCCTGAATGGTGGAGGTCGGGTTGACGCCGCCGGAGGTGACGAACACGCTGCCGTCGACGATGAAGAGATTCTTCACGTCGTGCGAGCGGCCCCATTCGTTCACCACGGAGCGCTCGGGATCGGTGCCCATCCGCGCGGTGCCAAGCAGATGCCAGCCGCCCCACGGAATCGGCGAGTTCACGCAGATGTCGGTGGCGCCTGCGGCTTCGAGAAACTCGCGGCCGCGCGCCAACGCGTAGTCCATCATCTTTTGGCTGTTCTCGCTGAGGGTGTAGTCGATCTTCGGCGCGGGAATGCCGTGGCCATCCTTCAGGACCGGATCGAGCGTGACGCGATTATGCTCCTCCGGCAAATCCTCGCAGATCGCGGAGAAATGCATGCGGTGGCCGTTCAGCTTCCGGAACACGCGGTGATGATCCTTGCCCCAGGGCAGGATGCCCTTCTGCTCGCTGGCGACCGCCTCGAACACGGGGCCTGCGCCACGGCCGAACTGGACGCCGTAGCCACGCACGAAGCCGCGCGACAGATCGGTGTCGTAGAACTCCTTGCTCCACAGGCAGGTCGGCGGCGCGCGATTGCTGTCGGTCGGCTCCTTCACGAAGCCATAGATCTGCGCATAGGGATGGAACATCAGGTTCTTGCCGACGAGCCCCGACGAGTTGGCCAACCCGTTTGGAAACTTGCCGGAGACCGAGTTGAGCAACAGCCGCGGCGTGCCGACGCCGTTGCAGGCGATGATGACGACTTCGGCGGCCTGGAACTGCTCCTTGCCGTCCTGATCGTAATAGATCGCGCCCGAGGCCATACCATCCTCGTTGACGGTGATCTCACGCACGCGGCAATGCGTCTTGAGCTCGACGCCGGCGCGGATCGCCTGCGGCCAATAGGTGATGTCGGTCGAGGCCTTGGCGCCCTGCGCGCAGGCCGGGGTGCAATGGCCGAGATTGATGCAACGCGCCCTGCCCTCATAGTCGGTCGTTGCGACCGTGGTGTCCGACGGCCACCAGTGCCAGCCGAGCTTGTTCATGGCCTTGCCGATCAGGGGGCCGGAAAGCCCGAGCGGTTGCGGCGGCATCGGCGGATGGGTCAGCGGCGAGAGCGGATCGCCCGACAGGCCCGAGACGCCCATCATGCGGTCGTTCTCCTCGAAGAACGGCACCAGCGTGTCGTAATCGATCGGCCAGTCGTCGGCGACGCCGTCAAGCGTCTTGACGCGGAAGTCGGAGGGATGCAGCCGCGGCCAATGCGCGGTGTACATGATGGTCGAGCCGCCGACGGCGTTGAAGTTGACGACCTTGATCGGCGAATTGTCGTCGTTGATCGGATAGTCCTCCGGCCGGCCGCGGATGTTCGGGCTGGTCGCCCACTCGCCGTAGAACTTCGCCTCCCAGTCGCGCCCGGTGCTTGGATATTCGGATTGCTTCATCCAGCCGCCCTGGTCGAGGCAGAGGATGTGCATCTTGGTGTCGGCCAGCGACCATGCGACCGCCGCGCCGGAGGCTCCGGCGCCGATGATCAGGACATCTACGGGTTGGTTCATTTCCAGCGTTTTCCTCACAGCCGCCGCCACTTGACGAGCGGTCGGCAGATGCGACGATAAGGCGGGAGGCGCCCGCTAGTCAAAGGTTCGCCGCTCATGCAAGCCCGTCACCCCTGCGCGCATGGATGAGGGGTTTGTCCGCCCGCGAAAGACCGGTTAGTTTCAGGCAAAATACCGCTTCGGGAGCAAACGTGGCCGCATCGCCGCCCAACCAAACCTCCAGCCTCGACTTCGATGTCATCGTCATCGGCGCCGGGCTTTCGGGCATGTACCAGCTCTACCGGCTGCGCGAGCTGGGCCTGAAGGCACGCGTGTTCGAGACCGGCACCGAGGTCGGCGGCACCTGGTACTGGAACCGCTATCCCGGCGCACGCTTCGATTCCGAGAGCTATTCCTACGGTTTCTCGTTTTCGAAGGAATTGCTCGATGAGTGGGAATGGTCGGAGCATTTCGCCGGCCAGCCGGAGACACTGCGGTACTGCAAATATGTCGCCGACAAGTTCGACCTGCGCCGCGACATCCAGTTCAACAGTCGCGTGACCGCGGCGGTCTACGACGAGCCGACGCGAAGCTGGGGAATTGCGCTGGAGAACGGCAGCCGCTTCTCGGCGCGTTTTCTGGTCACTGCGATCGGGCCACTGTCGACGCCGACCTTGCCGCGCATCGAGGGGCGCAACGATTTTACCGGGCGCTCCTTCCATACCGCGCGCTGGCCGAAGGAGAAGGTCGATTTCGCAGGCCAACGCGTCGCCGTGATCGGGACAGGCGCGACCGGCGTGCAGACCATCCAGACCATTGCCGGCGAGGTCGGGCATCTCACCGTGTTTCAGCGCACGCCGAACTGGTGCGCGCCGCTGCACAACGGCAAGATCGACGCCGCGACCCAGGCGAGCATCAAGGCAGGTTATCCCGAGATGTTTGCCCGCTGCCAGGAAACCTTCGCCTGCTTCATCCACACGCCCGATCCGCGTGGCGCGTTCGATGTGTCGGACGAGGAGCGCGAGGCGTTCTATGAGAAGCTCTATGCCGAGCGCGGCTTCGGCATCTGGCAGGGCAACTTCAGCGACATCCTGACCGACCGCAAGGCGAATGCGACCATCTCGGACTTTGCGGCGCGCAAGATCCGCCAGCGCGTCAAGGATCAGGCGATCGCGGAAAAGCTGATCCCGAAGAATCACGGCTTCGGCACCCGCCGCCTGCCGCTCGAGACCTTCTATTACGAGGTCTATAACCGCGACAATGTCGAGCTCGTCGACATCAAGGAGACGCCGATCGAGCGGATCACGCCCGAAGGAATCAAGACCACCCTGAAGGAGTATGAGTTCGACATCATCATCTATGCGACCGGTTTCGATGCCATCACAGGCTCTTTCGACAGAATCGATTTCCGCGGGCTTGATGGCGTGCTGTTGAAGGACAAATGGCAGCGCGGGCCCGAGACCTATCTCGGCTTGATGGTGCATCAGTTCCCCAACATGCTGATGCTGATGGGCCCGCACACCGCGCTCGGCAACATCCCGCGCAGCATCGAATACAGCGTCGACTGGGTGACCGGCCTGATCCGCTTTGCGCAGGTCAACGGGCTCACCCGTGTCGAGGCGACCGAGGCTGGCGTCACCGCCTGGACCGACCACGTCAAGGCGCTCGGCGCAGGCCTGCTGTCGAACGAGGTGGATTCCTGGATGACCGGCATCAACCGCAATGTCGAGGGCAAGACCACCCGCATCGTCGCCCGCTACAGCGGCAGCGCGCCGGCCTACCGCGCCCGCTGCGACGAGGTTGCGGCAAAAGGCTACGACGAGCTGCGGCTGGCATAGCAACGATACGCGGATATGGTAGGAACGAGCATTCACCGCTGTCTGCGAGACCGTATGCCTTTCCGGAACGTCCTTCTGTCACTGATCGCAGGTTGCGTGCTGCTCGCGTCGCCCGCGCGCGCTGCCGAAATCACCGTGCGCGACGGCAACACGCTCCAGCTCGGCGACATCACCTACCGGCTCGAGGGCACCGACGCGCCGGAGCTCGACCAGATCTGCATCGATGAACAGGCCGATCCCTGGACCTGTGGCCTTGAGGCCCGTGACCAGCTGATCAAGATCATCGGCGGCCGCACCGTGCGCTGCGACGATCTCGGCCCGGACAAGGTCAGCAAGAAACGGCATATCGGGTTGTGCCGTATCGAGGGCGAGAGCGCGAGCCTGAACCAGCTTCTGGTCCGCTCCGGCTATGCGCTCGACTTCGAGCCGTCGGCCAAGGGACGCTTTTTGCAGGACGAGGCGAGCGCGCGTGACGACAAGCGCGGGCTCTGGAAGGGCTGCTTCGTCGCGCCCGAGGAGTTCCGGATGGGCGCAAGGGACGGCGCGCTGCGCGGCAGCGCCTGCCGCACCGACCGCGACCGGCAAATCCGCGAGGCGCTCTTCCCCGACGATCTCGCAATGCCGCCGGCCTGCAACATCAAGGGCAAATTCGCGGTGCGCGCGCGGGTCACCGGCAATGTCGGCGTCTATCATCTGCAGGGCTGCCCAAGCTATGCCGGGACCACCGAGCCGGATCGCTGGTTCTGCACCGAGGACGACGCGCTGGCGGCTGGCTTCCGCCGCGCCTTCAACTGCCGGCCGAAGGCCGTGACGAAGTAGCACAAATCATCCACGCACACGGTCTGATCCCTGCCCCCGCGAAGCGGTGGGGAAGCATAAGGGAAGAGCTACCGCTGCATCTGCATCAGCTGATCCATCGGCATCATGTTGTGGTTGAGGTTCGCCATGATCCACAGCGAGCCGCCGATCACCAGGAACACGATCAGCAAGCCGAACGCCAGCGCCATCACGTTGTTGGTGTTGTCGGCTCCGGTCGTGATGTGCAGGAAGAACACCAGATGCACGCCCATCTGCGCGATCGCCAGCACGATGATGGCGACGGGAATCGACGGCTGCCAGACCAGGTCGGTGCCGGCGATGAAGAACGAGGTCGCGGTCAGCAGGATCGCAAGCCCGAGGCCGACGAGATAGCCGAGCACGCGCAGGCGGACGCTGGTGGTCTCCTCGTCGCCGGGCGCGAGATCGGGTTGATGATGCAGTTCGACGTCGCTCATGCCGCACTCCCGAGCAGATAGACCACCGAAAACACCGCGACCCAGATGATGTCGAGCGCGTGCCAGAACAGCGCAAAGCAGAGGATGCGGCGCTGGATGTCGGCGCGGAAACCCTTGGCGTACACCTGCGCCATCATGGTGAGCAGCCACAGGATGCCGGCCGAGACGTGGCCGCCGTGACATCCGACCAGCGTGAAGAAGGCCGACAGGAAGGCGCTGCGCGACGGGCCTGCGCCGCGCGCGACCAGATCGGCAAACTCGTGAAATTCGATCCAGAGGAAGGCGAGGCCGAGAACGCAAGTCACGGCCATCGCGATCTGGAACCAGAAGAAATTCCGCTCCTCGGCGGCGATGCTCGCCATGCCGCAGGCAAAGCTCGACAGCAGCAGGCAGCCGGTCTCGATCGCGACGTTATTGAGGTTGAACAGCTGCGCGCCCGAAGGTCCTCCGGCAGTCTGCCCCAGCAGCACGGCATAGGCCGCGAAGAAGCAGGAGAACATCACCATGTCGCTGAGCAGGAAGATCCAGAAGCCGAAGCCGGTCACGATCCGCTTCGGCGCGGGGCCTTCATGCTCGAAATCGGCGAGCACGCCGACTTGATGGGGATCGCCATGCGCCACCGCCGTCGTCATCGCAGGCTCCCCGCTGATGTGACGAGGTTGCGCCGCGCGGCGAGATTGGCGCGGTCGAGGCGCGCGACCTCGTCGGCCGGAATCTCGTATTCGTCATGGTCGCGCCAGGCGAATACCACGAAGGTCGCGTACGCCCCGATGAGGCCCGCGATCACCATCCACCAGATGTGCCAGATCATGGCAAAGCCTACGAAAGTGGCGAAGAACGCACAGACAAAGCCGGTCGGCGAGTTGCGCGGCATTTCGATCGGCTTGTAGTCCGGCTCCTTGGCGCCCTCCTCCCGGACGCGCCGCTTCATCGCCCAATAGGCGTCTTCTCCGGTCACATCTGGCATGAAGGCGAAATTGAACACCGG
>Ga0105238_10005264_pt1 | contig 12792 bp, 9 predicted proteins | sample KBSC34metaG_FD_81526 | JGI IMG/M metagenome (GOLD analysis project Ga0105238, IMG submission 81526) | Corn rhizosphere microbial communities from Kellogg Biological Station, Michigan, USA - KBS C3-4 metaG | ecosystem: Host-associated > Plants > Roots > Rhizosphere > Soil | place: Michigan, USA... | reverse complement strand
CGACCGTCCCCTGCCGCACGGCCTGGACCAGCCCGGGGACGCCCAGCACCGTCTCGGGCCGCAGCTCCAGCGGATCGCAGAAGTCGTCGTTCACGCGCCTCAGGATCACGTCGACGGGCTGCAGGCCCGACAGGGTCTTCAGGAACACGCGATCGTCGCGCACGGTCAAGTCGCCGCCCGCCGCCAGCGTGTAACCGAGGTACTGGGCCAGGTAAGCCTGTTCGAAGTAGGAGGCGTTGTGCGGCCCCGGCGTCAGGAGCACGACCCGCGGGTTGTCGCGGTTGTGCGGGGCCAGCCGCGCCAGCGTGTCCTGCAGCGTGCGGAAGAAGAGCGCCAGCCGCTCGACGTGACACTCGCGGAACAGGTCCGGCAGGGCGCGCGCGACCACGATGCGGTTCTCGAGCGCGTACCCCGCCCCGGTCGGCGCCTGCGTGCGATCGGCCAGCGCCCGGAACTTGCCGTCGGGGCCGCGCATCAGGTCGACCGCATAGAGCGGCAACCAGCGCGACCGTGGCAACGCCACCCCATGGAGCGGCCGCAAGAACGACGGGTTGCGGTACACCAGCTCGGGCGGCAGCCAGCCCTCGACCAGCGCGCGCTGCGGGCCGTAGAGATCGGCGAGCAGCCGGTCCATCAGACGGCCGCGCTGCGCGACCGCCGCGGCCAGCTGCGCCCAGTCCTCGGCAGCCAGCAGCACTGGCACGGGCGACAGGCTCCAGGGGCGCTCCATGCCGCGCTCGTCGCCGTAGACGTTGTAGCTGACGCCGTTCTCGTGGATCAGGTGGCGGGCCTCGCCCCAGCGCCGCTCCATCTCCTTGTCGCCCCATTTGTTCATACGGGCCAGGAACGGACGCCAGTGCGGGCGCACCTCGCCGTCCGGGCCCATGAGCTCGTCGTAGGCCCGCGGCGAAGGAACATAGGCGGACGCGACCCCGGACGTTTCGGGATCGCTCTGAGACGAGGCCAACATCGGAACGGCCATCCTAACATCCTGACAGCGGGCCCGAGAGGGTTCCTCGGGCCCGGATATCCGCCGATTGCGTCGACGCCGCGCTATCCGGCTTGCGATCCACCGGCCCGACGAGGGATACGTAGAGGACCGCAGGTTGCGGGAAGTCCGACGAACGAAAGGACCAGCATGGAGACCTTGACGAGCCTGCCCTTCATCGACCTGGTGCTGCGCTGGGGCCACGTCATATTCGGCATCATCTGGCTGGGACATCTGTACTTCTTCAATCTGGTGAACGTCCCGTTCCAGGGGACGCTCGACAAGGAGCTGAAGCCGAAGGTCAACCCGGGGCTGCTGCTGCGGGCCCTGTGGTGGTTCCGGTGGGGCGCCATGTATACGGTCGTGTTCGGGCTGGCGCTGTTCGTCGTCGACTATGAGCACCCCGGTAAGGCCTTCCACAACCCGGAGGGCGGCGTCACCGGCCGGGCCATGTGGATCATGTTCGGGATGTTGCTGGGGCTCATCATGTGGGTGAACGTCTGGTTCGTGATCTGGCCCCGCCAGAAGAAGATCCTCGGGGGTATGGCGGCGGGGACGCCTCCGCCGGACGCAGCCAAGCTGGCGGCGGTCGCCATGAAGGCGTCGCGCTTCAACCTCTTCGCGTCGGGCCCCCTGCTGTTCGCGATGCTCGGGGCGCAGCACCTCGGCGCGATGACCACGCCCGCGCTGGTGGCTGTGATCGTGCTCGGCGTCGGGTTCTGGTTCGGCATGATCAAGCGGTCATTCAAGATCAAGCCGACCGTGTGAGCGCGCGCCGATGGACCTGACCAGGGAGCGACGGCCGTGACGACCAGGCGGGAGGTGGCCGCCCAGCGCACGAAAGGCTTCGGCACGTCGATCTTCAGCGAGATCACCGCGCTCGCCAACGCGCACGGCGCCGTGAACCTGGGCCAGGGCTTCCCGGACTTCGAGGCGCCCGCGTTCGTCAAGGAGGCGGCGCGCCGCCACATCGCCGAGGACCGCAACCAGTACGCGGCCAGCCCAGGGCTGCCGCGCCTGCGCCAGGCGCTGGTCGCCGATTGGCGGCGGCGTCATGGCGACGCCGTCCCCCCCTACGAGCCGGACGCCGAAGTGACGGTGGGCTGCGGCGCCACCGAGCTGCTCCACGACGCGATCCTCGGCCTGGTCGATCCGGGAGACGAGGTGATCGTCTTCGAGCCGGCCTACGACGCCTACGTGCCGGACATCCTCATGGCGGGAGGGGTCCCGCGCTTCGTGCCCCTCGCCCCGCCCGCCTTCACGTTCGATCCGGCGCGGCTGGCGGCGGCCTTCGGCCCGCGCACGCGGGTGCTGATCCTGAATTCGCCCCACAACCCGACCGGCAAGGTCTTCAGCGCGGGCGAGCTGGACCTGATCGCGCGCCTTTGCATCGAGCACGACGTCACCGTGATCAGCGACGAGGTGTACGCCGAGATCTACTTCGGCGACTCCCCGCCCGCGCCCATCGCCACGCGCCCTGGCATGCGCGAGCGGACGGTCACCATCGAGAGCATGGGCAAGACCTTCAGCGTGACCGGGTGGAAGGTGGGCTGGGCCTTCGCGCCGCCCGCGCTGACGGCGGCGCTGCGGGCGGTCCACCAGTTCGTGACGTTCACGAACTCGGCGCCGTTCCAGGAGGCCCTCGCCGACGTGTTGCCGCGCGCGGCCGCCGAGGGCTTTTATGAGGACCTGCGCCGCTCGTACCGGGCGCGGCGAGATCGGCTGGCCGCCGTGCTGCGCGAGGCGGGGTTCGAGGCGCTACCGGTGCAGGGCGCATACTTCCTGCTCGTCGATCTGGCGGGCCGCTGGACCGGCGGCGACGTGTCGTTCTGCAAGCGTCTGGTCACGGAGATAGGGGTCGCGGCCATCCCGACGTCCGTCTTCTACGAGGTCCCGGCGGAAGCGCCTCAGCTGGCGCGCTTTTGCTTCGCCAAGCGCGACCAGACGCTGGCGGCGGCGGCGGAACGGCTGGCGCTCGCTTCACGACGCCTGATCCGCTAGAAACGCGGGCGGCCCAGATTAGGCGAAGGTGCGCGGAGATACGCGCAGATGAGCGGGCCACATCACCCAAAGAGGAGGATCCGATGATCAAGATGATTCTGGCTGCCGTCGTGGCGGGCGCTTTCCTGATGTCCACCCCGGTTCGCGCCGAGGACAAGCCGGCCGGCGAGAAGGCCGAAAAGGCCGAGAAGGGCAAGAAGGAGAAGAAGGAAGGCAAGAAAGAGGGCGGCGGCTGGTAAGCCCGAGGGGACCTTCGTCCCCTCACGATGATCCGGGGTCCCTCGGGTCCGGCCGAGCGATCGCTCGTCGGACCCCGAGGGCCTTGGTCAGAGCGCGCTCGAAAGGCGCGCTCAAAGAGCCCGGAGGAAGGCGGCCAGGTCGGCCTGTTGCGCCGCCGACAAGGCGGGAGGCCGGGTCCCGTTGACGGGCGCGTGCACGCGGTCGGCCGAGGGATCCGTGCGGCGGATCGCCTCTTCCAGGGTCGCGGCGCTGCCGTCGCTGAAGTACGGCGCCGCCGCCCACGCTCCGCGCAGCGACGGGGGGTTGTTGCCTCCCTCGCCGATGACGGGTGTGCCCACGTCGTAGCGGCGGGCGCTGGTCAGGACCAGCTCTCCGGCGAGGAGGCGCGACTCGAACGTCTTGGCCTCGACGGCGCGCGTGGCAACCGTCGACGTGCGGAGCTGATGGCAGCCCGCGCAATCCGCGCGGAAGAGGGCCAGGCCCCGCCGCTCCGGCGCGCTCAGCGCGCGGCGGCCGGGGGGCGCGAAGGGCGACGGTTCGACGGGGATGCGGGTCATGTACGCCGCCAGGGCCACCCGCAGCTCGGCGGGGGACAGCGTCACGGTCGTCCACGTCGCGCCCGCGCGCAGGCGCAGCTGCACCGGGTACTGATCGTAGGTGTCGGGCGCGTCGAGCGCGCCCTGCGCATGCGTGCCGACGATGTTGTCGGCGAAGGCGGCGAACGTGTCCGGATCGCCGATGGTCAGGAACGGCTCGGTCCCGACCAGGCCGCGGCAGGTCTTCGTCATGGTGAAGAAGCGATTGCGCTTCGAAGGATGCCGGCGGCCGTCGACGTGGCCGTCGGCATGACAGGCCGCGCAGGTGTAGATGGACAGCGGCCCCGTGGCGACGTTCCGGGGCACGAGCGCGCGGCTGTAGAAGAGGACCTCGCCGCGCTCGGCGGGCGTGAGGCGCTCCGGACGTCCGACCGAGAGAGTCACGACCTGGGCAGGCGCCGCCGAGCCGCCGGACGGGGCCGTGACGAACGAGAGCGTGTCGCTGAGGCGATCGGCAGTGACCACGCGCCCGTCGGGCAAGAACGCGACCGCCGACGGGTTGGTGCCGACCGCGACCGACCGCTGGGCGGTGAGGGACTCGCTGCGCGGCGCTGCGATCAGCACGTTGTCGGTGCCCGCGCCGGCCACGGCGATGCGCCCCGAGCGAGCGTCGACCGCCAGCGCGTCGAGCGCCACCACCGGATCCCCCGCCCGCTCGGAGAGATTGATCGAGGCCCGACGGCCCGGCCCCGGGTCGGCGAACGGCGCCGCCCTGCCGCTGCGCGCGAAGGGGACGTGGAGGAGCACGCTGTCCAGGCCCTCGACCGAAAGGCGCTCGCGCGACAAGACCCGATCCTCGTAGGTGGCCAGCAGCAGGCCGGACAGGTCGCTCGGAGGACCGACCACCGCGAGCTCGCGGACCGGCGCCGCCGTCTGGATCGTCTGAACCGCGGGCGCGAGGCCGCCATCGGCCTCGATTGGATGAACGACGATCGTATGGCTGACCGCGTTCGCGACGATCAGCAAGGGACGCGGCCGGCCGGCACCGGCATCGGCCGGCACGAAGCGCAGCACGTCGGGAAACGCCCCCGTCGCCACGAACCGTGGCCGCGCCGGCGGTCCCACCAGATCGACGATCTTCACACCTCCCCGCGCCGCCGATCCCACGTACGCGAACCGACCGGCTCCGTCGAGCGCGACCGCGCGATCCCCGTGCTCCGGCCCCACATCGACGGCCCGAACCTCCAACCCCGCCGCCCCACGACTGACCACCCGCAGCGCCGGATCGAAGCGACACGAAACAACGACTCCTCCCTGCGGCCGCGCCGCCAGCGCGTCCGGAAACGCGCAGATCTCCAGGTCCGGCAACCGGCGCGGCACCGCCCCCGCGACGTCGACGACCGCCAACCGATCCGACGTCGAGAGCGCGACATAAGCCCGATCCCCCCGCGCATCCACCGCCAGCGCCCGCGGCCGCGCATGCCCATCCGCATACACCTGCTGGCCGCGCAGCCGCGGCCCGCCCACATCAGCCGCCCCGCCGACGCCACAAAAGACGGCGACGACAGCCGCCGCGCACCCAAGACCCCACGCCCATTTCCAACCCACCGCCCTACCCCTCTCCCCCACCCTCTCCCCGCTCCGCGGGGCGAGGGTGCCGGACGCCACCCTCCCCGTTCCGCTCGACGAGTGAGACGGACCATCCTTTTGGCCGAAACGTCAGAGCGACCGAAGGGACCGAGTTCAAAGGCGGGAGGCGCGGCTTCGCCGCGCCGGCCCACCTCAGGAGGATCCGATGGGGGGTACGTGGGGGGCCGTCCGCGGCCCCCCGCGCGCCTTCAGTCCCACGCGTCATACGTCTCGAAGGTCATGGCGTAGGTGGCCCGGCCTTGCGTGGCGGAGCGGAGGTCGGTGGAGTATCCGAACATCCGCCGCAGCGGCACCTTGGCCACGATCATCCGCTGCTGGCCCCGGAAGCCGACGTCCTCGATCTGCGCCCTCCGCGCGTTCAGATCGCCGAGCACGTCGCCCAGGTTCGTCTCGGGCGCGGTGATCTCGACGCGCATGATGGGCTCGAGCAAGCGCGTGCCCGCGTCGCGGAACGCGCCCCGCAGCGCCTCACCGACGGCGGCCTTCTCGCCGGCGGGCGTGGACGCGTCGGGACGGTACTCGATCCCTGTCAGCACCACCTCGATATCCTCCACCGGATAGCCTTCAGGACCCGAGCGCATCGCCTCGCGCGCGCCCTCCACCGCGGCATCGATGATCGACTGCGGTGTCTCGGGGACGCGCGGCGCGCCCGGCGCCACCACCGCCTTCGGCAGCTCGAGGCGCAGCTCATTCCCGGCCCCGCGCGGTCGCGGCGCGACGCGCAGCTTGGCGTGGCCGAACAGCGTCTCGTCGTCGACGACCCGCTCGAAGCGTGCCTCGCCGGTCCCCGCCTTGGCCAGCGTCTCGCGATGAACCACCTGGGGCCGCCCCACGTTCGCGTCGACGCCGTACTCCCGGCGCAGCCGGTCCACGATGATGTCCAGGTGCAGCTCGCCCATTCCGCGGATGATGGTCTGGCCCGTCTCGGTGTCCTCGCCGAAGCGGAAGGTGGGATCCTCGTCGGCGAGCTTGGCCAGCCCGAAATCCAGCTTCTCCTTCTCGGCCTGCGTCTTCGGCTCGATGGCGCGCGCGATCACCGGCTCCGTCACGTCGATCCGCTCCAACAAGACGGGCGCTCGCGGTGCGCAGATGGTGTCGCCCGTCCCGGCGTCGCGCAGGCCCATGGCCACCACGATGGTGCCCGCCCCCGCGCGCTCGATGCGCTCGCGCCGGTTCGCGTGAACCGAGAACAGCCGCGCCACCTTCTCGTTCTTGCGCGTGCGCGCGTTCTGCACCTCCTCGCCCGCCTTGATGACCCCCGAGTAAACGCGCAGGTAGACAGCCTTGCGCCCCTCGTCCATCGCGACCTTGAACGCCAGCGCGCACAGCGGCGCCGCGTCGTCGGGCGGGCGGCTCACCTTCTCCTCCGAGCCCGGCACCGTCCCCTCGACGGGCGGCACGTCGATCGGCGACGGCAGGTAGTCGCAGACCGAGTCCAGAAGCGGCTGCACCCCCTTGTTGCGCAGGGCCGCCCCCGCCAGCACCGGCACGATGCCGCAGGCGATGGTCCCCTTGCGCAGCGCCGCGATCAGCTGGGCCTCGTCGATGGGGTTCCCCTCCAGGAAAGCGTTGGCGATGCCGTCGTCGAAGTCGGCGGCGGCCTCGATCAGCTTTTCACGCGCGGCCTCCGCCTCGACGGACTGCCCGTCGCCGATGGGCCCGACCACCGGCTCTTCGGTCTCGGCGCCGCTGAAGGTCAGCGCCTTCATCCGCACCAGGTCGATCACCCCGGTGAACTTGTCCTCGGCCCCGATCGGCAGCTGGATCGGGATGGGGCGCGCCCCCAGCCGCGTGCGAATCTCCGCGACCGCGCCGGCGAAATCTGCGCCCAGGCGATCCATCTTGTTGATGAACGCGATGCGGGGCACGCGGAACTTGTCGGCCTGCCGCCACACCGTCTCGGACTGCGGCTCGACGCCGGAGACCCCGTCGAACACGACGACCGCTCCGTCCAGCACCCGAAGGCTCCGCTCGACCTCGATGGTGAAGTCGACGTGCCCCGGCGTGTCGATCAGATGGATCTCGTGCGCCCGCCAGGCAAAGCTGGTCGCCGCCGCGGTGATGGTGATGCCGCGCTCGCGCTCCTGCGGCATCCAGTCCATCTGGGCCTCGCCGTCGTGGACCTCGCCGATTTTGTGGATACGGCCGGCGTGAAACAGGAACCGTTCGCTCACCGTGGTCTTGCCGGCGTCGATGTGAGCGACGATGCCGATGTTCCGAACGCGCGTGATCTTGGGAGGGGCGGCCATGAGCGGGCAGGGAGTATATGATGTCCGGCCGTGATCCGATGCCCATGCCGATGACGACGACGCCAGCGACCAAGACACCCACCATGAAGACGCTCGACAGCCGCCGAGCGTTCCAGCGCTCCGCCCGGTCGACAGGGCAGCGACGGTGGCCGCTCCTGGCGGTGCTGTCCCTCGTGGTGACGCCGTTCGCGGGCGCCTGCGGCGGGCTGAAGCTGCAGCTGGTGGACGCGTCCGTGCGAAAGCCCTCGAACGTGGCCGTCTACTTCACCGTCGACACGACGTCAGGCCAGCCCGTCGCGAACCTGCAGCCCACCGACTTCCGCATCTACGAGGACGGCCGGCCGATCTCGGCCCTCGAGAGTCAGCAGACCATCCTGCAGCAGGAGATCGCGGCGGTGCACGACACGCTGCTGCTGGTCGATATGTCCGGCAGCGTCGTGGGCTCGGGCGACATGCCCGCGCTGACCGGCGCCGTGGCGTCGTTCGCCGATCGCGTGGGCCCCTACCAGAAGGTCGCCATCTACACCTTCGACGGCAGCCCGCACATCAACCAGGTGGTCGGCTTCGGCGGCAACGTGCGCGCCGGCGTGTCCGCGCTCGAGCGCTACAAGCCCAAGGATCCCTCGACGAACCTGAACGGCGGGATCGTCGAAGCCGTGAAGGTGCTGTCCCGCCAGCTCGATTCGGCGGCGCAGCCGCTGCGTTTCGGGACGCTGGTGGTCTTCACGGACGGCACCGATCGCGCCCACCGCGTGTCGAACGATGACGTCCGCAAGACCCTGGACACGGCGGCCTTCGACACGTTCGCCATCGGCGTCGGCGCCGAGATCGACGGCGGCGAGCTGCGGGCCATCGGTCGCTCGGGGACGTTCGCCTCGCAGAACCGCGCCGACATCGCCCGCGGCTTCGACGAGGTCGCGGCCCGCATCGAGGCCGCCTCCCGCCGCTTCTACCTGCTCTCGTATTGCTCGCCGTCGCGCGCCGGCGAGCACGACGTCCAGGTCGAGGCGGTGGCCGACGGCAAGAGCGGCCGCCTGAGCCATCACTTCGACGCCACTGCCTTCGGGCCGCGGTGCGACCCCAACCAGAAGCCCGCCTTCGACGTCCGCCACCCGCGTTTCCGCGTCGAAGGCGAACCAGCCCCGGCCCCTTCGACCGCCGGGATTGGCCGAGGCCGCTGATTCGAGCGGCTCGTGCCGAGATAGCCGCTTCAACTTCACGCTGACGCGGCGGTCGTCTCCTTGACGAAGCGGGGCGTCACGGGTCCGGATTTGCCATTGACGAATCCGAGGCACGAACCATGTTTGCGCAAACATGATGCGAAAAACCTTTCGATTCGCGGTGATTGCAGCATTGGGAGTCTTCGTTGCGGCGGCCCCGGCGCAGGCCCGGGTCGTCGAGGGCGGGGGCGACGTTCCCCCCGTGAGCGGCGCGCCGATGGGCAAAGTCGCGGTCCGGCGAGGCGTGCAAGGCCCCGCCGGGTTGCTGACGCTGCGGCTCAATCTGCTCGTCAACGCCAGCACTGACACGTTCGGCAAGCCGACGTCGTTCGCTCCGGACATCTATTACGCCATCTCCGACACGGTGCAGATCGGGCTCGTGCACACCGGGCCCATGGGTTGGCAGACGCTGCCCGGCGTGTCGCTCTGCCTCACGGGCAAGGGCGACGGTGGCTGTCCGAAGGTCTACAACAACGTCGGGTTCGACTTCATGTACGGCCTGCTGTTCGGCGACTTCCACCTGTCGGTGCACTCGTCGCTTTACCTCCTGCAGATCTCCGATCCGACCAGGGTCATGTGGACCATCGGCCTCGCGGGCAAGGTGCACTTCAACAACTCCGTGGCGCTGTTCTTCGATCCACAGGTGGGCATCGCGCTGAACGACCGCAACGGGACTCCCCCCAACAAGGATCAACTATTCCTGCCTTTGGAGCTGCAGTTCCAGGCGACCTCGATGCTCGCCGTCAAGCTGCTCTCCGGCGTCACCGGCCAGCTGTCGGCGCTGGGCGACACCGTGCGCGTGCCGGTGGGGCTGGGCCTGGTCGCCAACATCAACGAGTCCTTCGACCTCGGACTGCGCTTCAGCTTCGACAACCTGCTCGGCCACGAGCCGCCGGGAGTGTCCCGAACCGACGAGCGATCGCTCGGCCTCCTCGGGGTCGTGCGAATCTAGGAGGGTCGGATGAAATTCCTGAAGAGTTGCTTCCACCTCTTCAAGTCATCCGCCGCCGAGTGGAGCAACGACAAAGCGCCGCGCCTCGGCGCCGCGCTCTCGTATTACACGATCTTCTCGCTGGCGCCCTTGCTGTTGCTCGTGGTGGCGGTCGCCGGCCTGGTGCTCGGCCGCGAGGCGGCGCAAGGCAAGATCGTCGAGCAGCTCTCCGGGCTGATCGGCCGCGAGGCCGGCGCCACCATCCAATCGATGATCATCAAGTCCGACCAAAAGGGCGGCGGCATCATCGCGACCGCCATCGGCCTGGTGACCCTCGTCGTCGGCGCGACGGGGGTGCTCATCGAGCTCCAGGACGCCCTCAACACCGTCTGGAAGGTCGTCCCCAAGCCCGGCCGCGGCATCAAAGGCATCATCCGGGACCGCCTGCTCTCGTTCGGCATCGTGCTCGGGTTCGGCTTCCTGCTGCTGGTGTCGCTGGTGCTCAGCGCCGCGGTCGCGATGCTGGATTCCTGGATCGGCGGGTTCATTCCGGGCTGGGTCATCGCCGGCTACGTGTTGAGCTATGGCATCTCGCTCGGGCTCGTCGCGCTGGTGCTGGCCGCCATCTTCAAGATCCTGCCCGACGTGAAGATCTCCTGGGGCGACGTGTGGGTGGGCGCGCTGGTCACATCGGTGCTGTTCCACGTCGGCAAGTTCGCGATCTCGACGTACATCGGGAAGGCCAGCGTCGGCTCGACCTTCGGCGCGGCCGGGTCGCTCGCCGTGTTGCTGGTCTGGATCTACTACTCGTCGCAGATCGTGCTGTTCGGTGCCGAGTTCACGCGTGTCTACGCCAACGCCTACGGCACCAAGGTCGTCGCCGACGACAACGCGGTTCCGGTCCCCGAGACCCCGCTTGCCCGCGCGGCGGCGGAGAAGCAGATCAAGAACGGTAAGATCCCGCTCGGGACGTCGGAAGGGAAGCCCGCGCCGCCTCGACACTGAGCCCCCCGGATCGCGGCGACCCGCACCTCGTCAGTAAATCACGATGGGCGGCGGGACGGGCGGGTCCATGTCGTTCTGGACGCACGCGGTGGCGTCGAACAAGAAGAAGGCCATGACCATCTCGCCCGGGCTGAGGCTGCTGCCACAGTCCGCCGGGAACTCGTGCAGCATCAACGTTCTGAGGTCGACGATGTGGGCATCGACGTGGACCGCGCGCCCGCACTGCTGCTCCGCCGGGGCGCCGACGGGCGTGTTCATCGAAAAGAACGTCGGGTGAGAAGACGTCGTCGACTGCGACGGCACGGACGAGCCCCAGGTCTGACCGGCCGGCGGGGTGACGCTGCTGAAGTTGTTGAAGACGTCCCTCGCCTCGATCCGGCCGTAGGTCGTCCCCGGCGCGAGGTAGGCGTACCAGTCCGCGAGAGCCTTGCCCTTCGACAAGCTGGTGTCGATCGCTATCTGGGTTCCGTCGGACTGGAGCGGACTGGCCCTCGGGTTGATGACCGCCGTGGCGCGGACCACCGGGTCCGGGCTGTATTTGTACCAGACGTACTGGAAGTCGCTGGAAAACACCCGCCCTCCCATCCCGAGGTAGCGGTTGACGGCGTCGTAAGCCGGGGCGCCTTTGTTCTCGAGATGCTCGTCGCACTCGCACGAGAGCATGGTCATGTCGTATTGCGAGAGCTCCGCCAGGTTGCCCCATAGTGCCGGCGCGCCGGTCATCTGCGCCAGGTGGGCGTCAAAATGGACCTCGTACTCCGGGCCGAACAGGGCCGCTTTCTCGTAGCCGCGATAGAACGTCAGCGGCTTGCCGTCGCCAGCCACGCCCCATTCGGAGGGATCGAGGCCCAGCTTCGGTAGCAGGCACAGGAGGTTGTCGCAGGTGCCGGTCGTCACCGCGATTCGCGGCAGATCCCCCTCCTGGCGGTTACGCGGCAAGCGCGTGAGATCCCGGTCCGCAATCGTATTCGCTTGGCAAGCGGCGACCGAAGGGATCCGGACCTGACGCCGCCACTTGCCCACCTGGATGACGAGCGGAACGTCCGTCCCGGCGGGCATCTTCTGGAGCGTGAACTGGCCGTGGGCGTCGGTGAGGGCGGCCACCAGCGGCTCGCCGGCAGGCAAGGCTCCGCAGCGATCGCACGCGAGCCCGGCCGGAAAGGCAGGGACCGCGGCGTTCGGCACGTAGACGAGGGCGTCATAGAGCGGCAACGTCCCGTTGGGCGCATAGACGGTCCCCGTCAGCGTGGTGTCCCCGCCGCCCGGGCAAGCCATCTGCTGGCACTGCAGGTTCCGGCACGCCCTGCCCCCGTCGGGGGTCGAAATGAACGGGCTCGCATCGGGCGTGAGCACGTCGGGACGGCTGATTCCTCCGTCCTCCGGAATCCCCCCTCGGCCGCCCGTCGCCGTTCCTGGCACTTTCACCTCGACGCAGGCGGCGGCCCCCAGGGCGATGACCGTCGGGAACAGCCGCTGCCATGCTGGACGTGGACGTGCGATCAGAGGCCTCGACTTCATGCGGACGGTCGCGTCACTGTGTGACGCATCCCTGGGCGGCATCGAAGCACTTGTTGCTGGGACATTCGCAGAGCGAGATCATGTGGCTGGCGGTCGGACCGCAGCCACACAGCCCGATCAACCCCGAGCACATCCCCGGGAAGTCCGAGACACTCGAACAGCAGAGCCCGGTCTGCACGGTTCCGCCGCTGGTGCGGCACTTCGCCTCTCCGTCGTTGGGGCCACCCGCCCCAGCCGATCCAGGAACCCCGCCGCCACCAGCCGCGCCGCGGCCGGCCTGACCCGCGCCACCAGCGCCCCCGGTGCCGCCGCGCCCGCCCGAGCCATTCGCTCCCGCGGCCCCCGCCTGCCCGCCTCTGGAGCGCTCTCCATGACCCAGTCGATCGGCCGTGCCCCCGCCCCCCCCCCCCCCCCCCGGACAACCGGACCCGCAACCCCCGCCCGGCGCGACCCT
>Ga0105238_10005263_pt1 | contig 12793 bp, 10 predicted proteins | sample KBSC34metaG_FD_81526 | JGI IMG/M metagenome (GOLD analysis project Ga0105238, IMG submission 81526) | Corn rhizosphere microbial communities from Kellogg Biological Station, Michigan, USA - KBS C3-4 metaG | ecosystem: Host-associated > Plants > Roots > Rhizosphere > Soil | place: Michigan, USA... | reverse complement strand
AATGCCTATTATTATAGTGAGGGAAAAGGGCCTCTGTCGAACCGGAAGGTACGGGTAAGGGAGGTCCATAACGATATGCGGGGCTGGATGGCGGAGCTCCTGGCAAAGGGTTTGGACGGAGGTAAGATCGAAATGACGATGAGCAGGGAGGATACGCTAAAGGTGATCGAATACCTGCGTGCCGAGGGGGGACTCGATATCGACAAGCTGTACAGGGCGTCGGCCCGGAGGGGGTATATCGAATCTCCCGGTCCAGGGGACAGGGAAGGCAGGCTGGGTGATCCGCTGACCCTTGCGGCCATGCTGCAGTCGGGACTGCTGGACCCTGACTTTTACAACGTGGCCGAATATACTTATGAGCTGCAGGGGACTCTGTTCCAGGCGGTTGGCGGGATGGACAGGATCGCGACGGCCTTTCAGCAAAAGGTCGGGCATCTGATACGTCTCAGTGCCGAAGTCAGCTCGATCCATAACCTCGAACAGGGCGTGAGAGTAGTATATATGGACGGGACGGAAAAAAAGAGCCTGCAGGCCGATATGTGCATCTGTACGATCCCGCTGCCGGTATTGAGCAATATCGACCATAACTTCTCTTCCGATGTCAGCCGGGCAATAGATTCTGTGGTATATATGAATACGGGGAAGATCGGGATGCAGTTCAAACGCCGGTTCTGGGAGGAGGACGAGGGTATCTACGGCGGGATCACGCATACCAACAATCAGCTGACACAGCTATTTTATCCTTCCAACGATTACTTGAGCGGTAAGGGAATTCTCATAGGATATTATAACTTTAATGAGAAGGCCAAAGCCACGGGTGAATTATCTTATCAGCAGAGGGAGCAGTTGGCGCTGGACAAGGGTAGTCAGATACATCCACAGTACAGACAGGAGTTTGAGAACGCGTTTTCGGTCAGCTGGCATAGGACGAAATATAGTCTTGGAGGCTGGGCGCTGTATTCGCCGGAGGAGCGGCAGACCCTATACAAGCCCATGCTGCAACCGGATAAGCAGGTCTACTTCGCCGGCGAGCACATGACGTATTTGAATGCCTGGATGGCCGGGGCGCTGGAGTCTGCGAGGAGTGTTGTAGCGGCTCTGCACAGCAGGGTAACGGGGCAGCGGTTCACATATCCCGCGCTGGGGAGCTAAGGCGCCGGGGAGCAAAGATCAACAAGCGTGCATCAGGAGTTGGGCCCTATGAAACACATGAGAAAATAGTTTTTTAACCACCAAAATATACTCTTATGGGCAACTCCATCAGTCGTCGTACGCTAATAAAAAGGGGCGCCTTGTTAGCCGGCGGATTTTCCATTGCCGGCGGTCTGCTCGATGCCGCGCAGGCCGGCCCGATAAAAAGCTCTGATCACCCCATCATCAAAAACCCGGCTCACTCTTTTCCCGAGGTCTGGTCTGAAAGAGATATTCCGATGGATCCCGTGGTGCCGATGAAGGCGCGGCTCTCTGCCAACGAGAACCCGTTCGGCCCCTCAGAAAAGGCGAGGAAAGCGATCATAGAAGCGCTGCCGACCAGTTATCAATATCCCTTTATGTCGCTGGGCGACCTGGTACAGAAGATCTCCGATTTTGAAAAGGTAAAAAAAGAGAATATCCTGCTGGCTTCAGGTTCTTCGCCCCTTCTGATGGCGGCGGCTCTCTATTATGGCAAGCCCGGCAGCAATATCATCACCGGCGATCCCTCCTATCCCGATCTGCCTTCGAAAGCCGAAAGAATGGGTGCAAAATGGGTGAAGGTGCCGCTGACAGCCGATTACAAACTCGACCTGGACGCGATGGAGAAGGCGATCGACGCGAATACCGGTCTGGTCTATATCTGCAACCCCAATAACCCGACGGCTACGGTGCTGGACAAGGACAGACTGAAGTCCTTCTGCGAGCGGGTATCCAAAAAGGTGACCGTCTTTGTCGACGAGGCGTATATCGACTACCTCGACGACCCGCAGGGTATGACGCTGATACCGCTGGTCAATTCGGGCGCCAATATCATCGTGGCGAGGACCTTTTCAAAACTATATGGCTTCGCCGGTCTGCGCATAGGGTACGTGGTCACGCAGCCGGAAACGATAAAGAACCTCACGATGTATACCGAGGCCACCTGGTCGATATCCGCGACTACGCTGCACGCGGCAATAGCGAGTTACCAGGACCGGGAGTTCCTCGATGCCGCACTGAAAAAGACGATCGCGTCAAAGAACTTTCTCTACGAAGTACTGAAGAAAGAAGGATATGACTATGTCCCGTCCGTCACCAACTTCGTGATCTTCCCGATCAAAATGGAAGGCCGGCGATTTGTGGACGAGATGATGAAGAGGGGGGTGAGCATCCGTAACTGGCAGTTCAATAACAAGGACTGGTGCCGGGTCAGCATCGGCCGGATGGACGAGATGGAGGCCTTTGCATCGGCATTCAGGGAAATATCCTAAATTCAGGCCGATCGCGCCTAACGGGCCAAAATTATAAATTCATCGATCATAACTAATTGCTATTACACATGAGGAAATTCCTTTTTACTTTTTGGCTGCTGCTGGCAGCCCTGACGTCCGTGCGGGCGCAGGATAGTACCGGCCGGGCCCTGACGATGGCCGAATACGACAAGGCCAAAACATTCACAGTCGGCGATCCGGACAAGGACACCTATATCAAATTCGAGAACGCCTACATTCTCGACAAAGGCGGATTCGGAAAGCCCTATTTTATTACCGGAGACGATGGAATGAAGAAGAGGGTCGACCTGTACAAGTTGATCCTGAAGGAAGGGCGCGTCGATCTGGGGACCGTCATCTACTATACCACGGAGACGGGCAAGCGCTACACCGCAGTTATGCCTGGCTACAAGGCCGACGGCAAGGTTTGGGAGAAATATTTTGAAGACATCCACGGCATCGACAAGGAAGAGAAGTTCTACGTACTCAAGCTGTCCTATGTACTGTCAAAAGAATTGGGCTTTCAGTTCTACCGCTCCGCTACCGCCGGCGCAGGTAAGGAGATCAGCCGGGAGGCCGGAACCTATGGCAACGATATCTGTTTCCCCGGTGATATGCAGGTGACGATGGCGGACGGCGGGTCCAGGCCGGTCAGCGAAATAAAGACCGGCGACAAAGTCATCGCCGTAGACCCTTCCACGCATCTCACGACGACCGTAACGGTGAAAGAATTGACCGTGCACGCTGCAAAGAACTATGCGATCACCGACCTTCTGCTGTTGTCGGCGACCGGCGCTGGCCGGGATATCACCCTCTTTGCGAAGAGCCTGCAGGCGACCCCTAATCATCCCATGGTCACAGCGCAGGGCGACCGGAAGGCGGGAGACCTGAAGGAAGGCGATAAGGTGCTCTGCCGGGATGAAAAGACGGGGGTTTACCGGGAGTATACGGTTTGGAGCAAGGCTGAGACCGCAGGCGGCGTACAGCATGTTTACAATATCGTCGCCGGCAGTGGAAGCACGTTCATCATGAATGGGGTTATGGTATTGCAAAAACCGTTGAAGAATTAATTTATGGGATGGAAAGCATCGTTCATTACGGTCAGATCGCCTTCGGTCGCCAAAGTAGATGACCTGTGGTTGCTGGAGAGGCTGGGCTATTCGGAGGTTAAGTATATAGGGGAGGTTAGTCTTGAAGAGGTCGTAAACCCGGGGGATAATTCGGTCAGCATCGGGGAGTGGAATGGCAATCTGATCATTTGCGAAGATCATGCCCTGACCGGGCGCGCGGATATTACGGCGACCCCCGGAGAGTTGCTGGAGTACGAGGCCGTCCTGACGGCCATTTTCCCCGCATCAGAAGTGCTGAGCGTTGCCTGTCACAGCGTCGTCAACTATCATTTATATGCGCTGGCCCTCGACGGGCGGCGGCTGCGGTACAAACAGATATCGGGGGATACGCCCAGAAAGGAGTTCGGGGAACGTTTAGTGGAAGAGGAAGACATATATGCCCGGTCAAGGGTGGTGGAAGGCGACCTGATGTTCGCGGAAGCGTATGACGAAGAGTTTGAAGACGATGCCTACGAATATACAGAGGACCAGTTGATGGAAGAATTTGCCTTTAGCGTTGCAGAGCGCCATCTGGGTTTCCGTATCGACGAGAGTGACGAGCTGTTTGACCTGAAGCTCAGAAAATATACAGGGAATATTCCAAAGCAGCAGCAGAAGAAGAAGCCTCTTACGGTCAACGAGATGCTGGCCGAACAGGCGGGTAACACAGATACACGGGAAGAAGTGGCCCCCAGGCGGGGCGGGTGGGCGCTGCTGAAGTGGTGGTTTGGAAAGTGGTAGTGGTTGGCCTGCCGAATGTCCGCAGAATGGGATAGCTTTGCGGCCATGCAAAAACCCGTACTGGTCATCAAACTGGGTACTGCAGTACTCACCAGCGAAAAAGGCGAGATAGCCCAGGCCACCATAAAGAAGGTGGCGGCGGGGATTGCCGAACTCATCCAGGACTATAATATTATTTTGGTGTCCAGCGGAGCCGTGGGCAGCGGGAAGTCATTCTTTGCCCGTTATAAAGGAACACTGGCCGAGCGGAAGGCGGCCGCGGCGGTAGGAAACCCCATCCTGATCAGGCACTATCAGCGGCATTTTTCTGCCTACGGGATACCGGTGGCGCAGGCGCTGTGTGAAAGGCAGCATTTCTCGAGCCGGCCCAGGTGGCTTCAACTGAGAGAGACCTTTGCCGAGTTCTGGAAGAACGGCATCCTGCCGGTAATGAACGAGAATGACCTGGTCAGCAATGTGGAGCTGAAATTTTCGGATAACGACGAACTGGCTACCCTGACGGCCATCGGATTTGACGCGGACGCCCTGTTATTGTGCACGTCGGTGGGCGGCTTCCTCGATGGGGACAGGCAGATCATCCCCCGCGTGGAAAAGGTGGACGGCCGGATACTGGGTCTGGTGCAAAAGGACAAGAGCAGTCTGGGTCTGGGGGGGATGTTGTCCAAGCTGACCTTTACGCGGCTGGCCTGTTCGCTGGGTATCCGGGTGGTCATCTGCGGTCTGGGCGGGAAGGCGCCCTTTGCGGATGCGCTGGCGGGGTTGTCGGGGACGACCTTTGCGCCGAGCACCAGCAACCTGAAGGCCCGGCAGAAATGGCTCGCAAGCGGCAGCATCACTCTCGGAAGCATATTCGTGGACAAAGGCGCCGCAAAGGCCCTCGAACAGCGCCGGAGCCTGCTGAGCGTCGGCGTCAAAAAGGTGATGGGGAAATTTGCTCCCGGTGAAGTGGTTCAGCTGAAGGACGAGGATTCGAATATTATCGGAGTTGCAAAGGTGCGGATGGGCGCAGCCGAAATGATGACCAGCCTTTCCAGCAAAAATACCGTCGCGGCACACGCGGATGACATAGTTTTGTTTTAAAGATATGAATACCATAGAACCTCTTATCATAAAGACCTATAAGGCGGCGGTGCAACTGAGGAAGACCGGCGACCGGCAGATGAAGGCGGCGCTGCAGCTGCTGGCGTCCGAACTGGAGAAGAACGCCAGACTTTTATTAAAAGCCAACGCCGGCGACCTCGCGCGGCAGGAACCCGGCAATCCGCGCAACGACAGGCTCATGCTGAACGAGCAGCGGATAAAGGCCATCGCGGGGAGCATCCGGAAAGTAAGCCGGCTGCCCGATCCTTCGGGCCGGCTCCTGGAACAGCGAACCCTTTCCAACGGGCTGAAAGTAGAGAAAAGGTCCGTGCCCCTGGGCGTGGTCGGCGCCATCTATGAGTCGAGACCCAACGTGACCTTCGACATTGCGGCGTTGTGCCTGAGGAGCCGCAACGGCTGTGTCCTCAAGGGCAGCCAGGAGGCCAGGGACACGAATGAGGCGGCGGTCGCGCTGATCAGAAAAGTGCTCAAAGCCAGCGGCATCCCTCCCGATTCCGTGACACTTCTGCCTTCGGACAGGGAGAGTGTCCAACAACTGTTCACCGCTACGCGCTGGGTCGACGTCCTGATACCGCGCGGGTCCGATTCGCTGATCCGCTATGTAAGGGCCAACAGCCAGGTCCCGGTGATCGAGACTGGGGCCGGCGTCTGCCACGTCTATGTCGAGGCGTCCGCCGATATAAAAATGGCGACGGATATCGTCGTCAATGCCAAGGTCTCGCGCCCCTCCGTCTGCAACTCCATGGATACGATGGTCGTAGATGCTGCGATCGCTGCGTCCTTCCTCCCGCAGGCGGCGGCAGCCCTGGAGAAGTACGGCGTCGAGATCTTTGCGGACGCGCCGGCGGGCAGGCTATTGAAAGGCTATCCTTTTCTGCAGAAAGCCACGGAGGCCGACTATGCGAGGGAGTTCCTCAGCCTGAAATGCGCGGTCAAAGTCGTTAAGAATATGGACCAGGCGCTGGACCATATCCAGCGGTACTCGACGCGGCATTCCGAGGCGATCGTGTCGAAAGATAAAAGCAAGTGCGAGCGGTTCCTTGCCGAGGTGGATGCGGCGGCCGTATATGCCAACGCCTCTACACGTTTTACAGACGGGGAAGAGCTCGGGCTCGGGGCCGAGATCGGGATATCGACCCAGAAACTGCACGCCCGGGGCCCTTTTGCGCTGGAAAAACTGGTCACCGAAAAATGGATCATCCGCGGAAAGGGACAGATCAGGAAATGATATTCGCCTCGCGGCTGGGCTCCCCAGGAGCCCGGCTCTCCCGGTCCGTCCAGGACCCATCCCCCAGGGCCGTACCACCCCCTATAAATGTATATTTTACATTTAAATTTTTATTTTCTGAGATAAAATAATTATCTTTTCGACAATTATTATTTGACTAACCAAAATCAGACTATTTGCCATATGAAAAGAACACCAGTCCTCCTTCTGACGATATCCCTATTCCTGGCTTCCGCGACCCGCGCGCAAACGGTGCAGCTCAGCGTCAGTGACACCTCGGGGCCCCAGATAAGCCGTAATATCTATGGTCATTTTTCGGAACACCTCGGCCGCTGTATCTACGACGGTTTCTGGACCGGCGATCATATCCGGATGGATATCGTCGACGCGCTGAAGAAGATAAAGATACCGGTACTCCGGTGGCCGGGCGGGTGTTTTGCCGACCAGTACCACTGGCGGGATGCGATAGGGCCCAAAGACCAGCGCAAACATACCGTCAATACCACCTGGGGCATGGTGACCGAGGACAATTCCTTCGGCACGCACGAGTTCCTGGAACTCTGCGGCCTGCTGGGCTGTCAGCCCTATGTCGCCGGGAATGTTGGCTCGGGTACTCCCGAAGAAATGTCCAACTGGCTGGAATACCTCAATTTCAACGGCAAAAGCACCCTGGCGGACCTGCGCCGTCAGAATGGGCGTCAGGAACCCTGGAACGTCTCCTTCTGGGGGGTGGGTAATGAGAGCTGGGGCTGTGGCGGGAGCATGACTCCTGAGTACTATGCCGGGGAATACAACCGGTATTCCGAATTCTGCAAGGATTATCCCGGCGCTCCGCTAAGGCTGATTGCCAGCGGCGCCAACGGACCCGACTACAACTGGACAGAAGTGGTCATGAAGAATATTTCCCGCGGCCACACCTGGGGGCTGTCGATGCACTACTATACGCTGGCAGGCAGCTGGCAGCACAAGGGCTCGGCAACAAATTTCGGCGAGGACGACTATTTCAAGGCAATGTCTGCAAGTCTGCGCATGGAGACCATCGTCAGCAAACATTCGGCGATCATGGACAAATACGATCCGAAGAAGAAGATGGCCCTGGTCGTAGACGAATGGGGTATCTGGACCGATGCCGAGCCGGGTACGAATCCCGCCTTTCTCTATCAGCAGAACAGCATGCGCGACGCCCTGATAGCGGCGACTACGCTGAACATCTTCAACAACCACGCGGACCGGGTAAAGATGGCGGCGCTGGCCCAGACGGTGAACGTGCTGCAGGCGCTGGTGCTGACGGACAAGGACAAGATGCTGCTGACGCCTACCTATCACGTTTTCGATCTGTATAAAGTGCATCAGGATGCCCACTCGCTGGCGGTGAAGTTCAGCAGCCCCGACTATGGCCATGGCGGAGAGAAGATACCGGCGGTGAACGTTTCGGCTTCGAAGGATTCCAGCGGCGCCGTGCATATCTCCCTCGTAAACCTTGACCCCGCAAAAAAAATAACACTTAAGGCCAACCTCGCGGGCGTGTCGTTCCGGACTGTTCAGGGGCAGATACTGACCTCTTCCAAATTCAACGATTTCAATTCTTTCGATCAACCGGATAAGGTGAAGCCGGCGGTATTCAACGGAGCGAAGAAAGACGGCAGCGCCCTCTCGGTCGAGCTGCCTCCGATGTCGGTTGTTGTACTCGAATTGAAATAATTAAATTTTTCTCCCTACCTTCGTCCTGTACTTTAGGGGTGCTCGTTCATACGGGCTGAGATAATACCCTCAGAACCTGATCCGGATAATACCGGCGAAGGGAAAAGACGGACTCTCTCTTACGCGTCATTGCGGCACCTCGTGTATCTATTGTATATAAAATCGCCTGTGGCGATTTGTCCGAAGGACAGACATTAGCGCTTTGCGGGGAACGCGCTAGTTTTTTGTAGAAGCGCGTTTCCCGCAGTTTTTTATGATAGAGGTGTCCATCAATCAGCAAAAATTTCAGTTCTCAGAGACCGGCACGCTGGCCGATGTCCTTCCCTTGTTGGATATACAACAGGCGGATGGGATAGCCATTGCCGTCAACGAACTGGTGATCCCACGGACGGAGTGGCCGGCTTGCGTGTTGCATCCGGGGGACAGGGTTTTTGTTATCAGAGCGACACAGGGCGGTTAAAGTACCGGCGGCCGCGGCCGCCAATGGTAGCTAAAACTTATACGCATGAATATCAAAGAAGGCATTATCACCCGGGAGCCACTGTCCGCCTCGCGGAAAGTATACACGCAAGGACAGCTGTATCCCGGAGTGCGCGTGGCCGCCAGGGCCATTGCACTGACGGGACCGAACGAGCCGGTAGTAGTGTATGATACCAGCGGACCTTATACCGATCCATCCGCCGAAATTGACGTGCAGAAAGGTTTGCCGCGTCTGCGCGAAGGCTGGATCGTTAAGGACGAGTCGGAGCCAAGACGGGTCAGGCAGGGGGGAGTGGTGACGCAGATGTACTACGCGCGAAAAGGGACCATCACTCCGGAGATGGAATACATTGCTATCCGGGAAGGGCTTAAGCCGGAATTTGTGCGGGACGAAGTCGCGAGGGGCAGGGCGGTGATCCCTTCCAATATCAACCATCCCGAGGCGGAGCCGATGATCATCGGCCGGAATTTTCTGGTGAAGATCAACGCCAATATCGGCAACTCCGTGGTCAGCTCGGGCATCGAGGAAGAAGTAGAAAAGGCTGTGTGGGCCTGCCGCTGGGGAGCCGATACCATCATGGACCTCTCCACGGGAAAGAACATTCACGAGACGAGGGAGTGGATACTTCGCAACACGCCGGTGCCGGTGGGGACCGTTCCTATCTATCAGGCGCTGGAGAAGGTCGGTGGTAAGGCGGAAGAGCTGAGCTGGGAGATATTCAGGGATACCCTCATCGAGCAGGCCGGTCAGGGCGTGGACTATTTCACCGTGCACGCGGGTGTGCTGTTGCGTTATGTCCCGCTGACCGCCAGACGCGTGACGGGTATTGTCAGCAGGGGTGGCTCCATCATGGCCAAATGGTGTCTGGCGCACCACCGCGAGAACTTCATCTACACCCATTTCGAAGAGATATGTGAGATCATGCGGGCCTATGACGTTTCCTTTTCGCTGGGGGACGGGCTTCGTCCGGGGTCGATCGCCGACGCCAATGACGCCGCGCAGTTTGCCGAGCTGGAGACGCTGGGCCAGCTGACGAAAAAGGCCTGGCAGCGGGACTGTCAGGTGATCATCGAGGGCCCCGGGCATATTCCCATGCACCTGATCAAAGAGAACGTGGACAAGCAGCTGAAGGAATGCGACGAGGCGCCCTTCTATACGCTGGGGCCGCTGACCACCGATATCGCGCCGGGCTATGACCATATCACCTCCGCCATCGGCGCCGCCATGATCGGCTGGTACGGTACGGCCATGCTGTGTTATGTAACGCCAAAAGAACATCTCGGTTTGCCGAATAAGAAAGACGTCAAGGACGGGGTGATCGCCTACAAGATAGCGGCGCACGCGGCCGATCTGGCGAAGGGACACCCTGGCGCGCAGCTGCGGGACGATGCGCTGAGCAGGGCGCGTTTCGAATTCAGATGGCAGGACCAGTTCAATCTCTCGCTGGACCCGGATACGGCCCGGTCGTTCCACGACGAGACCCTGCCCGCCGAAGGGGCGAAGATCGCGCACTTCTGTTCGATGTGCGGCCCGCATTTTTGTTCGATGAAGATCACCCAGGAAGTGCGGCGTTACGCGGAAGAGAATGGGATGACGGAAGAGACCGTGCTGGAAGAAGGGATGAAGGAAAAGTCCGACGACTTTAAAAGGCAGGGCGCCGAAATTTATCTGTAATGACCGATGATTTTTTAATAGTCGTTCTGACACTGCCCGCCCCTTTTGACGGCGAGGCGGAATTGCTGGAAGGCCTGCTGGAAGCGGGACTGCCCAAACTGCATATCCGCAGGCCCGGGGCTCCGGCCGAAGGCCTGCTTTCGCGTCTTGCGGCGCGCTGGGCTTCGAGGCTGGTGCTGCACGGGAGTGTACAACAGGCGATAGAATACGGCATACCGCAGGTACACGGGAAGGTACGGTTCAGGGATGGGAGTGGGATGAGTGGGGGAGGGCCGGTGGTGGAATATCCCCCGGACGGTGCGGATGCCCCGATGGCTGGGGCTATGGGCTCGGATTCTCCGATAGCCGGACCCGTCGCCGTGTCCACCTCCGTCCACAGCTGGGAGGAATTTGCGCGGCTGCCGGAAGGGCTGGCCTACGCCTTTATCAGCCCGCTGTTCGACAGCATTTCCAAGCCGGGGTATGGTGCAAATCCGGAGTTGCTGCGCCAGCCCGCGGGGCCGATGCCCTGTATGCCCATCGCACTGGGTGGTGTCGGCGGGGATAACCTCCCGGAGTTGTTGCGCCGGGGCTGGAAGGGGGCTGCGGTGCTGGGCTGGATATGGGACGAGCCGCGCGGGGCCGTAGGGCGTTATGAACAACTAAAAAAGATACTGAATGACTAACGGGAGGGCGAATGTCCTGGTGGTGGCGGGCTATGACCAGAGCGCGGGTGCGGGCGTGTTGTCGGACGTCAAGACGCTCGAGGCCCACGGCGTGTACGGATACGGGGTATGTACCGGGTTTACCTTTCAGAACGAGCGGACCATCAGCCGGGTGAAGTGGTTTTCGGATGCCGAGGTCTGCGAGCAGATCGACCTCTGCTTTGCCAGTACCGGATTTGACTGGGTCAAGATGGGGATCACAGAATCGATGGAGTCCGGGAGTCGGATCATCGCGCATTTGCGCCGGCACAATCCTGGGATAAAGATCGTTCTGGACCCCGTGATCAGGTCTACCAGCGGGCATGTGTTCTGGGATGGAGGGGGCGCGGTCAGCGACCCCGCCAATTCACCGGTCCGCATAGATACGGAGGCCTGGGAGGCGGTGGCCGGGCAGTGTTATCTGCTGACCCCCAACTGGGAGGAGATCGGCTGGCTATATCCGGGGGAAGACGTGATGGAGCGATGCCGCGACCTCACAACGAAGACGGGAGTTTCCGTGTATCTAAAGGGAGGACATCATCCGGAACTGCCGGGCCGGGACTATTTGTGGAGCAGGGGCGAATTGCAGATGTTCGACGCGCTGACGGGGGGCGATCAGGTGTATGCCAAACACGGCAGCGGCTGTGTCCTTTCCTCCTCACTCGCGGCGAATCTGGCCCTGGGCTATTCATTGCCGGAAGCCGCCGTTTACTCGAAGCGGTATATCGGACAATTTCTAACAAGCAATAAAACCCTATTGGGATGGCATCATCGATGAACCCGCGGGCGCCCGGCAGGCTTTATTTTCTGACAATGGACGGGGCGCCGGTCGACCACTTACAACAGGTGGAGGCGGCCTGCCGCGCGGGAATCCGCTGGATACAACTGCGCATGAAGGACGCCCCTGACGAAGAGGTGAGGCGCGTCGCGCTGGCCGCAAAAAAGATAACGGATGCCAGCGACTGTGCACTGATCATCAACGACCGGGTGGAAATAGCGGCGGAAGTGAAAGCGCACGGTGTACACCTGGGCAAACAGGATATGCCGGTCGGCGCCGCAAGAAAGATACTGGGAGAGGACATGATCATCGGCGGGACGGCGAACACGACCGAAGACATCCGCGTACACTACCGGCAGGGGGCCAACTATATCGGTCTCGGGCCATACCGGTACACGACGACCAAGAAGAACCTGAGTCCAATATTGGGTCTGGACGGATACCGGCGGATCCTGCGCGAACTGAGGCAGGAGCAACTGTACATCCCCGTGGTAGCCATCGGCGGGATAGAGATGACGGACGTGGGGCAGTTGTTTGACGCGGGCCTGCATGGTGTCGCTTTCAGCGGAATGCTGGTGCACGCGGGAGACCGGGCCGCGGTAATTGGATCACTCAATCAACTATTTTAACTATGCTGAAGATTGCTGACAAGAGTTTTGGCTCCCGCCTGTTCACGGGGACGGGGAAGTTCGGGTCATTGCGGCTAATGGAGCAGGCGATCCTCGAAAGCGGGTCCGAACTGGTAACCGTGGCCCTGAGGAGAGTGGATGTGGCGGCTGGTGGTGGGGCTCCCCCGGGGGATGATGGTGGCCGCGGTTCACGCGGAGAGGGGGACACTGGTTCACGCGGAGTT
>Ga0105238_10005262_pt1 | contig 12795 bp, 11 predicted proteins | sample KBSC34metaG_FD_81526 | JGI IMG/M metagenome (GOLD analysis project Ga0105238, IMG submission 81526) | Corn rhizosphere microbial communities from Kellogg Biological Station, Michigan, USA - KBS C3-4 metaG | ecosystem: Host-associated > Plants > Roots > Rhizosphere > Soil | place: Michigan, USA... | reverse complement strand
TCGCCGGGTCTGCGCGGTATCTGCTGCCGATGGCGGCCCCGGTGGCAATTCTGGCCGTTCGCACATCTCCGCCGCGCTGGATCCTGGCCGGATTCGTGTTGCAGCTGATCTTGTCGCTCGGCCTGGCGACGGCCAATTATCAGCACTGGGACGGTTATCGTCAGTTCGCGAAGACGCTGGCGCCCGACGCCGCGAACAGTCGCGTCTGGGTCGACGCCGAATGGGGCCTCCGCTATTACCTGGAGTCGGACGGCGCGCTGCCCCTGTCCAGGGATCAAGTGGTCCAAGCCGGTGACACCGTCGTCTCTAGCGCATTGGCGCATGCCGTCACGTTGAACGCTCCTGTCGCGCAAGTAAGCGCGGCGGAAATTATTCCCAGCATCCCGCTGCGGCTGATCTCGCTGAGTCGGCGCTCGGCCTATTCGAGCGCTGCCGGCGGTCTGCTGCCATTCGAAATCTCGCGCGGGCCGGTGGATCGTGTGCACGCCGATATCGTGATCGACCGTAAACCCGTGCTGAGCTACCTCAAACCGGAGGATCCCCAAGCGCCCGTGCACATCCTCTCCGGCCTGTTCCCCGACGGATGGATGAGTGAGCGGGCGTCCGTGCTTCTGAAGACACCCGAAAAGGTCAATTCCGTCGAGGTGGTGTTCTTCATTCCGGCTAACGCTCCCGCCCGGCACGTGCAGTTGCTGGTCGATGGCCAAATAGTCGGCGATGAGACTTTTCCTGCTACTGGACCCTATAAGCTCGCGGTGCCGCTGCATTTCTCGAACCCAACTGCGACCGTAGCCATTGCTGTCGACAAGACCTTCACCGCGCCCGGCGACCGCCGCAACCTCGGCGTCGTCATCACCGGCCTGGGCTTTCGTTAACCCACGAACTTCGGGGCCCCGGAAGCGTTAGAACTCAGCCTTTTCGATTAGGCCGTTCAGCTCCGCATCGAGCGTCGTCTTCTTGCGCTGCAAGGCGCTTTCTTGATCCCGCAGCCCCGCGAGCTTTACTTCGGCCGCTGCCAACTGGCCCGCATACTGTTGGACCAGATTCTGCTGGCCGGCGACGTTCCGCAGGCTCTCGATATTTCTCCGCTGGCGCTCTTCATCCTGAGTCAGGCTATTGAGGTCGGCTTGCGCCTGGCGAAGTTGGCCGTCATTGGACGCGATCTCGCGCTTCTTTTGCGCGATCTGCTCCAGTTGGCGGCGACCTGCATCGCTCAGGGCTTTGTTCTGCAGGTACGTGGCGATCACGTCCGGCGTGATACTCGAGACGCTCATGGTCTGGTCATAGACGCGTTCCTCGCGCACTGCAAATGTTTCCGTCGCATTGCCGCCCACGTTCACTTCGAAGCGATAGGCATCGGCGGTGGTCTCGGAAGGTTTCCCGTCCAGGAGCTTATAGCCCGGGCGTTGTTTGTGCTCGATGATCACCGTCTTGCGCTTTGGATCCACGTTCTTGATGGTGTAAGTCTTGGTTTCTTCCACCGCGTTGCGGGTGGTCAGAATGCCGCGCACGAAGTGAATCTCGCGTACGTTTGCCCTCGACGAATCGAAGGCGGTGGTTACCCGAGCTCCCAGGTCGATTCCATACGTGATCAGGCGCTTGTCGCCGGCCTTCAGCGTCTCCACCAGGGCTTCGCCCGCGTAGGCATTGGCGTCGTACACGGTGATCGGCCCGCCATCCAGCGTCTTGCCGGTGGAATTGGCGATCTCCGCCGCATTCATCGGATGCAGGCCGAAGCTCTCCATATAGATCAGGAGCTTCCTCGCGCCGATCTTCTGCTGCAGAAACGGCAGCATGGCCGATTCGCCCTGCTTCACGGATACCGGCGAAGAAAAGCTGTATTCGAACAGTTCGCCCAGGTCGCGAGTGTCGGTAGTGGGCGCGATGGAAGACGCCTGGCCCGACTCGGTCTTAAACATATTGTCGGCCAGCGCCTCGCGAGGTGGTGGCGGAGGAGGCGCGAACGCGCGTAACGGACGGGCTCGGGCCTCATCGATCGCTCCCTGGAGCACCACTGGCGCGGCTGGGCGATTTTCCGCCAGCTCGGCCGTGGGACGCGTCACATACCGCGGCTCGTACAACTGCGTGATTAACGTAATCGGCCGCCCGGAGACCACCGAGAGCTTCACATTGGTCCAATCCTCGCCCGAGGTGTTATCGACGATCGCCCAGCCTTCAAGCGTCGCTTCGGCTTGTGGCCCGAAGATTAAGCGATAGCTAGACTTCCAGACCGCCGAAGGCGTCATGTAACTGGCAGCTAGTTGCCGCGTTCCGGTCCCGGGTGCGTCGACATAAACGCTGCGGCGATCCTTCGAGCGCGCGCCGCTGAGGACCGTCAGGTAGTCCCGCAACAAGCCCTGGAGCTTGGGATCGGACAGCTTCACGGAACTGGCGGCGCCCAGGTCGAACGTGCGGATCTCGCCTGAATCGACCAGCAGGACCACCATCTCGCGCTCCGGGGACTTCTCGTCCGGCTTGGACATCCGTGCGCTGACGATCGCCCCGGCGACCGTATCGGAACCCAGCCGCAGTTCCAGCCGGGCGCCCTTCATCTGGTCCAAGAACGCCGCCAGGGACGCCTGCCGGTCGATCGCGAAGGGGAAGTCCTGCAAGCGTTTATCCAGCGCTTCCGCGGCGTCGTAGCGCACACCCCCGATGACCCCGCCGTTCCGGTCCACAATCGTCAGCGATTTCAGCACATCGTTCATGTCGGAGGCCTTGAAATCGAGGCGTGCCGTCTCGCCCGAGTGCAGCTCCCCGGCGCGCTCGAAGTACCCCACGCCATGCTTATATAGAATGACTTCCCGAATAGGCAGGTCGGCAGCCATTATCTGTACGGCGGCCGTCCCTACCAGAGCTATCTGAACCAAAAGAAGGAGTTTGCGCATCGAGTAGATCCTTTCGCTAAAGGAATGCCGCTTGGGCGTCGATCCTTGCAGGCAGTTCCGCGGGTTGACACAACCAATTGGACGGCGTCAGACTCGGTATTAGCACTGCCCGCGTCTACCAACCGACTGAACCGGAGGATCGTCTTGAAAACCCGAATGATAGCGATAGTCCTGGCTTGTTGCTCGACTATGACCGCGCAAATCGGCAATTATTCCGGGCCGGGTGTCCTGAGCCGCGGCGCGGGGGACATCGGCACGCGAGCAGGCCAGGACGTTGACCTGCGCCTTTTTGGCAGCGTCACCGCCATCTATGACAACGGAATCTTGCCCTATTCAGTAGATGGCAATGGCAAGCTGGTCGAGATTGGCGGAGTATACGGTACCGAATTCTCAATAGGGGCCTACGGCGTTCACAATTTCCATCACGCAAAGCTGGGGCTGGACTACAAGGGAGTCTACCGCCATTATTCCCAGCAGACTTTCTACGATGGCACCGATCAGACGCTCGCGCTCGGCTACACATACCAGAAATCGGCACGCCTATATTTCGATACGCGTCAAATGGCCGGAACGATCTCGCAGGGCACGTCGCTGGCCGGCATACTTCCCACTATCTCGGACGCCGTAGTAACGCCGGCCTCAGTGTTGTTCGATAACCGTATGAATTACCTCCAGTCCACGCTGGACGTGAATTATCTGCTGTCGGCGCGCACTATTCTTACCGTAGGAGGCGACGGGTACGGCGTTTGGCGAAAAGCGACCGGCTTGATCGGCATGCAAGGCTACACGCTCCGGGGCACCATTCAGCATCGCGTGACGCAGCGGACCACGGTAGGAGTGAACTATCAACACATGCACTACGATTTCCCGAAAGCCTTCGGCGAATCCGATATCAATTCATTCGCCGGAAGCTTTAGCACCCAGCTAGGACGGTCCTGGACCTTTGGCTTGGGAGGAGGAGTATATCTAGCGGAGGTGCAAGGACTGCAGAGGGTCGCCGTAGACCCTGAGATCGCCGCTCTTCTTGGCGTCAGCAGCACGGTGCAAACCTTTTACCAGAAAAGTACATTTCCGCAGTGGAGCGCCTCTATCAACCGGCGGTTCCGGCGCGCTAATTTGTCCCTGCAGTACGCAAACGGCGCTTCGGCGGGAAATGGGATTTATTTGACTTCTCGCCAGAGTAGCGCAACCGGAAGCTTTAGCTATACGGCCGCCCGCAAATGGAGCTTTTCCGTCGCGGCTGGGTACAATCGACTGCAGGGAATCGGACAGAGTCTGCAGCCCTATTCCCAATACTCGGGCGGCGCGGGGTTCACCTACAGCATTAACCGCCCCCTTCAGCTCATTGCACGTTACGATCGGCGCCACCAGGAAATCATCAACGGCTCGTTTCTCCAGAACAGTTATCGTGCCACCATTGGGATTTCCTTCAGTCCGAGTGATATCCCGCTGGCGTTTCACTAATTCTCGGGGAGTGACCGGATGTTGCTCATTGTTGATGACGAGCCGAAGCTCTTGGAGCTCATGAGCCGTTACCTGGGACGTCTCGGATACCAAGTTGAAACTTCCGGCGACGCTGCGCAGGCGCTCGCCCTATTCCAAGCCGGACCGGAGCGATTCTCCATAGTCATTACGGACCTTTCGCTTCCTTCGATGAACGGAGAAGAGCTGGTCGAGCGCATACGGCAGATACGCCCCGGGCTTCCGGCTATCATTACCAGCGGGTATGCCTACGTACCGCGTGCGGCCGGCGTCGGTTTCCTGCAGAAACCTTTTCTCCCGCAGATGTTGGTGGACGCCGTAGAGGAAGCGCTAAAAGGGCCGGCCTAATTCCGCCCGCACAGATCCGGTGTACGGCACATCCCTGAAGGACAGGAAGGCATTTCGGCCTGCGCGTGTGAGGCGCCGTTGGCGTGCGCGGCGAACGTCGAGAACTGCTGCTTGAGGTGCTCCTGGCCGCAGGACGGGCAGTTAATGCCGTTCGCTCCATTGCGGACCAGCTTCTCGAACTTGTTACCGCAGTCTTCACACAGGTATTCAAAAATAGGCATAAAAGTTATTCCACTCGCTAATCCAAGAGACTCAGTGCTATTTTATCAACCCAGGCGCGCACATCGGCCGGAGGCGCGGCAAAGTTGTTGACTAGGATCGAAAAGGCCAGACGTCCACGGGTGCGGCTCTCGGCGTAGCCTGAAAGCGCGACCGCCCTGGCCAGAGTCCCGGTCTTGGCGCGCACCTTGCGGCCGTCCGATACGCAGCACAGGCGATTCGCCAGGGTTCCGTCTTCTCCGCCCACCGGAAGCAGCGACACCCAGGCTGCCGCGTTCTTCGAGGCAGCCATGTGGCTCAACAGCCGGGTCACCGCTCGCGGGGACACCTGGTCATTCCGCGACAATCCCGAGCCGTCTTCGGCGCGCCATTCCTCGGCCTTAATCCCGATACTGGCGAGCCACGTGGCGAGTTCCTGCAATCCCGATTCGCGCGTGCCGGCACCGCGAGTGACGCGGGCGACTTCGCGCAGCATTAGCTCGGTATGCAGGTTCTGGCTTACCTTTTCGATGACTTGAAGCATCTCGGCCATCGGGGGAGACGTGCGGGTTGCGATCACGTCGCCTTCCACGGGCCATGGATCCTCAGATATCGAACGATGCCGGGCTACCGGACGCCCGCGGATGGCCACGCCGCGGCGCACCAGAGCGTCGTAGAGAGCGCACGCCGCGAACCATGCGGGATCGTCCACGGCCACCGTTTCGCGGGCGGTCGCACCAGCCAACGGAATGGTGCCCCACACCAAAACCTGCCGCGAGCCCGGCATGCGGGTCAGCCGGATCCGAGCTTCCTTTTCGCCAGCCACCGTAAGGACGCGATTGTCGACGGCGTAGTACTCGATCGCGGGTTCGAACGAGATCGACGCGAGATCGCCCGCCCGCGCCGCGGGATGAATCGCGAGGGCAATGGTGTTGTCGTTCACCGTAAGCGCGCTGACGGGAGCGCCGTCTTCTCCGATCAAATCGTCCACAGTCCAGCTGGGCGGGTAAGGCGCCCAGGGATAGAGCTGATCGTCGCCGACGATATCGCCGTCGACCCGCAGGATGCCCGCCGCGACGGCCTGATCGGCCAGATCCTCGATCGCCTGCAGAGGATTGGGTACCCGAGCGTCCTTCTGGTATGGATATGCGCGGCCGGACATGGATGGATCGCCGCCACCAACCAAGATCAGGTCGCCGAACGGCGCATGGATCAGGCGAGTGGTCATACGGTACTCGGGACCCAGCCGCTCCAGCGCAAGCGCGGCTGTGAACAGCTTCATGTTGGACGCTGGCAGGTACAGGCGCTCGGCGTTGTGGGAGTACAGGGGGGCGCCGGTCTTGAGATCGACGACCTGGATTCCGACGGAGGCTCGGGCGACGGGACTCGCTTCCATCACGGCATCGATGGAATGCGCTAGGTCGGCGGCGGCGCAGGGGATGGCGGCTAGCAGAAGCGCGGGCCAGAGTCGTCCCATGCTCCGAGAATCGCACATTCTATTGCCGGCAACTCACCTGGGCCTTCGGATGGCCCTAACTTTTCCGCTAGTTCCGCCGCCGCAAAAGAATTGATCCCGGCCATCGCTTTCCAAGCCCGACACGCCGACGCCGGCCGGCATATCGACCTGCTCCAGGACCTCACCCGTCTGAGGATCTATTCGCCTCAGATCGCTTTCGTCCCCTTCCCAAGTGCCGTGCCAAAGCTCGCCGTCGGGCTCTCCTGGAATCCAGGTGACCCCGGTGACGAAGCGGTTGGACTCGAGGGTCCGAAGAATCGCCCCGGTCTCGGGATCGATCTGATGGATCTTGCGGTCTCGATACTGGCCCACCCACAGCGTGCCTTCGGCCCAGGCGAGCCCGGAGTCGCGGCCGCCGCCGGGCGAGGGGATCGTAGCAAGCACCCGGCCGGTTTCCGGATCGATCTTCCGGATGCGATCCTCGGCGATCTGAAACAGGTACTGACCATCGAAGGCCGTTCCCGCATGCGCGGCGGCATCGACGGACCGCAGGATCTCCCCGGTGGCAGGATCGAGGGCGTTCAGCGTGTTTCCAGCAGCAAACCATACGTTCTGACCGTCGTACGTGACTCCGTGCACGTGGTCTACGCCCGGAAAGGGCCCATACTCACGGACAATCTCGGCGTTTTCTCGATGCATGCTTTCACATTAATCAATCGGCAGAGGAGCGGGGAGTAACAATGTCGTCGTGAATCCCGGTACGGGCGGTGTCATCCAACGGCGAGCCCGCGCGCGGCCGAACGTTTGCACTTTGCCTGCGGCCGCGAGCGAATCGAGCGCCCGCTGCACGCTGCGCTGGCTGGTACCGAGGGCCAGCGCCAGGGCCGAGCTCGACCAGGATTCGCCGTCTGTGAGAAAGGCAAGCACCGCCCCATGCTCACCTTCCACGGGACGTGCGATTACGACAACATCGCTTGCACCGCACGGCGCCATTTGAAACCCATTCTTAGTCGCACTTACCGTGGCGAGCGTCCGAAGCATTCTGCGCAGCCGCCCGATTTCGACACGCAATCGCGCGCGATGCGATTCGTCCGCGAGTTTCGCACCGAATGCGCGCGCAAGGAGAACATCCCGCGGAACGTCGCCGGGCCACGCTTCGCCCAGCGCGCGTGCGAGTTCGAACAACACCGGGCGGCTTGAAAGGGACACCGCCTTGCCCGGCGCACGCACGACGTAACGGCACGCGTCCACAATGAGCGCGTTGGAGGCCATCAGCGCTTCGACATCATCGAGTAGCAGGGTCCGCTCCGCGCCGTTAGCGATCAGACGCGCGGCAGGAGTGCTCAGTACCAGGGACGCACTTTCCACCTCGGCCGCGAGCGCGGGAATACCGGCCTGGCTGGCAGCGAGCCTGGCGCGGGCGAGGGCGTTGCGCGCCGCCTTGGTCTTGAGGCGCCGCAGCGCGATCCCGGCAGCTGCCAACTCATGGACGGCCTTCAACACGGGCGGAAGATTCGCACAGTCGAGCTCGGCGAGCGTATGCTCGGCCTCCTTGAGGCGACCGATCAGCAGGAGACGCCGCACATCGAGGTACCGTGCGTGCGCGGCGTTGAGCCGATCGCCATGTGCTTCAAGCGTCGCGCGAGCCGCATGGAGCGACTTCACAGACCAACTCAGATCACGCGAGGCAAGCGCGATCTCGGCTTCGGCGACCAGGCACCTGGCGCGAGCTACAGCCTCTCGCGGACTGAAGGCGCGAGCGGCACTTCGCAAGAGAGCCTTGGCCCGGACGAGATCACCCAACTGCGCCATCGCAATCCCGCGAAGCGCCAGCGCGGGCGCGTCGTCGCGCAGGGAGACGCGTTTTAAGGCGCCAATCGGATCGCCGGCGGCCAGGGCCCGGGCGGCGGCCGTGATTAAAGAGTCCATGTCGATCTGGCGCGCTTCTGCTTGTGAAATCCCGCCATACTTGTCACTCCCGGCACTTCGACATTCTGGGCTAATTTTATCTCGTGAGCGAATCCAGCGATTAGAGATTCAGAGGAGAAACATATGTGCCCAGTATGCATTGCAAACACGGCAGCAATGGTCGCCGGAGCCGGATCCACGGGAGGAATTCTGGCGATGTGCATCGGCGAGTTCAGGAAAGTCTTCAAGGCGAATCGTCTCGGTCTGTTTCAGAAAGAAAAGGAGAACTAAGATGGCAACAAGCAAGATGAGCAAACCCCCGATCGTGTCGCAACAGGAGTGGGAGGCTGCTCGCCAGCAGCTCCTGGTGAAGGAGAAGGTCCTGACGCGCTCCCGCGACGCGCTGGCCGCCGAACGCCGGCGGATGCCTTGGATGGCGGTGGACAAGAAGTACGAGTTCGACGGACCCAAGGGCAAGGTAAGCCTGCTCGATTTATTCGAGGGCCGCCAGCAGTTGATCGTCTATCGCGCCTTCTTCGAGCCGGGGGTGTTCGGTTGGCCCGAGCACGCCTGCCGCGGATGCTCCCTGGGCGCCGATCAGGTGGCCCACCTAGCCCATCTGAACGCCCGCGACACCACCCTGGCCTACGCCTCACGCGCGCCGCAGGCGGACATCGCGCGCCTGAAGGCACGGATGGGCTGGGAGATGCCCTGGTACACCATCACCGACAGCTTCGACGTGGACTTTGGCGTCGACCAGTGGCACGGCCACAATGCATTCTTCCGCGACGGTGACAAGGTGTTCCGCACCTACTTCATCAACAATCGCGGTGACGAGGCGATGGGAACAACCTGGAGCTACCTCGATTTGACGCCGCTCGGCCGTCAGGAGATTTGGGAGGACTCGCCGGATGGTTACCCCCAGACCCCGCCGTACAAGTGGTGGAACTGGCACGATAACTACGACGCCGAAGCGTCGCCAGCCGCGAAGTGGGTCGAGGTCTCCGAGGCTGGAGAAGCCGCTTTCCGAAAGCGCGACGCAGAACCTAAAGCATGACTGCGGTTAACAGGAGCCACTCAAGAGCGCTCACACGTCTGGATGTGTTACACAGGTCCAGATGCCTGCCGCGACCAGCACTGCCGAATCCAGAAACATGCGCAAGGCCGTCGCCACTGGATTCCTCGGCTGGACGATTGATGCCTTCGACTTCTTCGTGCTGGTCTTCTGCGTCTCCGCCATCGCGAACGACTTCGGCCGCTCGGTGCCCGACGTCGCGCTCACCATCACCGCCAGCCTGATGACGCGGCCCATCGGCGCATTCGTCTTCGGTCTGCTAGCCGACCGCTACGGACGCCGGCCGATTCTGATCGCCAACATCGCGTTCTACACCCTGATGGAAGTGCTGTCCGGCCTCGCTCCCAGCTTCACCGAGTTCTTTCTGCTCCGGTTGCTCTACGGCATCGGCATGGGAGGCAACTGGGGCGTGGGAGCCTCGCTCGCGCTGGAATCGGTCTCGGTCAAGTGGCGCGGCATCGCTTCGGGGATCCTGCAGGAAGGCTACGCAGTCGGCAATGGACTGGCCGCGATTGCGTACTTCACGATCTTCCCGCACTTCGGCTGGCGATCCATGTTCTTCGTCGGCGCGATCCCGGCACTGATCACCATCCTGCTGTGCCTGAGCGTCGAGGAATCCCGCGCATGGAAGGAATCGAAGACGGACGCGGCTTCCTATCGTGCGATTATTTTCTCGAACTGGAAGCTGTTCCTGTACCTGTGCCTGATCATGTCCGCCATGAACTTCATATCGCACGGCACCCAGGACATGTATCCGACGTTTCTCCAAAGCCAGCGCGGCTTCAGCCCGCAGGACGCGTCGGTGGTCACCTTCATCGGAGTTCTGGGCGCGATCATCGGCGGGGTCACGCTGGGGCATTTCTCGAGTACCTGGGGCCGCCGGCGCATGATATCCAGCGTGACACTGTGTGGACTGCTGGTGATTCCTCTCTGGATCTTGGCCCCCACCAAGCCGCTGCTGATGCTGGGCGCTTTCCTGATGCAGGTGGTGGTGCAGGGAGCGTGGGGGGCGATCCCAGCGCACATCAACGAACTTTCGCCGCCCGAGGCCCGAGGCTTCTTCCCCGGCTTCGGTTACCAGATCGGCGTGCTGGTCGCGTCGGGTTCGGCGTATATCGAAGCTCGCTTTGCCGCGGCCTTCAGCTATTCGACGGCGATGGGAGTGATGGCGGCGCTGGTGTTGCTCCTGGCGGCGGTTACGGTGGGCCTGGGACCGGAGAAACGCGGGCGGGAATTCGTCAGCAGCAAGACCTAGTGCTATGAGCGCCTCGCGGGGCTAACAAAAATCAAGAGACTGGAAGACATTTGGCGACACTTACTTGTGATGCCAATGAAAGTGCGCGAGGTGATTCGTTTGCTTGAGCAGCACGGATGGGTAAAGATGCGATCCAGGGGAAGTCATAGGCAGTTTAAGCACCCGTAACTGACCCCAGGTGATCACGGTGCCGGGCAATCCAGGACAGGAGCTCGCGCCCGGCACACTCAGCGATATACTGAAGACGGCGGGGCTAAAATGAGTGTGAGACGCTATCCAGTAGTCATCGAACCAACAACCACGGGCTACTCTGCGTATTCACCTGACGTTCCTGACTGTGCCGCCGCTGGCGATACCGAGGAAGAAACTCGACGGAACTTTCAAGATGCCCTGATGGCGCACTTCGAGGCCATGCGTGAGGTCGGTGGGTCAATCCCGGAACCACACACGTCCGTCGATTACGTGGAAGTCGCAGCTTAGCGGCTACTTTACAGGAACGGCGCGCAGCCATAAGCGATACCCAGCCACCCAGCGCGTATCGCGAGTCACTACTGCCCTGCCGACGGTGCTGGGGATGCCGGCGGCGAGTTATAAGCTCGCAGCCGCGACTCGAGCCAGATCAGCAGCAGCAGAACAAACACCACCACCGATCCGATCAGAGGGATCAGCATGATCATGCGCAGGCCGTACACGGACGCGATGTAGCCCATCATTCCTGGAGTGAGAAGGCCTCCAGCCATAGCAAGAGAAAAGATTCCGTTATAAAAGCCGGGGTGATAATACGGGAAGCGGTGTCCGATTTTTTCGACGACCAGGGGATAAATTGGCGCGAACGCCAAGCCCACCAGCAGGACGCCGGTGATGGCTCCAAACTTATTGTCGGTGGCTTCCAAGATAATGCAGCCGAACATGGCGGCGGTAATCGTTGTCAGCAGCAATCGTCCGTGCTTTACGCGAGGGAGGATCCATTGCGAAGCGGCGCGTCCTACAGTTAATGCGAGCCAGTACAGCGCCAGCATTCCCAGCGCCGAAGGCGGGCTGATCCCGAGCCTCTGGCTCAAGAAAAGCGGCAGCCAGCCAGCCAGCGCCCATTCGTTCCCCAACTGAAAGAACAGCAGCAGGCTCAAGAGCACGGCTCCCGTGCTGCGAAGTTCGGATAGCGTGTTATGCGGCGGGGACGGCTCGAGCGCAGCCTCGGCGGGTTGAGCCGGGAATGTGGTCCTCCGGTACATCCATCCGAACATCGCGGGGATCACGGCAATCCAGACCTGAACCGCCGCCGCCGTGTAGAGATAAAACGTCCCCGATATCACCATCGCCAGCGCAAAGCATCCGGACCCGAACAGGATCCCGGCCAGGTTTACTGTAGCCGCTGGATCGTGGCGATACATGGGAGAAATCGCGTGAAAAATCGCAGTGTGTAACAGGCCCGCGGCGAATCCCACGATCACCATGCCGCCCACGCGCCACCACGGCGAAAACGGCGGCGAGACAAACGCCAGGTAGAGGAACGCCGCTCCAGCGAGTCCGCAGGCAAGGGCCAGCGTCCAGCCGATACCTTTGCGGCGAAGCAGAGCGGGCGATAGCCGGGCAGATCCAACCAACCCCGCGATCAGCCCCGCGTAATACAGCCCCACAATGCCGTACTGCGATGTGAGGTGATGCTGCCAGGAAAACAGGATGGTGCCCAGGAACGACAGCAGCACTCCGGAGACGAAGAATCCGGCCAGTGCGCGGCGCGCGCTGGAGGAGCCAAGAGGATCGCCACTAGAGGACGCAGCCGCGGTCGGTTCGGAAAAGTGAACCTGCATTAGCAGCCCTGCCGAATCAGAGTACGCCGTCGCCTTGCTCGGCCAGCGTCACCTTCACGTCCATGGTCCGGCCGTCGCGCCAGACGGTCAGGTTGAGCGTTTCACCCGCGTGCTTCAGCGAAACGGCGCGGGTGATCGCATTCTCCTCTTCCACTTTCTTTCCGTCGACGGCGGTGATCAGGTCGCCACCGACCCGCAGCAATCCGTTACCGATGCGGACCACCTGAGTGCCGCCGCGCAGACCAGCGTTCGCCGCCGGAGTTCCTCGGCCCACCTGGCCGATCAGCAGGCCACCGGCGCGGGGCAAATGCAACGCCTCCGCCCAATCGCCGGAAACGAGATAAGTGGATACGCCGATGGTGCTGGAGGCCGGC